>Ga0308169_10002383_pt1 | contig 19587 bp, 17 predicted proteins | sample PhyBR1_2_FD_202139 | JGI IMG/M metagenome (GOLD analysis project Ga0308169, IMG submission 202139) | Phyllosphere microbial communities from UC Gill Tract Community Farm, Albany, California, United States - DLSLSB.R1 | ecosystem: Host-associated > Plants > Phyllosphere > Unclassified | place...
CTATAAATAAAATTCTTTTTAACAACTTGTTGGGCGCTTGCGACGCGCTACCTTCATTGCATATTCAAGCTTGTCGGTGCATACTCGCCAGCCCGATGAGCTACACCCTTTTCCTTCTATCGGCATGCCCCGCGCGACCTGGCGCATCCCGGGCTTGCGCGCCTCACGCATGAACGACACCTTTGCCCTGTTCGGCTTCAGCACGACCCCGCTCGAACTGATCTCCTTCGCCCTTGCCGTGATCACGGTGCTGCTCAACATCCGCCAGAACCACTGGGCCTGGCTGTTCTCGATCGCGTCGTCCGCCACCTATGCCATCGTGTTTTACGATGCGCGCCTGTACGGCGACAGCGGACTGCAGCTGGTTTTCATCGCGGCCTCGATCTGGGGCTGGTGGCAGTGGCTGCGCGGCGCCGGCGACGCGAAGCTGGTCGTGACCCGGCTCGGTGGCGCGGGCTGGGCCTGGACGCTGGCCGGCTGGGGCCTGGGCTTCCTGCTGCTGTCCTGGTTCCTGAAGACTTACACGAATACCGACGTCCCGCACATGGACGGCTTCCTCACGGCCGGCAGCCTGGCCGGCCAGCTCCTGCTGGCGCGTAAAAAAGTCGAGAACTGGCATGTGTGGCTGGCGGTCGACGTGCTGTATGTCGGCCTGTACGTCTACAAGGACCTGCATGTGACGGCCGTGCTGTACGCGGTGTTCGTCGTGCTGGCAGCGCAGGGCTTGCGCGCCTGGAGCAATCTCGCCGGAGCGAAGTCATGAACGTGCGCCGCATTGCCGTGCTGGGCGCCGAGTCGTCCGGCAAGTCGACCCTGTGCGAAGCGCTGGCGCGGCGCTACGGCACCGTGTGGGTGCCGGAATACCTGCGCGAGTTCGTCGACACGATGGGGCGTGTGCCCTTCGAGGAGGATCAGTTCGGCATCGCCCGCACCCAGCGTGCGCGTGAAGATGCGGCCGCGGTTCTGGCGCGTGATTTCCTGTTCTGCGATACCACGCCGCTGATGACGGCGCTCTACAGCCGCGTGTACTGGGGCCGGGTGGACGCGCCACTGGACGCGCTGGCGCGCCGGCACGACTACGCGCTGACGCTGGTGACGGCGCCCGACACGCCCTGGGTTGCGGACGGCCTGATGCGCGAATCGGAAGAGGTGCGCGAACGCGTCTTCGGGATGGTGGAAGGGGAACTGGATGCGCGCGGCATCCGCTTCGTGCTGGTGGAGGGGGACCTGCCGCACCGGCTGCGGCAGGTCGAGGCGGCGCTCAGTGTGATCGCGCCCCCCGGGGCCAGTTCTTAAAAGTCGAACTGCGCCGACAGGCGCACCGTACGCGGCGCGCCCGGCAGCAGGTAGCCGCCCAGGTCCTGGGTGACGTCGCGCCAGTAGAATTTATTGAACAGGTTGTCGACGCGGGCGCGCAGCGTCACGTTGGTCGCACCCATCTTCATGCCATACGCGGCGCCGATGCCGACCACGTGGTAGCCCGGCACGTCGACCGTGTTCTCGGGATCGAAGGTCTTCTTGCCCGCATACTGCCACTGGCCATTGAGCTTCAGGCCCGGCACGCTTGCCAGCGCATACTCGGCCCAGGCGCTCGTCTTCAGGTCCGGCACGTTGGTCACGCGCTTGCCGTCCAGCGTGGCGTCGCCGGTGTCTTGCTGGCGCGCGCGCAGGGCCAGCAGCGAAGCGCCGTAGGCCAGGCCGCCGGACGCACGCTGCGCCGACAGTTCGAGGCCGCGGTGATTGCGCTGGCCCTTGCGGACAAACGTGTTGTCGGCGTCGGTGTATTCCAGGCCGCTCGTGATCTGGAAAACGGCGGCGCTGACCGACACGCCGGCGCCGGCATTGCCCTTGGCGCCAAACTCGAGCTGCCGCGAGCGGTTGGGGCCGAGGTCGCGGTTCGCGTTCGCCGTTTCGATCGGCGCCACGCCGCCCGATTCCAGGCCATGCGCGAGGGTGCCGTAGACATTCCAGTTCTTGGTTGGGCTGTACACCAGCGAGACATTCGGCAGCACGAACGCGGCCTTGTCGTTCACCCAGGGCAGGTCGGATTCGGGCTGCTGGGCGTTGTCGACTTTCACGTAGCGCAGGCCGGCGTGCACGGCCAGCTGCGGGCTCAAGGTCACGATGTCCTGCACGTACACGGCGCGCTCGCGGTCGCGGAAGCGTTCGTGGACCGGACCGGTGCTTGGGCTGCCGGGCGCCGGATCGGTGATCAGCGGCTGGTAGATGTTGCTGTAGCCGGCGTAGTCGTACACGTAGTCGCCGTAGCTGTTGTGGCGCTCGGCGTAGCTGGTGCCGATGGTCAGCAGGTGACGCAGGGCGCCGGTATTCACGTGGCCTTGCAACTGGGCCTGCAGGCCGAACGGCGTCTTGCGCTCGCCCACGCTCTGGTAATCGTAGACATCGTAGTCGCCGTTGCCGCAATAGCCAGGATAGTAGCCGTCGCCCTCGTTGCTGCAGCCGTAAGGGAAGGCGGTGAAGTCGTCGCGCTTGAACCAGTGCTTGTTGGCGGTAACAAGCGCGTTCCAGTCCGCGTTCAGACGGTAGGCGAAGCGCAGGCCGAAGTTGGCGCTGTCGGTGTCGACCGGTTTGGTCCATGGCTGGGCGTTGAGGAGCAGCCTGGGCGACACGTTCGCCGGCAGCTCGGTGCCGCGGATCAGCTGGTAGCCCGGCGCGGTGATTTGCTCCTTGTGCTGGAAGTCCATGTCCAGCTGGAGCAGGGCGTCAGGCGTGACCTGCCAATCGAAGGCGCCGGAGACGAACTGGCGCTTGCCGTCGGCGCCTTTGACGTACGAGCGCAGGCGGTCGGCGGCGGCGTTGATGCGGTAGCCGAAGCGCGTGTCTTCGAAGCGGCCGCCGAGGTCGGCCTCGGCGTGCAGCGTCCCGCGCTCGCGCGCTTCCACGGTCACCGAGCGCAGGGGCGTGTCGGTCGGGCGCTTGGTCACGAAATTGATCACGCCGCCCGGCGCGGCCAGGCCCGCCTGCAGGCCGGCGACGCCCTTGAGCAGCTCGAAGCGCTCCTTGTTCTCGAGCGGGATCTGCGTGTCGCCGGCAATCGCGATGCCGTCCTTGCGGTAGCCCGAGTTGTTGTTCAGCGCGAAGCCGCGCACCGAGAACTGCTCGGCATAACCAACCGCGTTGTAGGCGTCGCCGACCGAGGCGTCGTATTGGGCGGCGTCGCTGGCCGAGCGGATCGACAGGTCCTGCATCTGGCTGCGTTCGATGGCGACCACCGAGGCCGGGATGTCCATCAGCGGCAGGTCGGCAAAGCCGCCGACACTGGCGCGGTCGCTGGCCGCCGATTTGCTGCCGGTGACGAGCACCGAGGTCACGGGTTCGGCGGTCTGGGCGTGGACGGCGAAGGCCTGCGCGAGGGCACAGGCGAGGAGGGAATGCTTGAAGACGGGTTTCATTGGTTTGCTCACGGATCGAGCGACGCGCGGACGCGGCGCTTTTTTAAAAAAAGCCGGAGCCAACGTGGGGGAAGGGCAAACAAGGTGTGAACTGCTTTGCGCGCTTTCCTTCGCTGGCATTATCCAGATCAGGTACGAAGGGTATCTCTCACCCGGAACGACAGTTCCAGGACCCCTAGCGAGGCGCGAGTGTAACACGGGTCAATGAAAGCGTGGTGGTTCTGCCAATGCGGTGTTGGCAGTTGCGCACCGTAGGGTGGGCCGGGCCGCGATCGGACTTGTGCCCACGCGTTTCGCACGGGTGAGCTATCGAGAATTTGAAAGGAGGGAGGATGCGTGCGTCGGGAGACGGACGGTGCGGCGTTCATGAGCACGAACGCGTGGGCACGAGTGCCCACCCTACGTTACCTCGGCGTTCCGGGCCGATGCAAGGTAATCACACCTCCACCGTCTCCCGGAAGGGCGCGGCATGCTCCTGGTGCGACCGCGCATGCAGCAAATGGCGCTGCAGCGTGGCCTTGGTGCTGTCGCCGATCGCGCGCCAGTATTCGCGGCGCTGGGCGGCGCGCTTGCGGTGTTTCGACGGCATGTCGGCCAGCGGTTTCAGGTAGAAGGGCAGCGCGACCTGCCAGGCGCTGCCCGGCAGTTCGACGCCGCCCAGGACTTTCCAGAAGCCGTCGTAGGCGTTCGCGAACTGCTGGATTTCGTCCGGGTCGAAGGCGATGTGCGCCGTGGACTTCACCGCCAGCACCTGCTCCATGCCGACCGCCTGCGCCAGGCCCTGCATCGCGGCGAAGCAGAAGAAGCTCGGCGAATTGTTGGGGAAGCAGGCCTCGAAGGCCTCGAAGGCCTCGCCCGAGTCGGTCCAGCGGCCCTGGTTGCGCGCCACAAACGGTACCAGCGGCGCCGGCACGCCGGCAATCGCGCCGTCGATCCAGGCGTAGGACAGGCGATGCAGCACCTTGCCGTCGGCAACCAGCGCAATCGTCAGGTCGCCTTCGGCCTGCATGCGCGAGGCCATTTCGAGGCGGATCAGGAAGGCATGCTCGCCGACGCTGTGCTCCCACAAGGTCAGGCCGCCGTCGGCGTACACCGCGGCTTTATAGGCCGCGTCGAACGTCGTCTCTTCGAAGCGGTAATGCGACAACACGCACTGCACGCGCTGGCGGGCGCTCAGGCCCTGCACCAGGTAGCCGCGCTGGCTCAGGTGGTGGAAGGGGTCGTCGCTCGGCGAGCGCAGCACGTGGTTGCGGTAGACGTCGAGCTGGCACAGCGCGGCGTGGTCGCGGTAAAACCGCAGCGCGCGGGCGCTGCGCAGCACTGAGAGCAGCCAGGACGAGAAGGGCAGCTCGCTGCGGCGGGCCAACCAGTAACGGGTCAGATGCGCGAAGATCATGGAACGCTCCGTGGAAGACGGCGGGTTGCGGACAGCCTCATGGTGTCCCAGCCTGCCGGTCTCGGCGGTGCGATTGCTCAAGGGAAACAAATTCTCTACGGCAATATTTTGGGCGGAGTCATCCCCGTCCTGCGTGCGCATCGTCAGCATCGTGCTCCTCGTTCAGGTTTGCTTTGCTTGTCGGAAACCGACATGCTTAATTGCAAGATTAGCACGACATGCGCGCTGCATCACGCGATTCCGTTCCATACTCGGCTTTTCCGGACTGCGGAGGAGACGATGGCATACCAACTGTTCTATTGGCCCGGCATCCAGGGACGCGGCGAATTCGTCCGCCTGGCGCTGGAAGAAGCGGGGGAAGATTACGAGGACGTGGCGCGCGGACCGGGCGGCGTCGACACGCTGATGGCGGCGCTGAAAGAGGGGCCGACACCGAGCTTCGCGCCGCCTTTCCTGCGCGTCGACGGCATGACGATCGGTCAGACGGCGGCGATCCTGATGTTCCTCGGCGAACGCCACGGCCTGGCGCCGCAGGACACGCCCGGGCGCCTGTGGACGCATCAACTGCAGCTCACGATCGCCGACCTGGTGAGTGAAGCGCACGACACGCATCATCCAGTCGGCGGCAGCCTGTACTACGACGACCAGAAGGCGGAAGCCCTGCGTCGTGCAGCCGATTTCACCGCGGCGCGCATTCCGAAGTTCTTCACCTATTTCGGCCACGTGCTGGGCGACAAGGACTACCTGCTGGGCGCCGAGATCACCTATGCCGACCTGTCGCTGTTCCAGGTGCTGGAAGGCCTCGCCTACGCCTTTCCGAAGGCGACGAAACGGGGGCTGGCGCAGCACCCGAACCTGGCGGCCTTGCGCCGGCGCGTCGCCGCCCGGCCGCGCATTGCCGCCTACCTGGGTTCGCCGCGCCGGTTGCCCTTCAACGAAGACGGCATCTTCCGGCGCTATCCGGAACTCGACAGCTGATCAGTCCCAGTGCGGCCCGAAGTCCGGGCTGACCAGGCGTTCACCGCGATCGAGGGCGTCGATCGCGGCAACATCGTCCGGGCTCAATACCAGTGCGCGCGCCGCCAGGTTGCTCGCTAAATTTTCGCGCCGGGTCGACGAAGGAATCACGGTATGGCCCTGCGCCAGCAGCCAGGCCAGCGTCACCTGGGCCGCTGTCGCGTTCAGGCGCGCCGCGATCGCCTTGATGACCGGGTCGTCCAGCACCTTGCCGTAGGCGAGCGGCATGTAGGCCGTCACCGCGATGCCATGTTCGCGCGCAAACGCGGCCACGGCGCGGTTCAGCAGGTAGGGATGGAGTTCGACCTGGTTGGTGGCGATGTTGGCCGCGCCGACGGCGTCGATCGCTTCCTGCATCAGCGGAATCGTGAAATTCGAGACGCCGATGGCGCGCGTCAGGCCGAGTTCACGCGCTTCGAGCAGCGCCGCCATCGATTCGGCGACCGGCACCGCGCCACCTGGCGAAGGCCAGTGGATCAGCGTCAGGTCGAGCTGTTCGAGGCGCAGCTTGCGCAGGCTTTCCTTCAGGCTCGGGATCAGGGCGTCGCCGGCCAGGTGCTCGGTCCAGATCTTCGTGGTGACGAAGACGTCGCCGCGCGGCACGCCGCTGGCGGCAAGCGCCTCGCCGACTTCAGGCTCGTTGCCGTAGATCTGGGCGGTGTCGATATGGCGGTAGCCGAGCCCGAGTGCGTTGGCGACGCTGTCGATGGCCGTCTGGCCTTGCAGGCGGAAGGTGCCGGCGCCGATGTTGGGCATGTTCATGTGATTTCCTTTTCTAATTAAGCGAGTTTTAGTCAAGCGAGTTCTGCTTCTTTGGCCATGTGCTGGACACGGCCGGCATCGCGCAGGTCGAGCCGGCCGGCCAGCGTCGTCAGCGCCAGTGCGCCGACCACGACCAGGGCGCCGATCGGCGGCGTCGCCATCAAACCGATGTGCCCGACGATCAGGCCGCCGCCCCAGGCGCCCAGCGCAATGCCGAGGTTAAAGGCGGCAATGTTCAGGCCGGACGCCATGTCGACCGCCTGCGGCACGTCGCGCTCGGCACGCTGCACGACATACAGCTGCAGGGCGGGCACATTGCCGAAGGCGACCGCACCCCAGGCCAGCACGGTAGCGACGACCAGCACCGGATGCGGCGCGGTAAAGCTCAGTACGGCCAGGACAGCGGCGAGCAAAGCGAACACGATCTGCAGCGCACGCACCGGGCCCTTTTTGTCGGCCAGTTTGCCGCCCCAGATATTCCCGGCCGCGACCGAGACGCCGTACACCAGCATCACCAGGCCCACGCTGCCCGGCGCGAAGCCGGCCACGTCCTGCAGGATCGGGGCAAGATAGGTAAAGGCGACGAACGAGCCGCCATAGCCGAGCGTCGTGATCGCATACACCAGCAGCAAACGCGGCTGCTTGAGCACGGCGAACTGCTTGGCCAGGCTGGCCGGCTTGGCGCCGCCGATGGTTTTGGGCACGAGCAGCGCGCTGCCGATCATCGCAATCACGCCGAGCGAAGCAACCGCCAGGAAAGTCGACTGCCAGCCGAACTGCTGGCCGATCCAGGTGCCGAGCGGCACGCCGGTCACCAGCGCGACGGTGAGTCCGGTAAACATCAGGGCAATGGCGCTGGCGGCTTTTTCCTTCGGCACCAGGCTGGTGGCAATGGTCGAGCCGATCGAGAAGAAGACGCCGTGGGCGAGGCCGGTCAACACGCGCGCCGCCATCAGGGAACCGTAGCCGGGCGCGACCGAGGCGACGAGATTGCCGGCGGTGAAGAGCAGCATCAGGCCGATCAACAATTTCTTGCGCGGCACACGGGCGGTGAGTGCGGTCAACAGGGGCGCGCCGACGGCGACGCCGAGCGCATACACGCTCACCAGCAAGCCGGCGGAAGGGACGGACACGCCGAGGCTGGCGGCAACGTCGGGGATCAGCCCGACGATGACGAATTCGGTGGTGCCGATGGCAAAGGCGCTCAAGGTGAGCGCCCACAGGGCAAGGGGCATGATTTCTCCAGAGACAATGTGAACAGGGAGGCAGTGTGGCCCAGGCGCCGCCGGAGAAAAATCCCTTGCCGTACAATATACTTTTGACTGGGAGTCACGAATGATCGATGTCGAGGCCTTGATTGCATTCTCCGCCGTCATGGATGCCGGCTCGTTTTCCGGCGCCGCGACGCGTCTCGGGCAGACGCCTTCGGGCGTGTCGCGCACGATTGCGCGCCTGGAAAAGCATCTGGGCCTGACGCTCCTGCACCGCACCACGCGCCGCCTGCAACTGACCGACGAGGGTGCCTGGTTCCTCGACCGCGCGCGCACCTTGCTGGCGGATATGGCCAATACCGAAGCCGAGGCGGCGGCGCGCCGGTCCCAGCCCGCGGGGCTGGTACGCGTGAACGCGGCCACACCCGCGCTCGGCCACCTGCTCGCGCCCCTGGTGCCGGCCTTTCTCGATGCCTATCCGCTGGTGCAGCTTGAATTGACGAGCGGGGAGACGGTGATCGACCTGATCGAAGAGCGCGCCGACCTCGCCATCCGTATCGGCAATTTGCCGGACTCGACCCTGAACGCACGGCGCCTCGGCGCCAGCCGCGTCCGGGTACTGGCCGCGCCCGGCTACCTGGCGCGCCACGGCATGCCGGCCAATGTGGCGGAGCTCGGCCGCCACCGCCTGCTGGGCTTTTCGCAACCGGCCTCCCTGAACACCTGGCCGCTGGCACATGAGGGCGCCGAGGGTTATACGATCGATCCGATCGTCACCGCCTCGAGCGGCGAAACGGTGCGCCACCTGGCGCTGGCCGGCGCCGGTATCGCCTCGCTATCGGACTTCCTCACGCGCGGCGATTTGGCGGCGGGCACACTGGTGCCGGTGCTGCCGGAAGCCGCGCTGCCCTGGGAGCAGCCGGTCTGGGCGGTGTTCTATAAGCAGGGCGCGCTGGCGCCGCGGGTGGCGGCGCTGGTTGATTTCCTGGCGCGCGAACTGGCGCCAGTGCTGGGCGGTACGCAGGCGTGACGGGTTTGGCGCAGCGCAGCACAGGCAATCGTTGCGCGAACTTCTGGCAGGCGCTACGCTCATACAGCAACACCGAACGAATACCCATAACAGTCGAACCATCCTGAAAGGAACACGTCATGAGTTCAGCGGTCAAGCCGGTCGAAGAGGGCATGCACACCATCGCCCCGCATCTGGTCTGCGGCAATTGCAATGAGGCGATCGAGTTCTACAAGAAAGCCTTCGGCGCCATCGAAGTGTCGCGCTCCCTGATGCCCGACGGTAAAGTTGGCCACGCCATGCTGCGCATCGGCGATTCGCCCCTGTTCCTGGCCGACGAATTCCCCGACTACGGCTCCTTCAGCCCGCTGAGCCTGAAAGGCACGCCGGTAACGATCCACCTGTCGGTGCCGAACGTGGATGCCCTCTGGAACACCGCCCGGGAAGCCGGCGCCACCGTGCGCATGGAACTGGCCGACATGTTCTGGGGCGACCGCTACGGCCAGCTCGACGACCCGTTCGGGCACCGCTGGTCGATGGCGACGCACGTGCGCGACGTGTCGCCGCAGGAACTGGAGGAAGCCATGAAGGCGATGGGCAGCGACTGCGCATAAGCCTTGTGTGCGGGCGGGGCGGGCCTGGCGATCAGATCGTCCCTGCCGCGTGCAGGTGCTCGTACAGGATCAAACTGCCGATCACGATCAGCACCACGCCACCGACGATTTCGGCGCGCTTGCCGACCAGCGCGCCGAGGCCGCGGCCCAGCATCACGCCGAGCGTGACCATGAAGAAGGTGGCGCAGCCGATCGCGGCCGCCGTGGCGAAGATATTGACGTCGATAAAGGCCAGGCCGGCGCCGACGATCAGGGCGTCGATGCTGGTCGCCATGCCGGTCACGGCCAGGCGCAGGAAGGAGTGGCTGTTCGGCTTTTCTTCCTCGAGCTCGGGTTCGCCCCAGCCTTCGTGGATCATGCGCAGGCCGAGCGCACCCAGCAGGAAGAAGGCGATCCAGTGGTCCCAGGCTTCGACATACGGGGCGGCGGCGCTGCCGAGCAACCAGCCGAGCAGGGGCGTGAGGCCTTCGATGACGCCGAAGATGGCGCCGGTGCGCAAAGCTTCGCGCAGGTGCGGGCGTTGCAGGGCCGCGCCCTTGCCGACGGCGGCGGCGAACGCATCGGTGGACATGGCGAGGGCGAGGGAAACGGTAGCGGCGAAATTCATGGGTTTTCTCATCGGGCGAACGCAAAGGCAGGCCCGCGCGGCCCGAAAAAGCGCGCAGGCATGCCAAAGGTCTTGCCAACCGGACGGCTGCCCGTACCACGGCGCGCATAAAGACAATCGGCGCCGAGTATGTTGATACGGGAACTTCCTCGCACAGGTGCGGACGGAAGCAGGCTACTCCCCAATGGATGGCGATATTGTACCCGACGGCGAGCCGAAAAGCTCAGCAAGCGGGGCACGCGCACGAAAGGTGAGCATTTGCACAAGACTGCCTGGCCACGTAGACTGGCCCGGCGGCGGCGAGCCGCGGATTGTACCTACCCGAGGAGAACAGCTTGGACCACCCTGACGACCATCGCGACCTTAGTGCACTCGACATCGTGATCGTGCCGCCCACGCACGACCTGGGCGACGGCTTCCAGGTGCGGCGCGCCTTGCCCAGCCGCCAGCGGCGCATGGTCGGCCCCTTCGTCTTCCTCGACCAGATGGGCCCGCACGTATTCCAGCCCGGGCGCGGCCTCGACGTGCGCCCGCACCCGCATGTCTGCCTGGCCACCGTCACCTATCTGTTCGACGGCGAAATCCTCCACCGGGACAGCCTCGGCAGCGTGCAGGCGATCCGGCCGGGCGAAGTGAACTGGATGACGGCCGGGCGCGGCATCGTCCATTCCGAACGCACCGACAGCCTGCTGCGCCAGGGCGGCAGCGGCCTGTTCGGCCTGCAATGCTGGGTCGCGCTGCCCTCGAAACACGAGGAAACCGATCCGGCCTTTGCCCACATCGAAGCCGGCGCGCTGCCCTTCATCGAAGCCGGGGGCGTCGAAGCGCGCGTGGTTGCCGGCAGCTTCTGGGGCCGGCGTTCGCCGGTCGCGACCCTGTCCGATATGTTCTATGTCGACGTCAAACTGAAAGCGGGCGCGCGCATCGCGATGCCGCCAGAGTACCCGGAGCAAGCGATTTATATTGTCGAGGGCCGCCTCGACCTGGGACGCGACGGCGTCTTCGAACCGGGCCAGCTGGTCGTGCTGAAACCCGGCGCGGAAGTGATGCTGGGCGCACCCGGGCCGGGCCCGACGCGCATCATGCTGCTCGGCGGCGAGCCGATGGATGGTCCGCGCTTCCTGTCCTGGAATTTCGTCGCCAGTTCCGAGGACCGCATCGAGCAGGCCAGGCGCGACTGGCAGGCCGGTAACTTCCCACCGGTGCCGGGCGAAACCGAATTCATCCCGCTGCCTGAATCGCAGGGCAAGCCCGTGCACTACCCATAAAACGAGGACGGTCGCCGGCAAGGCCCTGATGGCCGCGCTATCATCGCTGCTCTTCCATAACAAAGGAGCAAGCCGTGTCCAGAGACCAGATCCAGCAAGGCAGCAGCATCGACGCCGCCGACGTCCAGCGCATCGCCGCATTTTCCGACGGCGCCCAGGGCGGCAATCCGGCCGGGGTCTGGATCGGCGAGGCCTTGCCGCCGGCGGCGACGATGCAGCGCGTCGCCCACGAGATCGGCTATTCCGAAACCGCCTTTGCCGCGCCGCTGGGCGATGGCTGGCGCGTGCGCTATTTCTCCCCCGAATCCGAAGTGCCCTTCTGCGGCCATGCCACCATCGCGCTCGGTGCGGCGCTGGCCGCCAGCCGCGGCGACGGTGTCTATCCGCTGTCGCTGAACGATGCCGCGATCACGGTCGAGGGCCGGCGCAGCGTCGGGGCGAATGGCGAGCTGCTGACCTCGGCCGCGCTGCAGTCGCCGCCAACCCGCAGCGCACCGGCCCCGGCCGAGACCGTCGCGCGGGCGCTGGCCCTGTTCGGCTACCGGACCGAGGATCTCGACCCGCGCATTCCGCCGGCGCTGGCGCATGGCGGGGCCGGGCACCTGGTGCTGGCCCTGCGCAGCCGGAACTTGCTGGCGGCCATGCGGTACGAGCTCGACGCGGGGCGGCGCTTCATGCGCGAACTCGGCATCGTCACCGTCGTGCTAGCCTGGGCCGAGAGCGACACGCTGTTCCATACGCGTAATCCCTTCGCATCCGGCGGCGTGCTCGAGGATCCGGCCACCGGCGCCGGGACCGCGGCACTGGCCGGCTACCTGCGCGATATTGCTTGGCCCCACGGAGGCGCGATTGACATCGTGCAGGGCGAGGACATGGGCATGCGCTCGCGCCTGCATGCTGAAATCGGACCGGAGCAGGGTGGCTCGATCCGCGTCTCCGGTACCGCGCGGTATTTATAAGAAGATAATGAACAGATCCGCGGATTTGGTTACTGACCCGCGGGTTTTGTTAAATTTGAATTAAGGGGGAAAAGCCCGCCTGCTCATCAGTTAGATATTTCTCCAAAGATTGATAATTATCAGGAAACAAGTTTTCTTCCTTTAACAATCATGGAGTAATCGATCATGGAGCTGTGCCAAGCAAACCTCACCACCCAAGGCAAGGCAGAGGCGATCCGCCCGTTCGGTGGTCAGCAGGGCGCACTTCCGGCCATCGAACACCTGCCGTTCACGATTCGCCGCGTCGAAACCGAGGATGACCTGTTGAAGGCGGTGCGCATCCGCCACGCCGCGTACGCACGCCATGTGCCGGAGTTTGCGCGCTCGCTGGCGCTGCCGGAAGCGGCCGATTACGAAAGCGACACCATCGTCCTGCTCGCCGAATCCAAGCTCGACGGCTCGCCGATGGGCAGCACGCGCATCCGTACCAACCTGTTCCGTCCGCTGGGCGTGGAAGAATCGATCGAGCTGCCGGACTGGCTGCAGGGCCGCCGCCTGGTCGAGGCGACCCGCCTCGGCATCGACGAGGGCCGCACCGGTCGCATGGTCAAGATTGCGCTGATCAAGGCCTGTTTCATGTACTGCCAGCAAAACGATATCGAGTGGTCGGTCGCCACCGGCCGCCCGACGGTCGCGCGCCAGTACGAGCAGCTGCTGTTCTCGGATGTGTTCCCGGGGCAGGGCGCCATTCCCCTGGCCCACGTCGGCAACCTCGAACACCGCGTGATGGCGTTCGAGATCGAGACCTTCGAAGCGCGCTGGGCCGCGGCCCGTCATCCGCTCTACAAATTCTTCTTCGACACCCGGCATCCGGACATCGATGTCGGACCGCGCGCCGAACCGCGCCTGACCCGTGTACGCTTCCCGCAGCGCGCGCCGGCAGCGGCGGCTGGCCTCGGGCAGCACGGCCTGGCCTACGCCTGAGTTTCGGCCGGGCTTCGCGATATTGCATGACGGCATCACGCTAACCCTGTATCCTTGCGCTTGATCAGACTGCGGGAGCGTCCGCCCGCAGTTTTGTTGTGCTTGTGATACCGATTATGCCCACATCCTCCGAACCGACACGCATTCCTCCTTCGTTGATGGCCAACCTGGCCATGGAGCGCGTGCTGCGCGTGTTCGCGTATTACCTGATACCGATCGGCATCGGCCTGTTTTCCCTGATTGCTTTGTTGTTCTGGCACAACCAGTACAATGTGACCGAGCCTGCTGCACTGCCCTTGCGCGTGCTACTGCAGGGCAACGAGGTAGCGCCAACGCCGTCCGCCATCCTCGCCCGTATCGGCACCCAGCCGCCCGTGCCGGGCTATGACACCAACCTCAGCGACCGTCCGGTCTGGTTCACCTTCTCCCCGATGTCGGCCTCGGTCGAACAGGATGTCATCGACTTCCCGTCGCGCCACGCACTCGAGATCCGTTGCTGGGATGCAACAACCTTGCGCCCGCTGGGTGACGCCAGCCGCAACCATTCGAGCGGTGCGATCGATCCGGTGAAAGCCGGCTTCGCGCTGCGCATGGCGCGCCTGCCGTCCCAAGTCTTGTGCAGCGGCACCTTTGCCGGCCCCGCCCGCGTGAGCGTTGCGCAATGGCCGGCAGAACAGTTCTCCCTGTCGGTCGAGCAATATCACCGCAAGTCGGGCCTGCTCGACGGCGGCATGATCGTGCTGGCCCTGTTCGTGCTGCTGACCGCGCTGATCAATCGCCAGCCTTTGTATGTGCTGTTTTCGGGCTGGCTGATCCTGAACCTGCGCATCGGCGCGCTGTCCGCCGGCTGGGACATCCAGTGGCTGGGCCAGACGATTCCGGCCGACTGGCTGCTGCTCTCGCGCTCGGTCACGATCACGCTGTACGGCATCGCCACCCTGACTCTGTACCAGAACCTGCTGCGCGAGAGCCTGGAGGGGCTGCGCTACGCGGCCCCGATGCGCATCATGCAGTGGCTGTGCGTGCCGATGCTGGTCGCGGCCGTGGCGCTGCCTTACGACGTCTACCTCCCAATGCTGTGGGTCATTTGCGCCTGCTGCCTGTCGATGATGACGGTGGGGCTGTTCAAGGTCATCGTCGAATCGCGCAACCGTGTCGCGTCCTGGTTTGCGGCCTCGTTCGCGCTGACCTTCGTCGCCTCGCTGGCCGAGATCGTCTCGGCGGCGCTCGGCATGCACGAAGTCGTGGGCGTGATCAACAGCGTGACGGCGGCCCTGGCCTCGAGCCTGCTGGCCGCGCTGGCGGTGGCCGAGCAGATGCGCGCGGAAACGGAAAAGCGCGAGGAAGCCCAGCAAAAACTAGAACATGCCTACGAGGCAATGCCGGTGGGCTTGTTCACGCTCGACATGTACGGCCACTTCCTGAGCGCCAACCCGGCGCTGCGCAAGATGCTGGGCGGCGATGCCTTCGAGCTCGGCCGCACGGCATGGCGCAATTTCTTCAGCGAGAACGTGTGGATGGAGCTGCACGAGCAGGTCCATGGCCGCAGCGATGCCGAGCTGGAAATCGCGAACCGCGACGGCAGCCGCCGCTTCCTGGTCAGCGCCACGCTGGCGCGCGGCCGTATCGAAGGCGTGCTGCAGGACGTCACCGAGAAACACAAGGCCACCGAACAATTGCGCTTCATGGCGAACAACGATCCGCTGACCAAGGTCTTCAACCGGCGCGGCATCGAGAAAATGTTCGAGGGCGCGGCCACCTCATTGGCTGCCGGCAAGCCGATGGCCATCGCCTATATCGACCTCGACCGCTTCAAGCTGATCAACGACCTGTTCGGCCATGGCGCCGGCGACGAGGTGCTCAAGCAAGTGTGCGAGCGGATGTCGATGATGCTGGCCGGCGGCCAGCAGATCGGCCGCGTCGGCGGCGACGAATTCGTCATCGTCATGCCGGACACGGCCATTCCGCTGGCCTCGCTGATCTGCCGCGGCATCGTCGACCGCATCGGCGGCACACCTTACCGCGTGGGCGACAAGGCCTTCCATGTGCGCGGTTCGGTCGGCTTGATCGAAGTGTCGCCGGGCATGCCGATGCGCGACGCCATCTCGGCCGCCGACCGCGCCTGCCGCTCGGCCAAGGACGCCAGCGACGGCCTGGTCGTGTACGAACGCAATGCCGCCGCCTTCCACGAGCGCGAAGCCGAGCTGAACCTGGTGGCGCGCCTGCAGGGGCCGAACGCGACCGACGGCCTGTTCCTGGAAATGCAGCCGATCATGTCGCTGAAGAATCCGAACGAGTCGCTCAATTTCGAGGTGCTGCTGCGCATGCGCGGACACGACGGGCGCGTGATGCCGGCCGGTCCGCTGATCGGCGCGGCCGAGAAGTGCGGGCGCGCGAGCGTGATCGACCGCTGGGTGCTGACCACGACCCTGGGCTGGATCGCGGAAAACATTTCGCGCCTGCCGAATACGCGTTTCGTCTGCATGAATTTGTCGGGCGCCTCGCTCAACGACGAGCGCTTCGTTGCCGACACGCTGGAAATCCTGGCGCGCCACGTGCACGTGGCCAGCCGCCTGTGCATGGAAATCACCGAGAGCGTCGCCCTGCACGACCTCGACAATACGCGCCGCTTCATCGACCAGGTGCGCAATTTCGGCGTGAAGGTCGCGCTCGACGATTTCGGCGCCGGCTACACCTCCTTCTCCTACCTGAAGGAATTGCCGGCCGACGTGCTCAAGATCGACGGCCAGTTCGTCGTCAACATCAATGCGCACCCGGCCAACGTGGCAATCGTCGAAGCAATCGTCAGCCTCGCGGTGAACCTCGGCATGAAGACGATTGCCGAGTGGGCGGAAGATGCGGCGACCGTGCAGACCCTGGCCGAAATCGGCGTCGATTACGTGCAGGGCTGGGCGGTAGCGCGCTCGCAGCCGCCGGAGCGCTTGCTGACGGCCGCCTCATCGGCCAGTTTCATCCAGGATCCGGAGTTGCTCGAGATGCTGCCGACGCTGGGGCGCGCGGCGCTGGATCTGCATGGGATCATGAAGCTGCATTGATTCCAGCCTTTTACGCTACGAAAGCCTCGCCTTTATTGAATCGTCGCCAGCGTTGGACGCGCGTGACGATCGGCATCTATCACCAACAATTGCGCACGCGCCGCCTTCAAGGTCGCCACGTCGCGCGCGAGCGCACGGTCCGGCTGGGCGACTTTCGGACGCCAGTTCTGCTGGCGCAGCATCGACTGCGGCGCTTCATGGCGTTGCACGGCAAGCGGGTGCGCTTCAGCGGTCGCGACGGGCGCCGCGGCCGGGCCCTCCGACCCCGCACCGTTCACCAGCCGCGTCGCCTGCGCGCCGCCTTCGCACGGCTGGTCGGTCAGCGTCACATGGCCGCCGGCATCGACGCATTTCAGAATCTCGGATCCGGCCAGGGCGGCAGGGGCTGCGGCAACCGCCGCCAGGACAAGCGTTAACTTCAGGGTCAGCTGAGAGGCCAGGTGCTTCATGGCTACCTCCATCAATACGATGGAACCATTGTCCCGGCCGGGGCCGCCTCACTCTGTTCGGTGCCACACGGTGCACCGGCCATTGTCAAAAAAACCACGCATGAGCTGACTCAGCGACCCGGGGCGGGTCGCGCCGGCTCAGGGACGGCGCGCGACGAGCTGGACTTCGACCAGGAAACCGTAGTGCAGGCCCGGCACCGGCACTACCGTGCGCGCCGGCTTGTGGGTGCCGAAGACGCGCGCATAGATCGTGTTGAAGGCGCGCCAGTGCTCGACGCCGGCAAGGTAGGCGGTGCATTGCACGACGTCGCCGAAACCGCAGCCGGCGGCGCGCAGGACTTTTTCGCACTGCTCGAAGACGGAGTTGCATTGCACTTCGAAGAACACGTCCTGGGCGATATCCTTGGCCGGCAGGATGCCCGACAGGAACACAAGGCCGCCGGCTTCGACCGCCTGCGAATAATGACCGGCGGGCGGCGGCAGTTCGGCCGACTGGATGAATTCCATCAGGCCACCAGTGCCCGAGTCACAAGTTCACTAAAGCGCGACAGGTCGACGTTGCCGCCGCTGATCAGGATGCCCACGCGCTTGCCCGCCACCGGAACCACACCGCACAGGGCCGCCGCGGCGCCGAGGCAGCCGGTCGGCTCGACCACCATTTTCATGCGTTCAGCGAAGAATTTCATGGTCTCGACCAGCTGCGCATCGGTGATGGTGACGATGTCGTCGACGCGGCGCCGGATCACCTCGAAGTTGTGCTCGCCGACATGGGTCACCATGGCGCCGTCGGCGATCGTCTTGGGCACGCCGATGTGGACGATCTCCCCCTTGCGCAGCGACTGCTGGCCGTCGTTGCCGGCTTCCGGCTCGACGCCGATCACCTTGCAATCCGGGGACAGGCCGCTCGCCGCCAGCGCGCAGCCGGCCAGCAGGCCGCCGCCGCCGAGCGGCACCAGCAGCACGTCCAGCGGGCCGACCTCGTCGAACAGTTCCTTCGCGGCCGTGCCCTGGCCGCAGATCACGTCCGGATGGTCGTAGGGAGGAATCAGGGTCATGCCGCGCTCGGCGGCCAGGCGCTGCGCGATCTCTTCGCGGTTTTCCGTGTAGCGGTCGTAGAAAATCACTTCGCCGCCGTATTCCTTCGTCGCCTGCACCTTCAGGGCGGGGGCGTCGTTCGGCATGATGATGGTGGCGCGGATGCCGGCCAGGCGCGCCGACAGGGCGATCGCCTGCGCGTGGTTCCCCGACGAGAAGGTCAGCACGCCGGCCGCGCGCTGGGCATCAGTAAAACGCGCGATCGCGTTATAGGCGCCGCGGAACTTGAAGGCGCCCATGCGCTGGTAGTTCTCGCACTTGAAGAACAGCTGCGCACCCGTGCGCGCATTGGCGGTGGTGGAGCTCAGCACCGGGGTGCGGTGGGCCGCGCCTTCGAGGCGCGCTGCGGCTTGTTCGACGTCGCCGTACTGGAGGATGGATTCGGTCATGGCAGTGAAGAAGGAAAGGAAAATCAGGAAGCGAGCGGCAGCGCCAGTTGCACCAGCAGGCCGCCGCCTTCGCGGTTACGCACGGTCAGTTCGGCATTGTGGCGGCTGACGACGCGTTCGACGATCGCCAGGCCCAGGCCCGCGCCGTTCGCCTGGCCGCGCGCCGTGTCGAGACGCGTGAAAGGTTTCATGAGCTGGTTGATCTGGTCGTCGGGTACGCCGGGACCGTGGTCGGCGATCTCGACGACGGCGCGCCGGCCCTGCGGCGTGCTGCGGACGTGGCAGGCGAAATCGAGTTCGGTGAAGTCCTGACCCGGGGTGCGGGCGTAGCGGCGCGCGTTCTCGACGACGTTGTTGATGACGCGGCGCAGGTCGGTCTCGTTACCGAGCACCTGCACGTCGTCGTCGAGGTCGGTCGTCACGCGCATGCCGGGCAGGCGCGTCGCGTGCTGGGCGCAGTCGGCCAGCAGGTGCGAGATTTCGACCGGCACGAAGCTCGACGCCTCGGTCGGTTTCGCGTAGTCGAGGAACTGGCCGATGATCGCATCCATCTGGGCGATGTCCGACTGCATGCCTTCGCGCGCGTCGGTCGACAGGTTCGCCATTTCCAGTTCGAGCTGCATGCGCGCCAGCGGCGTGCGTAAATCGTGCGAGATGCCGGCCAGGATGACGGCGCGGTCTTTTTCGACCTGCGCCAGGTCCTCGACCATCTGGTTGAAGCTGCGGTTGGCGTCGATGATCTCCTTCGAGCCTTTTTCCGGCAGCGGGGCGGGGCGTTCGCCCTTGGCGATCGCGCGCGCGGCGGCGGTCAGGCGCGCCAGCGGCAGGTTGATCAGGCTCGAGATGAGCGCCGCGCCCAGGAGCGACAGCACGCCGACCACGCTGGCCCAGCCGAACCACTGCACGCGCGTCAGGCCCGCGATGCGTTCGCGTTCGAGCATCAGCCAGTATTCGTCGTCCTCGATGTTGAAGCTGATCCAGAAGCCGGCCATGCCGTTGACGCGGCTGGAAAAGCGGGTCTGCGGGCCCAGCTTCTCGCGCACGGCGGCGGCGATTTCCGGCATCAGGCGGGTGGCCGGCGGCGGGTCGACCTTGTCGGTGTCTTCCAGCGTGAAGATGCGGATGCCTTCGTTCGACACCAGTTCGAACAGCAGTTCCTTGCGCAGTTCGGGCGCCGAATGGGTCAGCGCCGCTTTCGTGATCGTCACGACGGAGACCACGAGTTCGGCCGTTTGCTGGACTTGCGGCCCGCGCTGGAACACGTTGAGCATGCCGATCCACGAACCCATCGACAGCGTCGTGAGCAGGGAGAGCAGGAAGAAGGTGCGCCAGAACAGGCCGCTGCGCACCCAGCGCATGCGGTTCGAACTCGACGGCAT
>Ga0308169_10002384_pt1 | contig 19582 bp, 19 predicted proteins | sample PhyBR1_2_FD_202139 | JGI IMG/M metagenome (GOLD analysis project Ga0308169, IMG submission 202139) | Phyllosphere microbial communities from UC Gill Tract Community Farm, Albany, California, United States - DLSLSB.R1 | ecosystem: Host-associated > Plants > Phyllosphere > Unclassified | place...
CGCGACGGCGGCAATCGCCGGGTCCCGCATGACGTTCTTCCGGTTCTCGCCCCAGCCGGGGTAGAAGGTGATGCCGCCGATCGGTGACCATGCCTGGGTGAGGATGCCGTGTGCGGCGTCGGCCGCCTGGACGTCCGGCTGCTGGAAGTACGGATGCAGCTCGACCTGGTTGACGGCAGGCACCACGGAGGTTTCGCCGAGCAGCCGGTCCAGGTGGTGCGGCATAAAGTTGCTGACGCCGATGGCCCGCACCCGCCCGTCCTTCAGCAGGGTCTCCAGGGCCTTGTACGCGGCGATGGTTTGCTCGAACCGGTCAGTGGCCGGCTGGTGCAGGATGAACAGGTCCAGCTGGTCCACGCGGAGCTTGCCCACGGCCTTGTCCCAGGCGTGCAGGGCCTGGTCGTAGCCGTAATCGCTGACCCACACCTTGGTTTCGAGGAAGACGTCGGCGCGGTCCAGGCCTGAACGGCGGATGCCCTCGCCCACCTCGCGCTCGTTGCCGTACGCGGCGGCGGTGTCGATGTGCCGGTAGCCGGCCTCGAGTGCGGTCTGGACGGCCGCCGTCGTCTCTTCCGGGGGACTTTGGAAGACGCCCAGGCCAAGTGCCGGCATGGTGATTCCGTTGTTGAGTGTTAGTTCCATAGCCATGTCTTTCACGGTATTGGGGTGTGCGGGTTTATGGGAGGGGCAGCCAGTACCCCTTTTCGGATGGGTGACTATCGGACGGGTTCGAGCTCCGGGGCGGGAGCCGCCGTCGGCCGCTTTTCACGTCGCCGGGACGCCAGGTCGGCGGGCAGGATCAGCACCGCTGCGGTGACCAAGGCCAGGAGCAGGAGGACGCTGCCGCTCGTGAGCGCCGTGCTGACCTGGGCGGACAGGTGCACCGTCACGCCTTGTCCGGCCGGCACGGTTGCTGCGGCGGCCACCGCGATGCCGAGCCCCAGGCAGGTGCCGATCTGGTGGAAGGTGTTGACCAGGCCGGAGGCGGCGCCTGCGTCGGCGGCGGGGGCACCGGCGATGCCGAAGGAAGTCAGCGGCGCGAAGGCGAGGCCCTGCCCGGCACCGATGAGGACCATCGGAAGGGCGACGCCGGCCAGGTAGGACGAGTCAACGCCTGCACGGCTGAGCCAGGCCATCCCGGCGAGGGTGAGCAGGATGCCGGCCAGCAGCGGAATGGACGACGGCGCCCTGCCGGCGATCCGCGGGATGGCCACGGCGACTGCGAAGTTCACGGCGGTCATGGGCAGGAACCCGAGGCCGGCCTGGAGGGGGTCGAAGCCGAGGACTTCCTGCATGTACTGGGTGGTGAAGAAGAAGAAGCCGATCATCGCGCCCAGGTAGAGGAACCGGGCCAGATAGGCGCCGGTGCGGCGGCGGCTGGCGAAAAGGCGCAGCGGCATGATGGGCTGGGCCGCCTTGCGTTCGATCAGCACAAAAGCGATGAGGAGCGCGACGCCGGCGCCCACCGCAGTGAGGGTGGCCGGCGAGTCCCAGCCGGCCTCGGTGGTGTTGATAATGCCGAATACCAGGGCGCCGACGCCCAGGGTGGCGCTCAGCGCTCCGAAGACATCGAACCGGCCGGTGGCCCGGCCGGATTCCGGGAGGAACTTCGGCGCCAGGACGATCATGGCCGCGCCGATGGGCACGTTCACGTAGAACCCGGCCCGCCAGGACACCCAGTGGGCCAGGGCACCGCCGATCACCAGGCCCAGGCTTGCGCCGATCCCCGCGGTGGCCCCGTACAAGGCGACGGCGCGGCTCCGCTCCCGGCCCTCAGGGAAGCTCGCAGTCAGCAGGGACAGCGATGCCGGCGCCACGATGGCGGCCCCGACTCCCTGGACGGCGCGGCCGGTGATCGCCCACCAGCCTGCCGGGGCCAGCCCGATCAGCAGCGACGCGAGCGAGAACACCATCAGCCCGAACACGAAGACCCGGCGGCGTCCCAGCAGGTCTCCCGCCCGTGCGCCAAGGAGCAGCAGGCCGCCGAAGACCAAGGTGTAGGCGTCCTGGACCCAGGAGAGTTCGCCGGAGCCCAGTTGGAGATCGGCCTGGAGGCTGGGCAGGGCGGTGAAGATAACTGAGTTGTCCAGCAGGATCATGAAGTAGCTGGCCAGGATGATGGCCAGGATTGCTGCCGGGCGGGCAGAGGTGTCAGGGGCAGGTTTCATGCTTTCCATGCAACCGTGATGTTCCGGTCCGGGGGAGTCACGGCTCTTCCGGGTACTGGCAGTCCCTCCCTCACCGTGCCGGCAGGGCATACCGTGGAGGCCATGACCAACAGCGACGACGTGCGGAAATTCCTGACCTCCCGCCGGTCACGGCTCACGCCGGACGAGGCCGGGCTGCCGGCATACGGCGGCAACCGGCGCGTCACGGGGCTGCGCCGGGAAGAGGTGGCCATGCTGGCCGGGATGAGCATCGATTACTACATCCGGCTGGAGCGGGGGAACCTTTCCGGCGCCTCGGACAGCGTCCTGGAGGCACTGGCGCGCGCACTGCAGCTGGACGACGCCGAGACGGCCCACCTTTTCGACCTGGCCCGGGCGTCCAGCGCTGCTCCGCGGGTGCGGCGCAAGCGGAGCCCGCAAACGGTGCGGCCCAGCGTGCAGCGGGTCATCGATGCGATCACAACCGCGCCGGCCTGGGTCCGCAATGACCGCGGCGACGTCCTGGCGGCCAATGAGCTGGGCAGGGCGTTGTACCTGGAGATGATGGCCGGCGGCGGGACCCCGCCGAACAGTGCACGGTTCACGTTCCTGAACCCGAAGGCGCGGGAGTTCTTCGCCGACTGGGAGCGCGCCGCGGATGACATTGTTGCCGTCCTGCGGTCCACCGCCGGCAGGAACCCCTACGACAAGGATCTTTCGGACCTGATCGGGGAGCTCTCGACGCAGAGCGAGGCGTTCCGCATCCGGTGGGCCCGGCACGACGTGAAGTACCACCGGGCCGGCCGCAAACGGCTCCACCACTCGATCGTGGGGGACCTGGACCTGGCCTACGAAGCCTTGGAGCTTCCCGCCGATCCCGGGCTGCGGATCAACGTGTACACGGCCGAGCCGGGATCGCCGTCGGAAGATGCCCTGAAAGTCCTGGCCAGCTGGGCCGCCACGCAGCTCCGCCCAAATGCGGTGCAGACCGGGAAAAGCGGCTGAACCACAGCAATTGCGCCGCGCAAAATTGATCCGCAGCCCATATTCCCGGGGCGGACCACATAGTTGGTGCGAATGGACAATGCACCGTGGAACGCGCGGGTGCAGAGTCCTTCTGCGGGTGCACCACAGCAGGGGCGCTCGATTCCGCAGTTGAGCTGAACGTGCCTACCAACCGGGCGACGCATCGTGTCCGGGCCCGGTATCGGCAAACCTTGGGTCGTCGTTAGGGGGCCCAGCCGCGGGCGACCGCATCCAACGCCGCGGCGTACACGGCGGCCCAGTCGGCGTCGGGTGGGCCGACTGGGGCGAGCTCAAGACTCACCAAACCATGGACCTGGCCCCAGATGGCGGCTGCCACCAGCTCCGCCGGTGCTTCACGGACGGTTCCGGCGCACTGTGCTGATACCACCGCGTCGATCAGCGGCCGCATGGCGTCGCCAGCGGCTTCGGGGTCCGGCCGGCAATCGACGTAGGCGGCCAGCACGCCACCAAACATCAGCCGATAGAGCGCCTGGTGTTCCACTGCCCAGGCCCGGTACGCCATGCCAAGCCCTTGGAGGCCGCCGGCGGCAGCGGCCAGCTGCGAATCGCCGAAGGACCGGAATCCGTCTTCCACGACCGCCGTCAGGAGCTGTGATTTCCCGCCAAACAGCGAGTACACGGCGGTGGTGGAGGTGCGGGCAGCCGCGGCCACGTCCCGCAGTGTCACCCGTGCGGGACCATTGCGGTCCACCAGGTCGGCCGTGACGGCCAACAGGTCCTGCCTGAGGGAATCGTTATGCACTACAGGTCTTGCCATGGAATCCATTGTTTCATAACATTGTTTTGTAACAGTGTTACAAAACTACGGTCCGAAGGAGTTCCCATGTCGCAGAAGGTACTTCCGGGCCGGTACACGGCCGATCCGGGGCGGGAGTCTGTCACGGTCTTCCTGATCGGGATGCGGGCAAACCGGTGGTGGAAGTTCGGGACCGTGGGGCGGGTCGGTGCCGCCATGGGGCGGATGCTTCGGCATTTGGGGGAGGACCCGGCGGCGGGGATGCTTGGTTACCAGCAGTGGGTGGGGCGTACCACCATGATGCTCAGCTACTGGGAGAGTCCGGAGCACCTGCGGAAGTTTGCGGCCGACCGGGACTCGCCTCACCTTGAGCCCTGGCGCCGTTTCATGAAGGAACTCGCCGGAACCGGGGACGTCGGCGTCTGGCATGAGACGTACCAGGTGCCCGCTGCCGGCATTGAGGTCATCTACAGCGGGATGCCGCTCTTTGGGCTCGCCAAGGCAACAAACCATGTCCCGGTCGGCGCAGGCACCAATACCGCCAAGCAGCGGATGGGCCGGGCCGCCCACCATACAGCCGGCGGCTCTTGACCACTGTCAGGGCGAGCCCTGACGGCACGCCGCAGACTGCCTGTGGTTCATCTGCTGGTTGTCGGTCACGAAGGGGGCGCGGTGCCCAGTGCCCGCATGTCGGCCGCCGGCAGGTTCGTGATCTCCTTCGGCCAGGGGTATGAGAGGCGCGTTTCTTCCGGAGGTCCGGCTGCGCAGTAGAATCCGGATCTGACAGGAGAAGACATGACTGACGCAGGGAAACCATCCAGCCCCACGCCGTACGTCCCCCGGCAGATCAGCGGGCCGGTGCTCATGGGCGTGGTGCCCGGCCAGCCGCTTGCCGTGGCCCACCGCGCCGCCGAGCTGGCGTTCAGCCTCGGCGTGAAGCTGGTCTGCGCCTACGTGGACGTCACCACCTACCTCGCTGAGGAGCCGGACGGCAGGGCGGAGGCCCGGCCGATCGACCCGGACGGGGTGGATGACGACATCGAGGGGATCAGCGCCACCATCGCCGCGGACCTCCGTGCGGCGTTCGACGGTACCGGTATCGACTGGTCCTTCGTGACCCTTGCCGGTGACCCGGCCCGTGCCCTGGGACGCCTGGCGGAGTCCGCGGACGCGTCCGTCATTGTGGTGGGCACCCGCGAGCGCGGACTCGGGGCCCGGCTGGAGGAACTGCTGGTGGGATCGGTGGCGGTGCACCTCACCCACCGCCAGCACCGGCCCGTCCTGGTTGTCCCGCTTGCGCCGCACAGGCACCAGCCCAAGGCGGGCCGCTGATGGAACCGCCTGTACCCGAGGCCCAAGCGGGAACCGCGGACACACAGGGGCACGACGACGGCACCCGGCGTCCGGAGCACGGCGGCAGGGAGGCTGCAACGGACCAAGGGACGCTCGGTGCCGCGCGCCCCCACCGGCCGGTGCACCTGCATCCCGGGTTCCTGCTGGTGGTGGTCGCCGGCGGCATCCTGGGGGCACTGGCCCGGTACGGACTGAGCAGCGTCCTGCCCGCACCCGGGGGCTGGCCCGTTCCCACCCTGGTCATCAACCTCTCCGGGGCGTTCATGCTCGGCCTCCTGCTCGAAGCCTTGGTGCGGAGGGGCCCGGACGCGGGGCGGCTTCGGCTGATCCGGCTGTTCGTCGGCACCGGCTTCATGGGCGCCTTCACCACGTACAGCACGCTTGCACTGGAAACGAACACCCTGTTCGGGGCCGGCCGCGTCACGGATGCGCTTCTCTACCTCGGCCTCAGCGTCGTGGCGGGAGCCGTGGCAACGGTGGCGGGAATCCGGCTGGCCGCGGGCCACCACGCGCGGCCAACCGGTCGCCGGAAGAACCTGAAGATGGAGAACCGGTGAGCGTCGGCATCATCCTCCTGGTCGGCGTCGCCGGCGGGCTCGGGTCGGCCACCCGGTTCGTCGTCGACGGCCTGGTCCGGTCCAAGGCCCGCACCGCCCTGCCGGTGGGAACCATCATCATCAACGTCACGGGCTCGTTCCTGCTGGGCTTGCTCGCCGGCGCCGTGATCGTGCATGCCGCGCCCGCCGAGCTGCAGGCCATCGCCGGCACCGGGTTCCTGGGCGGGTACACCACCTTCAGTACGGCAAGTTTCGAAACCGTCCGGCTCATCCAGTCCCGCCGCACCGGGCTGGCCCTCCTCAACGGCATAGGCACCGCCGTGGGCGCGGTGGCCGCCGCCGCCGTCGGCCTTGCCCTGGGCAGCCTCCTCTAGAGCCCTCCAAGGCCCCTCCAACCGGTCCCAGCTCCCTCCCACCCCACCGGGCCTGCCCGTGCAGACGTCAGGCCGCCAGGTGGAAGGTTTCGGCGAACCGGTGCAGCAGGTTCCGGTGGCCACCCAGTACCCGGACCAAACCGCTCTCGAGTGCGTGGTCCGGGGCCACGTCGCCGGAGATGAGCCCGCGGATGTCCGGCCCGGTGGCGAACGTGAGGTCCGCCGGTCCGTCGCCCCGCGTCACGTCCAAGGCGGAACCATCCACCCGGATGAGGAGTTCCGTGGACCCGAACTGCGCCGCATAGGCGGTGGCCGGCAATGCGGTGGCGATATCCGGCCGGAACGCGGTGCGCAGGTCCATGGTCATGGATTCGGGGGTGATGATCTGTTCCCCGCGCGGGTCGCCCAAGGCTTTGAAGCCCCAGGCGCCCAGCGCGAGGATCACGGGTTCCAGCTCGCGGCCGTAGGGGGTCAGTTCGTACACGATCACCCGTGACCGCGGCGCCCGCTGGATGACCCCGGCTGCCTGCAGTTCCTTCAGCCGTGCGGCCAGGATGTTGCTTGGAATCCGGGGCAGGCCATTGGCCAGTTCACCGTAGCGGCGCGGACCCACCAGCAGGTCGCGGACAATCAGCAGGGCCCACCGCTCACCCACGAGCTCCATGGCCCGGGTGATGCCCGAGTACTGCCCGTAGTCCCGCGCAGCCATGGACCTCAGGCCTGCTGGTTCATGAAGGCTTCCGGGCCCTGTTCGGCGGCGGAGGGTTCCATGAAGCCGAACTCAAGCAGGTTGCCGTCGGGGTCCGTCAGTTGGCGCTGGTACATGAAGCCGTAATCGGAGGCGGGCTTGTCCTCGGAGCCGCCAGCCGCGAGGCCGCTGGCCACGGCGGTGTCCACGGCCTCGCGGCTGTCAACGAAAATCGCGGTGGACACCGATACCGCTGCGGAGGGATCGCCGATGGGACGGTCGCTGAAGGTCTGGAAGTACTCGCGGACCAGGAGCATGAAATAGCTGTGGTCTTCTTCCACCACCAGGCAGGCGGCGTTGTGGTCGGTGAAGAGCGGATTCACGGTGAATCCGATGGCGGAGTAGAACGCCTTGGCGCGCTCCAGGTCGGTCACGGGCAGGTTGACGAACATTGCGGTCATGGCGTTCTCATTTCCCAAGAAAGTGTGGACACGCTGATACTTGCAAAAAACAAGTGCCCCGTCAAGACCCCTGTTATTCCCGGCCCGGGCGGCAGGTGCCGATAAGCCCTGGGTGTCCGATCCCCGGCCCCGGCTACTGCCGCGCGAGGGGGAGCGCGAGCCGCATGGTGGTCCCGTCGGGTCCGGTGCGGGCCACGTCCACGGTGCCGCCGGCCGCTGTGGCGATGTCGCGGACCAGGGCCAGCCCAATCCCGAAGCTCCGCCGCCCGGATGACTCACCGGCACCGGAGACACGGCCCGGAGCGCGGACGAACCGGTCAAAGATGCGGTCCGGGTCCACCCCGGTGATCCCGGAGCCGGTGTCGGCCACCATGATGATGGCCCGGGAGCCCTCAACCCTGGTGCTGATGGTGATGCTTCCGCCGGCCGGGGTGTGGGCCAGGGCGTTGTCGGCCAGGGCCAGTACCGCGCGCCGCAGCGACCCGGGGTCCACCCGCACACGTCCCGCGCCGGCATCGGAGAAGACCAGCTGGACGCCCTGTTGGCCGGCCAGGTCCTGGAGGCTTTCGGCGGCGGACCGGGCAACCGGCGCCACGTCTACCGGCTCCAGGGCGGCATCGCCGGGGGATCCGGTGGCGGCCAGGAGCAGTTCGTTGACGATCCCGGTCAGCGTGGCCGTGTCTTCGCGGATTTTCGCCAACGCCTGCGCGGGTTCGGACCCGGGCTCGGCCTTGCGTTGCGCGAGCTGGATGCGGGTGTCCAGGATGGCCAGCGGGGTGCGGAGTTCGTGGCTGGCGTCCTGGACGAAGCGCCGTTGCCGGGCCAGGGCGTCGCCCAGCGGCCTGATGGCACTGCGGGCACTGATCCACCCCACCACGCCGGCCAGCACGATGCCCGCCAGCCCGGCCAGGATCATCCCCTCGATCAGGTCTTTCGAATCCAGGTAGGTGTAGGCCTTGCCGGCTGTAGAACCGGGTGGGGTGGGATGGGCCAGCTTGTTCATGAGGAACACGGTGGCGGCGGCGAGCAGCACCAGGAACAGGACGGCCACCCCGGCGCTGATCCGCAGTGCCACCTTGAGCGACGCACGGCGGAGGGTCTCCCGGTCAGCGTCCCCGGATGCCGGGCCGGATACGGGGCCAGACCCAGAGCCGGCGGCGGGCGGACCGGAGGAAGAGGAACCAGGGGTAAACGTCATGTCGGGTCGCCGATCTGGTAGCCCACGCCGTGGACGGTGCGGATGACGGTCCGGGAGATCTTGCGGCGGAGGTGGTGGACGTAGGTGTCGATGACGCCGGGCTGGTCCGTGGACTGGAAGTGCGCGGCGAGCAGGTCGTCGCGGGTAAACACTTTGCCGGGTTCGGCGGCCAGGGCGGCAAGGAGTTCGGCCTCCTTGGCGGTCAGCGTCACCACCTCGCCGTAGGCGGAACGGACAGCGCGCGACGCCGGGTCGAAGTCCCAGCTGCCGAGGCCCACCGGACCCGCGGGCGGAGCGAAGGTCCGCGTCAGTGCGCGGAGCCGCGCCGCCAGCTCGCCGGCGTCGAACGGTTTGGTCATGTAGTCATTGGCACCCGTGTCCAGCCCGCGGACCTTCTCGTCCGTCTCGCCCAGCGCGGTGAGGATCAGGATGGGGGTGGCGATCCCCTTCGCCCGCAGCGCCGCGATGACGGCCAGTCCGTCCATGACGGGCAGGCCGCGGTCAATCACCATCACGTCCCAGCTTTGCGTCAGGCCCAGGTGGAGGGCCTCCTGGCCGGTGGCGGCGAGCCGGATCCGGTAGTCCGGCTCCAGCAGTTCCGCGATCAGCGGGCCGAGAGCGGGATCGTCCTCGGCGAGCAGCAGGGTGGGCCGGTCCGGGGTGGTCATGCGGCCTATTCTTCCGTGAACGCGTCCTGCCGGGCGGTGCGGCCCACCGTGTCGAGGTGCGGCGGGGCACCTGCGGAAGTGTCGTCGTCGTCCATGGAACGTTCGACGGCGGCCCGGCGGGTGGCGCGGCGGCGCTTCAGGTATTCCACGGCCCAGGGAATCACGGAGACCAGCACCATGACCACGGCGATGACGTCAATGTTTTTGGCGACGATCTCGTAGTGGCCCAGCCAGGTGCCCAGCAGCGTCACCGATGTGGCCCAGGCCAGGGCACCCACGATGTTCCACAGCGTAAAGGACTTGTAGGTGTAACGGGCGGCCCCGGCGGTCAGCGGCGCGAACGTCCTGACGATGGGGACGAACCTGGCCAGGATCACGGCCGCACCGCCGTGCCGGCGGAAGAAGTCCTCGGTGGCGGTGAGGTGGGCGGTTTTCAGGACCTTGGCGTCGTCCTTGAACCAGCGCCGGCCGAACTTGTGGCCCAGGAAGTAGCCCACCTGGTCGCCGGCAACGGCGGCCACGGTGATCACGCCGATCAGCACGGGAAGCGCCAGCTGCAGCTGCTGGTGCAGGAGCCCGGCGGTGAAGAGCAGCGAGTCTCCGGGCAGGAACGGGAACAGCACGCCGGATTCGATGAAGACCATCCCGGCGATCACGCCGAGGGCTGCCGGTCCCAGCCCGCTCAGCAGGCCGGCGGGGTCCAAAAGGGAAGGTGATCCCGTGGTGGCCATGGCAGTGGCAAGGTGCGCAGTGAGCATGGGGTTCCTTAGCGTCGGGCGGGCCGTGCGCTGAGCGCGGCGGGCAGGCGGTCAAAGAGCCGGGGAGCGTAGCGGTTCCAGAGTCCGGCGAGCAGCACAAAGGCGGCGCTCGCGGCCAGGAAGGAGGCAGTCACGTCGGTGGGGTAGTGCACGCCCACGTACAGCCGGGACCAGGCCACTATGACGGCCATGACGGCGCCTGCCACGGCCACCAGCTTGGACCAGCGGGTGCCCCGGGACAGGAAGTACAGGGCGAAGGCCAGGGCGACGGCGAAGCTGACGTGGCCGCTGGGGAAGCTGTTGGAGCCGGTTTCCGGTGAGAGGGGATCGAAGAGCAGGGCCGGGTTGGGCCGCTGCCGGGCCACGATGAGTTTGAAGGCTTCGCTGGCCACCCAGCCGGAGCACGCCACGATGCCGAAGGCAACGGCCGTGGCCAGGTCGCGGCGCACCAGCAGCACCACAATGGCGATGATGGCAATGAGGCCCAGCCCGGCCACCGGGCCGAACAGGAAGTTGATGCCCATCGCCACGGCGGTCAGCAGGGCAACGTGGTGCTGGCTGAGGTCCTGGTCCACCTGCAGTTCCGCGGCGGTGTCGCCGGGCAGGAGCCGCACCGTGAAGCCCAGCGCGATGACGGCGGCGCACAGCAGCACGCCGAGCAGCACCCAGTGCCGGGCCTGGGGGAGCGCGGGAAACTGGGCGCGGCCCGCGGCGGCGGTGCCGGGCTTGACGATTGTTTTGTGGGCTCGGGTTGGTTCGTTCACGAATCCTCCGGGGTGGTCCTGCGGTGGACAGGGCTCTGTCCGTGGTCTCTTCTTCGATCCTTCCCCAGGGTTCCTAAGAAAGGCTTAAGAAATGTGACCGCCGCAGGACCGCGGGAGGCGCGTGCCGTCAGGTCATCCGCCGGAGGTGATGGCGGTGAGGAGCGCTGTTCCGTCGGGGCTGCCGAGGCCGGTGCAGGGGTCCCAGCCGGCGGCGGCATTGTAGGTGCCGTTGCTTCCGGTGGTGATATCGCGGAATGCCGACTTGTTGCTGTAGAGCAGCGGCTGGATCTGCCCGAAGGTGCGGCTGGTTGACTGCGCCAGCAGTGCGATGAGTGCGGCCCAGAGCGGTGCTACGGCGCTGGTGCCTCCAATGACCATGTCCGTGCCGTCAACCCTGACTTTGTAGCCCGTCTGGGGGTCCGCCACGGCGCTGACGTCCGGCACTCCACGGCCTTTTTTACCGACCGGGTGGTGACCGCCATGGTGCGGGGACTGGCCGGACTGCCATGTGGGGACCGGGAAGGTGTCGCTGTAGCCGCCGCCGGTGGCTGAGTGCGGGCCGTCATTCCACACGGTTTCGGATGTGATGGCTCCGGTGGCGGGGTTCGCGTCCAGCCGGGTCCCGCCGCAGGCGAGCGCATGGGGGCTGGAGGCCGGGAAATCGGCGTGGTCTTTGCCGTCCGTGGCGCCGTCCGCGCTGCCGTTGTCCCCTGCGGCCGCGGTAACGGTCACGCCCAGGGCCGAGGCGTCGGCCAGTGCCTGGTCGAATGCTGTCCGGGCCTGGGCGGTCCAGTCGTCCTCGCTCTGGCCCCAGCTGATGCTGATGGACGTGGGCGTTGGGGTTGCGTGGGAGGCATTGATGATGGCGTCGAGGAAGCCGGCGTCGGTGTTGGGTGCGAAGTAGACGGGAATGTCCGCCTGCGGCACCAAGGCGCCCACCACCTCGATGTCGAGGAGGACTTCGCCGTCCGCGCCCGAGGGGTCCTTCCCTGGCTGGTTCGCGCCGCCGTCGACTCCTACTGCCCTGACGGTGGGCCCGGTGATCCCCAGTTCGGCGAAGTAGGCGTCCAGGTCTGACTGGGCGAACCCGCCGCCGAGTTCGATGATGGCCACGCTCTGGCCGGCACCGCCGCCACTGGGGAAGTTGTAGATCCGGGCGAGTTCAGGCGGGGTGTAGCTGGTCCCGGAAGCCGCTAAGGGAATGGCATGGAACTGGGCGCGGGCCTGGGGGCGGTCATCGAGGCCAAGAACCGCGGTGACTATTCCATCCAGCTCCGCGGGGACCTCCAGTCCACCGGTCCTGTGCCGGTGGGTGACGTCGTGGCCGTGCGGGCCGCTGCTGGTGACTTCCTCCAGGGTGGTGCCGAAGATCCGGCTGAGGACTTCCACCGTCCCAGCAAGGCGGATGCGGCGGGAGGCGGCATCGGCCTCGATGACGTCGGCGCCGAGTCGGGTGAAGGTCTCGGTGGCAAGGCTCAGGTCCGCGTCGGAGGCGCCGTGGCGGGCGGCCAGTTCGTCCCGGGTCAGGGGCTCGGCAGCGGTTTCCGGCAGCGGTTCCAGGCGGCGCAGGATCACGGTGACTTCGATCCGGTGGGCGGGATTGGCGGGGCCCAGGGTGTTCTGGATCCTTGCCGCCGCAGGGCGTTCAGACCCGGGGAGGGGGACCGTGCGCTCTGAGTGATCAGGGGTGGGGTTGGTTGGCTCGGACATGGCATTGCTCCGTTCTGATGAGGCAAGGCCAATTGTGCTCCGGGTCACTGACAATGAACAGGGAACTTTGGTCCCGGGGCCGCGGCACGCCCCGCATACGTGTTCGTGCTTCGCGACGGCAAAGTTGCGAGGGACGAAAAGACTTTGACGAAACGGCCAAGGCGGATGAGTTCTGGACATTGCCTGCCTCTCCGGGTTCAGGAACGCGTCTTCGCGGCCGTGAGATTCCAAGGCCTTGTGGGAATGGCTGCTCGTGGGTGAGACTCATTGAGGCACGGGATGTAGCCAGCTATTTCTGATTTCAGGAACAAGAACCAGCGGGAAGCGGACGCAATGGTGCGTCCTCGTATGCTCAGCGGCAACGACGCCGCTGTGAGCATCCCGCCGACGGGGAGGAATGTTTTGGCCGGAATGTTCGAACTATTTGTGGACTCAAACTCATCTTTCAGGTTCCGGCTCAAGGCGCCGGATGGCACGGTGATGGCGGTGTCCCGTGCCTTTGAGGATAAAAGCGCCGCGGTGGCCGGTATCGCAGCGGTGCGGGAGTATGCGGGCATGGGCCTGATAACCGACCTTTCAACGACAGCCGCCGTCGTGCCGGCCGCGGCAAGCGGCTTGTCCGCTGTTCAACGCGATAAGTTCGGGCGCATGCCAGAAGCTGACCTTCACATGAGTGCCAAGCAAAGGACCCGGGTTGGCTTCGGTGCGCCGCGCCGCGCCCCATGGACGCGCATTACGTAAGGGACCACGTCTCCGGAGCTGCAGCGACCACTTGGGCCGAAAGCGGGTCGGGAAAGCGCAATTTCAGGGGAGGCATTCTCACGGTGCCAGTGCGACTCGGTTCCGACCGGTTGCCTTGGCGGTATAGAGGGCTTCATCGGCTCTTCCCAAGATCGTGTCGGCGTCGGGGTGGTGCCCGGGGATGGAGGCGGATATGCCTGCGCTGAGGGTCAGGTGGCCTGTCGGGTCCCCGGAATGGGTGATGTTGAGGGCTTGGACGGCGTGGAGTGCTCTTTCCAGCATGTTTTTGGCGGCGTGTGGTGACTGGTTGGGCAAAATCAACAGGAATTCTTCGCCGCCGTACCGGTAGACCGCGTCGCTGCTGCGTGCGACGTTGGCGAGGGCGGCTCCGATGGCCTGGAGGGCTTGGTCGCCTGCCTGGTGTCCGTAGATGTCGTTGTAGCTTTTGAAATTGTCGACGTCGCACATGGCGATGCAGTATCCCTGCTGGTAGCGCCGGCTGCGGGCATGCAGCTGTGTCAGGTCTTCGGTGAGCTTGAGCCTGTTGTTAAGGCCTGTCAGGGGATCGGTGCGGGCTTGCTGCGTGAGGATCTTCCGGTAGTGGGCGAGGTCGGCGTGCAGCGTGGTGACCCGCTGTGCCACGAGCAGCCGGGTGTGGAGGACGAATGGGTCCAGCGGCTTGGTGACGTAGTCGTCTGCGCCGGCTTGGAGCCCGGCGAGGACGTCGTCCCGGGATCCTTGCGAGGTCAGCAGCACGATGTAGGTGTACAGGTCGGTGTCCCGCGCCCGAATGGCGCGGCACAAGGCGAGACCGTCCCGGCCGGGCATCATCCAGTCTGTGACCACAACATCCGGCTGGTGCTCCAGAAATGTGGCCCACGCCTCGTCGCCGTCCCTCGCCGTGAGGCATTCATGACCGGAACGGTCGACGGCTGCCTTGGCTACCAGGAGCGAGCCTGGATCGTCATCTGCTACCAGGACTTTCATGGTGCGCCGTCCAGGGCCCGATCGAGTTCGATATTCACGTGGACGAGCTCCGCTTCGAGTCGGTTGACAAGCGGTCTGGGGTGGTCGTGGTTTCCGTTCGTTCCCATCTCCTCAAGCTCACCGCACAGGGCGGCGGCGGTGGTGGCGCCAATGTTGGCGGCGGCACCCCGGAGTGCATGTGCCGCTTGGGCCAGGGCCGGACCGTCGTTATCGTTGATCGCTTGATTCATGGCGGAAATCCGGTCCGGAACGTCGTTCCGGAAAGCGTCTGCTGCTGCGGGTAACAGGCCCAGCCCGTCGGAGGGTCCGAGATCACGAAGAATCGCCAGCCGGCTCTGGTCGAGCCCGTGCCTTGGATGATCGCTTGTCGCTGCTGTATGACCGCCGGTGACAGCGAGAGGTTGCTCAGGAAGGAAACGCGTGGCCGGGTCCCGGACCCACCGGTCCAGGACATTTTCGAGGTCCGTGGCATCGACGGGTTTGGCGAGGTAGTCATCCATGCCCGCGGCGAGGCAGCGTTCCCGGTCTCCGTCGAGTGCACCGGCGGTCATGGCGATGATGGGCAGCCGGCTGTTTCCGTTCTCACGGCTTCGGATGATTCTGGTGGCTTCGAACCCGTCCATTACCGGCATGTGGCAGTCCATCAGGACGGCCTCGTACGGTGTTGTTTCGACGGCGGCCACAGCTTCGGCGCCGTTGGCGACTACATCCACGGCATACCCGAACTTCGCCACGGTCGCCCGGGCCACGAGCTGGTTGACGTCGTTGTCCTCCACGACCAGGAGGCGGCCGCGGACCAGCCCTTGGTGGGAGGCGGCGACTTCGGCTTGTGCCCCGAGAGCTGCAACGGCCATGCCCGCGAGCCTTTGGGTTGGCGGGCGTTGTCCGCTGGTGGACATCAGGCGGACCAGGCGATTGTAGAACTCGGAGCTGCGGACCGGTTTCATGAGCCATTCCCGGACTCCGGCCTCTGCGATCGCTGAGCCGTTGATCTGCATGGTCGAGGTGAGCATGATCAGTTCGATGCCGGCCAGGGCGGGGTCAGCTTTGATCGCCCGTGCCAGTTCCAGGCCATTGGTTCCGGGCATGCAAAGGTCCAGGACAGCAAGATCGAAGGGTTCTCCCCGTTCTGCCGCTTCCCGGGCGCTGGCCAAGGCAGTCTTGGCGTCGGGTACGGGGTGAGGTTCGAGCCGCCAGCCGCGCAGCTGAGATTCCAGGACCAGGCGGTTCGTGGCGTTGTCGTCCACCACAAGTACCCGCATGCCGGTGAGGAAATCGGCTGCCGGCAGGGGATTGGTGGATGGTGGTGCCACCGGTAACGGGATCCGGAACCAGAAGGTACTGCCTTGGCCCGGCACGCTTCTCATCCCGATCTCACCGCTCATGGCGTCGGTCAGACGGCTGCAGATCGCCAGCCCCAGCCCGGTGCCGCCATAGCGGCGGGTGGTTGAGGCGTCAGCTTGGGAAAATGAGTCGAACAGCCGGGCGTGCTGCGTGGGTTCGATGCCAATACCCGTATCGCGGACTTCGAAATAAATCATGGCAACGGCTCCGGGACGCCGGTCACGGGTCTCGGCCGTTATCCGGATGGCGACTTCTCCTGCTGCGGTGAACTTCACCGCGTTGGACGCCAGATTCAACAGGATCTGGCGGATCCTGCCTGAATCTCCGGTCAGCCTGCCGGGAAGTCCGGGCTCGCAGTAGGCGATGAGCTCCAACCCCTTGGCTTGTGCCGGCCCCGCCAGAAGCCCCGCGACGTCCTCCACCAGGAGCCTGGGATCAAAGGGGCGAAGGTCCAATTCCACCTTGCCTGCCTCGAGTTTGGAAAAATCCAGGATGTCATTGATCAAGGCCAGCAGCGCCTCGCCGGCGCCCTGGACACCGTGGGCGTATTGCTTCTGTGTTTCATCCAGAGGAGTTTCGAGCAAGAGCGCCGTTAGTCCCACGACACCGTTCATTGGCGTACGGATTTCGTGGCTCATGGTGGCCAGGAATTCGGACTTGAGCCTGCTGGCTTCCAGCGCCGCTTCCCTCGCTGCTTTCAGCTCGTTCTCAGCCGCCCGGCGGAGGGTGATGTCCCTGGCGATGATCGCAATCCCGCGCAGGTTCCCGTCTTTCTGGATCGGTGAAACCGTCGCGGACACCGGGATAACCGTCCCGTCTTTCCTGACGTGTTCGGTTTCGAAGTTCATCGCCTCGCCGCTGTCCCGGAGCCGCTCAAAGATCTCCTGGATCCTGTCGGCGCTGCCCGGGGGCAGGAGGACCCGCCCGTCGAGGCCGATGGCCTCTTCTGCGGAGTAGCCGTACTGCCGCTCGGCCCCGGGATTCCAGCTGGTGATGACGCCCTCGGGCGTGGTGCTCAGAATGGCGTCTGTCGAGGAACTGACGATGGCGCCCAAACCTTCCAGCTCCGCAGTCCGGACGGCTACCTCCTGTTCCAGGCCGGTGGCCAAAGTGAGGTTCTGAATGACAATCAACACCTGGCGGATCACAATCAGGACGACGGTTATCCTGGCCACCACCAAAAGGAAAGTATTGAGTTCTTGAACGTGCGGGCCGGCAACGACAACGAGCGCCACCAAAATGGGGGCGTAGGGGAGCAGTTCCAGGGCCAGAGCGAACGCCTTGCGTTCCGGCTGCGGCCTTTCCGCATAAGGGACCAGCGGTGCAAGGGCAATAAGCAGGAACGCCCCAATCCACCCCAACGCAAGGGGCGACCCCGTGACGCCCGTGACGCCGTCGAACGTCAGCCTGACGTATGTGCTGTCCGTAATGGTCAGGGCGAGCAGCCCGCTGCCAAAACAAAGCCAGGGAAGGCGTTCACCCGGTTGCCGGCGCATCGCAAGGACGAGCACCAGACAGGTCATGACCACGTCCACCGCCGGATACGCAACGCTGACAAGCACGGTCAGGACGTCGCCGTCCGAACTCAAAGCTGGCCCGAGTGCGGTGTACCAGCTGACCGCCAAGACCGACCCCGCGATTACCGAGGCATCAAGCGCCGACCTGACCCAGCCCGCCTTCGTTGCCCCGGCCGGCCGCTTGAAGCTGAACAGCGCGGCGGCAGCAGGTACGGAATACGCGAGGAACAGGAAGTCAGCAATCGATGGAAACGGGTACGTGTTGTTGTTGGTGAGACCGAACACCGTCCAGAGCGCTTGGCCTGCAGCCCAGGTAAACGTGGCCGCCGCCAGAAGGGACCACGCACGCGAATTCTCACCGCGCCGTGCGGCCCGGCTGCAACTGATACCCGCCGTCAGCGCGGACGCCAAGATGAGGCAGTCACCCGTCACCCTCGCCGGTGCAGATCCGTTGTTCCAGACAAAATAGAACGCCAGGGCCGCCAGCAACACTGCGGCGAATCCAACGAGCCAAGCGAGCCGGGCCATGCGTCCACCGATATGCCGTTGTGATTCGAGGAGATCGTTTTCAGACACGTAGAGCCCTCCCAGTAGGGCGCCTCTCACCCGCAAAATTTGAGACCCGGGCCGCCTGGATAACCGGGCGGAGACGCACACTCAAAATATAGCTGCCAAGGCTCAGACCGAGCGCGTTTCATGTACCCGGGACCGAGGTCACAATGCTTAACGGTGCCGTTCATGCTTGGCCTCGGCAGGTCGGTGACGACAACGTGCGGACGCCACGTCAGGTAGAGATCCCAAGCGATATCCCTACGTGTCAGGCTGGAGCGGTACCACGGTGACAGAGCAAGTCAGCTCGACCGCTTAGGGCGAGAACCAGAAATTCAACCGTCGTGTCCAATGTAGCTTTGACCGCGTAGGCCAAGATGGTCCTGTGAGTGGTCCCCAACCGCGTGCCGGTGGACAGACTCCTCGTAGGTCGTTTACCCCCGCGCAGAAGCTTGAGTTGCTGGCCAAGTACGAAGAGGCCTGCACCCGCCACCACGGTTCTGGCTCCAGGTATTCGCCGAGCTGAAGAACCGAGGTGTTTCCGTGACGGGGTACGGGGTAAGGGCTCCCATGACAGCCGGATCCCACCTTTCTGGTGGGTGACCACCCCGAGGCAGCGCTCTGAACGTGGGGCCGTCAAGACATCAGTCTTGCGTTAGTTCAGTATTTCTATCCGGTCGGCGGCGGCGTAGGTGCCGGTGGCGGAGGGATTCTTGGCCCCGGTGATGCGGACTTTGAGTGTGTGGGTGCCGCTGGTCAGGACGGGGCTGGTGAACAGCAGGTTCTGTTCGGACCGTGTCGAGGCGTAGGGGTCCACCTTGGTCTCGGCTCCGCCGTCGATGGAGACGCCTACGATGCCCAGCACCGAGCTCTTTTCCGCATAGATTTTGGCCTGGGTGCCGCTGAACTGCACCTGGTAGCTGGCGTTCGTGGCGTTGGCGAAGTGGTTGTCCGACTTGTAGGCCGTCGCCGGGTTGCTGACGCTCCAGGAGCCGCTGTAGTTGAACTGGTTCAGCCCAGTACCCGCCGTGGCATCGTTCAGCTCAAGCGGCGTGTTCGTGCCGGCCGTGGTGACCGTGATGGTGCTGGTGGCCGATGCGGAACCGGTGGCGTTGGTGGCGGTGAGTTTGGCGGTGTAGGTCCCGGCCGCCGCGTAGCTGTGGCTGAGTACGCCTCCCCACTCTTGGTCCAGCGGCAGGAGAGCCCGGCTTCGGGGCACATCCCCCCGCACCTGAAAGAGGAAATCGCCATGAAATTCACCACCCGCCGACAGCGCATCACCCTCGCCTTGATCGGAACGGTCACCATCATTGGGGCCAGTGCCTGCGGCACCATCAGTCCTGGGTCAGGTTCTTCGGGAGCGGCTTCCACGATGGCAGGATCAGCCGGCGCATCGATGGATCCGGGCATGAGCATGAGTCCGGATCCAATGCGTTCCTCAGCTCCCACATCGTCGATGGGGGCCGCGGGCGGGCCTTCCGGGACGGCGATGGAGGCGACGATCCACATAAAGTCTTTCGTCTACAGCGCTCTGGACAATGTTCCTGCCGGGTCGAAGGTGACTGTGATGAATATGGATAACGAGGCCCACACCGTCACTGCTGATGACGGCTCCTTCGACGTGGCCGTCAAGCCAGGGACCAGTGTTACGTTCACCGCCCCCGCAAAGCCTGGCACGTATACCTACCACTGCGCCTATCACGCCAGCATGCACGGAAGCCTCACCGTCAAGTAATACGTTCAGATCCCCCTGCTCAGGTCTCCGCTCAGTCGCCGGGTTGCCACGCGATAAAGACCGCGTAGGGAACGACGCCGGTCCTCGCCTTGAGCAAGCAGCGCACGACGCCGGGCCCGCACCTTCGGCGGGAGGTGTCGGGAGGTGGTGGGGCGTTTGGGGGAGGTGGCGGGTGGTGGTGGGGCGTCCGATGGGAAGTCGGCGGAGGTGGTGGGGCGTTTGGGGGGTGCCTCTATGGTTTTCGTCAA
>Ga0308169_10002386_pt1 | contig 19574 bp, 19 predicted proteins | sample PhyBR1_2_FD_202139 | JGI IMG/M metagenome (GOLD analysis project Ga0308169, IMG submission 202139) | Phyllosphere microbial communities from UC Gill Tract Community Farm, Albany, California, United States - DLSLSB.R1 | ecosystem: Host-associated > Plants > Phyllosphere > Unclassified | place...
ATGACCCACCTGCACATGGCCCGCGAGGTCTCGACGATCCGCGCGTACTCCGAGCCTGGCGGCTACGAGGCGCGCCGGCCGTATGACGGAATCATCACGGTCACCCACCTGACAAGCAGCACCGTGTATGTGCACGGCGCCGTCGGCAAGATCGACCGCGCGACGCATGCGCGTGCACTGAACATGCTCCGCGAACTCGGCGTCACCAAGGTGATGTACGAGCGGCGCGGGCGAATGAAAACCATCAAGCTGCAACCGAAAGCGTGAACGATGAAAACCGGCTGCGATGCCTTCTGCCGAAGTCGCTGCTATCCACGAACCCTCAAAGAGCGACCCGATAACCATGGCTGATAGTGTCCAGACTCTGCGTCAAGTCGCCACCGGGACGCACATCCCAAATACGCTGGCGTCCTCGAACACGACCACGTTCTCCCGTACTCCGCACATTCTTCGCAGTGCTGTGGCGGCGCTGGCGATCGTCCTGCCCAACTGGTACGTCGCAGGCCAGACCGAAACGAACGCCGGTTCCGCTACATGGACCGCCGCTATCGAATACCCGGCAGGAACGTTCACCCGGGTGACCTTCGGCGGCGCCGCGTCAGTCACCTCGTCGAGCGGTGGCAACATCGTGTCGGATCAAATTCCGGTTTCGATCCCAAAAGGCGAAAAGTTCTGGGTTCGTCTGTTCCAGAATGCGCCGAGCAAGGCGGTGTACTTCACGTTTTATGCGGGCGACGGCACGGCGCAGTTCGTTTCGCCAGCCTCAGACCTGACCATGGGCGGCACCGCGACCACCTCGGCATCGTTCCAGGCCGCGACCACCACGCCGATCGCTATTATCGGTATGTCGTCCGACCCTGCGATCGGCATCTATGGAGATAGCATTTCTGTGGGCCGTGGCGATACCGCTGACGCCGGCCTGCCGCTGCAGGGCCACCTTGGCCGCGCATTCGGTGCGGCGTACGCAGCCGGCCACGTCGGGATCTCCGGCGACCGCATGTCACTGTTCCTCGGCAGCAAAGCCAAGCGCATGTCGCTGGCCTCGTATTTCACGCACTTTGCAGTGAATATGGGGATCAACGATATTACTGGTGGAGGCTCGGCCTCCGCAGTGGCAGCGGACACGAACTCAATAGTCGGCCTGTTCCCCGGGCCCGTCGCGCTCTGCACTCTGTCGCCGGTATCCACTTCGACCGACACCTGGAACAGCGTGGCGGCCCAAACCACGGTAGCGTCCAACGCTGTTCGCGTTACCGAAAATACGCGCCGCCTGGGAGGCATTTCAGGCGTCAAGACGGTGTACGACGTCAATCCGTCCGTCGAGAGTGTCGCATCCCCAGAGAGTGGCTTGTGGCGGGCCTCGGCCTATACCGCTGATGGCACTCACCCCTCGGCCAAGGGGTACAAGGAAGAGGCAGCGACCATAAATGTGGCCTTGCTTACAGCGACGCAGCAGCCCGCGCAGGACGCGGTCGTCGCCACTACGGTAGCCGAGTCGCGCCGAGTCGCATTCCCGGGCGGTACCCGCGTGGTGGCGTTCGGCAGCGTGCCGAGCGCGCGGGTGCCCAATGCCCCATGGCTGGAAGCAGGGCGGTGGTGGAGCGAGAAGCATCCGCTCGACGAGCGCTTTTGGGTGGCGAACCTCACGATCGACCTGGACGAGCGCAAGACCACTGCCGTGTCGGTCGAAGTGATCGCCGCCGGCGTGACGGTGCTTCAGCAGCCCGTCATCCAGGGCAAGCTGATCCCGGTGAAGCTGGGCGGCTTCAACGCAGCGACGGGTGCGGTCAACTTCTGCACGTTCCGCGTCACATGCGCGAACGGCGAGCGGTTCGACCGCACGATCGGGTTCAAGCAGCAGGTCGGCTCGTGGTCGCTGGAGAAGGACGCGGACGACGAAAGCTACTTCGTGGCCGACATCAGCAACGACCTGGCCGACAGCAACACCACCGCCAGCGCGGTGCTGGCGCAGCCGGTGGGCGTGAGCGTGCTGGTGGCTGCTGTGATCCAGGGGCCGCTGATCCTGGTCAAGCTGGGCGGCATGGACACCTTGCCGACCGGCGTCAATTACTGCGACCTGCGCATCGACTGTGCGAACAGCGAGCGCTTCTACCGGACCATTCAATTTAACAGGGTGGACAACTGATGATCGATGCATCGCAACTGCCGAGCGTGCCGAACACCGAGCTGCTGAAGCAGCAGGATGCGGCCGCCGTCGAATACGCGCGCGCGCCGGCAGCGCCTGGCGCGCCGCACGGCGCCGGCCGGCCGCCGGCAACACAAGGAGCGACCCGATGACCAAACGACTGATCATTCCGCCGGCGGCGCTGGCAGTGTCGATCGAAGCGGCCCGCCGCGCCGCGCGCGCCAGCGGCACGTCGCTGGACGACGAACTCGCGGACAAGATCCGCGACCTGGTCGACGTCGTGGAGCACAAGACCGGCCGAGCGCTAATTCACCAGACATGGGAGCTGACCCTCGACGCGTTCCCGGTCTCGGGCGCGATCAAGCTGACGCCAGCGCGCCTGGTCAACGTCGAGCACGTGAAGTTCCTCGACGCGAGCGGCGCGCTGCAGACGCTTCACCCAGACGACTACCTGGTCGACGTGAAAAGCGAGCCGGGCTGGATCGTTCCGGCGCCGGGCTGCGCATGGCCGGCAACAGCCAGCCGCATCGGTGCTGTCGAGATTCAGTATGTGTGCGGCTACGGTCCAACCGAGGCCGATGTGCCGCCGGGGATAAAAGGCTACATCGTGGGCATGATCGAGAACGACTATTACCCGAACCCGAACGTGCAGTACCTGTGCCGCAAGCTTGACCGCGCGGTGGTGTACGGATGACCGCCGCATTTCGACTCGACGAGCAGGTCACGATCGAGGCGCGCACCGTCGAGAAGGATCCGGATTACGGCACCGATATCGAGGCCTGGGCGCCGGTGGCAAGCGCAATCTGGGCCAATGCCCAGGACCAGCTGCCGAGCCGCGGCGAATCGACGTCGAGCGGCATGGTCACGGCGGTCACGCGCACGCGCCTGCGGATCCAGAACGACATCAGGATCACCACCGCGATGCGCGTGGTGCTGCACGGGAAAGGCGATCGGATTATGCAGATCGTCGCTGGCCCAGCGCTGCTGGACGACCGTCGGCACGTTGAATTCATGCTGGAGGGTTATTCACATGGCTGACCAATCAATTAGCGGCGGGCGCGAGCTCGACGCCTTCCTGCAGCAGGTTTCGGTGAAGGTCGAGAGAAACATCCTTCGCTCGGCCCTGCGCGCAGGCGCGAACGAGTTCAAAAAAGACGTTCAGCAGCAGGTTCCGGTCGACGAAGGGGTTTTGCGCCGCAGCGTGCGCGTGTCGACCAGATCGAAAAAGGGTACGGTCTACGCCTACGTCAAAGCCGGCGGCCGCAAGGCGCCGCATGCGCACCTGGTCGAGTTCGGCACGGCCGCGCACAAGATCACGGCAAAGAAAGGCAGTGCGCTCGTCGTCAACGGCAAGGCGGTGCGCGATGTCGACCACGCGGGCGCAAAGGCAAAGCCGTTCATGCGGCCCTCGTTCGATACCGGAGCGCAGTCTGCGCTCGTTGCAGTGGGCGACAAGATCCGCGAGCGCCTGACGAAAGAAAACATCAACGTGCCGGCACCGGAGGGCTCATGAGCGTGAAAGTCATCCGCGCGCTGCTGCTCGGCGCCGACGCGGTCACCGCGCGTGTAGCGGATCGCATCGCCGCCGGCGACGTAGCCGTCGACGAGGGCCTGCCAGCCATCGGACTCACCGAGGTGGTCGCAGTGCCGATCGGCGCCTTTGACGCGCAGGCAGAATTCTCGATCGTCACCAGCCGCGTGCAGGTGACGGTCGTCGGCAAGGCATATCCGGACGTGATCGCGATCATCAACCTGGCGCGGCGCGCCTGCAACTACGGGCGCGGCCAGATCGCCGGCACCAGCGTAATCAGCGTGCTGCGCGACACGGTCGGCCCCGACATGGAAGACGTGGCCGGCAACAGCATCAAAACGATCGACTTCAAGGTCATGTATTACGAACCGAATTAGCAGTATCAGCAGTTTCACCTCGGGCCCGCACAGCATCCGCTTGCGGGCTTTTTTTATTTCAAAGGAATCGAAATGGGCCAAGCCTCCGGCGTATTCAAGCAGGTCACCTACAAAGTGGAGACCACCTACGGCGTCATGCCTGCCGCCGGCGCGGCGCAGGCTATGCGCCGCGTCACCTCGTCGCTGGACATGACGAAGGACACCTACCAGTCGGCGGAAATGCGCCCTGACTTCCAGATGGCCGACTTCCGGCACGGCCTGCGCAAGGTCGCCGGCACCATCAATGGCGAGCTGTCGGCGAAGACGTATGTCGACTTTCTCGCCGCTGTGCTGAAAAAGGACTTCGCTGCCGGCGTGGCCGTGACCGGCGCATCGATCACAATCGCTGGCACGGCCGGCGCCTGGACGATTGCGCGCGCGGCGGGCTCCTGGCTGACCGATGGCGTCAAGATCGGCGACGTGATCCGTTTGACGGCCGGCACCTTCAATGCGGCCAACCGCGACAAGAACGTCCAGGTTACTGGCGTGACGCCGCTGGTCCTCACCGGCATCGTCCTGAACGCGTCGGCCCTCGTGCCCGAAGGCCCAATTGCCAGCTCGACCCTGACTGTCATCGGAAAGAAAGCATTCACGCCGCAGAGCGGCCACACCGACAAGTCGTTCTCGGTCGAGCACTGGCATCCGGACGTGCCGTCGAGCGAAGTCTTCACAGGCTTGAAGGTCGCGAAGATGACATTCACCCTGCCGGCCACCGGCATGGCCACCGTGGCCGTCGAGTTCGTCGGTAAGGACGTGGTGTCCGGCGTGGCGCAGTACTTCGTCACCCCGACGCCAGTGACCGTTACCGGCACCATGGCCGCTGTCAACGGCGTGGTGAAGGTCGGCAATGCCGCCGGCGGCACGATCACCAGCGCGACGATCGAGATCACGGCCGCGCAGTCGAGCGAACCTGGCATCGGCTCGAACACCGCCGACCAGGCTTCCACTGGCCGCGTGATCGTCACCGGCCAGGTCACGGCGAAGTTCGATTCGACCAGCCTGCGCGACGCGTTCTACAACGAGACCGAAACCAGCGCCTACCTGGCGTTCACCTCGGACAACTCGGCCGCGTCGGATTTCATGGCGTTCAGCCTGAGCCGCCTGAAGCTGAACGGCGCGTCGAAAGACGACGGCGAGAAGATCCTGATCCAGACGATCCCGTTCCAGGCGCTGCTCGACATCAACGGCGGCGCCGGCAAGGCCACTGAAATGACCACGCTGTCGATCCAAGACAGCGCCGCTTAAACCCTCTCGCCGCCACGTGCGGCAATCCAGGCACCGACCGGCTGCCGTCGCCTTTCGCGGGCGCGGCAGCAGGCACGGGCACATATCACCTCCGCGAAAGAGAAAACACCATGAACGCAAACACCCAAGCCCAGCCATCGAACCTGCTCAACAAACTGGTGGCCCAGCTGGACATCGACGCTTTCGACGACGTCACCACTGGCCGCCTGGTCCTGGTGAATCCACGCACCAAGGAGCCGACCAGCACCTTCATCGAGCTGGCCAGCCCGGAACACGAGTCGCGCAAGCGCATCGACCTCGCGCGCACGCGCCGCCTGCGCGCCGAATTCGCCGCCAACGGCAAGCTCGAGTCGACCGACCCGCTGGACGACATCGAAGACGAAACCGACTACCTGGTCGCCTCCTGCCTGGGCTGGAACGTCTCGCTCGGCGGCCAGCCTGTCGAGTGCACGCCGGCCAACGTCCGCACCGTGCTGACTGATCCGAAGAAGCAGTGGCTGCGCGCCCAGGTCCGCGCCGGCATCCACAAGACCGAGCTTTTTATCGTCGACTCCGCGAAAGCCTAGCGGACTGCGCCCGGGCCGAGTTCGAACTCTCGGCCCGGCAGGGTGACGGAGCCACGCTGCGCACGCACCTGCAGCGCCTGGCCAAGAACACGAACGAGGTCGACCCGCTGCTGACTATGGAATGGCCGCGGGCCGGTCGGCCGCTGTGGGACGCTTTCTGCAAGATGGGGCGCCCGGCGGGCGTGTCCGGCCCGGGCGAACTGACCTCGCAAGAAATCCTGGCCTACCAGCAGCTGTGGGGCGTCCAGTTCAACCGCTGGGAGTTGGAAATTATCCACATGTTCGATGGCATCGCGATTGAAGCGCAAAGCAAAAAATCGCAGTCTTGAGTCATAGCAGACCTGCTGTAGTATTGCGCTATGACATCAAGAATCGGATTTGAAATGTACGCTTCATTGGAAAAACTAGGTCTCCTTCCGCGCGCGAATGTAGTGCTGAAAACAGTAGATCGTGAAACCGTCCGTGCAATCGTCCGTGCTGAACGTGAATTGGTAGCTCAAGCTGCACGAATGGGAATCGACATCGATGAGGTTCATCTAGGATACGCGCCCTATATTGCGAAAATCTCGGAACAACTTAGCCATAAGGAAAAGGCTAAGTTTGAAGAACTTATAATTCAAGAAACCTTGAATTACGACGAGTTCAACGAGGCAAAAGCAAAAGTTGCAGCAGCTGAACAACGTTACGCCGATTTTCCTGATCAACCAAAGCCATTAAGTACTGTCACGGTATTTTTTATTGCTATCAGCGTGATGATTTTGATCGGAATAGCCTTTTTCTCGGCGAGCGATTAGCGCGTAGTCGATTTCATAATCCCTATAAAGGGCCACCTTGCGGTGGCCCTTTTTCTATTTTGGAGCAGTAAATGATCATCGGAGACATGGAAATTCGCCTTCGCGCGGATATCGCACGGCTGCAGCGCGACATGGACTCCGCACGGCAGGTGGTTGGCAATGCCACCGCCGGGATGGAACGCGCGGCCAATGCTGCGAAGGGCGCGATCGCCTCGATCGCCGGGGCGCTCGGCGTGCAGCAACTCGGTCGCATGGTCGACGAGTACGCGAAGTTCACCTCACAGCTTAAGCTGGCCACCACCTCGCAGCGCGAATACGCAGCGGCTTACGCCGACGTGAAGCGGATCGCGACGCAATCGACGCAGGGGCTGATGGAGACAGGCATCCTGTACGCACGGATCGCCAATGGCACGCGCGAGCTGGGCGTCGAGCAAAAAAAGGTTTCGCAAATCGTCGAGACGGTCAACCTTGCGCTGTTGGTTTCAGGTGCGGCCGCGTCCGAATCTGCGTCCGCTCAGCTGCAGCTTTCTCAGGCGTTCGCTTCTGGAACGCTTCGCGGCGAAGAATTCAATGCGGTGAACGAGTCCGCGCCACGCCTGATGAAGGCCCTGGCCGATGGTATGGGCTTGCCTGTGGGCGCCCTGAAAAAAATGGCCGAGGAGGGCAAGATCACGTCGAAAATCATGGCCGACGTGCTGCCGGCCGCGCTCGAGAAACTGCGCGTGGAGGCGAAAGAAATCCAGACGATCTCGGGCGCCTTCACAGTGCTGCGCAATAACGTGATGGAGTTCGTGGGCATCCAGGCCAATGCCAGCGGTGCGGTGTCCGGTCTGGTATCGGTCATCGGGCTGCTGTCGAGTAACCTGGGCCTGCTCGCGGGCGTGATCACGACGTTGGGCGTTTCCAAGCTGGTGACCATGTTCCAGAGCTGGGGCGTGGCAACCTACAAGCAGATCGCCGACAACAACGCGCTGCGTACGTCAACGCTGGCTGGCGCAGTGGCGTCCACTGAGGCCGCATCGGTCATTGCGGCAGCGAAGTTTTCGGAAGCGCAAGCCAACCTGCGCGTAATCGCTTCCGAAATGGCTCTTGCCAACGCACGCGTCGCAGAGCTGCGTTCGGCAGTGCTGTCCGCGCGCGGCGCGACTGCACTTGCCATTGCCCAGAACGGGCTGATCCCTGCTCTTGGTCGAGTTGCGGCCCTGACTGAGGCACACAGCATCGCCTTGGGCCATCAGGCAGTGACCGCGAACGTAGCAACTGGCGCCGTCGTCGCGAATACTGCTGCGGTCTCAGCACAGGCAGCGGCAACCGGTGTTGCAGCGCGCGCAATGGGCGTGCTGCGCGGCGCCATGATGTTCATGGGCGGCCCGATCGGCACCATCATCACGCTGCTCGGCCTTGCCGCGACCGCATGGATGGTGTGGGGCAATAACTCAAAAGAAGCGACCGAGAAGGCCGCGGAGTCGTTCGATGAAGCGCAAGTGCGCATCATCAAGGGCCTGGACGAGCAAATCGACAAGAACGAGAAGCTGCTCAAGCTGCGGAATCTGGGCGTGACCAAGAGCGACGCGGAGAAGCAGCTGCCGTTCGTGAACCAGCTCGCCGCTGCATCGGAGCGCCTGAATCAGATCAACATGCGCGCCGGCGCATTTGCTGGCAAAAGCAACACCGATATCGAGTTCGCGCGAATTGGTGTGCTGCGCGATATCACCGACCTGACCGAGAAGATGGCGAAAGCCGAATCGACCGGCGCGGCCGTCGCTGCACAGTCGGTGGACGAACGCGTGAAAGCGTTCAAGAAAGAGCACGCGACCAAGCAGGAGCAGATGGCGGCCGAACTGAAGGCCATCGAAGACCTTAAGGGCAAGACTGCTGAATATGGGGAGATGGAGCGCCGGATCCGCGAGAAGTACGCCGACAAGGGCGTTGCTCAAGGCATCAAGGCCGAAGCCACCGCGTACCAGAACCTGGTCACGTCGATTCGCGAAAAGGCTGCTGCGAACGAGCTCGAGCTGAGCGGCTACGACAAGCTGTCCGAATCGCAGAAGATGACGATCAAGCTGGACGAGGCGATCGCATCGGGCAAGAACAAGCTCACCCCGGCGCACGTGGCAGAGACACGCGCGCTGATTGCCAAGGTGGCCGCCCAGGAAAGCGCGATCGAAGAAGGCGCGTTCTACCTGCAACAGTCTGAGCAGCAAGCGCAGCTGTCGGCCGCCGCGATCAAGGCCGCTGACGACGAAGCCGATCGCAACGAAGAACTGGCGCGCACGTTCGGCATGTCCAAGGCCGCCATCGAACAGATGACGCTCGCGCGCCTCGAGGAAAAGCTGGTTCAGGCCGACACCTCGAAAGGCTACACCCGCGAGATTGCGGAACTGGAAGCGGTCATCGATGCAAAGCGGCGCAGCGTCGTGGCCATCAGCCAGGTCGAGCAGATGGAGACGAGCAAAAAGGCGGCTGAGCAGGCCACCGAGGACTGGAAGCGCGCGAGCGAAGATATCAACCGCTCGCTGACGGATGCGCTGCTGCGCGGTTTCGAGTCTGGCAAGTCGTTCGGGAAAAATCTGATCGACACGCTGAAAAACATGTTCAGCACGCTGGTGCTGCGCCCGACAATTTCAGCGATCGTCAACCCAATGGCCGGCGCGGTGACCGGTGCGCTCGGTCTGGCAGGTCCAGCGCAGGCGGCCACTGGCGGCGGCGGTGGCGGTGTCGGTAGTGCCGTCAGCGGACTCGGCACTGTGGGCTCGCTGACCTCTGGCGTTGGCTTGCTGGGCGCTGGCGGGCTCGGCCTGCAGGCTGGTTTCGGCGCACTCATGTCGGGCGGCCTTGCAGGCGTCAGCGCCGCAGTATCGGGTGGTATCGCTGCAATTGGCGCCGGCACTGGCGCAAGCATTGCCGCAGGCATGGGGACTATCGCTGGCGCGCTCGGCCCGATCGCGCTCGGCATCGGCGGCGCGGTGATGCTGCTGAACAAGGCGTTTGGCCGCGGCCCCAAAGAGATGACCGGTAACAGCACTCTTACAGGATCGCTTGATGCTGCTGGGTTCGCTGGCACGTTCCAGGATGAGTGGAAGAAAAAGGGTGGTTGGTTCAGTAGCAGCAAGACCGGATTCGACCCGCGCGCAGTCGATAGCGCAGTGGCTGAAAACCTTGGCCAAGCCTACCAAACGATCCAGTCCACCTCGGCCGACTATGCTCGTGCGCTCGGCATCAACGCGGACAGCATCGCCACGCGCACGCAGGCCATTAAGATCGCGATGGGCAAGGACGAGGCAGCGAACCAGAAGGCAATCGCTGATTTCTTCACCGGCGTGGCGAACACGGTCGCTGGCGAATTGCTGCCTGAGATCGCGAAATTCCAGGCCCAGGGCGAGGAAGCATCGGGCACGCTGCAGCGCCTGGCGGTGAATTACGCTGCGATGGACCAGATCCTGGTGGTGATGGGCACGACGTCGAAGGCAGCATTCGGCGCCGTGGGCACTGCATCGCTGGAGGCGCGCGAGCGCTTGCTGGGATTCGCTGGCGGCATCGATGCGCTGGCCTCGCAGGCGACGTTCTTTAATCAGAACTTCCTCAGCCAGGCCGAGCAGATCGCTATCATCCAGAAGCCGCTCACCGAAGGGCTGGCGGCGCTGGGCTACGCGGGCATGACCACCAGCGACCAGTTCAAGGTGGCTGTGCAGGGGCTGGTCGAATCGGGCGCTCTGGCAACCGAACGCGGCGCCGAGCAGTACGCTGGCCTGTTGGCCCTGGGCCCGCAGTTCAAAGTATTCGCGGACCACCTGAAAGAGATTGGTGATGCAGCGGAGTCGCTGGCGGTCGAGAAGCTTCGGCTGAGCATCCAGATCATGGAGCTCGAGGGGAATGCGGTCGGAGCATTGAACGCCCGGCGCGCGCAGGAATTGGCTTCGGTCGACGAGAGCCTGCGGCCGCTCCACCAGCGCATCTATGCACTGCAGGACGAGAAGACGGCAACGGAGGCCGCAACCCAGGCCACCCGGGCAGCTACTCAAGCAGTACGGGATGCGGCTACTTCCCTGCTGGCCGGCGTCGATTCTTCGTTCTCGGTCTTGCAATCAATTGTGAGTCGGGAGAAGGCGGCAGTTCAGTCGAGCATCGATGCGCACACCGAATCGGTGAGCAAGCTGCAATCGCTGTCACAGGCGCTGCGCGGCACGCTCGACAGCATCCAGTCGCCCGAGCAGAAGCTGGCCAGCCGCGCCAACGGCCAAGCGCAAATCAGCGCTGCTCTGGCGATCGCGCGCGCTGGCGGCCCGCTGCCCGGCGCCGACTCGCTGAAGGATGCGCTGTCGGCGGTCCAGCAAGATGCATCGGACCAGTTCAGTTCGTACACCGACTATCTTCGCGACCTTTACCGGACGCAGAACGATATCGGCGCGCTGGCCGGCCTGACCGATGCGCAATTGTCGGTCGAGGAAAAAGCGCTGCAAGCTACGAGGGACCAGCTGGCGGCGCTTGAGGCGCAGCTGGCAAGCACCCAGGCGCTGATCGACGAGGCAAAAGGGCAGTCGACCACGTTGCTCTCGATCGATCAGGGCATTGCCGCGGTGAGGGCAGCGATTCTCGCAGCCCAGGCCAATCCGGTGGTGGCGGCCACCTCGGCAATCAACAGTGCCTACCAGACGCATCTCGGCCGTGCGCCGGATGCCGCTGGGTTCGAGTGGTGGAAGGAGGCCGCCGCATCGGGCACGCCGGTTTCTCAGATTGTCAGCGGCATTGCTGGTTCAGCCGAAGCGGACCTCAACAAGCTCTATCAGAGCGTGCTGGGGCGCGCGCCGGATGCGGAGGGTTTGGCGTTCTGGATGAAGGCTTACGGGCCGACGATGGATGCGGCCGAGAAAGCCGACTTCCTGAAGGCGGCGCAGCCTGAACTGCAGGGCAAAAAGATCCCGGGTTTCGCCAATGGCGGCGACTTTGGCGGCGGCGTACGAGCTGTCGGTGAAGTCGGCGTCGAGATCGAGGCAACCGGCCCGTCGCGGATCCACAGCACGCAATCGCTGATGGACGCCCTGCGTCGACCACCGAGCAACAACAACGATGGTCTGGCTGCGGCGGTTGAGCGGCTCTCGGCCACCGTCGAGCGACAGAGCAGTGTCATCGAGCGGCAGGGCGCAGCGCTGGAGCAGATTCAGCGAAACACGCGGCGTCAGGCGGACACGCTCGATGTCGTCACCGAAGGAGGAAATGGTATGCGTGTAACGGGAGCTGCAGCGTGAGCACGGCCGATTTCAAGTTGATTCGGCCGATCCCGATCACCGACGCCAAGCTTGTCAGTAGCAGCGTGCCAGAGGCGGTGGTGACCGAGTATGCCGCTGGCTCAACGTATGGCGTCGGCGATATCCGGGGCGTCACTTCTGGCACTGCGCAGGACGTTTACCAGTCCTTGCAGGCTGGGAACGTTGGTAAGCCACCGGCCAGCTCGCCGACCTGGTGGAAGCTGATTGGGCGCGTCTACGCGGCGTATTCCAGCACTGCCACGTATGCGCAGGATTCGATCGTCACCGATTTGGTGAACCACAAACTGTACCAGTCGGTTATTGCCAACAACACCGGGAAGGCACTGACCGATACGGCCTGGCTGCCGCTGGGCGCCACGAACCGCTGGAAAATGTTCGACAAAGCAGTCAACAGCCAGACCTCGGCGCCGAACTCAGTGACGGTCGCCGTCGCTCTCGGCGAGCTGGCCAACACGCTGACCATCCTGAACGTCGCCGGGTCATCGGTAACCTTGGCACAGTCTGAGAGTGGATATTCACGCACGAGGTCGCTTGTGACGCACGACGTGCTGAGCTGGTACGACTTCTGGTACCAGGAACCATTGTGGATTGGCGACACCGTGTTCGATGACTTGCCGCCGTTTATCAACTCAACGGTGAGCCTGACTGTGAACAGCCCGGGCAACCAGGCTGCGATCGGCGCTTTCTTCATTGGCAAGGCGAAATATATTGGCAAGACGCAATGGGGGCTGACCGCCGGGATTCTCAGCTTTTCCGGCTCGAGCACCGACAAATTCGGGAACGTGACGCTGACGAAGCGTGAGACCGCAAAGAAGATGAATTTCGATGTGGCTATTCCACAGGGCTATGAGGACGAGGTCTACCGCTTCATGCGGTCGGTCGATAACGTTGAAATGGTGGCCATTGCATCGACCAACTGGGCGATGACGCTCTCGTATGGCTACTTGGGCCAGTGGGAAGTGCCGCTGTCGATCGACGGCAAGAAGATGCCTGTCGAGTGGCGTGGACTAATTTAAGAAAAGGACAATGCATGATCGACGAACTTCCAGAAGGTCCGGACCCGGCGAACGACACCCCGCAGTCCTTCAGCCAGAAAGCGGCCGCGATGGTGCTGGCGCAGCGCGCGATGGTTCCGCAGATCAATCAAGCCGTCGCGGAAATGAACTCGCTGCAGGCGGGCGGCGCCTACGCGCTGCCTTACATCTTCGACACAGCAACCGCCGACGCCGATCCTGGCGCCGGCAAGCTGCGCCTGTCGAGCGCAACGCAGAGCGCTTCCACGGTGATGCGCCTGGACCTGACCGCCGGCGGCCAGGACTACACGACGCTGATCGACACCATGGACGGCTCGACCAGCACCATCAAGGGGTCGATCCGCCTGGTGAAGCAGGGCGACCTGAGCAAGTGGATGACGTTCGACGTAACCGCACGCGCGGCACCATCCGGCTACCGCAATCTCACTGTCGTGTGCACAGACAGCAGCTCGGCCAGCCCGTTTGCTGCGGGTGATGCGCTGATGCTTTTCTTCCAGCGCAACGGCGATCGAGGTCAAACCGGCGCAAATGGGGTTTTGATGCTTGCCTCGGCCACCGTTACGACGGCAGTCGCGAATATCGACTTCCTGAACGTATTCACGGCTGATTACGACAAATACACGATTGACCTTCAGGGCCTTAACACGGCAAACGGGAATGGCTCAATTTCTTTCCGACTTGCCATCGCCCAAGCAGTAGTCGCGAGTTCAACCTACCCCATGGGATCGTCGGGGGCGTCGAGTGGAACTGGAGCTGAGGTGTTCTTGACCAGTAGCGTTACTGGCGCCGGCCCGTTCTCAATTGAAGTAAGAAACGTCAACTCTGCTTCTAGCATATGCGGTATCGGTATCCGAGGAATGAGCAGTGACGGAACTGGCGGCTCTGGGGCCCTCAGCGCGGCAATTCGAGAGGGGGCGTGTACGGCTCCGGGCGTTAAAACAGGGTTCCGAATCTTCACTAACGGCCTATTCAATGCCGGCACTGTTCGCGTGTTCGGTCACAGGAATTCATAATGACTATTCAAGTAATGGTAGATGGCGTCGTGCGCGATGCCACGCCCGAAGAGCTGGCAGAGATCGAGGCGCGCGTCGCAGCGGCTGACAAACCACCAGTGCCCCAGCAGATTTCATCGGGCCAAGGCCGCGAGGCGCTGTACAACGTTGGCCTGTTCGCTAGTGTCCAACCCGCTATCGACGCGATCGAAGACCCGGATGCGAAATGGCGCGTCCAGAACGCATGGGACTACCGCCCAACCTGGGAGCGGCAGTCGCCGTTCGTGGGAATGATGGCCGGCATCCTGGGTTTGACTGACGAACAGGCGGACCAGCTGTTCATCACTGCTGCAACGTTGTAGTCTCGCCGGCATCCTGCTGCTGACCCGCATTACCCAGCCCACCTCGGTGGGTTTTTTTACGCCCATCGAAAGGCAGCAATGAGCATCAGCAAGACCACCCCGCCGGAAGTCGGCAGCTACGCCGGCGCTGCAGTAACGGTTGCCACCTCCCTGACCCTGACGCAGGTCGGCGTCATCGTCGGCATCCTCACCGCGCTGCTGACGTTCCTGCTGAACGCCTGGTACACGCACCAGCGCAATTCGCGCGAGAACCGGCTGGCCGAACTCGAGTGCCACGAACGGGAGGTGCGCCTGGCGCAATTCCTCGCGCAGCTGCAGGCCCCGGAAGGAAAACCGCATTTCCCACTACAGGAAAAACTATGAAATTCATCGAAGACGCAAGTAAACAATTCCCGCGACTGTGGTCGGTACGCTTCGCGCTGCTGGCTGCAGTCGCTTCGGCCATCGAGGCCGGCATGCACCTGTACGCCAGCGGTACCGCGCCGATCCTGGTGGTGGCCGCCGGCCTGACCTCGCTCGGCGCCGCGCTCGCGCGCGTGGTGGCGCAACCGTCGGTGACCGGCAATGGTTAAGGGCGCACCCACCCAACGGCGCGGCTTGGTCGCGCTGGTCGGCGCCGTGGCCGCGACGGCGCTTCTCAGCTTCACGCCGGCGTTCGAAGGCACCGAGCTGTCCACTTACCGCGACATGGGCGGCGTGCTCACGTACTGCACCGGCGCCACCGAGAACGCGGCCTGGGGCAAGACGTACACGCCCGCGCAGTGCCGCGCGCAGCTCGACCGCGACCTCGAGCGGCACGCCGCCGGCATTGCCATGTGCATTCCGCTCGCGCGCCTGACCGATGGACAGAAGGTTGCCTTCGTCGACATCGCCTACAACATTGGTGTGAGCGGCTTCTGCGGCTCGAGCATGGCGCGGCGCACGAACGCGGGCGACATGGTCGGCGCATGCAACGCGCTGCTGGCCTGGAATAAGGTCAAGGTTCTGCGGCCAATGAAAGGCCCCGACGGGAAGCCGCTCAAGGACGCGCGCGGCAAGGTCGTGATGCATTGGGTCTACGAGGAAGTGCGCGGCCTCACGCGCCGGCGCCAGGCCGAGCGCGAGCTGTGCCTGAAAGGGCTGCCATGATCCCGGTGGTAGCGGCAGCCGCCGCACCGGCCGTCGCCGCATCTTCGCGCGCGCTGCTGGCCGGCCTGGTCCTGCTGCTGGCGATGGCGGTGGCCGGCGCCGCCGGCTGGTTCACGAACGGCTGGCGGCACGACGCCGAGATCGCCGAGCTGCAGCGCGCGCACGCGGAAACCATGCGAAGCCAGTCGGAGCTGGCGCTGACCACGCTGCAGGCCGACGCCGCGCGCATCACCGAGGCGGCCACCGAGTTCGCCACCATTCAATCCACCCTGGCGCCGCGAATGTCGGCGCTCACCAAGGAGTTGCGCAATGCGAAACCTCTGCCTGCTGGTTGCGTGCCTGATGCTGACCGCGTGCGCAACCTCGACGCCGCAATCGACGCCGCCAACAAAAGCATCGCTCGATAGCGCGCTAGCGGCGCCGTGCCCGGTGGTCGAGCGTCCGGCTGCCTCCGACTACGATGCATGGCAGGAGTGGATGAACGAGTTGCTCAGCCAGTATGCTACATGCGCGGGGCGCCATGCTAAGACGGTACAGGCCTGGTCGAAGTGAGAAAGCATAGTCTTTATCGACTTTAAATCACCAGGATGGCTTGCTTCCGACTCAAAGCCGACGTTGGCGACTTGATGGTGTATGAGATAGTGCAGAGAAGCGTTCGCCAACGTCATCGTTACGTTGGTTGTTGCGCAAAACGCCTCATGTTGTGACTATATTTGAAGGTAACCCTGATAATAACGTTCTGATGGCACTAGCTAATTCTGCGCGTCCATAGGGTTTGCTCAGCAGGTTGATGCCCTCATCGAGCCGGCCGTTGTGAATCATCGCATTTTCCGTATAACCTGATGTGAACAGCACACGCAGTTCCGGGTGGATCGTACGTGCTTTTTCGGCGAGTTCAATCGCCGATACCGTTCCAGGCATGATTACATCGGTAAAGAGCAGGTCGATACGAGTTTTTGCGGCAAGACGTGCTACTGCTTCATCCGCACTTGAGGCAGTCAACACGTTGTAGCCAAAATCACGCAGTATCGCCGAGACATTGTTGAGAATGTCTAACTCATCATCGACAACCAAGATAGTTTCGCTGCCACCTTTGTTAGTAGCAGGGGATAGGCCGGGTTTAATACTCATTTGCGCGTCGGTCCGTGGCAGCAAAATGTGGATGGTTGTGCCCGCACCTTCTTTGCTATCGATATCAATGTGTCCGCCACTTTGTTTGACGAAACCGTGTGCCATGGACAGCCCGAGACCTGTTCCTTTTCCAACTCCCTTGGTTGAGAAGAAGGGTTCAAATGCGCGTGTCCTGACTTCCTCCGACATGCCATGTCCGGTATCGCGAAACTCCAAGTGGACATATTCGCCATCGGGGCTCTTAATGTTAGAAGCCGTGATTATCAAGTTGCCGCCGTCGCTCATAGCATCGCTAGCGTTCAGGGCCAGGTTGAGAATAACATTTTCAAGCTGCTGTGGATCAACCAGCGTATTCCACACCTGTTCGACAATGTCGACGTGGACATCGATCCGCTCACCGACCGCGCGCTTAAGCAAAAGGTCGATCGATTCGAAAACGATGGGCAAGCTCACTGCCTCCGGCTGCAATGGCTGCTTGCGCGCGAATGAGAGCAACTGCGACGACAGCTTCGCGCCACGTTTAACAGCTGTCTGCGCGGAAGTGCAACGCTGCTGCACAGGTACGTTAGCCGATGAAACCATCTTGATCAGGTCTAGGTTGCCGTTGATGATATGGAGCACGTTGTTGAAATCATGGGCGACACCGCCCGTCAGTTTTCCGATTGCTTCCAGCTTTTGTGCATGCATCAGCGCCGTCTGCGTTTCCTCAAGTTTCTTCGTACGCTCCTGTACAAGTGTTTCGAGTGACTTTTGCTGACGCTCCACCTCTAGTTGGGCACGGCGCTGTTCGGTTACATCGCTGCCCTGTACGAAAATAAGCATTCCCTTGCCATCGGCCCGATCCTTTGGCTGGAACAGGACATCGATAAAAAGGTCCTCAGTGACAGCGCTAGCCGCGTCCCGGAGCGTCAGCTTCATTCCCTTGCCTACATGTGGCTTGCCATGCATGCGGATAGCATCAAGTAGTTCGAAATAGCCCTGCCCATGTAACTCAGGCAAGGCGTCACGCAACGCAAGACCTGCGACTTTTCGATGGCCAACGAGGCGCCCGAACGCAGCATTGTGTAACTCGATGCGATGATCGTTATCTACGAGAACTGCGACAAATCCGGGCGCCTGTTCAAACAGATCGAGCATGCGCGCATGTTCTGTCTCCAACAGGGCATTCGCAACACCTAATTGCTGTGCATTGGCGGCAGCGTTCAGATAAACGCGGTTTACTTCCTTCAAGTAAAGGATCAGCATGACAAACGCCGACACCAGTGCATTAACACGGCCGACATACCACCCAATCGATAAACGTGTTCCGCCAGCCATTGTAATTGCGTTATCGAAGGCCAACGCTATCATCGCTACCCCGAGCCACGCATGCATAGGCGTCCGGAAGCGCCCGGCGCGCCATAACATCCACAGCGCTAAGACGATAACAACCTGAATAAGAGGCGCATACCCTGTACTTGTGATTCGGCTAAAGTCGCCTTTGATGTCAACCACTGGCATGACGTCGTGAAAGACTGTTACCGCCATGATGCTTAAAGCCAATGCCAAGGAGGTAATTACGGCACATTTCCAAAAAGCCACCATCGGACGCTCAGCTACGTGGCCAGGTCGGCGCCATTCAGCAAGTGCATATCCAAACAGCATGCCAGTTGAACCCAGGTGCCAGAAAAACCAAAGCCAACTGGGTGTCTGCGCTCCGCCTAATAGGCGTATTTCGGGAACAAACGCACCTGGAAACGCAAAGAATTGAACTAACAGAACGGCCGAAGTGTAGACGCAGCCCCCGAGTAGATAGAGCAGTGCATATTGGCCAGTCTGCCTGTAATAGCCATACAGTAGGTAGGCAACCACAGCATAGCAACTGATCGTAGCAGTCTGATACCCAGGCAAAAACGCTGCGATTGCCGGCCATTGGTCTGCTGCGCTGGGCATCAACGCTGTTGTAATTACTGTGATCAAAAGTGCAATTGACAGGGCCTGCCGCTGAAATGGCGCTAGCGTCATTACGGAAGAAATTGCCCTAATGTGGATCTGTCTAACCGAACGACTCATGCTGTGTCTCTTGAGGAGTTTGCTCCGTGTAGAAGTCACACGAATTGAAGGAACGACGTTGATGGCAGTATATCAGCGGAAAAGAGGTCGAAATGCCTGTTTGCTGTTCGAAACTCAGCAGCTATACGCCAAGGCGATCGTTCAGAAACTCGAATCGCCGCCTTACATCTCCGGGGAAACTACCCTCAGCCTCGGGCTACGACCGCTTTTGGCCAATAGAGCTCGCTTGGCCCAAGCTTACGCGACCGTTGCTGCTTGCAAAACAGGTTCAGTTTAGTAGCGCTCTGGCGACGCTGCGCCCGGCAGTCGAGCGACTAGGCGCTGGCGACTGCGACGTGCGGGCGGCTTGGGCGATCGACCTGCTGTGCCAGAATGCAGAGTGCGCGGCGCGCAGCGTGAAGACGGTCTAGGCCTGACCGAAGTAATCAGGCTGCATGCTGTCGAGACTGTGCACGAATCGGGATCACGTTCCAATCGGCTCCCTTTTCGCAGGCTTCCAAGAAGCTAGCCCACAATTCCAGCGCCTTCCGGCGCTCGGGTATTTCCTCACGAACGTCGTAAATCCCTTCCATACCCTTGAGCGTATGGTTCAAGGCGATCTCAGAAATCTCGCGCGATACGCCCAGATTCCGCATGTGGCCCTTGGCTGTACTCCGGGTATCGTGCGGGGTGAATCGGCTGATTTCTAAATGGCCACGCTCGAATGCGCGTGATATCGCGGCTCCCAGTGTCGACCGCCCCACATGGCTATCCCCCCGACGAGAATTCCGCGCCGGCAGCACCCACGGGGACTCACCCGCGAGTCGGCGCAACTCTTTAAACCAAGCCGCGACCGTTGGTGTGATCGGGACAAGAAATGCAACTCGCGTTTTGACTTTTTCAGCCGGTATGAGCCAGGTGCCGTGCTCAA
>Ga0308169_10002391_pt1 | contig 19554 bp, 15 predicted proteins | sample PhyBR1_2_FD_202139 | JGI IMG/M metagenome (GOLD analysis project Ga0308169, IMG submission 202139) | Phyllosphere microbial communities from UC Gill Tract Community Farm, Albany, California, United States - DLSLSB.R1 | ecosystem: Host-associated > Plants > Phyllosphere > Unclassified | place...
CGATATGAACTCTGGGGAAAGGAACGCCGTGATGCGCGGGGCGGTAAGCTCCCACAGACAGAGGTAGGTGGTCGCGTGGGGTTGAGGCCCGAACAGCCGATTTGCTTTCAACTCGATTCCCTCGATGAAGACCGCTTCTTTGGCTTTAATGGGTGGTGCCACGCCGAGGCGGTATGAGTCGTCCATATCATCCGTGGCCACGATATACGTCGGCAACGCGTCGAGTGAGAGCTCCATGAAGTGCTCGACGGACTTGAGCGCCATTTGCAGCTGCGGTACCGGCATGGCGAGCCCGCGGATACACCCGTGTACTTGTTCCGACATGACGATGAGCGACTCTTCGACGTTCATTGTCACCTGAACGTTGAGCGCGTCTGAACGTCCAGGACGGTACCTCTCCTCGACTTTGTCGCCGACGCCCTGGGGATCGTGATCGAACTTCTCAAGGAACTCGGACGATGTCGCAAAGTTGGTGAACGCGCCGAAGTAATTGTCCTTCGTGCAGAACATCCGACGGAGCACCCAACCAAGGGCCTTGAACGCGACTCGTTTGCCCTGAGGATCAGCTTGGTGTCGATACTCATCCAGGCAGCCACTTTCCTCCAGATGAAGAACCAGCATCTCCTGATGGTCCGGGTGCGGCGTCGAATAGTAGGTGTAGGAGCCTTTGGCCGAGACATGGCCAATCTTTCCCACTTCAAAATTGACGTCGTTTGCGAACGATCGATGCGTGTCCCATTTCGGAACGGACATCTTCACAACCGCGTCATCCACATTGACCGTGAAGGGTATCGTGGTGAACTCCGGTCGGTATTGCGTTGTGCCGACAGCTACGTACGCTTCCATTCTCGGGCCAGCGATGTCCATGAGCGCTGGGGTCAGCTTGGCCGTATCAAGCCAGTAGTTACTCACCATTGGCATCGCGGTGACCGGGATGATCGATGATGTTGAAGTCATTTACGCAGAGCTGGAATTCGTACTTGAGCAGGGTGACCCGGAAATTGTAATGGTTCGGTACAAAATGGTGGAAGTCGCCGAGCTGTCCAGAGCTCCAGTCCTTCGCAAGATCCGAGATGAGCGTAACGTGATCGCGCAGCAAGGATATCTTGGGCGAGTCAAGCGTGAGATCAAGACCCCAGTCCCGCCGGGCGTTCCAGCTGAGCGGGGTGGGCATTGTCATAGACAGCTTGCACGTCTGCGCTTGCAGGAAGTCGAGGTAGTTGACCGACGAAGAGATGACCAGCGAGTCGAGATGCAGCACCAAAATCGCGTCGTAGCCTCGTTTCGTGGCGAATTGAGATTGGGTATAGTTGATTGACGAGTTCTCGCCCACAACGACATCGAGCCAGCCGTACCGGCGCTCAGCGTCTTGTGACTTGTTCTCATACTCCCAGTCCTGCGCGTCAGTTCTCGCACATCGCCCGCCAAACCAACCTTGGACGGCTCTCGAGTAGGTATGCGCAATGAGGTCTTGTCCACCAGCTGCACATTCACGGCCATGTTCGAGTGGATCCGCTTGTCGCCGACCTGTAGACGCGGTTTCGGCTCCGAGTCGAAAAAGATGGACGGCGCAAAAGTCTTCTGCAAAGCATCGCGCTGCCGGTCTGCCCAGGGACCGTAGTTGATCTTGCCCGAATGCACGACGATATCGATACCGTATTCTGGCGGGGACTCGACGTTGCCAAACTCGTCAGATTCGTCGACGATCTCGGCTTCTTCGGGTGACGGAACGAGTCCTGCGAGTCAGCCGATGCCCTCCCACCCGGACTCGGACTTACCAGGCGTGTCAGCGTAGTACGTGAACTCCAACGAAGAGGCGGTGATCAATTCCGTTCGCTTCGCATACTCCCGTTCTTCTCTCCAAGCAGGCTTTGCCGTGTTGTCATGGTCCACTCTGTACCTCGCAAGACCCTTCCAGACTCGGTCCGTCGGCATGCCAGCGACCGGCGGCGACGAGAACTTGGGATTGTGCATGAAGGCGAAGCGCTTCGACAAGGCATGAAAGCCAAGGAACGAGGACAACTTGGATGGCGGCTGCTTGGCGATATCCCGCCTGGAGTCAGCATTGCCAGAACGTCTGCGAGCACGACTTACTCTCGCTTGAGCAGCTCGTCGTATACCTTCTTCCCATGCGCGAGAAGGGGACCCGAGTAGTCGACATTCGTGCGCAGCAGGACCGTAGCTTGCTCAAAATTGAGGTTGACCAAAAGCTTGTACTCATCACAGGCCGAGCGGGACTAAAGTCAGCTGTGATCCTCGATCAATAGGGAATCGTTATGCTTACGTCCGTGATCTCAAGGGTCCCGTCTGTGCGCTCGAAGTTGCCGATCAGCAGCGAAGGCGACGCATCGCTTCCCAGGACCACCGATCCCGTGACGACGTGCAGTTCCACCGGTAAAGCCTCTCTGAACCAGTTCACTCCGGGGGCAGCGGGCATCTTGACAGGCTTAGGCTGGAGAGGCAACGTATGCGAGTCGGTTCCTGGCTTCTGGTGCGAGTCTGATTGTAAACTCTGAATTCTCCTTCGCAGCTGCCGACTCACCAGAGCTCGAAGCTGTCTCCTGCGTCTGACTCGTCCCCGATGTAGCTGATTTGGCCACCTTCCTAAGCCTCGCGCCGACCCCTATGCCTTCTTCGCCGTTCCCGGTCGCGTTAGTACCGTTCGATTTCTGTTGCGCTAGGGTCTCGTCGCTTGTCCGTGAGCCGGCCTCTTCGGCTTCCTTCTCGTGTTTTTTCATCCGCTCTACGATGGCATCGTAGGCCGGTGTCCGGTTGAACACGAAGCATTCTACCCCTTCGGCATACACCATGATCCTGCAGGGGAGACGCTCTGGAATGAGCTCTTGCACAGTCCGCTTCAGCCAAATGGGCTCGTAGGACACGTTCAGAGAGGCTGTCACAGCCGACTCACTCCGCTTGAGATTGCTCGACTGCGAATCTGCCTCCTGCCTGACCCGCAACTTCCAGTACCGCCAAGTAACGTGACCGTGCAGGGCTCGGAAGCTGAGATTACTGGAATGGTACTCCACATCGCGGAACGAGATCCGCCCGGCCAACGGAGATATCTGCAGCGAGCCGATCGAGATGTACGCGGACAGGGAGCGCCAAGTGTACAGACGGATGAAGAACGCGAGGCAGGATCCGAGCAGCCGATTCCAGTAGAAGAGGAAGGCCGAAGCGACGATGACGACCACGATGAGCTCGACGAGGAGCAGAAAGTTGATCGGTGACGCCATGGCGCGGGGCGGTGATGATCTACGAGCTCATATGAGCGCGTGTATCGCTGCCGAGTCGTGGATGCCCAGTCAGTGTAGTTAGTATGCGATGCGTGATGATGGATGTCAATAACGATGATGAATTCGACTGCGCGGTTGACTTTTGACATCTGACCTTGTTCCATCGCCCTCATTACTTTGACTGGTCTCTGCGTTTCGGATACCCTTGGACACGGCAATGATGGACGGCGACGGACGTGGAGTTTCTGCTAGGAGCATGGCCGACCTGCATGTGTCGCTGGATGCCGAGACGATCGATACCGGCGTTGGGCGCAGAAAGCTTCGAACGATAGAGCTCGATGGCACCCTTACATACCACGAACCGCAAGTTGAATCACGCTTTCCTTCGTGTCTGAGCTCATAGGCAGACAGCTTCCCGAGGCGAAGCTAACCGAGACGCTCGGGAGAATCTGGGCCGAATACCCTAATGGGATGCTCGACATATCGGAAGATGCCCTCGCGGAAAAGGACCCAGATGCGCCGGCTGTCGAGGAGAGAAAGCCTAGCACAGAAGTAGCGGCGACCAAGGCGAAAGAGGACATCATGAGCGCGGAGGATATGACACAGATGCGGGAGACGATCCTTGCTCAGCTCAAGTGAGTCTGTCATCTGCTCGACAACCTCTGCAGCTCCCCGGCCTGGTCTGATCTCAGTCAATCTCGGAACGAGCTATGGTTCGTCTTCGAACTGGCCAAGTCGCTCAACCTCTCGGGCGCGTATACAAACAATCCGCCGCCTCCTCCGTCTCTGAATCCTCGACATAGACCGCCGCCTAGAGCTCAGACTGGACCTGCTGTCCGGCCCGATAATCCCCGGGACCCATTTGTCCTGCCCGCCGGCACGCTCAGCACAACGCCCAGTAAACCTCGAGAGAAAGAGCTCGTCAAGGAGGTGCTGGAGCTCGAGATCGCACTGGCAGCGAAACAGGCGGCCCTGGAGGAATGCGGGCTGTTGATCGACAATGCGGTGGAAGAGCTCACAAGTATGAGCGCGGCCGGTGACCGGTTCTGGCGAGATGTGAGGGTGTTGAAACATGGTGGTCGGGATGGCAGGGATCAATGGGCAATCGTCCCGAAGCCTGATTTCGGTGGGAATGCCGCTGGACAGAAGGCCAAGGACGTAATCATCCCGTACGCGATCGACGAAGGTGAGCAGATGACATGCCTTCAATTGGTCAAGCTAAAGACAGCTTCGTCCGGGATGCGCGCGAGATGTCTCGCTGCTTTCGACCTGGATCCGAAGAAAAAGGAACTGGCCTTCGGCGCGAGGACATATCTAAGGCTCAAGATGACACTCGTGGACGAGAACGGTATGACCTCGTCATCCACCCTGCAAGCACATTTGCCAGACGATGTGGAGGTCGCGAGGAAGATGGACGAAGTGCAGATGGAGTCGTTCGACGAGGAGCTGTTCGGCGAGGTGAGCTAGAGTCACTCGTATTACGCGGGTATTGCTGAACGAAAGATCCGCTCAGAGACCTTGCGAAGGGGTTCCGGAAACGTAGAGCAGCGGTTGGTCCAGTTTGACATTGGAGAGCAGAGCGTGACATTCGAACTGGTGAGTTGAGGGAGCTGCGCGAAACGGCTTTCGCTCAACTTGTAGGTCGACACGAGCTCTACTTCAGTGGACTCAGCATCCCCCTCGCCCATCTGCGACTTTATGCTCCTGGCGACGCGGCTGTCGTTCTTGCAGACCCTTCGCAACCGGAAAAGACGCCTCGTCACATCTGGATCTACAATCCCGCTGACGCGATCACCTCTCGTCCTTCACCCCCTCGCACAGATGCTGCAGTACCGCCGCCTCGCCGCACAAGTCGTCTCGGCGCTCGAAACCCTTCAGCGGACCCTCAACCGCGCGGGCATCGAGAGCGACCTCGCCAGTCGGTTGAGCCTTGACACGCCAGAGGCGGTTGTACGGATGCTGGAAGAGGGCACGACCGACGCGCTCGGTGGGATCTTCACTCTGGACATCATAGGCTGGTGAGCTGTCCCCGGCTTCTCGGTTGGCGTGACGCTGATGTCGTAGCCCCGGCATCATGGTCCAGACCACTGCGCCCATCTCGATCTTTGTCGATACGTCTCGCGCCTCATTCCCGATCGCAGACCCGTCCGAGCTCATACCGGTCCTTGCGGACGCGATCTCGGTCCAGCTGCTGTCTGCTGTGTTCCCGACGCTCAAAGACGCAGCCGCGGACCAGGCGGCGCAGATGTATCTAAGCGACCTGGAAGAATCGATCAACCTGCAAGACAAGTGGTCCTTGAGGTATGCTTCTCCAGTCTCTCTGCCGCCCTCGCTAACAATTTAGTATCAGCATTCCCGCGCCATTCGATTCGGTCCAAGCGCGGCTGGATGATGGTTCAGACGCGTACGACAGTCGCCATGGCGGATCCCTCGACGACTGGGTCGGAGGGATTATGTCTCGCATCGATGTAGACTGATACATAACAACAATGAGATTAGATCATTAACCTGAACTACCCCGAAACGAGACTATACTTCAGGCGAGCGACACTAACCCGGAACTCCGATCTGTATCCGATCTTCCTCCTCGAGACACCTGACCGTGATGTCTTCGTTCCACGTTAACGTAATTGCTTTCTGTTCCTTCCCATAAGCGCTAGTTCGCGACAGCATCCGGACTCACCACACTCATGGACAGCCTGTCCCACAACGCGGCTGCGACCCTCTGATGAGTCGCTTCAGACGGATGAAAGCAGTCCACCGGGGAGATCGCTTCGATCGGTAGCTTCGTGAAGTCGATTGCGGAACCGGGTTGCCTGCCTGCTTAGTCTTCACGCAAACACGCAACAGGCCGCCTACCATGTCACGCCGAACGTCGGATCGTCTTCCGCCGTCCAATCGCGGATGAGTGCCATCAACGCCGCGTCATACTCCTCACTGAGCTCGTCCATCTTGCTACGTGTGTAATCGCCCAGTGGGCCGGGCAAGAACGCACAGGAGCATTGGAAAGGCAGGTGCGGCGTTGGCGGCGGCAGTGAACCGCGACTACGCTTAACGTGGCACAAAGGCATGAAGAAGAACGGCTCACCAGTATGGATGCTGTACTACCAGCTTGTATACCGCTGAGACGTGTATAAGCCCGACTGCGCATTAGCTACACGGCAAGATGAGCTTGGCAGCTCACCGATGTTCACGATGAGATTGGCTGAAGCTCAGCGATGAATCGAGGCCTCACATCGCCAAGGTCACTCACGGACGTGTGCGCGCAGAAGCTCGACGGCGTCGTGCACGCCTCTTGCGAATCCGGTGGGACTGCCGGATACAGGCACCGTCGAGTTGGCTGATCTTCAGCCTCGCTCTCACATCTCCAGCGGACTTCAACACGTACGTGCGAGACACAGCGCACACTGCTTGTCAGCGAGCGATCAGAATATCATACAGACGTGACCTACGACGTCATTGGCCCCGATGGCGACGTTTACAAATTTCCAGGCCTTTTCATCGATGTCCATCTCCTTCAATTTGGGCAGAATCCTCTCTACAAGTCAGTGGCCAGCCTCATGGCCCCCACTGGGACTCACCAGCTACCTGAGCCACAAGTGACTCGCTATGACTCCCAGTAACAGCTCCGTTCAGACCATCGTTCGCAATTCTCCATCCACCATCCTCTGCAAACAACGCCTGAAATGGGTGATGCCCCACAGACATCCCGGTCAACTCTGGCGACCAGTGCATCAGGATGTTTGGCAAGGTCACAGCGGAAGGATCACCGCCGATGGGATAGGCAAGACCCCTCCACTCCTCAAATGTAGGTAACACCATCATCGGTTCTTGTTCACCTGAGCTCGATGCGAGTTGGGGGGCATCGCCTGAACGAGCGAGGAACCCGGCTGTGATGCTATCGCCCAACGCCATGACCACTTTGATGTCATCCGGACGGCTTCACATGAGCTTGACACTGACGGAAAGGGGTGTAGCGGCTCACATATCCTTTGCGTTGGCGGGACCTGATGCGCGCGGGGGTAGTCGCGGACAGAGGGACAGTGATTCCACCGGTACAAAGGTGCCGGGTATGGTCGGCTGTGCGACAGCTGTTACGCTGATGGCCAGCGCCATGACCACAAGAGCGCTCTTGGATGCCATTGTCACCATGCCGATATCTGTCAACGCATGATGCGCGAAGAAGAGATTGCAAGTGTGATCTGGATGACCGAGGCTGTCAACGATCGTGGTCAGATCGGCTGAACCATTTCCCGGCCGGATCAACGAGCGCTTACGTACACCAATCTCCTGTTTCATCTTTCTTGGCCGAGCTGATGTCTTCGGCGATCCTTCATCCCTCCAACACCATGTCACAAGCAGCAGAACATACCCAGGCGAAAAAGGAGCCAGTGTTCGAGGACTGTTTGTGAGCTGACGTTCATACTTGCTGGCGACAAGCTCACGTGCAGATCTTGCCGCCTGACGGGTTCGGCCGCTTTCACCGGCCTCGGCCTGTACGCCTTGAATCAAGGTAGGATGCAAGGCGCCTTGAAAAAGGTCAGGCCGCCCGGAGCTCCCGTGATCAATGGACAGATGTCTCTCCTGCTCGGCGTCGGTGAGTCGGGCCACTCTAACCTCATTATAGCTGACATGTAGTGTTCTGCGGACTAGGTATAGGCCGTCTGTTCGTCTGAACGATCTCGGATCGTTCTGCAAACTCCCAGTCGGACTGGGGGGCGCTTAGACGTGTCAACCGTTACTCAAGCCCATTTGGACGTTTTCAATGGGAACGGAGAGCTGCAGAATCTGCCATCGCACTTCAGAATGGGCTTGGAACACCTGCGAGCGGCTTCGGGAACGAAGAAGCCTTTCATCACGCCGCTTCACTGCTGTAGCTCGCACGATTCTGATGATCGGTCATGACATGTGATTGATGGATCCCCGTGACCTGGCCGCTGCGAGGGCTTGTGGACTTGGCACTGGTAAGCTTATGCTGCATCCTGATTCAAGAAGCGTTCACGCGTAAGCGCGCCGAAGCACGGCGACGGGAATCGAATCTCCATTCCTGGCTGATGCAATGCGCATCCAAGGCGCCCACTCACGTTCCGCGAGACAACTGGGAGCAAAGTCCAAAGACCATATACATGTATGAAATATAAAATATTTACCTACCTGACTTACCTGCTTACCTCATATTCCATCGCGCTCCGCCATTCCCAGGCGAGAACGTAGTCCTGGCTACACACCATTCGCTTAAATACGGAGCTTAACCTTGCCGACGTCGGTGCGGGCGAAGACCTTGCTGAAACCCGGCGGGGTCGGCGGGTGTGGGCCATGCGGGCCATGCGGCGGGGGAGGGGGGTGTGGTCCTCCCGGGCCCTTGTGAGGCGGAGGAGGCGGCGGGCCGCCCGGTCCCTTCTCAAAATCGAACTCGGGGCTCTCTGCCTCGATCTCCTCATCGTCGTCATCCTCAGCTCTGCTGATCAGCATTGATACACGTAGCGTTTCGGATCTCACTCACCTCTTCCCCTTCTTCGGTTTCTTAGGCCCCTTGGGCGGCTTAGGGCCGCCAGGTCCATGCGGACCATGAGGACCATGCGGACCTTTGGGCGGGTGGGGCCAAGTCCCGTTCGCAGGGTGAATGAGCCCGACAAGCTTCTCCCCCTTCTCGGTCGTCACCTGGTGCAACACCTCGAGCGTCTTGTTTCCGCCCGTAGCGACATCGAGCTCTCCGACTGCGACTTCGGCCTCAAAAAAGCCTTTGAAGAATCGCGAGACGTGCACGAACACGTCGCCGGTGTGCGAGTACGCCTTGGTAACAGTCTTCAAGAACGGCGCCGGGAAGTGGTCCGAGTAGATGTCGAGGGTGATGGATCCGGTGGTGGAGAATGCGCCGATGAAGATGGGCGGGTGAGGCGGGTGATGCGGCGGGGGCGGGTGGTGGGGCTTCTTGAATCCGAACAGGCGGGCGAGGAAGGACGGCTTGCTGCTGCAAGGCATGGGGCCCGGCGAGACCATTCGTTTGGTCCGGCCGTGCTTTCGAGCTTCAAGCTCCGGCTCGCCGCCGTTGCTGGGTCCGCGGGGCGGGCCGGATGGAGGCGGCCAGGGGAAGTGTTCCCCCTTGTCCCCTGGCGGGGGAGGTGCGCCGCGGTGGTACGGCGAAGCGACGACGACGGCTTCGATATCGCCAGTGACAGTCCTCAGGACCAGCGAGCGCGAGACGTTGTAGTGCCCCTTGATCTCACCGGAGGTGGTGAAGATCCTCGCGGACAGAGCATCAACTTGCGGAACAGCCACGTCCGCGTCGGACGCGATGGTCAGGTGCGAGAAGGTCAAGTGCGCAGCGGACGCATGGAAGGTGATCGGCACGGCGGCCGGTGAGCGGATCTTGAGGGGCGGGACGCGGTGAGCCGTGGTGGGCAACACGAGGTGGACCTTGTACGAAGCTCCCTCGATAGCCTCATGGTCAGCTTGGCATTTGATGAGACGCAGGTGTATACTCACGGGGAGGGCCAGAGCGTCGAGCCGTTCGCCGATGGTGAGCTGGATGACCTGGACGCCCTCGACGCCATCCCAGGCAGATTCGACGACGACCGACGCGGTGGCGACGTCCTCGGTGGAGACGATGATCTCGGCGGCAACGCCAGCCGCAAGGTCTACGGCAAAGGCCGGCTTGGACCAGTCGTGCATGCCACCGTGGAAGCCATGAGGGTGGTGCCCCCGGTGCTTGTCGTGCTTCTTGTCCTTCTTGTGGGCCTGGTCATTGCCCGAGTGTCGCTCGGCAACCCATGCGAGGTGCTGGGAGATGGCCGGAAGCGAAAAGGTGCTGTTGAAGACCAAGAACCCATTGCCGAGCGAGGTAACGTCTGAAGCCGGGAACTCCGCAGTCACCACCTCCTGGACCTGCGTGTCAGCTTAGCGAATGTGACGTAGCCCACGCATCGACTGACCTGCTGAGGGACAAAGTCCGCGTCAGACGGCATCCACGTCTCAGCATCCATGTCGTACTCGATCGGAACAACGTCTTGGATGGCGGGGGCGTCGTGCGCATGTTCACCGCCGTGGCCGTGCTTCCCACCGTGATGGCCATGCTTTCCGTGGTTACCGTGGTGTGCATGCTTGCCGTGCTTGGCATGCTTCCCCTTCCAGCCCTTCTCAAACATGTCGTCGAGGTCCAACTCGTCCGCCACCTTTCCCACGAGGGAGATGACCACCCAGACGGCCAAAACTCCCACCAAGACCTTCTGCATCCTCGTCAGGCCCCTCCATTTCTTCACAGCCCTCGCTTTGTATCCTTCACGTCCCACTCGTAGCTCGACATCTTCATCGTCGTTCAGAATAATCGGCGGAGCTCGAGGTCCTTCTTCTCGGTATCGGTGTGAGAAGGCAACAGCGGTTCTTGAGCAGACATGGTGGAGTGTCTGACCCTGCTTGCCGTATGTTAGTTGCGCCGTATATATGCCTCGCGGCGTTGTCGATCTCGCAGTGGCCCTGCACTGTCGCTGGACTACGGGGATGACGAGCGACTACGAGCGCAGGCGTAGGGGTATGGCGGGCTGATGGTCAAGGGATGACAGTCGATGTGGCGCGTAGTGCAGCTGTCGTCGGACGCAACGGTGTTGAGCTACTCTAGCCAAACTTTACCCGTGCGTGCAAGCAAAGCACGGCCGATCAACTCTGCGCGCAGCGCAAATTGCGATTGCGGAAAGGGAACCGGCGTCAAAGGCAGCTGCGGGCGGGAGCAGGCACGAGGTGAGTCGCCGGGATGCGCAAAGAGGCAAACCGAGAGACTGCGCAAGGGCAGGTACCCGATATCGCAGCAACCTCATACCGTCGATGACGAGTCTCAACCGCAGCGAGACTGGCTTGCACGCAATAAGTCGGCGCAGCGTTATCACAAACATACCATGATGCACGGCGTCAACGCCAAAGCCACCCTTCCTGGTCCCCCGGTGTGAGAAAAAGCGTAGTCGCGCAGACTGACCGAAAGGAGCGTTTGGGCGGGCGGACGAATCGGTTAACTCGGCTGACCGACTCTGCCGCAGTCCAGCGGCGGAGCCAAGTGTCGGCCGAGGGGGAAAAGGCTGACGTAAGCGCTCCCAGTAACCCGGCACCCACGCGACGAGCACGCGAGTGAGGCGAGACGGACGGCGGCGATCACCGCTGGGGGCTCATCTGCTTCCGTCGAGTTGACCGGGTTCGTGCTTGGTGCTACTATTTCCACGCAAGTTAGGGCAGCATCTGGACAAACTACAATCATTCCGACAGGCAGTATGGCTCGCTCCCCGTCAAGAGACAGATCGGCGATGTCGATGTCGCGCTCGCGGTCACCAGCTGGTGCGCGGTCGCCGGCCGGCGTAGGAAGGAAGGACCGCTCATCAACGCCCGAGGGAGACAGTGTAAGTGTGCGCCTGGCGCGGGATCACATCCTCGCGCTCTCATTCGATGCACAGGCAAGGTAATGCCCAGGCTATCACCTGTGCATTTCTCTCCCTCCCCTGTTCACGCTCGGACGCAGAATCGAGCCCGAAACGCCGTGCCGTCATCCAGCCGTACTGATGCCAGGACTGCCCGTTCCGCATTCGATTGTATGTCGGCAAGCAGCACGCTCCCTTGGCAGACTACGACGCCGGACGTTTCGTCGTCGAGGAGGAGTTCTCTGCTTACGGTTGGTACGTCACCCCATTGGGCGCTCGTCGCCTTGTCCTGTAGTCATCTCTGACGGCAGGAAACACTCGACACCCACATCGATCCTCGCGTTGATCTACCCCTCTTTACCACCACTGTATCGCTCGCCGCAAGCCCGCTTCTCATGGCGACACTACTACGTGGACGCTACCCCGCGCTCGCTGTACAAGTACCGCGACCTCATCACCTTCTCTGGACGCGACTTCCTGTCCACAAAAGCAGGGCACGACGCAGAGGAGCCCGGGCGCAAGATGGACTTGGACACGGAGCTGGACGATTCGGCGCCGCCGAAGACTCACGGACGAAAAGTTGAGGACAAGACATTATCGCGGTACGGGTACGAGGTGGGCGATATCATATCCGTCAGCGTTTCGGCGCCGGAACCTCGGGCAGGCGGACTCGGGCTGGCAGTCGCAGGTGCAGTTGGCAATGGTGTGAAGAGCTTCGGATGGGGTGAAGGGAGCGGAGCGGGGACGAACACGCCCAAGGATGGACGGTCGCACGATCATGGGTGGGGCGCGAGGGGCGGTGCGCCGGATGTCAGGCGGGGCGCGACGGGAGGTTCGGAAGGGATTCGAGGGATGCGCGAGATGGAAGGGATGCTGAGGGTGCGCCGGGAGGCAGCTGGCGCGGTGGACGAGGTGGTGGATTCGGAGGAGGCGCGGGCAGGTCGGCCCGGAGCAGAAGTCCGGGTCCGAGGGGCGACCGGCCGTTGGGACCTGAGCGAAGCCCGGTGCGAGATGTTCGAGATCGACGGGGAGACGATCGGTATGACGACCGACGAGAGGAGAGAAGAGAGAGCTGGAGCAGGCGCTAGAGATGGCGAGATTGAGACGCATGCATACAGGGACCTTTCATGTTCGCGCGCAACAGACGACAGAAATGCATGGTTGCGCTACGTTCTGGATGGATACTTCTCATTCGACATGTGCTCTCGTTCTCCTCCCCCGCTCAAGACAGGGTTTGCATGCCGTCTGTGCTTCCCCGGTGTGTGTGCCGGTGCTCGGGCTCAAGCGGCCCGAGCGCCATGAACGCTGTGATGCTGATCGGGTCCGAATGCTGAGATAGATGGATGAGGCACGCGCTCGATCAGGCACGACACATCACTTCCATTCATCTCCATCGTGGTCTCCCAAGCGCGCAGCCCAACACCGGGCTATGTCATTGTGTATTCATATCACATCATTGATAGTGCGCTATACTGGATCCCAAACGAGTCTGCCCCCCTCTGCGACCGATTTCTGCCGGTTCCCAAGAGAGTACAACAAATGCCATCTTCGTTTGTTCGTTTGACCAGCTGGCTGTGTTCGTTCCTCTTCTACCGGTTACGGTTTTCGTCCCGCCCACTCGCCTTGGAGACGGTTCCGTCGAGGGCAAGTTCAGCGGCGATGGCCTGGCTGCCGACCTCCCAACTGCCACAAACTCAAGTCGCCTAGCAGTGGAAGGGGTGGTTGTAGGTTCCCGTCGAGTAACCCTTCTTGATGCCCTCCGCAGCCGAGTACAGCCCCAGCGGGGTGATAGCAATGGAGAGGATGATCTGAGGTTAGTGGATTACACAAGCAGGCGAGGGAGACGCGTGACTCACGGCAAGAACGGCAGAGGCCCCGAGGAGCTTCTTCATCGGGCCCTTCAGGCTCCTTGGCTCCGTGTCTCGTGCGTACTTTGCGAAAGCCGGGTGAACGTCGTAGAACCACATGAATCCCGTGTAGCCGTAGATGAACCACACGGAAAAGAGCGAGGAGATGACGGTGAGGAGTTCGTTGAAGAAGGGGATGAGCTGCGAGACAATGAAGCCCACAACCCACATGAACGTGACCATGGCCATCCAGGCAAGCCACGCCTTGGTGCCCCGCGAGGTGAGCAGCGGCGAGTTTCGGAGGATGTTCATGTAGAGGTACTTTGTTCCGATGTTGGCGCCGAGGATACCGGAGATCATGATCGTGACGAGGGCGAAGGCGTAGGCGATGATCGCGACGGTGTGGGTCGTCATGGTCAAAGCGGGGGAGACGGTGTACTGGCCGCCGAAGGCGTAGACGATCGCGCCGACGATGACGTACGTGAGGGCCTGGGAGCCCTGGACCATGACGAAGGACTTCTTGAAGTCGTTGGGCTTCTTCATCTCGGAGCAGAGGGACAGGCAGGCGAGGGAGCCGCCGTACGAGAAGACGATGTTGGTCAGGCCGCCGATGACGTCGATGAGGGTCGGGTTGGGAGGGAACGCATGGAACTCGATGGGTGCGCGGCCCTTGGTGAGGACGTTCTCAGACTGGACGCCCGTACCGACGATGGTGATCATCGCGGCGGCGAGGATGCAGATGACGGACAGGCCGGAGAGGAAGTGCAGCTTGCCCCACTCTCGGTTGTACGACATGAAGACGGACGCAACGGCCACGATGAGGCCGTACCACACGGCGCAGATCGCGTTGTCGCTGAGCGTGTTGAGCGCCTTCTGGCCGACGAGGACGTGCGAGCCCGCGAGACCCATCGACTGCACGTCAGCATCGACCCGGGATTAGATGCGCGGAGGGCTCACCTTGATGACGACACCGGTACCAATGATCCTCTTTCCCCACTTGCCAAACACCACACCCATGGCGTCTCCGTAGTTGAGCACACCCATGTGCTTGAGCTTGAAGTCGACCATGATCCAGCAGGTGAGGTAGCCAAGCACGGCGAGGCCGACCGTGGCGATCACACCGCCGACCATGCCCAGTCGCATGAAGATGGACGGGTACGAGAGCAGACCCAGAGCGATACCCTGCTTTGTCAGCGGCGCTTCACCGCAAGATCACCTCGGAGCTCACCTCAGCAGTACCGACCACACCGGCCGACACCCAGCCCATGGTCCTGAACTCTAGGTAGTCCTCCGAGTTCTGGGCCTCGTTGATCGCGAACGGGTCGACATCGTACGAGTTGGCGACAAAGCCATCCGGCTTCAAAGCCAAGCTGGCCTGCTCCGCACGGGAGACATCCGTCGACGGCTTCTTCTCGTCGTAGGCCGAGGTGATGTGATCCTCTCGGGTGTCGTTTCGAGTCACCGACATGGCGCAAAGTCGCTGAAATTCACAAAAGACGATAAACAAGCAGCGAGGTGATGTGATGCAACGCAAAGATCAGATACAGGTCAGGTCGAACCGTCTAGCGTCGCCCTAATTGTCCAAGGCCGGTGGGAAGATTTGACTGGACGAGATACACAACCGAGGTCCAAACGAAAAAAAAAGAACGTGCAGCGGGGTGCGATGTCGGGGTTATGAGCGGGGAGCGAGTGAAAAGCTTGCTGATTCAGTCAGAGCATACGCTGTCTGAGACGCATCAGACGGCACTCCGCATGCCCCACCTTGCGGTTCGAAAAAACTGCACCGACACATTGGCCATGCGGTTGCACTAGCGAAGTCGCTAATCAAGGGGATTCGAAAATCGTCAAGCGAAGTGTCCAGTCTGCGCGAATGCCCGGGCGACTGCCGGGTGGTTCGGATCTCACGACCACGCCGGTCCAACAAGGCGTCGTATGCTGACCGAAGGTTTTCGCTCGTGCCGGTGGACGTCGGCGACGGGTCGTCGAGCTTCATGCATGTCGCTGGACGCTGTGAGTCATGCCTCTCTTCTCGAGCCAAGGGACGACCGGCGATCCTGTGGGTGTTCAAAAATAAACCAGGGTGACGAAAAATGTGCCTTGGGATGATGCCACGACGGTGCTGCCGGTTGGGCCGGTGCCGGGTGGAGCATCGGCCGCGGCGTCAACAGGCGCCGTGGTCAAGCATATTTCCCTGAGACTACCCCGCCACCGGTTTCATGCCGGGTCTGCGTGTCGGAGATCCAGGACCTGGCGGGGTTTAGCGAATCTCAACGAGCGAGCAATCCCGGCGCGGGGTAGGGATAACTCGGCCCGTTTGGCATCGTTTTCGAATCGTTTGTGGCGATTTATCGCGGGGTGATGATGGGAAATGGTATGGTGCCCAAATGGCCAATGTGGAGAAGGGGCCGGGGAGATGTTCGAAATCCTTTCAGCAGCCCAATAAGCGCTCACGGGGTGTCAGGCGTGAAGCGCAGGCGTGAAGGGGGATTGCTTGGTGGGGGGACGTCCCGGGATGACGTGTAAAGACCGGGACGGAAGACGTACTCGGGTCCGTCGACGACCCCGGCCGCCGCTCACCCTCCGGATACCATCCGTCCGTGCTTCTGGTGCCGGCCGCTGCCAAGGGCCAGTCGCCCTTCGAACTTGCTGTGTATCATGCTCGGCATCGTCATGTAATTACCCGGAAGCCTCCGACTTTGGCGCCGAGAATGCCCATCTCCAGTGCGCTGTGATTCTCGTTAAGCCTCTCCGGGAAACAGAGCATGTTGCCCTACACGTCGCGTCTTCACCTCTGCTGCTGTCGGGTGGAGTGGCTCGAGGGCACCATGATGAGCCACAAAATAGCGACATGGGTCTGTCATGGCTGCGAGCCGATCGACGACGGACGGAAGCAAGATTGTTCGCGGTGAGGTGTGGTGTGTATTGACCGAGTTATAGGTTTCTCGTGCGCATTCCAACACATGGACACGGTAGGGAAAATGAAATATTGAACGGCATTTCGATCAATGTGACTTGTCAAGCTGTGATGTGACGTTCGGCGCAGGCGGACGCGACATGGCCACCTCGGTGTGGCCGACGAGCACGCTTCTCTAGGGATCTAGCAGACCCCTCACGGAGCCCTCCAGGCATTCCAATCACATCGACCCCTCATACCGGCACTGACGGTGTTTTGCAGCAGCCATGCGTCTCATTACACGGATATGCGGACGCGATCCGTGCAGGCTGGAACTGGAGCAGCAGCGACCGGCGAACGCCGCCCTGCTTCGGGCATGGATTACTCGTGCCGGCGGCCGCGTGGGCGATGATAGGGATGACGGGACAACCCTAAAAATTGGTTCCGGATATCAGGAATGCGCTGATAAAGCAAAGAATGGTTACTTGTCCATGCATCTGTGGTCGGCTTCTAACGCGGGCGTGATGGTGATGCTCCTCTGATATGTGGGCTGTTCGTCGTGGAGGCATGATGAACGAGATTTGCAGCTTGGATCGAGGCGTTTTCAGACTCGGCTCGGTGATGTTTGATGTTGATTGATGTTTCGAATGGTATAGCGTAAGCGTAAGCGCGCCCCGGCCGACGGGACGAGGGTTTCGCGCGCGCGAGGGGACGAGATTCAGGGAAAATCTCTGTATGGCACAAATCTCGTACGATGGACATGGCACCGGCCCAATTTCCATCAAAACAAGTTTCCCACATTGTGTACAGCGCTATTGTCGTCCCTCCCTTGCATCCCGACTTGTTCCTCATAGACATACCTAGAATACCTAGAGCCTGCTTCTCCGGCCTCCCCACTCTGCCAACGAGGCACATACCGACCAACGTCCATACTCGACCCACGCACCTCGGCACATCACATCACCCTCGGCCGACATTACCCTTGTTGATTGGTCGTACGATTTCTCGACGACGCTTTGGTGGTACGATCGACATTTGTTTACCGGTCGCAAACGTCGCCTTGCCGATCGATCCTTGACAACAGCACCGCTTTGCATCCTCAGCGGCAACACTTATCCTCTTCGACTACAAAGGGAAACAATCCCCCACACGGCCCTGCTTACGCACGCTTAGGAAGCCAACCCTCATCATGGACGTGATCCTCTCCCTCGCGGACAAATACGTCCTCGACGACGCCTACGCCTATCTCTTCCCGTATCCCGTCCAACCCGCCTCGATCCCCACCCTCAACTCGACGTCCATCGCCTCGTCGTACGCCCATTCAACAACATACCACCCGTCCATCAAGCCCACGTCCGCCCTTCCGCGGGACCACATCCTGCGTCAAAGCGCCTCGCTCTTCACCGTCGCACTCCTCGGCGCCTATGCCCTCTACTTCCTCTTCTGCTCCATCTCCTACTTCTTCTTCTTCGACCGCCGCCTCGAGCACCACCCCCGTTTCCTCAAGAACCAGAAATGGCTCGAGATCAAGTCATCGTTGATCGCCGCGCCCGTCATCGACGTGATTACCATCCCGTGGTTCCTCGGCGAGGTGCGCGGCTACAGCAAGTTGTATGAGAACGTCGGGGATTACGGATGGACCTACTTTGTGGCTAGCATCGGGTTGTACCTCCTCTTCACCGACTTCTTCATCTACTGGATCCACCGCCTCGAGCACCACCCCCGGATCTACAAGTACATTCACAAGCCACACCACAAGTGGATCAGTGAGTCGCTTGGATTCCGTTTACGATCGGGCCTCGCTGACGGTAGTGCCGACGCCATGGGCCGCGCTGGCTTTCCACCCCCTCGACGGCTATGCCCAATCACTGCCATACCAGTGAGTCCTGCCCGCAAACCAGGTGTCCTCGGTCATGCTAACCTCAGCGTGTTCGTGTACGTCTTCCCGCTGCACAAGTACCTGTACCTCGGCTTGTTCGTCTTCGTGCAGCTCTGGACCATACTTATCCATGACGGGGACATGATCTCCGGCCACCTCCTCGAGCGATACATCAACTCGCCCGCGCACCACACACTTCACCACCTCTACTTCACCTGCAACTACGGCCAGTACTTCACCTGGGCCGACTCGTACTTTGACTCGTACCGCGCGCCCATGCCGGAGCTGGATCCGCTGCATGAGAGCCTGAAGATGATGAGGAAGAAGGGGCTGATAGATGAAGCTGGGAACCCGATCCCGCAGGTGCACAAGGAGGGCAAGCAGGAGTAGATCCGAGTCGACTATAATTAGAGGGGAAGACAAACGAAATGTGATGATCTTTACGTGTCCTGCGTGCATGGGGGCCTGGCGCCGGACCAGCTGCGAGCAGGCCGCCCGAAGTTGGCGAAGCTGGCGAACCTGGACGTGTCGTTGAGTCCGGCGCTCGTGAATGGCATGCCTGTTGATCGTTTGGCACAGTAGGACGCACGGCGGTGATCCGGCGATGCGGCCTCCAGCTGCGGGCCGCTTGGGAATGACGTCCTTCAGTCGCGACCCCGGGAGACCGATGACGAAGGATGCTCGGGAAGATGTATATGAGAACATGACGCAGCCGAGTTTGTGGTCGGTGTCGTGGAGGGAAAGAACGATGCGGACGTGGGGTACCCCATTGGCAAAGAGGGTAGACGCCAGTGGTAGGGTTCACTAATACCAGGGCGCGCTGTGTCCCGCTTTCACAAGGGGCCGAGAGTTGAGCCGTTAGCTTGGGATGTATTGTACATTACCCTGTGCAAGTGCCGATTGACGGGCCCGTAGCGTGCAGACTGGAACAGACGTAGTAGCTGCGTCTAACAGAGAGGGAGTGCTGGCTGAGTAGATCTCTCACATGGTTCATATGACTTGATACATACCGCGACATTCTGCCCTCGTATTGCCGATACCGCTGCTAACGGAACTCGGCTTCATTCCGCCTCGTCGTCGTCGTCGTCCTCCTCCTCGATAACCTCGTAGCCCACTCTGACCCATTCTCCGCAGCCTTCGCACCCGACCACCTCGACGCCGTCTTCGAGGTCCTGGTGCGTGATGACGAACTCGCCAGAGCAGCGACAGGGATGAGTATAGTAGCTCGGTTCCGCTTCGTCGGAGTCGGCCTGGGCGTCTCCATTGTCGCCTTCCAGCTGTCGACCTCCTGCGTCTCGAG
>Ga0308169_10002392_pt1 | contig 19553 bp, 15 predicted proteins | sample PhyBR1_2_FD_202139 | JGI IMG/M metagenome (GOLD analysis project Ga0308169, IMG submission 202139) | Phyllosphere microbial communities from UC Gill Tract Community Farm, Albany, California, United States - DLSLSB.R1 | ecosystem: Host-associated > Plants > Phyllosphere > Unclassified | place...
CCTGGGCCCATATCCTTTCTAGAGAGACACGACGAGCATCGAGCGGTGCCGTCGCGAGCCGGCCGGCAAGCGAAGAGACCAGCTTTCGAGACGAGCCAAGAGAAGAGGGTGCCATCGAGGGCTCGACCAACCTGCGCGCAGGGAGAAAGGGGTCAGCGCGCGGCTCACAGGAGCGCAAGAGCACACGCTCGAGCTTATGGCACGAGAAGAGTGAGCAGGAGGGACGTACAAGGACCGAGATGAACCGCTCGAGGTTGACCGCCACCACCGGCGCCGCTCGACAGGCCCGTCCATCCGTCCTGCGTGATCGCCCTGCGCGCGAGGGGCTCGAGTCAACTCATCGTCGCGTCGTCGAAGCGTCTCGAGGAGCTGGAGCGTGCGAGGGAGGGCCGACGAGGGGGGCCAAGAGGAGAAGCGGGGAGGACGAGGACGCACCTGCTCTCCCGCTGCAGCAGAGCCCGCCCGCCCTGCTTCAAGCGCGTCTTGTGCCTTCTCGGTCCTCGTCGAAAGGCGTCCGCCAGTCTACGAGTCGCCGTCGGTGTCGAGAGAGGTCGGTCGACGAGGTTCGCTGATGAGGACGCGCCGAGGTGGTTCTGCGCCGGGGGCGAGGGCGGCTGGTGGCGCAGGCGGAGCACAGAGGTGCTGTCGAGTGGTGCAGGTCGCGAGCCGAGGTCCAGGTCGAGTGCCCAGTCGTGAGGGCGAGTGGACGAGGGGCGAGGAGGAGCGTAAGCCGCGCGGCTTGACTCTCCCTAATCGGCATTAGCTCTGCTCGCCTAATCAAAGCCAAGGCGCGCGTTCCTATTCCCGATTAGCTTTGCTCGACCGGCCCGCCGACGACGGTGGCGCCGCCCACAGACCTCCGCTCGGCTCGCCCTGCTCACAATGCATTCGACGAGGTCCACAGCAGCTCCTCGAGGCGCAACAAGCTGAGCGCGAGCGGTCCCCGTCGAGGAAGGTCGTCTCCCGGCCGGCGCCTCCTTCCCTCCCGCTTCCTCTCACTGTCCTGCAGCGGAAGCGCTCTCGCGACGACGAAGCAGGCGAGACGAGGAATGTGTGAACAACGATTCGAGAGCAGTGTCCGAGGGGAAAGAGCAAGAGAGAGAGAGGAGAGGGAGGAGAGGAGAGAGACTATGCGACTTCTACGAGCGGGTGGGGCACAACGTGGACACATGGAAAGGCGCGGAGATCGCAGGAGGAAAGAACGAAGAGGTGGTGGGGTGGAGCGGGCTTCTCACTGCGGGCGAGGAGGAAGCGAATCTCGGTCAGCTCGAGTTCCTCGACCGGCTCGCCTTCTTTGTCGAGAGCACGTCGACGGCTTGAGCATCAACGACGCAGACGACGTAGAGTGCGTACGGCGAAGGAGAGGGAGATGGGGAGGGGGCGAGGGAAGGCGGGACGTACCATGACGATACTCGGCTCCAAAATGGAGTTCGAAACGCTCTTGTGCGGCAGAACCGAGGCACCGTTGATGAACACTTCGTCCTTGATGTTGACGTCGTCTCCGAGGACGGTCGTGCCCTCCACGCGCGCCCACTTGCCGACGGTAGAGGACCAGCCGATGATCGAGCTCTGGACGAAGGCGTGGTCCTTGATGCGCGCGCCGTCGAGGAGGACGCAGCGCTGGAGGCGGGCGCCCTTGCCGACGGTGCAGTTGGGGCCGACGACGACGTTGGGGCCGATGGACGCCGACGGGTCGACCTTGGCCGACGGGTGGATGATGACGTTGCCGGCGGTGACGGCCTCGTGCTTGGCCGGGTCGGCGAGCTCGGTCGACTTGCAGGCGGTGAGGTACGACAGGTAGAGGCACGTGCCCGTGAGGTAGTCTGCGTGGTAACGCAGCGTCAGCACACGAGCTTTTGAAGCGAGGAGACGGGCGACGAGGGGCTCGAGCGGCGCAAACAGGCTCGCCCGACGCCCCGCCGCCTCCGCCTCGTACCCGACCCGCACAGGAGAGAGTGCACAGGAGAGAGTGAACGCACCCTTGGGCTGGCCGATGTCCATCCAGAAGCCCTCGAGGTCCATCGAGTGGAGCTGGCGGTCCTTGGCCATGGCGGGGAAGACCTCGCTCTCGATCGACGTCGGCTTGACCTCGATGCGGTTGAGCACGCTCGGGTTGAAGATGTAGATGCCGGCGTTGATGCGGTTGCCGACGTACTCCTTGGGCTTCTCGACGAAGCGGTCGATGGTGCTCTGGCCCGGGACGGTGAGGACGACGCCGTACTTGCTCGGCTCGTCGACCTTGGTGACCTGCGCACACAAGAGGGCTGCGTCAGCTACGAACTCGGAAGGAGAGGACGAGAGGAGAGCGCGAGGACGCACCATGAGGGTACCCTCGCCGCCGTGCGCCGTGTGGAAGTCGCGCAGCTCCTGGAACGGGTACGAGCAGGTGACGTCCGAGTTGAGGACGAAGAAGGGCGCGTCGTCCTTGCCGAGGATGTCACGAGCGAGGGCGAGCGGGCCAGCTGCGAGCGAGAGAGGCAGAAAGGTCAGTTGAGCGCGCTCGAGAGCCGTCTCCTCGACCTCGCTCGAGAGGGACGCACCCGTGCCGAGGGGCTCGTTCTCGACGGAGAACGTGATGGTGATCTGTGTGCGCAGGCGCAGGGCACGGCGTCAGCTCGACACGTTCTGCTGCTGCACCGCCTCCGCCGGCGGCGGCCCCGACGACTCGGCTCGCGCGAGGGGGAACTCGACGCACGCCGTACTGCTCCTCGTACTTCTTGAGGACGGCGATCATGACCTCGGGGCGGCTGCAGGCAAGCACGAGCAAGCAAGTCAGCTCTCGAGATCGAGATCGTCGGCGACGGTGGGCAGAGCTGGACCCCCGCAGAGCTCAGGGGGGTCGAGCTGGGAGGGAGGGCTGAGCGACTCACTAGTTGACCGCGAGGACGATGTGCTTGACGCCAGCCTGCACGAGGAGAAGCGCGTCAGCTTTGGAGCGGGCTCGAGAGCTCGACACGAGGGAGAGACGCGCCTTGACGAGGTTCTCGACGAGGTGGAGGATGATGGCCTTGTTGGCGAACGGGACGAGGGGCTTGGGGTAGGTGAGCGTCAAGGGACGGAGACGCGTGCCGAAACCTGCGCGCACAGGCGAGAGGGGGAGCGTCAGCCGGCGAGCCCGAGGACGAGGGACCACCACAGTCGCGTCGACGACGAGGCGCGTGGAGGGACGCACCGCCTACGAGGATGAGGGCCTTGAGGTCGCCGGGCATCTTGCAGGTTCTGTAGAGAGGGTGGAGGAAGACTGCGTCGAGCGGAGAGAGCGAGCGGGCGAGACGAGGGGAGGAGGGGGAGGAGGAGGGTGAGCGAGGCGTGTCGGTGTTGGACGGCGGCGCGTCGCCCTCTGCATAGAGCGACGTCTCTGAGGGGACAAGGCTGGCACTCACAGTGTGTGTGGAGAGTATAGGCGGAGAGCTGCGCAGCGCAACGAGAGCAGGAGGGCCTGGGCAGGTCAGCGAGGTGCGGGAGGACGATGCGGCTGCGCTCGAGCAACACCAAGTGCGGACGAAGCGACTTGTCCGCCGCGCGCGCCGACGGGTCCGTTCGCCGCAGCCGCCTTCCGCTTTCGTCGCCCGGGACACGAGCGCGAGAGGGACGCACCTGGTAAGGGTATCGCGGGCACGGGCAGGAGGAGAAGAAAGCTGGACGAGGCGGAAGGAGCTCGAGGCGAGGCGAGGCGGGCGAGAGAAGGTGCTTGCCTCGCGAGCACAGCTTCCCCGCCGTGTTTCGCTGCGAGCCACCCTCGTTTCCCCCAGACTCTTGATCGTGCCCCGCATCGTCGAGCGTCAGCGTCTGCATCGCCTTAAGGTCGTCGCGGACCTGGCGCGCACGGACCTCGACTTCAGTCTCGTCCGCCCGGGCTCGAGCGCTCTCTTCGGTTCTCCTCCTCGCTCGAGAGGAAACAGAGTGACGGCGCATTGCACAACACAGATCTAGAGAGAAAGAGCTAGCACACAGAGTCGCTCGACGACGGGCCCCGCGAGCCGAGGAGCGGCTCGTTCTCCCCCGCCGCCGCGGTCCCCGAGCGCGACCCCGACGAGGACGAGGAAGATGGCTGCGCACCCGCCTCGTCGCCGGCTCGATCCGGATCGGCATCGACACGCGCGTTGCGGTACAGGACAAAGTGCTGCAGCATGAACAGGATGTCGAACCCGAGCGCGAGGAGGCCCAAGCCGCTGCGAGCGAGGGTGACGAGGTCAGCCCAGTTCGGTGGGCTCGAGCGAAAGGGACGAGCGGCGCACAGCTTGCCCGGGTTGCCGATGATGCCGCGCAAGTCGCCGTCGACCCACGAGTCGATGAAGAGCTGGACCCTGTCGGCGAAGAGCGAGGGAGAGAGGGGAGGGAGGGAGGGAGGGAGGGAGGGAGGGAGGGAGGAGCGAGGTCAGCTAGGCGAGCGACGGTTGGTCGAGCCGTCGACCTGCTGCGAGAGGAGGCCGAAGGGACAACGCACAGGGACAAGACGCCGCCGGTAAAGTCGAGAAGGATGTTCTCGATGCTCCAGCCGACCGTGCTCTTGCGGCGGTAGTTGATCCACGCCTGCGGCACCATTTTGGTCGTCGAGATGTAGAGCTTGACGTAGCTGAGCCACAGGATCAGGTCGAGGGCGAGTGCGTGACCAGTTGCGACGAGGAGCGTGCCGAGAGCGATCGTGCCGAGGAGGAAGGCGAGCACGGCGCCGTTAAAGCTGGACAGGCGCTGCTTCGGGTCGCGCTGCGGACGACGGTGAGGCCGGTCAGCCTCGAGCTCCGGCGTAGGGCTGCTAGACCACATGAGAGGGACGCACCTTGTAGACAAAGATGGACCCGAGCGTGATGAGCGAGAAGACGAGCGCGTGGACGGCGAACGCGATGTCGTTCAGCTGCGCCTGCGGGTAGTGCCCGTCGTGCCGCTTGCCGTACTGCCGGCGTACGGTCGGCGAAGCATACAGCGCGACGTTGTAGACCTGTCGAGCGAACCTGGCGTCAGCATCACCGTGCCGACCAAGGTGCGTCGAGAACGAGGGAAGTGCCGCACGGTGTAGCAGGCGAAGCCGAGCGGGTTGAGGCTGAAGAAGTCCTGCGAGCGCGTCGAGGTACAGTCAGCGCTTGCTCCAGGCGAGGGGCTCAGCGCCAAGCCCGCCGCGAGCTCGACCTCGGGCCGCACCGACAGGGTGAGGAGAGGTTCGAGAGGAGGACGGTCGACGCACGATGCTGAGGCCCTCGACCGACTTGCGCCGATAGTTGATGACGAGCTGCGGGTAGAAGCTGCGACGGAGGTGATGGGCACGGCATGCGCGGCAAGCGGCAGCGAGGCGGATGAGGGGGAGAGGGAGGGAGGACGAGGCGAGGTCAGTCGCACGGAGCTGCGAGTGGAGAGACGAGGGGTCGGCGAGACGCACGAGATGGACCACGCGGCGGTACCGATCCAACCGAGGAGGCTGCAAGTTGAGGTGGGTCAGCCAACTCGGCGCGGCGAGACGAGGAGGAGGAGGATGACGAAGACGTGAGGTGAGGGTGGACTCACTGCGAGAGGGCGACCCAGCCACTGGTCATGGCGGGCGAGTCGGACAGTCGACTGGCTCACAGCAAGCAGCACTCGGAGCAGGTGGGCGAGAGCCAGGGAGCGGACCGGCTCCGTCTCCGCGGCCAAGCTGGGCCCGTCCTCGCTTCTCGCTCGCCCTCACCCTCAGCACAGCGATGAACGGTCAAGGCCAGCCTTTCCGCGCAGGCCCGCCAGCGGCCGTCGCAGTCGAGTACTCGTGTGCCGGTGCGCCCCGCTCTCCTCGTCGTCTTCATCTCTAGCTCGAGCTGACCAACCCCTCCCCTCCTCCCACCCTCGCTCGAACCGGCCCTCCCGCTCGCACACACGCAGACTGCGCTGCCTCGAACGAGATCAAGGCGCGCGAGCCCATCCGCTGCCGCGAGTGCGGCTGCAGGGTCATGTACAAGAAGCGCATCAAGCGCAGTGCGTCCTCTCTCCCTCGCCTCGCCCTCGGGCGTGCTCGTCGTGCGCTCTTCGCAGCCAGCAGGCTGACCTCGCCGCCCTCGCTCTTTGCTCGCGTCCCACCTCGCAGTGGTGCGTCTTGTCGTCCTCCTCTCTCCCTCTCTACACCTCGGCCGGACTGCTGACCATAGCTCTCGCGCTCGCAGGTCCAGTTCGAGGCCCGATAGGCGTCCATCCGCAACCTCGCCCTCGTCAGCCTTGGCGACTGGCACGCCGACCGGATCCTCGCCCGCTCCTCGACTCGACCCGACGACCCGCCTCCCCGACACGCTCTAGCGCAGAGCTCCGACCTGTACCATCAGCGACCTTCCCCTACCTGTTGCATCACTGCACGTTTCAAACCTCTCGGCTGTCGCACGCAGAGCTCGTCGGGAGCGGTGCAGTCGAGGCGGAGAGTCGAGCGGAGCCAAGCGATTCTCGCTCGCGCTGTCGGCGCAGCAGCTTCGTGCGCATCCCGCGGACGACGAGTGCGATGCCGAGAGGAGCGAGAGACTTTCTGGCGAGAGGCTGACCTGCTTGAGGGAAAGGCGAGCCGCACAGAGCGTCTCCTAGAGCTCGACGGCGCTCGCTCGCCGCCTAGCGCCATGACGGCGAGCGCCGCAGGTTTGAGCCGCCTCGACGAGAGAGCTTGTCTGCCTCTGCTGCTCCTAGCGTGCGTCCTCTTCTCACCGAGGAAGCGAGAGCGAGCCGGCCCTCGGTCGACTGTTCGCTCGCGCTCGCGCGCTGCGGCCCTTTGGCGGCCCCCCACCTCGGAGCCCTTCGCTACCGCCGACTCGTGCGCGACAAGGACAGCTCTACCGCCTCGCTTCGGCTGTGTCGGTGCGCACCTTCGCCGCTTTCCAGCCACCCGCCAGGCCTGGACCTCGGACGCTCGCCGGATCGCCCTCGCCCGCCGTCTCGCCCGCGCCCACCTCTCTCCGTTCGACCACGGCCACGACTGCAGTCTCGACAGCAGCCTCGATACGGTGCAGGACCGCCGCGCAAGCCATCCGCGCCCCGCACGAGGACGAGGACCAGCCGGTAAGCCTTCATCGTTCGATCACCACTTCATCGCGAGAGCGACCTTGTCTCGACGCCCCCTTGGTCGCGCGAGCGCAAGACCGGGACGACGAGCAAGGCGAGCCGTTCTGGCGCACCTCTGTGGGCTCCCCCTCGCCCTTCTACCGCGAGCTGACGCCCCCCCTCTCCTCCCCCTGCAGCGTCGCCTCGTCGAGCAGCCTCCGGCTTTCCGCCTGCCGGCCTCTCGCGCACGCACAGCCGCACTCGAGCCCCGGCACAGCTAGCGACAGCTCCGGTGCAGCCCCCCGCCGTCGTCGTCGTCCTCGCTGCGAGGCCTCGCCAGCAGCGGCACGCCCCTCCTCATGCAGCACCTCGACCCTCCCCTCGCCGCTCGCCCGCCTGTCCCTCCCATACCGACCCGCCCGCCTCGACCACCTCGCCCTCCCCGCTCCTCGTCCCGTCCCCGCATCAAGCGCACGAGCTCGCCTCGCCCCGCCGCTCGCCGGCCGAGTACCGGCACGAGCGCGAGCGGCCTCGAGGTGTTCGAGGACGCCGACGACGGCCTCGGCGGGCGTACCGAGCCTGCGAGCACGTCGTCCCCTTCCTGCCCTCCCGCGGGACAGCCGGTGCCGCGCGAGCACGGCAGGAACGGCTCGCTGTCGAGGTGCGACGTCGACGCGCTCGTGTGCGTCTCGGACTCGGCGCCGTTCGTCGCGGCGCGCTCGCTCGCGCCGGCGCTCGCGGTCGAGATGTCGGCGACGTCGGCGGGTCGACCTGAACCGACGGCGCGAGACGTCGTCGGGCGAGGCGCAGTAGGCGGCGACGAGCCAGAGGACGTCCTCTTCGCCGAGCCGCGGTACCGGCGAGCGTGGCAGAGCAGCGGGCCGGCCAAGATCGCTCTGCCGCGACCTGTCGGAGCCGTCCAGCTCGAGTCGCTCAACGTCAGCTACGACGACCGTTCGCCCGGCGCGGCGAGCTCGTACAGCCCGCCGCCGCGCCTCGTCTCGATCCACAACCTCGTCGAGGTGTCCGAGTCGCCCGTCGAAGGCGCTCACTCGCCGCCGACGAGCCCGCCCCTCGACGACGCCCTCGAAGCGCTCGCGAGCGCGGCGCGCCGCTCGCCGAGGCTGGGTTCGTCCCTCCCCGCCTCGTCCGCTTTCTCGGCGGGCTACGTCCCTCGCCCGTCGGTCAGCGGCGCCTCCCACCTCTCCGCCATTCCTCCCTCGCCCGAGCCCATCCCGCGCCCCCCGACCGCGCCCGCCTCGCTCGAGCCGCCGCCGACGAGTCGACGGTCGTCAGGCGGCCTGAGCGCGTCCAAGTCGGGTCGGCGGCTGTCGGCCATCCTGTCGAACAGCTTCGGCCTCGGCCGCAGCCGCACGAGCCTCGTCCTCCCGAGCGAGGCCGACGAGCAGCGGGCGCTGCCGCAGCAGGCCCCGACTCGCCCGCGCCCGCGCACGAGCGACGGCCTGTCGTCGTTCCAGGTCCCGCCCGGCCTCGCCGGCGCCGGCTTCCCCCTCGCCGATGAGCCACCCTCGCCTCAACCGCTCCGCACCTCCTCGCCCTCGCCGACCGGCCGCGTCCCCTCGCCCGTCGCCGTTCCCGCCCTCGCCTCGCTCGCGCGCGCGTCGGCTGTCGGCCGCACCTGGCGCTCGCTGCTCGCGCCCGAGGCGTACCAGCGCCTGTCGCTCGAGCACGGCTCGGTCGAGATGCGCCGGCAGGAGGTCGTCTTCGAGCTGTGCGAGACGGAGCGGGCGTTCGTCGCCGGCCTGCGCGGCATCGTCGCGCTCCTCGGCACGCCCCTGCGAGGACCCGACGGCGCCTGGCTCGGCATGGTGCCGCAGTCGGTGTCTCGTCTGTTCGGGTTCCTCGACGGCATCGTCGAGCTGCACGCCGAGGTCAGCAAGAAGCTCGACGAGGTCCGCGCCGCCCAGGCCCCCGTCGTCGTCCACATCGCCGAGGCGTTCGCGCCCTTCGTCGACCGCCTCGCCGTGCACCAGCCGTACCTCGTACGCCTCGAGAGCGTCTCGGCGCTCATCGACGACCTCGTTGCGGGCAAGCTCGTGCGCCCGTCGTCGCTGCACGAGCACCAGCAGCAGCTCGCGCGGCAGCAGCAGCAGGTCGACGGGCTCGAGCGCGAACGCGACGGCGAGCTCGGCGCCTTTACGAGGTTTCTGCGCGCGCAGAGCCGCAGGCCCGAGTGCGGCGGGCTGAGCTTGGGGAGCTTCCTCCTCAAGCCCGTACAGCGCCTCATGAAGTACCCGCTCTTCTTCCGGGTGCGTCTCCCTCTCACGCTCCTCCTCCTCGGCTTTTCGGCACCGTCGCACAGCAGCTGACTCGACCCCTCTCGTCCTCGTGCAGCAACTTTGCGAGCTCTCCCCGCCGGGTCACGCCGACCACGCCGCCGCGCACGCCCTTCACGCCTCGACCGGCGCCATGATCCTCGCGCTCCAGGAGGTCAAGGTGCGCGAGGACGCCTACGCCGAGCTCAAGGTGCTCGCCGCTCGCCTGCGAGGCGTCCCCGACGGGTTCCGCCTCGCGAACCGCGACCGCCGCGTCGAGCTCGAGGGCGCGCTGAGGCTCGTGCACCTCTCTGAGCGAGACCGAGCGGCGCTCGAGGGCATGTCGCCGTCGTCGATGGCGGCGTCGGCACCGGTCGAGCTTGGCCTCGGGACGAGGCGCACGATGCAGGCCGCGCAGGACCGCTCGAGGCCGATCTCGACCGTCAGCGTCGACTCGGGCTCGAGCTCCGGCTCGATGGCGTCGGCGTCGAGCAGCAGCTCGACGACGATGGGCTCGGACCCCTCGACAGGCCCGTCGACGCCGGCGTCGCTCCTCGGCTCGTCGAGCCCGCCGAGCTGGTCTCGGGTCCTCCCGCTCACTTCCTCGTCGGGCGACAAGCGCCCGCCTGTCTCGGGCCCGTCGTCGGCGCTCGTACCGGCGTCGACGTCGTCGCGCTCGGCTGCACAGGGCGCACCGCCGAGGCTGAGGACCCGCGCGCGCGAGTCGAGCGTGCAGGCGTGGGTCACGACGGACATGCTCGTGCTCGCTCAGGCCGGCGGCGGCGAGACGCCCAAGCTGCTCAAGAGCGCCAAGGCGCTCGAGCGCGAGCGGGCGAGGGACGGCAGGGAAGGGCTGAGAGTGCTCGACGGCGTCGGCGTCTCGAAGGTTGTTGCGGTCAAGGACTGGTCGGGCAAGACAGGTGCGCCTCGGTCTCTCTTTGCTCGCCGAGATCGAGGCGCGTATTCTGACGTACTGCTACCTCTGCAGAGCACGACTTCCTTCTCCAGGTCGACGTCGTCCCCGTCCCGAGCAACGCCCAGCCCGTCTCGACTTCGTCGACGCTCCCGACCTCGCTCTTCTTCACGCTCGCGCCTCCGACTCCGACATCGTCGTCGCAACAAGCTCTCGCGCGGGCTTCGAGGCTCTTCCAGTCCTGGCTGCGCGCCCTGGCCGTCCCCCTCGCCCACTCCACCGCGCCATCCTCCCCGAGCCGCCCTCCTCGTCCTCCCCGCTCGACCGTCGCACAGTCCGCCTCGTCGCTCGCGACGTACGACGAGCGAGTCGTCGCCGAGGAGAGCGCTTGGTGGGCGCGCCGGCTCGCCATCGTGCGGCGAGAGCTCGACGAGGCCGTCCGCCTCAAGAACGCCGCGGCGGCCGCCCCTCCTCGGCCGTCGCAGAACCGGTCGGGCACTGGGCTCGGCATCGAGTCGGCGACGTTCCGGCGCAGGACGAGCGGGTGAGCGCAGGTGAGCTCGCTCGGTTCGAGTCGAGGAGAGGGGCGAGCGCTGTATCTGGATCGTCGCAGGTTCCTTGGTCGCTGTCGTTGTCTCTGTCGCGCCATCTTCTCTGTAGCTCCTGTAGCAACCCTTGACCTCGGCTTGCGCGGCGCAGGGGAAAAGGCTAGACGGGTTTCAAGAGGGAGCGAGCGACGAGGCTGTGCAGCTCGCCGAGGGCGACGACGAGCGGCCCCTGTCCGTCTGCGCTCGAGCTTCGTGCGAGCTGGTCCGCGCTGACCAGAGCTCGTCACTCGCCTGAACAGCGTCCCCGCCAGGCTGCAGCACAGTCGACGAGAGCGCAAGCCAGCAGCATCGCTCAACCCGCCCTTGTTCGCCGGCCGCCCTTGGCCGTCGCGTCGCTCCTCGCTCGCCCTCCCCCTCGTCGCCGTCCGTCCATCGCCTCGGCCACCCGCCCGCCCTGCACAGGCAGCACCAGCACCAGCACCAGCCACGATGAGCTACCCGCCCAACAACCAGCAGGGCTACGCCGACCCGTTCAGCGACCGTCACTCGCCCTCTGGCCCTCGTCCGCAGCCCGGTGCCTTCGCCGCGCCGACCCCTCCTCCGCCCCCGCCCGGCTCGTCGCCGTACGGCCAGGGCCCGCCCTCGTCCCAGAGCCACCTCCAGCGGCCCTACGCCCACCACGACAACCCCTCGTACGCCTCGACCCTCCCCACCGGCAGCTCGTACTCGCTCCACGGCGGCCAGGCCGGCGGCGAGAAGTGGGCCGGCGACGACCACTACCCGGACGAGGACACCGAGAGCAAGACGCCCCTCCGCCAGGACTTTGGCCAGGTGCCGTACGACCAGGACCAGCCCCTGTGAGTCGCCGCATCGTCGTCCCCACCTCTCCCTCTCGATGAGCGAGCGCCTCCCGCTTGCTGGACTGCGCCGTACTCGAGGAGCTGTGCTGACGTTCCTCCCTGCGCGCAGGTACCCGGCGGGAGGGTTCACGCCGCAGCCGGCCGGCAGCTACTCGAGCTACCCGACGAGCGGCGCCGGCTACTCGCAGCAGGGCCACCAGAGCCTTACCCGCAAGCAGACGTCGGCCGAGGTGCGTCCCTGTCCTCGTCTCCCTACATGCGCCGGGCGAGAGGCGATCGACTGAACCTCGTCGCGCTCTTCCTCCTCGCAGGCGTGGAAGCAGCGTCAGGTCATCAACCCGCGCCGCGCGCAGACCAAGAAGGTCAAGCTCACGCAGGGTAACTACATCGTCGAGCACCCTGTCCCGACCGCCGGTGCGTCCTCGTCTTCGCCCCTTCCTGCACTCCCTCGAGCGCTCGCTCCTGACGCCGCTCTCGACCCGCAGTTCGCAACGCCAACCTCGCCAGCAACCCTCGTGCGTCGTCTCTCCGCCTCGCTCCTTGACCCTGCGTCGATCCTGACTCGCTCGCACGTCCTGCAGACGGCGGCCCGACCGAGTTCTCGCACCTGCGCTACACCGCCGCGACGTGCGACCCGAACGACTTCACCGCCGCAGTGCGTTCCCTCTCACCTCCTTCATCGCGTCGGTCGCTAGCTGATGCCCAACTCGAACCTGCAGAACGGCTACAGCCTGCGCGCGTCGTCGTACGGGCGCGAGACCGACCTCCTCGTCTGCATCGTGCGTCCACCTCTCGCTCACCGAGACCGAGCCGCTCCCCGAGCTGCTGCTGACCCTCGTCCGAGCTTCTCTGCTTTCACAGACGGCCTACAACGAGAACAAGATTCTCCTCGCGCGCACGCTGCACGGCCTCATGCTCAACATCCGCGACATGTGCCGCGGCAAGTGGAGCGAGTTCCGTCAGAAGGCCGAGCGCGGCGGCGTCGAGGGCGGCCGGCAGGGCGAGGCGTGGAAGCGCATCGTCGTCAGTCTCGTCTTTGACGGCATCGACCCGGCCGACAAGAACACGCTCGAGTGCGTCCCTCGTCCCCTTCTCTGTCTTTTCGGCGCTCGAGAGACCGAGCTGACTCGACCCCTACACCCGCAGTGTGCTCGCAACGATCGGCGTCTACCAGGACGGCATCATGCAGAAGTCGGTCGACGGCAAGGAGACGGTCGGTGCGCTGCTTCTCCCTCTCGCCCTCGCTCCCTCCCCTCCTCTCTCCCTTCGGATCCTGCCTCTCGATCAAAGAGCTGACGCATGGACGCACGCTCGCAGCCCACATCTTCGAGTACACGTCGATGCTCTCGGTCTCGCCCAAGCCGGCGCTCGTCGAGCCTCACCCGGGCGACCCGAACAACCTCGTGCCCGTCCAGATGATCTTCTGCCTCAAGCAGAAGAACGCCAAAAAGATCAACTCGCACCGCTGGCTCTTCAACGCGCTCGGGCGGCACCTCAACCCGGACGTCGTCTGCCTTCTCGACGCCGGCACCAAGCCGGGCAAGCGCAGCATCTACTACCTGTGGGAGGCCTTCCACCACGACAAGCACCTCGGCGGCGCTGCAGGCGAGATCCATGTGCGTCCGCTCGAGCTGGCCCTCCTTGTGCGGGCGGGAGCGGTAAGCCTGACCATCTCAACCTTGGCTCGTCTCGCAGGCCATGCTCGGCAGAGGCGGCAAGAAGCTCCTCAAGTGCGTCCTCCTCCTCCTCCTCCTCGTTCCCTGTGCCTCGCTGACGTACCTGTCATCCCGTGCAGCCCTCTCGTCGCCGCCCAGAACTTCGAGTACAAGATGTCGAGTGCGTTCCCGCTCTTCCTCTCGGTGCTCGGTTCTCGCCCTCCCCCCCTCACTCACCTCGTGTCTCTCGCTCGCAGACGTCCTCGACAAGCCGACCGAGTCGGCGTTTGGCTACGTCGCCGTCCTGCCCGGCGCCTTTTCGGCGTACCGCTTCAGCGCGATCCAGGGCCGCCCGCTCAACCAGTACTTCCACGGCGACGGCACGCTCGCCGCCCGTCTCGGCCCCAAGGGCACCGACGGCATGAGCATCTGGACCAAGAGTGCGTCGTTTTCCATCTCGTCGAGCGCTTGTAGACCTCGAGACTGACGGTCCGAGCGTCGCCCGCAGACATGTTCCTCGCCGAGGACCGCATCCTCTGCTTCGAGCTCGTCGCCAAGGCCAACGAGCGGTGGGTCCTCGGCTACGTCAAGCCGGCCAAGGGCGAGACGGACGTGCCCGAGTCGGCCGCCGAGCTCATCGGGCAGCGCAGGCGCTGGCTCAACGGCTCGTTCGCCGCCGGCGTCTACTCGCTCGTGCACTTCGGGCGCTACTACAAGAGCAACCACGGCATCATCCGCCTCTTCTTCCTCCACTTGCAGGCCATCTACAACACGATCAACCTCATCATGAGCTGGTTCGGTGCGTCCTCGTCGTCCACTTCTCGCTCTCTCGAGCTTGCACTCGCTGACTCGGGTCTGACACCCGCTCGCAGCTGTCGCCAACTACTACCTCACGTTCAGCATCATCATCACGATCGTCGGCGATTCGCTCGCGCACCCGAACGACATCGCCGGCGGTGACCCCGACACGATCAAGTGCTGGGCCGGCTCTTTCCTCGAAGACGACGGCGGCGACAAGTTCGACTGGCTCGCACTCGTCAAGTGAGTCGTCTCGTATCGCTGCCGGTCTGTGCGAGAGGACCGAGCCCGACGGTGAAGCTGACTTGCCTTCGTCGCACCCTCTCGCAGCTGGCTGTTTAAGGTCATCTGTGCGTGCTCTCTACTCTCCGAGCGGCTCCTCTTCCTCTTCACCGGCCGCACTAACCTGCACCTCTTCGCAGACCTCGGTTTCCTCGCTCTGCAGGTCATCCTCGCGCTTGGCAACCGCCCCAAGGCCGAGAAGCGCGCCTACACCATCTCGATCGCCGTCTTCGCCTTCTTCTCGCTCTACCTCATCGTGTGCACCGTCGTCCTCACCGTCAAGGCCTTCTGTGTGCGTCCATGACTCTCACTCGTCTCTTTTCACCTGTTGCGAGAGCTCGAGGCTGACTCGTTCGTACCCCGACTCGTCTGCAGCCGATCGGCTCGCTCCTCGCCAAATCGGACGGCAGCAACATCAGCGTCTTCCTCGGTAGCACGTACGGCCCGATCTTTGCCGGCATCGCCGGTACTTTCGGTGCGTCCAGCCCGCTCTCGTCCGCCGGCTCTCTCCCTCCACTCGCTGACCTTGACCCTCCTGCGCGCAGGCGTGTACATCATCTCGTCCCTCCTCTACCTCGAGCCGTGGCACCTGCTGCACTCGATGCCGCAGTTCCTCCTCATCGCGCCGTCGTTCACCAACATCCTTGTGCGCCCGGACCCCCTCTCCTCGCTCCGCTTCTCTCGCTGACGCATTTCCTCCCGCCCTGCAGAACATCTACGCCTTCTGCAACCTGCACGACGTGTCGTGGGGCACCAAGGGCTCGGACAAGGTCGAGGCGCTGCCGGCGGCCAAGTCCAAGGCGGACGGCGAGGAGAAGGTTGTCGAGACGCACGAGCGGGTCCAGGAAGGTGCGTCACTCTCGCTCGAGCCTTTCCTCCCTCGTTCATACATCGTGCTGACCCTCATGACGACGCAGACATCGACTACAGCTTCAAGGCGACCGTCCTGCGCGCCGTCGAGACGTTCGTCGAGGAGGAAGAGGTCACGACCCCGACCGGCGACGACCGCAACAAGACGTTCCGCACGCGCTTCATCTGCGTCTGGCTCCTCATGAACGCCGTGCTCGCCCTCGCCATCACCAAGCTCAGCGCGACCGTCCGCACGTACTAGTGCGTCGCCTTCGTCATCGTCGTCGTCGTCGCCGAACTTGTCCTGGATTTCGCTGACCCTTGCCTCCTCGCTCACAGCTTCCAGGCCATCCTCTGGATCACGTTCGGGCTTTCCATCATACGCTTGTCGGGAATGCTCTGGTGCGTCGAGCGTTCCCCCCCTTCGCCGCCTGCACAGCATTGCTTTTGCTGACGAGATTGTACCCTGCGCAGGTACCTGTTCGGCGAGTGGACGTTCCGCGCCGCGCGCTTCTGCACGCGCTCGCGCAAGTAGTCGAGGGCGCAGGGACGAGCGTCAAGGATGAGGCGCGAGGAGGAGGCGAAGACGAGGAGGAGGACGACGGACACTGGCTCGGATTTATCACCCTCTCTCCCCTTTCCTTGCGCAACTTGCTGTGCTCGTCTGCGCCTGTAGATTCACTGCTTTGCTGTATTGCACGCACTCGCAGCTTTTGCACAGCGAGAGGGGGGAAAAGTCGGCCAGCCGCAGCGGCTTGCGTCAAGGGGGCGCGGCCTTGCTGCTCGGCTCCAACCCTCTCTCGCCCTCTCACGCGCACAGAGGCAGCACAGCAACACTCGCATGGCCACCGACACCTACCCGCACACGTTTACCTGGTGCGTCCGACCCTCTCGCCCGCTCGTGCGCTCCCTCGCCCTTCATCGCTGACCTCGTCCCCCCACACTTCCCTCGCGCTCTCTCTCGTGGCTCTGCGTCTACAGGAAGGGCTGGGGCAGCACCGTCATCGTACGTCCCCTCTCTCGACCTGGCTGCATCCGCGCCGCGAGCCTCGCTGACCCTGCTCTTCCCCCCTCCCTCCCCCAGGCCACCGGCACCTTCGACAACTGTTTGTCGCCCTCCTCTCGGCTCGAGCGTGTCTACGCGACGCGCCATCGCGGTCAGAGAGCACACAACTGACTCTTGCGCGCGCTTCCCTCCCCTTTGCGCCGCGTCTCGCAGGGTCCAGGTGCGTCCCCTTCCGGCCTCGCCTCGTTCGACGCGCTGCATTTGCTGACGCGTCCTCCGCCCCCCTGCAGCTCGCTCCCGCCTCTCAACAAGCAGCCCGACGGTACCTTCTCCGGCCAGATCGGCGTGCCCTTCGGCGACAAGATCCTCTACAAGTACGTCGTCGACGGCCAGTGGGTCAACAGCCCCGACGACCCGACCGAGACGGACGGCAGCGGCAACGTCAACAACGTCTTCCAGGTCCCCGACAAGACCGTCGTCGTCGCCCAGGCGGCCCCGACCGAGGCCGCTCTCCCCGTCCCCGAGTCGTCGTCCACCGTCGCCGGCAACGTCTCGGCCCTCCCCGCCACGACCACCTCGGCCGGGTCGACCAACACGACGCCCGCGCCCGGCATCGTCGCTCAAGTGCAGGACAAGGCGACCGAGGCGGCCTCGACCGCGCAGGATGTCGCGGCGCAGGCGCAGCAGAAGGCCGTCGAGGTCGCTCCCGTCGTCAAGGACCAAGTTGTCGACCTCGCCGACAAGGCGACCGAGACCGTCAAGCCTGCAGGTGCGTCATCTCGAGCTCTTCATGTTGTGCATCATGCTGCACGAGCTGCTTGCTGATGGCGCGCCCGTGTTTGCAGCTGTCGCCCTCGGCGGTGCGGCCGTTGCTGCTGCCGGCGCTGCCGCAGCCGGTATCGCCGCGCTCGCCTCGTCGGCGACCGAGACCGCCAAGGACGCCGCCAACGTCGCGCAGGAGAAGGCGCAGGACGTTTCCGCCCGTTCGTCCTCGTCGACGACCGCGCCCTTGAACAACATCGACAGCGGCCCCGCGCCCTCGGCGCCGAGCGAGAAGCCCGTCGCGCCGCACGACACGCCTATCACGACGACGACCAACTCGCTCGGCACCCAGTCGATGCCGACGGTCCCGGCTGCGTCTTTCGTCGCGAGCCACGTCCCTGAGTCGTCGGCCTCGAGCGCGACGGACGTCGCGCCCAAGTACGACGAGCACACCGCCGTCGTCGCCAATGACGACAAGGCTCCGCTTGCCGGCGCTTCCGCCGTCGGCTCGAGCGCCACGACGTCGGGCGGCGTCGCGCCGGTCTACAACGAGCACACGGCCGTCGTCGCCAAGGAGGGCACGACCCCGCAGGGCCCCTCAACGCCTGTCGCCGGCTCGAGCGCCGAGAACTACGTCTCGAGCGGCGCTGTGCCGCAGGAGGACGAGCACGCACCCAAGATCGAGGGTCTCGTCGCCCCGAAGGAGCACCCCGAGGACGCGCCCGCCATCGCCGCAGGCATCGCCGCTGTCGGCGCTGCCGTTGCCGGCCTCGGCGTTCTCGGCCACAAGGCCTACGAGGTCGTCCACCCGCACGCGCAGCACGCGACCGCCGCGACGAGCCAGTCGCTCCAGGACGCCGCCCACACGGCCGAGGAGTACCTCACGCAGGCTCGTCAGGGCGGCGAGCAGCGCCTGCACGACGCGCAGAAGGCTGCCGCCGATGCAGCTGCCAATGCGCAGAAGGCGGCGCACGATGCGGCTGCCCGGGCGCAGCAGCAGGCGCAGGCGGCGTACGAGCAGGCGCAGATCCAGGCCGCGCACGCTCGTGAGGCCGCTCTCGGCGCCGTCGGCTACGGCAAGAAGAAGGTCGACGAGGCTACTGCGCCCGCGCCGACGTCGTCGACGTCGACCGCCACGCCGGTCGTCGCCGGCATCCCCGACAAGGAGATCTCGCCGCTGCCGGCGAGCGAGGCGCCTGTCGCGACCGACAAGCCTGACCCGCACCCGCCCGTCACCAAGTCGGTCGTCCCGACTGCGTCGAGCTCGTCGACTACGACCGAGGCGCCCAACGTCCCCGAGAAGGAGATCACGCCCCTCCCCGCCTCGGAGGCGCCCGTCGCGTCCGCCGACAGCAACAGTGTCCCGACCGACCTGAACGCCGTCGTCCTCAAGCCCTCCTCGTCCTCGTCGCCGTCGACGAGCGCTTCTGCGCAGCCCGCCTCCACCGTCGAGGCCGTCGCACGCAGCCCGGCCGCCGTCGCCGCTCCCACCTCCTCTTCGTCGACGAGCACCCCGATCGCCAAGGCCGCGGCACCCTCGCCGCCTCCTGTGCAGCCGCTCCCCGCTGCACCCGCCGCCAAGATCGCCAGCACCACCACCACGTCCTCCCTCGCACCGCCGGTCGCGCCGATCGAGCCTCCCTCGACGACCAACTCCGCCGTCCCGGTCGCGCCCGCCGCCGCTCCCTCCGCCAACCTCGTCGCCGCGCCCTCCACGACGACGACGACCGCGCACAAGTCGGCGGCTGCGGCCTCGTCGACGCCCATCGCCGCCGCACACGCTCGCTCGCCGACGCCTCCTCGTGCGACTCCCGCCTTCGCGCCGTCGAACCCGTCGACGCCGCAGAAGCCCGAGACGTTCACGACGGCGCCGAGCACGCCGGCCAACTCGGTCGGTCGAGCGTCGGGCGCGCAGGCGCAGCAGGCGTCGCTCGGGCAGGGTCCTGCGCCGAGTAGCCCCGCCGTGAGCGAGACGGCGAGCTCCAAGGACGGCAAGAGGCGGAGCTTCTTCTCGAGGGTGTTCTCGAGCTCGGGCAAGAAGGACAAGTGAGGATGCGCAGAAGAGACTGGTAGGTAGACAGAGCTTTCCCCCCTTCTCGTCGGACGTTGTGCTTCCCCTCGTGCTCCTCTTTCTCCTGTCCTCCCTCGTGGCCCTTTACCCCTTCCTTCGCTAGCGTATCTTGTCTAATGCGTCCTGTGTGCCTATGCTCTTCGGCGTCGCGGTCGAGCGTTGTCCATGTGAGCCTTCTCAATTTGGGTCGAGAGACGACGAGCGCGCGCTTCTTGCTGCCGGCTCGTTGCTCCTCGAGGAGCTGCTGCGGACCTCGTCGAGTGCATTGTGAGCAGGGCGAGCCGAGCGGAGGTCTGTGGGCGGCGCCACCGTCGTCGGCGGGCCGGTCGAGCAAAGCTAATCGGGACTAGGAACGCGCGCCTTAGCTTGGATTAGGCGAGCAGAGCTAATGCCGATTAGGGAGAGTCAAGCCGCGCGGCTTACGCTCCTCCTCGCCCCTCGTCCACTCGCCCTCACGACTGGGCACTCGACCTGGACCTCGGCTCGCGACCTGTACCACTCGACAGCACCTCTGTGCTCCGCCTGCGCCACCAGCCGCCCTCGCCCCCGGCG
>Ga0308169_10002393_pt1 | contig 19549 bp, 18 predicted proteins | sample PhyBR1_2_FD_202139 | JGI IMG/M metagenome (GOLD analysis project Ga0308169, IMG submission 202139) | Phyllosphere microbial communities from UC Gill Tract Community Farm, Albany, California, United States - DLSLSB.R1 | ecosystem: Host-associated > Plants > Phyllosphere > Unclassified | place...
CATTGTCTGCAGTCTTCCCGCACCTGTACGCTCAGCTCGAAGGCGAGAACGTCGAAGAGCATCGCGACCTCGAGAAGAAGCCGGGCGAGACGTCGTGGGACGCCGCGCTCGAGCGGGCCCGCCGCGCCGGGTGGCTCAAGGACTGAGCGTTCGCCTATCGAGCTCCCGCCATACCTCTACTGTAATACTGCCGACTGTTGTGCGCTCCCTTCTGTATCGTCGTCGAGGGCGAGCGGCCGTCAGCAGGACGAGCGCGCTGCACCCTCCCCTCGCTCGAGCCCGCTTTCGCTCGCTTTGCGCGGCGCGCGTCCTCTCTTCAGGCTCACGGCTGCTTCGAGCTGCGGCGGGCTATTCCTCGCTCGCTTCGTGCAACGCTCTGCTCTCCACACTCGAGCGTCCTGACCTGACCTCGCACCGCTCGCTCTCGCTTCTCGCGCTCCCTCCGTCCTGCTCCGACATCCAGCTCGTCACCTGATGGCGTCTCTCTTACGAGAGCGTCGGCGCGAGCTGTACGTTGTACGCGCCGGCGGCCCATCGGCAGCTTTTTCCCTGTCGAGCGTCGGCTGACCTCGCGAAATATTGACTTCGCGCTCGTCGCGGGGTTGCGATCGAGCCTCTCCTGCAAGCGCGTTTCGCCTCGGCTTGGTCACGGGGCCACGCCTCGCTCGTTGCGCGCTCTCTTTTCTCACCCGCTCGTGAGCGTGCGCGCCAAGCTAGCCTGCAGGAGAATCTTCCTGCGCCGATGCCGAGCTGAGGAGGTTGGGGACGAGGACCGCAGTGGTCCGGCGCTCGCTCGTTCGGCTCGTCGACGCTCTGCTCCTCTCTCCTTCGCTCTTCGTCCTCTCCGCCGTCGCTCCTCCTTCGTTCAGGTCTCGCCATGCTCGCCAAGTCGCTCGCCGCAGCGGCCGTGGTCGCGTCTCTCTTCGGTTCGAGCTGCGCCGCTCCCTTCGCTGCGCCCGCAAAGTCCGCCGTCCAGCTCGTCGAGCGCGACAGCGGCTCCGACTTCAACGTCACGTACTCGAGCAACTACACCGAGCACCTTCCTCGCACGCTCATCATCGCGACCGGGTGCGTCGCCTTTCCCTCCTTCCTCCTCGACGCGCACAAAGACTGACATTGCTCTCGTTGCTCGCAGCGGGACCATCGCTGGATCCTCGGAATCCAACACGGATACGACGACGTACACGGCGGGCACCGTCGGCATCGAGCAGCTCATCGTCGCCGTGCCCGAGCTCCTCAAGTGCGCTCGCACGGTCCTCCCCTCCCTCGAGCTCCGAGACGAGCCTGACTCCTCTCTTTTCTCGCCTCGCAGCGTGAGCAATGTCGACGGCATCCAGTTCTCGAACATTGCGTCCGAGGTGCGTACACTCGACCCTTCGCTCAGCGCTCAGCTCGCGCCCGACGACGCTGACCTCTTCTTGACCTCGCCCGCTCGCAGTCCATCTCGGACGGCATGGCGCTCAACCTGAGCCGGCTCGTCAACAAGGCTCTGTGCTCGGACGAGGCCAAGTGGGACGCCGTTGTCATCACGCACGGCACGGACACGCTCGAGGAGACGGCCTTCTTCATCGACGCGACCCTTCAGTGCGACAAGCCCGTCGTCGTCGTCGGCGCCATGCGCCCTTCGACCGCCATCGGTGCCGACGGCGGCAACAACTTGCTCTCGGCGGTGACGACGGCCGTCACGCCGAGCTCTCGCAGCCGCGGCACCTTGATCGTCCTCAACGACCGCATCTGCCAGGTGCGCTCGAGCCTCTCTCTCTCGCTTTGCATCTCGCCTCCTAAGCTCACGCTCCTCCTCGCAACGCAGGCTTTCTACTGCCAGAAGACCCAGAGCAACACGGTCGACACGTTCAAGTCGCCCGAGCAGGGCTTCATCGGCACCCTCCTCTCGACCAAGCCGCTGTACTACTCGACGGCCGCTCAGCCGACGTTCAAGCGCGTGTACGACCTCTCGAACGTCACCTCGCTGCCGCCGGTCGAGGTCCTCATCGGGTACCAGGGCGCCGACCTGAGCCTCATGGACACGGCCGTCGAGAACGGCGCCAAAGGCATCATCATCGCCGGCGTCGGCTCGGGCTCGGTCTCCGAGACGGGCAAGGCGCACGTCGCCAAGGCCGTCGAGAAGGGCGTGCCTGTCGTGCGCTCGACCAAGATCAACGTCGGTGCGTCGCGAGCCGCTCTCCCTTCCCTCGAGTCGACCTTCTCAAACCGGCGCACGGACCCCTTCCTCTCGCTGACGCTCGCCTCTTCCTCTCGTCACAGGCTTCAGCGTCCCCGCACCCGCCTACGCCAACACGATCGCCGCCGGCTCGCTCAACCCGGTCAAGGCGCGCCGCCTGCTCCAGATCCTGCTCGCGCTCGGCAAGTCGGCCGACGAGGTCAAGCAGGCGTTCGAGGGCGAACTCGAGAGCTTCTTGACGCTCGACCTGAAGAAGTACTACTAGATGTACAGCGAGGCGTAGACGGACTTGTAGAGCTCGTGCGGGCGGCGACGAGCAGAATGAAAAGAGCGCAGCGCGCTCGTTCCTCTTCCTCTTTCGCGCTCTTGCTCTCTTTCCGCTCGAGCGTCGAGAGGGCTGCCCCGACAGAAGACGAGAAGAGATGGATCTCGATGCAGCATGATCTACTCGACGACCCAGCTCGGCAACGCGTTCTCCTGCTTGAGCTTGATGACGAGGTCCCTCCGGACGCCGTACACCGTGCGCGCATCCTGCGAGCGTCGCAGAGATGAACGTCAGCGACGCTGACCCTGAGACCAAGAGTTGTGAGAGAGAGACGCACCTCGAGGATGGACAGGTCGAGGTCGACGAGCGCGATCTGTTCCTGCGGGCCGTCCTGCTCGACATGCTCGACGTCGTCAGGGACGCGCTCGACGCACGCTCACGAAGAGAGCAAGAGAGGGACGCACCGCTCCACCAATTCGGCCCTTGAACGGCACGCACACGCAGCTGCCGCCGATCCGCCCGTGCGGGTTCTCGCTCGCACCGGCGCTCTCGGTCCACTCGGCGGGCGCGCCGGCGTTCGTGAACTGCGCGCAGGCGGTCGCTCATCAGCTCTTTGAACTTCCGCCGAGGGAGACAGTGAGGGAGAGGTGGACGCACGACAATGGCGCACTCGTTGTCCCACGCGCGCGTCGGGATCAGGACCTTGAGGTACTCGGCCTCCGAGTCCGGGTTGTGCTTGAGCCCGAGGGGCCCGCCGTCCTCCTTGGTCCAGTAGGTCGGCGCGAGGACGAGGTCGACGCGCTGCAGGAGGAGCGACTGGAAGGCGCGCGGCCAGGCGAGGTCCCAGCCTGCGGGCGGTGGACGGCGAGGCGAGGAGGATTGGCAGCGAGGACGGCGATGAGCGGTGCGAGGGAAGAAGGAGAAGAGAAGGAGAGTGCAGAGCAAGAGTCAGCGCAAGGTTGCGCGAGCGAGAGCTCGAGACGCCGCTCGAGCTCGTCTCGAGGCTCGAGGGGACGTCGGCCGTGTTCGGGCTCTGAGCAGCAGAGAACGAGACGCACAGATGAGCATGCCGACCTTGCCAAAGCGCGTGTCGAACACCTGGTGGTCCTCGCTGCCCTCGCACAGGTACTCCTTCTCGGGCCTGCAGGACGAGCACGCTCGTCAGCGACGAGCCGTCGCAGGAGGGCGAGAGAGACAGAGGAAGGGGACGCACCACCACAAGTTGCGCTTCTTGTACCGGTGCAGGATGTTGCCCTCCCAGTCGATGTAGTGCGCGACGTTCTCGAGGACGGGTCGCTGCTCGACCTTCTTGGCGCCCGTCTCGTCGTCGACGACCTCGACGTCGCGGCTCAGCTCGGTGCCGTCGTCGTCGACGGCGCGCTCGACGATGGTTCCGACCTGGATGTCGATGCGGAGCTCGCGCGCGAGGTCCTGGAAGGACGAGAGCCAGTGGGTCGCGGTCGAGTGCGAGGCGGACGAGGCGGCGAGGTGGGCGTGCGAGTGCGGGTATTGGGCGAGGTGCCAGTGCGCTGGGTCGGAAACGACGCCGCTCTGCAGTCGGAAGCGAAAGGAGTAGGGCGAGGTGAGCGTCAGCTGCGAGAGACGAGGTGGGGAGGAGGAGAAGGAGGGGAGGGTGGACGCACGAGAAAGTACTCGGGGAGGGTGACGAGCTCTGCGCCTTGCTCTGCTGCGGACCGGACGAGGTCGTGCGCTCGCTGGAGGTTGATCTGCGGGTTGAGCGAGAGGTCGTCGGGCGCCGAGGCGGAGGTGGACGACGACGACGAGGCGAACGACGAGCACGACTGAGCCGGTTCGAGCGGGGCGAACTGGACGAGGGCGACTCGAGGCATGGTGCTGGCAGCTGGTGCAGACCGGCTAGAGCGAGTGGGTGAGAGCAAACCGCTGCCGAAGATGGCCTCGAGATGATGAGGAAGCGGCCGTCGCCTCTCGCTCTCGCTACATCACCGAGCGCACCCAGCTGTGCCCTGTACACGCTCAGCACTACCAGCAAGGTGCGCCCCGCTGCCCTCTGGGTCCACGCAGCGCTCGCCCGCTGACCCTCTCCTCCTCCCCTCTCCCCGCGTCATCCAGCCTCGTCCGCGCCCGCGCCCGACCTCCTGCACGGGCAGGCAGCACTCGCACCACCCGCCATGAGCGGCATCAACCCGCCCTACCCGGACCCGCGCGCCGCCCTCACCCTTGACTCGCCCGCGTCCTTCGCCGCTTTCATCGACTCGCTCGCCGCCCCCTCGAGCTACGCCCTCTCGCACCCGAGCACCAAGGCCCGCTTCAAGCTCGCCCTCTACTCGTACGCCCTCGACCCGGACTCGCCCTCCCACCACCTCTTCCTCCCGCCCGCCTCGTCCCACCCCGAGGCCGCCTCCGTCTCGGACGACTGGACCCTCGCCGCCGCCCAGCAGCACGCCCGCACCGACTCGGGCTCGTCCTCGGCCGACCTCGACGACGAGTACGGGCCCTCGCGCCGGGGCAAGCCCTGCGCGCACGTCTTCCGCCCGGGCGAGAGCGTCTACCGCTGCCGCGACTGCGGCCTCGACCCGACCTGCGTCCTGTGCGCGCGCTGCTTCCACGCCTCGTCCCACGCCCGCCTCGGCCACGACATCACCGTCAGCACGCACGCCGGCGTCGGCGCCGGCTGCTGCGACTGCGGCGACGCCGAGGCGTGGAAGCCCGGCCGCCAGCGCGACTGCAAGTACCACGGCGTCGAGCACGACGACGGCGCGGCGGCGAGCGCGAGCGCGAGCGCGAGTGCGACCGGGACCGGGACCGCGGCGGGCAAGGGCAAGGAGCGCGCGACCGAGGAGGACGAGCAGGCCGAGGCGGCCAAGCAGCGCGTCGCCCAGGTCCTCGCCCTCGCGCTCGACTGGGCCCTCGGCGTCCTCGAGCGCTCGCCCGAGGTCCTTCGCACCCCGCAGCGCCTCGAGCAGGTGACGGGCATCCCGAGCTCGTCGTCGTCGGCTTCGGCAGGCGCAGGCGACGCGCGCCGCTCGGCCCGCAGCCAGGAGCCCGACGAGCCCGACCTCGAGGCCGACGCCGACGAGACGACGGCGACGACGCCTCGTGCGACGCTGCGACACCTCGCGGCGCTCCTGCGCGGCGGCGGCGCGGCGGCGCTCGACCCGCAGGCGGTCCTCGCCCAGCTCGCCGACGTCGAGGGCGACACGATCGTCCTGCCGGGCCCGCTCGGCGCAGCAGGGCGCGCCGGCGAGGGTGAGGGCGAGGGAGGAGGAGACGGAGAGGGCGAGGGTCAGGGCGGCGAGGCCGAGGCCGAGTTGGACCGGCAGATCGAGGCGCTGCACCGGCGCGTCGGGCTCATCGTCGACCAGGACGGCACGCCTGTCGCCATCCGCGCCGCCGCCAACGACATCGACGAGGAGCACACGCCCGCCGTCCTCCTTCCCGGCGCGTTCCCTCATTCGGCGTCGTCGTCGACCACGAGCCGAGACGCACCCGCCGCCGCCCCTCTCGAGCAGACGTCGCCGCCCTACGCCGTCATCTTGTGGAACGACGAGCAGCACTCGTTCCGCGAGGTGATCGACCAGGTCTCGCTCGCCGTCGGGTGCTCGGCCGCCGCCGCGTCGGCCGTCGCCAACCGGGTCGACACGCACGGCCGCGACGTCATCCTCGTCACGCCGTCAGCGGCCGAGGCTCTGCGCGTCGCGCGCGTCGTCGCCCAGATCAAGCTCGTCGCGACCGTGCGCGAGGCGCGCGAGACCTTCCGCGAGCAGTGCGCCGCCGAGGTCGTCGGGTGCGTGCGCGACGTCTTGCGCGCGCGGTGCGGCGCCGAGGGCCCGGGCGCGCTCGCCGAGACGGTCGCGCGCGTGCTACTCGAGCGGGCGGGCGACGGCAGGAGCAGGTGGATGCGCTGGGCAGAAGTCGAGGGCCGGCTGTGGAAGGTGCCGAGGAAGGTCGGGCAGGAGGTCGCTGTCGCGCTCGTGGGCGTTGGAGGCGAGGTCAAGATGGAGCTCAGTGCGTCTCTATCTCACTCTCTCGTGCAGGCGCCGTCTCGGACGGGCGAGCTCTTGGCTGACGGTCCGTGCGCGCTTCCTCCGTCCGCAGGCGTGCAGTACGCCGAGATCTACTCGTCGCTCGCGACGACCCACCTCCTCACCGACCGCGAGCCCGAGAACTCGCTCATCATGTTCGGCGTCCAAGTCTTCACCGTCCCCTCGGTCGCCGCCCTCCTCGTCTCGCGCCACTACTTCCTGTCGCGCCTTCTCAAGGTCCTCACGTCGTTCCTCACGGGCCAGCTCTCGCCCGATCGCACCCGCCTCGTCCTTCCGCCCAACCCAGCGCACCGCACGCTCGACCTCGACTCGCCCCTCATCGCCAAGCAGCGCCGGTACTTCCACCTCTTCTCGGACCTCACGCACCTCATCCAGTGCGCGCCGGTTCAGCGCCTCATCGCCTCGTCGCCCCACCTCCTCGACGACTTTGCCGCCTTCGTCGCCCTCTTCCAGGGCATGAACCCGCTCACGAGGGCCGAGGGTGCGCACGTCGAGTACGAGAGCGAGCAGTGGAGCACGGCGTTCAACCTCACGATCCAGCTCGCCCGCACCTGTCGCGCGTTCGGCGCCGCCTTCCACCCGCTCGACGAGGACGACGTCGACCCGGACGCCGCCGACGAGCGCCGGCCCGCCCCGCCGAGCACGCTCGACCTCGCACGGGCCCTGCATGCGCTCGTGACGCGCCTCGCGACGCCGGCGGCGACGACCTCGGGCAGCGACGGCGCCGCGCCCGAGTCGCACTTGATCGCGCTCGCCGGGCGCACGTACGGCCCGCTCGTGCGCGCGCGGGTCAGCGGCGCGCCCGTGTCGTACCACCACCCGCTCGCGTGGCTCTGGGCCGAGATGGCCAAGGGCCTCGCCGGGCCGAGGGGCAGCGATGCGGCGATGAAGGAGGTCGGCGTGAGCGGCGTCGCAGAGCTGCTCGGCGGCGAGGGCTGGGAGGGCGAGGTCAAGCCGATGGTGAGGGCGATGGAGGAACCGCTGCGAGGTGCGTCTCCTGTCCTCCTCTCTTTCCTCGTCGACAGTACCGTGCAGGAAGAGACTGACTCTGGGCCTCGCAGTACTCGCGCTCGTCGCTCAAGTGCGCTCGGGCGTCTGGGTCCGCAACGGCTTCACGGTCCGGGCGCAGAACCTCCACTACCGCGACTACTCGCTCCGCGAGACGACCTTCGAGCAGGACGTCTTCTTCCTCCAGACGGCGCTCGTCGTCCTCGACCCGTCGCTCGTCGTCGCGGCGCTCGTCGACCGGTTCGAGGTGCACGATTGGCTCGTCCGCCGCGCGTTCGACCCGACCGCCGCCGGCACCGCCAAGAGCCCGTACGAGCCGGAGCAGGCCCTCTCGATGGTCGACGAGCTCCTCAGCCTCCTCATCACCCTCGTCTCGGACCCGACGTCGGTCGTCCCGCTGTCGCCGGCCGCCGCGCTCCGCCGCGAGCTCGTCCACTACCTCGCCCTCGCGCCGTGCGTCTACTCGGACCTCCTGCGCCGCGTCTCGGAGCGCTTCTCGGACGACCCCAACATCGACCGTGTCCTCGCCGACATCGCCACGTTCAAGCCGCCGAGCGGCTCGAACGACCAGGGCACGTACGCCCTGCGCCCGGATCTCCTCGCCGAGGTCGACCCATACTTTGCGCGCTACTCGCGCAACCAGCGCGAGGAGGCCGACGCCATCGTCCGGGCCTGGCTCAAGAAGAGCGGGCGCGGCGGCACGGCCGGCGACGAGCCCGTCATCGTGCCTCGCCGGCTCGCCGTCGACGGCGGCGCGTCGGGCCCATTCGGGCGCCTCCCGCGCGCTCTCGGCGCCCAGGCCCTCCTCGCCGTCGTCTTCTACGCGCTGTGCATGGGCAGCGCGCTCCCGATGCCGACGCCCGAGGCCGACGACGGCGAGACCGAGGTCGAGCAGCCGGCACCGCTCTTCTCCGAGGCCGTCGTCGACCAAGCGCTCCAGCTCGCGCTCCTCGCGCACGTCGAGCAGCCGCAGGAGCTCGTCAACTTTGCGCTCCTCTCGGTCAAGCTCGAGGACGGCGAGGTCGACGCCGTCGCGCACGAGACGCTCGCGCAGGTCCTTGTCCGCATCGAGGAGGACGAGCGGCTCAAGGGCGTGTGGCCCAAGGCGCGCTTCCTCCTCGACCGTCTCGTCGACGCACACGGTGCCGCCGTCGCCGACCTGCGCCGCAAGGTCGAGGTCGCCGAGGAGGAGGGCAAGGCGAGCGACGCGGCGCAGGCGGTCGAGGCCAAGCGGCGAGCGGCCAAGGCGCGCCAGGAGGCCATCATGCGCCAGTTCCAGCAGGCGCAGTCGGCGTTCCTGCAGAACGTCGAGGACGACGAGGACGAGGACGACGAGGCGTCGGGCGGCGCGGCCGACGGCGAGGAGACGATGCAGTCGGCCGACGAGCACGACAAGGTCCATGTCGACTTCGGCGACTGCATCGTCTGCCAGGACGCGCTCGAGGACACGCAGCCGTTCGGCATGCTCGCGCTCGTGCAGGGCAGCAGCCTGATCCGCATCACGCCCGCTCACGTCGGTGACGAGGACGACCTCGAGCTCGGCGGCGAGCGCCCGCCGCCCGACGCTGCGGCGTACCAGCAGGAGATCCTCGACCTCCCGCCGAGCCTCGACCGCGACCTGTCGGCTCGGCGACCGTACGGCGTCGCAGGCCGCAAGGTGCCCGTGCGCGGGTTCGCCGACAGCGGCGACGGCCTCGCCGAGGGCTTCCCGCAGAGCACCAAGGCGGGCATCGCGGCGTCGTCGTGCGGGCACCTCATGCACCTCGCCTGCTTCGAGCGGTACTGCCAGTCGCTCGAGCAGCGGCACCGCTCGCAGCCGACCCGGTGCCACCCGGAGAGCATCGAGCGGCGCGAGTTCGTCTGCCCGCTCTGCAAGAGCCTCGGCAACGTCCTCCTCCCCGCCGAGGTGACGTCGCCCGCCTTCGTCGCCTACCGCGGCCAGGCCGACGCACGGACCCTCGCCGAGTGGGCCGACCCGGACGCCGACCCGCTCGAGCCCGGCAGCCTCGCCCGCTTCGACGCCACCTTCCACCAGCGCATCGACAAGCTCTCGCTCGTCGGCGACAACGGCGAGGCGAGCTCGTTCAAGCCATGGCGGGCGACGATGGCGCTCCCGATGCTCCTCCCGACCCACTTCAACGACGCCGAGGGCCGCATGGTCGCCCGCCTCCTCCAGGTCGTCACGGCGCTCAAGCACGAGGTCGGCGGGCCCGGTACCGGCGTCGCGTCGCTGTCGGGCGACCTCATCGGCTACACCATCTCGGCGCTGGAGATCGCGTCTCGAGGAACGGCCGAGCCCGCCTGGACGCTCAGCGAGGGCAACGTCCGCCTCGTCCAGAGCCTGTTCGCCGCCATGCAGGACCTCGCCGAGCTCATGACCCAGTCGGTCGAGAGCTCGCGCATCGCCGCCGTCTCGGTGCGGCAGCGCCTCGGCGGCGTCTTCGCGCGCGGCACCAAGTTCGCCGGGCTGCCCTTCACGCAGCTCGACCCGCTCGGCGTCGTCATCGAGGCGGCCGTCTGCATGCCGTCGGGCTTCTACCACGTCGTCGCCGTCGCGTTCTACACGGCGCTCGCGCAGAGCCTCCTCGGCGTCTACCGCCTCCTCTACGCCGGTTCGGGCTCGGCATCGACGACCTCTCGAGCGAGCGACAAGGTCGACCACCGCCACGAGCAAGAGTGCGCCGACCTGTTCCGCGTGCGCGACGTGTTCGCCATGGCGCCGGCCCTGTTCGCCAAGGACGACTCGCCCGACCCGGAGACGGTCGGCAAGCTCCTGCACGCCCAGATGGTCGTCTTCCTGCGGCGCGCCAGCATCGTTGCGCGCGTCGTGTTTGGCGAGCCCGCCGGCGCCGCGCAGGACACGCCCTTCGACGTCGTCGTCGAGAACGAGCCGAGCGAGCACGCACGCTTGCTCGAGCTTCTGCGCATCCCGGCGCCGAGCGAGGTCCTGCGCCCCTACAACACGGTCGAGTCGGACCCGAGCGTCGTCACGCTGCGCGCGCACCTGTCGACCTGCCGCGACTCGATCAGCGACACGCTCTTCTCGACGCCCGACCCGGCCGAGGCGCGCGACGCCCTCATCCTCGACGACTCGATCGCCGAGCTCGAGCACCCGGTCCCGTACGAGCTCCTCGGCCTGCCGCACCAGCTCGACACGCTCGTCGCGTACGCGCTCGAGACGCCCTGCCGACGCTGCGGCGACGTTCCTCGAGACGCGGCGCTGTGCCTCCTCTGCGGCGAGAACCTGTGCGCCCAGAGCTTCTGCTGTATGGTCGGCGAGAACAACGCGATGCACGGCGAGTGCAACGAGCACATGTGGACGTGCGTCGCTCTCTTCCTTTCTTTCTTCCTTCCCTCCCCCTCCCCTCAGATCGGCTCGCTGACTCGTGTCTCCCTCGCTCGCAGCTGCGGCGGCTCCATCGGCATCTACTACCTCGTCAAGAGCAACGTCATCCTGTACCTGCACGCCGACAAGGGCGCCTTCTCGACGCCTCCTTACCTCGACTCGCACGGCGAGGTCGACGTCGGCGGACGGTGCGTTCCCTCTCGCTGCTCTCGTTCCCTTCCCCCAATCAGAGCTCTCCCTGACTCAGACGCTTTCCTCGCAGACGCGGCCGTAGCCAGTTCCCGCAGTACCTGCACCGAGGCCGGTACGACGAGGTGCGCCGACTCTGGCTCTCGCACGGCGTGCCGACCTTCGTCGCCCGCAAGCTCGAGGCTACGACCAACCCTGGAGGATGGCACGCCTTCTAGCTGCGGCTCGACTGCAACATCATCGCATTCTGCATCGTGCTTGCTTGGAAAAGGTGAGACGGCGAGAGAGGAGCTTGATCGACTGCTCGCCGAGATGTGCACGGACCCTCCGGTCCTTCCGCGGACTGTCCGTCGTTCTCGTCGCTCCTCCGCTTGCGCTTCTTGCTGAGGCTTGCTTGGTCGAGACGCTTGCTCTTGCTAGCTTACCGCAGAGCCGCCATGCGAGCGAAAGGGCGGTGGCGCGGCGTCGTCGACGACAACCGGGCCATGGTGCGCGAGGGCTGGCAAGCCCTGCACGAGCTCGACTACACAGCTCTTCTGAGCACAGCTTTCAGACTGCGGTACTGGTGTGCGTCGCCCTCCCTGCATCGCTCGTCCATGCTGGGAGCGAGCTAACTCGCCGCGCACTGCGCAGACTTGTGGCTTTTCGTCGCCGCCTTCATCACCTTCGCCATCCTCGCGGCCATTTTCCGCGACGCCATCCTGCTCTACATCGATCCTCATCGAGACGCCATCCTGTCGACGCCGTTCTCATGGCTCGCGCCCGTCGCCGTCCTCATCGCTGTCGAGTTTCCGCCTCTCGCCGGCCATTCTGCGACCGCGGTAGCGACGGGCGCCATCTGGGGCTTCAAGCTCGGCGTTCTCATCGTCTTTGCCGGCACGCTCGTCGGCGAGATCCTGTGCTTCGGCGCATTCAGCACTTTCCTGCGGGACAAAGCCGAACGGTGCGTCGAAGCGAGCTTTGTGCTTTTCCTCTCGCTCGTGGACTCGCCGTGGAGCGTACGACTCATGCGTACCACCGAGACGTTTGCAGAATCGAGCAGAAGAAGCCGCTGTACTCGCAGCTGGCGCGTTCAGTGCGCGGCGCCAGCGTCGTTGAGTGCGCTCAGGCCTCTTCCTCTTCTCGAAAGCGAGAGCCGCGCAGCTTGTCGCGCATAGCTGTGGCGAGAGCTTAAAGCCCGAGACTGACTTTCTCACTGCGTGCCCGCTACAGTGTCGTCTGCTTGCGCCTCTCGGGGTTGCCAGGTCGGGTCACAACGGCGGTCGCGGCGACCATTGGCATCCCTTTCTGGCTCTATTCGGTGGCTCTGTGCGTCTCTCCTTCCTCTCAGCAGCCTTCTTCTACCGACTTATATCTAATGCACTCTGAGCGCAGCGTCGCAGCCCTCCCAAAAGAGCTCGTCTTCGTCTACGCCGGCTCGCTGTTCACGAAGACCGGCTCACAAAAGGTACGTTCCTGCTTTTCAACCTCTGACGCTTTCCCTGACGCTCTCTGCTCTGCTCCTGCAGACGCCTGCGCTGACGGCGGTCGCCATCGTCGTTGCCGCCCTCATGACGCTCCTCGCCGTCGACGTGATCCTCCTGTGCGTCTTTCCTTCCTCGCTCTTTCGGTGCCTGCGTGCGCGACGCTGACAGTTTCTTGTTACAGTCGAGCCTGGCGCTTCTCTCATGATACGAGCTCGCAGGAACAAGCCAAGGAGGAGCCACCGGGCAGCGAGGCGGAGAGCGAGGTCGAGGAGGTCCGAGCGCCCCAGGGACGAGCAGATGCGGGCTCTCGACAAGGCGGCGGTCGGTACGAGGAGGGTACAGGTCCTCGTAGCGGGTGCAGTGACGGCGAGGCGAGCGCGAGTGGCAGCGAGTCGGACGAGTGCGAGGCGACGGCCTTTTCTGCGTATCGACCTGGACGACGTGCATCGAGCTTTGTCGCCTGCTCGCTGTCCCTCACAGAGCCGCAAGCAGAGCGAGAGCAGAATCTATGTATGGCACGCACAGTCTACATCCTGCTATCCTCGCCCTCTCGCTCGCCCATACCGCTCGTCGGCACTGCTGCTCCCCGACGAAGTGAAGCCCGAGCCCATGCGCAGCGCCTCGGGGCTCCTCGGCACCTCGCGCCCAGTCACCTTGGCCGCGATCCAGTCCTTGACGTCCTTGCCCCAGAGCCGCAGCTCCTCGAGCGTCGCCTCGAGCTCGTCGCCGCCCGACGTGCCCGACGCGTCGTGCTCGTGGTCGGCCTCGTGCGCGATCGTGTACTTGAGGCAGTCCTTGACCGAGACGAGGCCGACGAGCTCGCCGAAGCGCTCGACGAGGATGACTCGAGGTCTGTGCGAGAGGAGGACGGCGAGTTAGGAAGGTCGACAAGCTGATGAGGAAGGAGAGCGGCCGACGCACCCCATACGACGGAAGAGCTGCATGACGAACTCGAGCGGCTGCTTAGGCGAGACGGTGAGAGGCGTCTGCGGGACGAGAGGCATGAAGAAGTCAGCTGGGCGAGCCTTGCGAGCGCTCTCAGAAGCGGACGAGCCGGCGCACCTGGTTGACGAACGACGAGAAGTCGACGATGCCCTCCTCGCCGCCGTCCCACTCGTCCGGACCGAGGACGCCATCGCCGTCGGCCTCGGACGGCGACATCGGGCTGAGCGGCTGAGAGTCGTCCTGGACGTCGTCTTGCGGGCAGAAGAGGCAAGGGGCGTCGGGCGGGACGATGTTCGAGAGCTGAGCTTTCTCTGCGGGAAGGAGAGAGCGTGAGCGTGCAGGTTGCGGGGAGACCGAGAGAAGAGGGGGAGGAGACGCACCGATGGCAACTTTGAGGTCGCGTCGCGAGATGTCGCCGAGGAGCGTGAGGTCCGTGCGGCTCTTGACGACGGGGAAGCCCTGGTATTTGTTCGAGCCGAGGAGACGTTCTGCAGGGTGGAATGAGCGTCAGCGAGATGGCGAGAAGCTCCAGAGAAGAGAAGAGGGGACGCACGCAGCTCGTCGAGAGTCATGCCCTGCGACGGCAGCGAGACGAGCTTGCGGCGCATGACGGTCGACACTGCGCGCGTACGGTTCGCCATTAGCACCGAGACCCTTCTGAGGAAGTCAGAGAAACGAGAGCGCACCTGGAACGCCGAAGACGAGCTCGTGATTCTCGAGGAGCGGGTACCCGTTGAACTTGATCATCTGATCGGCGATGCCGCCGCCGCCGAACTGGTCGCTGACGGCCTTGGTGACCATGACGACGATCTGCAGGCGACGAGGGAGTGTAAGCTCGCCGAGCCAAGAGCGAGAAGGCGAGCGAGAGAGAAAGGGACGCACCATCGTCGGCAGGATGTAGGTGAGGGCGCCCGTGAGCTCGAACATGATGACGACGACCGTGACCGTGATGCGCGTGATGCCGCTGCGCGCATGTAGTATCAGTGAGGGGCGAACGGGCAGGGGCGAGGCAGGGAGGCGGAGGAGAAGGGCGACGCACGCGAGTCCTGCTGCGGCGCCGAGGAAGGCGTACGTGCCCGGCGTGATGCACGGCTTCTCTGGGTCGCAGGCGGCGAACATGCTCCATGTCGGGTGCGCACTGCGAGGATGAGAGTCACCGAATCAGCTTCAAGCTCGGCCGGGCGAGTGCAGCGCGCGAGGCGGGAGGAAGAGGATCTTGCGCACGCACCGGTACATGGCCTTGACGAGGATGCCGACCATCCTGCCGAACGTCGCACCGACCGCCATCGAGGGCACGAAAATGCCGGCCGGGACCTTGCAGCCGTACGAGATGATGACGAGGAAGGTGCGGATCACGGTCGCGAGGAGGAGCGAGTTGACCATGCGCCATTGCGCCCAGGTTCTGTACAAGTGAGCAGTGCATCAGTAACTCGACCGACGACGAAGGCGGCGAGCTGTCGAGCGAGGCAGGCTCGTCGTCGAGGAGAAGAGCGCGACGCACTGGCACAAGTTCTCGTAGTCGCCGCCGCCCTCGCACTCGCGGAAGAGGACGTCGAGCATCTCGTTCATGTCGAGACGGAGGAACCGGTTGGTGAAGGCGACGGCGGCCGTGAGGACGGCGAGCGTGACGGCCTCGGAGATGGCACTCGAGCCGAGGTGCTTGCGCCGAAAGGCGGCGACCTGCAGGTTGTACTTGATGACAAACGCGCCGTACAGACCCTGCGTGCGAGCGTAGGTGAGCGTCTGAGCTGCAGGAGAGGAGCGAGAGGGGAGGGAGGGACGCACGCCAAAGATGCCGATGAGGATGAAGAAGCCGAGCTCGAAGAAGTGCCAGTCGCGGTCGAAGCTGACCTGGAACAGGACGATCTTGCCGGTGCGGAACGGATTCATGGCCTGCAGGAGAAGGTGAGGTGGATCAGCGACGATGGACAAGAGCTGTGAGGCGGTTGAGGGGGGGAACAGGGAGTGGACCGACGCACCGAGAGAACGACGTTGGCGACGAGCGCGCAGAAGAAGCTTCTCCACATCGTCTTGATGGGCCAGTTGATCGTCATCTCCTGCGTGCAGCGTAGGAGGGAGGCGCAGTCAGTCCCAGAACGGTCGAGCTCGTGAAGAGGAGGAGGGCCCGTGCGCACCTCGAGCGAGAAGAGGACGCCGCCGATGGGCGAGCCGAAGGCGACGGCGACGCCTGTCGCAGATGCAGCCGTGACGATCTCGCGCATCTTGGCTGCGGGCGAGAGAAGGTAAGGTCAGCTTGCTGCGCCGCTCCGACAAATCCCGTCCTTCCCTCGCACGGCGGGACGAGGACGTGAAGAGGCTGGCAGCGAGACGAGGCGACGCACCCTGGCTGCGCTTGAAGCGTGCGAAACGACTTGCGACGACGTGCCCGATGGCGCTCGCGACGTGGACCGACGGGCCCTCCTTGCCGACCGACAGGCCCGAGGCGATCGAGATTGGCTGCGAGCGCGTGCTTTGGCAGTCAGCGTTCGTCCTGGGCATCTAGAGCAGCTCAAAGTGGACGCACAAGGGTGAGCGACTTGATGCTGAGGGTCGCGAAGGACAGGTAGCCGTTGATGATGAAGCCGGCGAGGATGCACTTGATCTCGCTGATGCCGGACCCGGCGGCATACGGCGCGAACGACTTGACGAGGAAAGCGCACGTGAAGGCGAAGAGGCCCTGCATGTGAACGACGAGGAGTCAGCTCCACGGCTAGATTAAGGTCGGCCTCCTCCCGCTTGCGGTTCTGCTGCGGGCCGAGGCGAGGACGAGGGGAGCAGCCGGAGAGGTGGACGCACCGCGAACGCGACATAGACGAGCCACTGCACGCCGGCCCAGCCCGTCCAAGTCACCCAGTCCTCGCACAGGCCCTCCTCGATCTCCCAGCAGCAGAACTTGCGGTTGAGCCACCACCCTTGTCGGCAGTAGCCGAGCTTGAGGTCCGACAGCCAGGCCGTCATGATCGACATGAGGGCCGCGTTGAGGCCGATGATGGCACCTGTGTCGGCGAGCGCGAGAGGAAGAGGGGAGGGAAGAAGGGAGGGTCAGCTGTGCGACGAGGAGAACAAGCGCGGCCGGCTCGGTCGACGAGAGCCTCGAGCTGGAGACAGGACGCACCGACAAGACTGACAACTGCCCAGCTCTGACACGCCTCGGCGATGCGCCAAAAGCCCGCCCTCACGCTGGACCCGAGCGTCCTCGTCGCCGTCGCCGCCTCGTGCCGCCGCCTCGACCGCTCGAGCAGGGTATCTGCGACCCAGTCGATCGTCGTGAAGTCCTCGTCTGCGCGCAGGACCAGTTTTAAGTCAGCAGACGCTCATGGTCGCAGCCACAACGTTGAGAGGGGGAGAGGAGGACGCACAGCGCCTGCTCTCCTCGCCAACAGCTTTGCGCGCGCCCTCGCCTGCGCCCCTGCGCCGCATGCCCGCCGTCGCTCCTCCCAGTGTCGCTGGCGAGTCGAACCCAAAGTCGCGCTCGATGGGGATGACGGGCGTGCCGGCTCCTGCTCCTCCTGCGCCCTGGAACGACGAGTACCGCCGAGGGCGCTGGCCCGAGGAGGATTGGCGCGGCCGAGAGGCGGATCGGGGCGAGTAGTCGTCGGCTGGTGGTGGGACAGGGCTGGGGAAGCCGCCGAGGGCGAAGGTCGCGAGGTCGGGGGGAGGTGGGGGGAGGGAGCGGAAGTCCATGGCGGCGAGGCGGTCGAGGGCGAGTAGCGCAGGGCCTGCTGGTTCTCGGCGAGCTCTGAGGAAGCGCTCGTGAGGCGCACGAGCTGCTCACGCGGCGTGTTCGTCCGTGTGGCCGTCGTCGAGATGAAGGCGGGCGCGCTGCACGAAGGGCTGGGCGCGGGCGGCGAGGGCCCTCGGTGAGCGCGTCGCTGCCGCTGTGCGTGCTGACTGGCGGTAGCGCAGCTGAGCGCAGAACTCTGCGTCGTGAGAGGGGCGAGAGGAGGCCCGACGCCTTCGCGCCGAGACGAAGTCGCGCTCGTCGCACCTGGCACAGCCTCCTTGCGCTCGCTCTCAGCTCTCTGTGTCCTCTCTGTGCGCGATGGAGTGCATGCAGTATTAGTGTCCACCGACGAGAGCCAACCCGAGCCCAGCTCAGGCCGCTCAGCTACGCTCGACCTCGCACCCGCTCCTGCTCCTCGCGCTCACTGGCATCCCTCCCTCGCTCACCATCCCCCGCCGCTCATGTTCGAGCTCGTCCTCCTGACCGGCGTGCCTCCCGCCGACCCTCCCCCGCCGCCGAACCAACCTCGCCCAATCCCACTCAGCGCCGCTGCCGCCCCGCCGCTCGAGCCCGACGCCTGCCGCGGTGGGAGCGGCGGCGCCGGCGGGGCGGGCAGCGGGTTCTCGTCGCCCGAGCGCGACGAGGCCGTGCTCATCTCGCTCTGGCGTCGCACCTGGAGCGACGAGGTCGAGGCGCGCTCGGCGGCGGCGAGGTGCGACAGATCGGCGTAGGCGAGCTTGTCTGCGGGCGCACAGGCGAGGGTCAGCACGCCGCACTCGTACCTAGCAACACAGGAGAGAGAGCGAAAGAGAGAGCAGGGCGACGCACACTTGACGAGCTCGTCCTCGAGCTCCTCGCGGTCCAACCTCGACGCGACGACCTGCTTGACGAGGTCGCAGTGCTCGGCGTTGATCTGGGCTAGGCTCGCCTCGAGCTGCCGCACCTGGATCGACAGCTGCAGATTGGCCTTGCGCAGCGCGTCGAGCTCGGCCGTGTGCGCCGTCTGAGCCGCGCAGAGCGAGGCCCACTCCTCGCCGAACTGGTCCTGCGAGCAGAGCGAGCGACAGAGCGTGAGCGGGGAAGAACGACTGAGAGGGAGACGAGAAAGAGAGGGACAGGGACGCACGAGCATCATGGGCGTGATCCGGACCTGCAGCGCCTCGCGCACAAACTCGTGCACCTTGTACTGCGCGTCCGGGTTGCGCGCTCGCTCCTCCTCGTCCGGCTGCGCGCGAAGAACTCGTCGATCAGCTTCACGCACAGTAGCAGAGCTAGGCGGGCGAGAAGAGGCGAGAGAGCGAAAGACGCACCGCGTAGACCTCGAAAAGCCCGTTCTTGAGGTAGTCGATCAAGTCTTCGAACTCGAGCGTGAGGAGGTGAGCCTCGTTGCGGCGCAGGAGCGACACGGCGAAGCGAAACACGGCCTCGACGCCCTCGGCGAAGACGAGGTCGAACACGGCCGAGACGAGCTCGAGCGGGAAGCGGTACCTGCGCGAGAGGCGAGCAGCCGTCAGCGAGGGCGACCTCGTGCGCGTGAGGACGACAAGGGAAGGGGACGCACCCGAAGAGAGTCAAGAACCACTGGCTCGCGTACATGCTGCTTTTGACCCCTTGGCGCAGCATGTGGAGGAAGACGGTCGGCGCAAGCTCCTCGACGAGGCGGTCGAACTGGAAGAGGCGGAGCTGCAGGCCGGGCATGTTGGGCGTGTAGTGCGAGCGCAGGTCGTAGGCCTTCATGAGGCGCACGAGGACCGAGAAGGCCTCCTCGTCAGGCATCTGCGCGCGGTGGGAGCGTCGTCAGTGAGAAGGTTGTCGGCGGGGCGACGCTGCGATGAGGGGATTGGTCGACGCACGTTGAGCAAGAGCGGGCCGACGATGAACTGCAGGCCCTGCGTGTAGCCGACCTCGTCATCGTAGAGCGAGTACGCCTTGACGACGTTGAACCTGCGGGCGAAGACCTCCTCCTCGAGTCAGCCTTCCTTCCTCCTGCGGGTTGAGTGCGGCAGCGCGGCGAGGGTGAAGGAGCAGGACGCACAGGTTTTCCTGCCCGACACCGTCTGCGTCGACAAAGTAGGCGTGCTTGGGGAACGTGCGGCTGAGGTCGCGCGCGATGCTCTTCTCGTGCGGCGAGCTCTGCTTGAGCAGCTCCGAGTAGACAAACTCGAGGTTGGCGTCCTTGGCGGCACTGCGAGAGCGAGGGAGAGAGGAGGGAGAGAGGAGAGTCAGCGAGAGGGCGAGGAGAGAGTGCGAGGAAGAAGGGGAGGGAGGGAAAGGAGGACGAGGAGGAGGAAGGGGACGCACGCCATGAGCTGCCACGTCATGCCGCGCAGGGCCGGCGGGATGCCTCGCTGGATGGCGCGAGAGAGATCCCGAGCTGTGCGCAGAAACGAGAGGGTCAG
>Ga0308169_10002395_pt1 | contig 19524 bp, 18 predicted proteins | sample PhyBR1_2_FD_202139 | JGI IMG/M metagenome (GOLD analysis project Ga0308169, IMG submission 202139) | Phyllosphere microbial communities from UC Gill Tract Community Farm, Albany, California, United States - DLSLSB.R1 | ecosystem: Host-associated > Plants > Phyllosphere > Unclassified | place...
GCGTGACCGATGCCGGCGCCCAGTTGGGCTCCTACTTCCCGCACCGGGTCACCTACCACCCCAGCTGCCACGGCATGCGCCTGCTGCGGCTCGGGGACAGGCAGTCCCGTTTGCTGCGGACAGTGCAGGGGATCGACCTTGCCGACCTGCCCGAGGCGGACCAGTGCTGCGGCTTCGGCGGCACGTTCTCCATGAAGAACGCCGACGTTTCGTCGGCCATGCTCCAGGACAAGGCCGCCAACGTCGAGGCCACCGGTGCTGAACTCTGCACCGGCGGGGACGCCTCCTGCCTGATGCACATCGGCGGCGGCCTGTCCCGCCAAGGCAGCTCCACCACCACCCTCCACCTGGCCGAAATCCTCGCCAGCACCATGGATGAGCCGGCGTCCGTCACCGGCGAAGTCCGCGTCTCCACCGGAAAGGCCCTCCGATGACCACCTTCCTGGGAATGCCGGCACTCCCGGCCTTCGGTTCAGGCAACCTGTTCGCGGGCGAGTCCTTTCCCAGGGCCGCCCACCGCGAACTGGGCAACGCCCAGCTGCGGGCCAACCTTGGCCATGCCACGCACACGATCCGTGACAAGCGCCGGGCCGTTGTCTCCGAGCTGCCCGACTGGGAGCAGCTGCGCGACGCCGGATCCGCCATCAAGGAGTCCGTGATGGCCAGGCTGCCAGAACTGCTGGAGGAATTCGAAAAGAACTTCACCGCGCGCGGCGGCGTGATCCATTGGGCCCGCGACGCCAGGGAGGCCAACGAAATCGTGGCCGGCCTGGTCCGGGAAACCGGTGAAACCGAAGTGGTCAAGGTCAAGTCCATGGCCACCCAGGAGATCGGGCTCAACGAGTACCTGGAGGAGCAGGGCATCGCGGCGTTCGAAACGGACCTGGCGGAGCTCATCGTCCAGCTGGACCACGACAAGCCCAGCCACATCCTGGTCCCTGCCATCCACAAGAACCGCACTGAAATCCGGGACATCTTCCTCCGCGAAATGCCCGGCGCCGATCCTGCGCTCACCGATGATCCGCCCGTCCTGGCCATGGCGGCCCGCGAACACCTGCGCCGCAAGTTCCTCACCGCCAAGGTGGCCGTCTCCGGGGCCAACTTCGCCATCGCCGATTCCGGCACCCTGGCCGTGGTCGAATCCGAGGGCAACGGGCGCATGTGCCTCACCCTGCCGGAGACCCTGATCACCGTTATGGGCATCGAGAAGCTGCTGCCTACCTGGCAGGACCTGGAGGTGTTCATGCAGCTGCTTCCGCGGTCCTCCACGGGGGAGCGGATGAACCCGTACACCTCGCTGTGGACCGGCGTCACCGAGGGCGACGGGCCGCAGAACGTGCACCTGGTGCTCCTGGATAACGGCCGCAGCGCCGCGCTCGCGGATGAAATGGGCCGCTCCGCCTTGCACTGCATCCGCTGCAGCGCCTGCATGAACGTCTGCCCGGTGTACGAGCGGACCGGCGGGCACGCCTACGGCTCCACCTATCCCGGCCCCATCGGCGCGATTCTTTCCCCGCTGCTGACCGGCATCCAGGCCGAGGAAAACAGCTCACTGCCGTACGCCTCCTCCCTGTGCGGGGCCTGCTACGACGCGTGCCCGGTGAAGATCAACATCCCGGACATCCTGGTGCACCTGCGCAGCGTGGACGTGGACAGCAAGCGCGGGACAAAAAAAGTCCCCAGCCAGATGGACGTGGGCATGAAGGCGGCGTCCTGGGCCCTGTCCTCCGGCAGGCGCCTGGGCCTCGTGGAGAAGGGGCTGCCGCTGGGCCGCCTGGCCGCCGGGCCGGACCGGAAGATCACCAAGCTGCCCGGCATCGCCGGCGGCTGGACCCAAAGCCGCGACATCCCCGCACCCCCGGCGCAGTCCTTCCGGGACTGGTGGGCCAAGGAACACCGGGAAGCCGGCCCGCCTCAACCGGACCACGCACAGTCCCAGGAGCCGTCACGAGACGATAAGGAACCCCAGCAATGAGTGCACGCGAAGACATCCTTGCGCGGATCCGGACCGCGCTGCAGGACAGCCCCAATGCACCGCAGATCCCCCGGGAATACCGGGCAGCGTCCGGGCTGGGCGAGGACGAGCTGATCGAACTGCTGGTGGACCGGCTGGTGGACTACAAGGCGCAGGTGGCGGTGGTGCCGGAAGCCGAAGTGCCCGCCCGGATCGCTTCGCTTCTCGGGGAGGCCCGCAGCTACGTGGTCCCGGAAGGACTCGACGCCGGCTGGCTGGCAGAGCTCAACGGTGACGACGGCGGGTCCCGGCGCCGGGTGGACGCGCCTGGCCGGCCCCTGACGGTCGCCGAACTCGACGCCACGGACGCCGTGGTCACCGGCAGCGCCGTGGCGGTGGCCGAGACGGGCACCATCATCCTTGACGGCAGCGCCAACCAGGGCCGCCGCGCCATCAGCCTGGTCCCGGACCACCACATCTGCGTGGTGAAGGCCGCGGACATCACCGGGATCCTGCCCGAGGCGCTGCGCCGGATCGACGGTACCCGGCCCCTCACCATGATCAGCGGGCCGAGCGCCACCAGCGACATCGAGCTTGAACGCGTGGAGGGGGTCCACGGCCCCCGCAGGCTTGATGTCATCATTGCCCGCTAGAGTTTTGCCATGACCAATGTTGCTCTGAACACTCCTGCTCTGCGGCCTGTCTACTTCCTGTCGGACAGCACCGGCATCACCGCGGAAACGCTGGGCAATACGCTGCTGACCCAGTTCCCCGTGGACAACTTTGACCGCGTCACCATTCCCTTCATCACCACGGCGGAACAGGCGCGGTCCGTGGTGCGGACAATCGACGGCCTGGCGGCCGCCGGGCCGCAGCCGCTGGTCTTTTCCACCGCGGTGAGCAGCGAGATCCGCCAGATCCTGGCCGGCTGCAAGGGCGCCATGGTGGACCTGATCGGCACCCACGTGGGTGTCCTGGAGGAGGCGCTCGGCCACCCGGCCAGCGGGGAGCCCGGCAGGGCGCACGGGCTGGGAAATGCCGCACGGTACCAGTCCCGGATGGCGGCTGTGGAGTACGCCATGGAACACGATGACGGCCAGAGCCTGCGCGCCCTGGAAAAGGCCCAGGTAATCCTGGTGGCCCCGTCGCGGTGCGGCAAAACCCCCACCACCATGTACTTGGCGCTGCAGCACGGAATCTTCGCCGCCAACTTCCCCCTGGTGGATGAGGACTTCCAACGGGACGGGCTGCCCAAGCCGTTGCGGCCTTTCGTGTCGAAGTGTTTCGGCTTGTCCTCGAACCCGCTGCGGCTCAGCCAGATCCGCACCGAACGCCGGCCCAGCTCGCCCTATGCGTCCCTTCGGCAGTGCGGCTTTGAGCTGCGCAGTGCCGAGCAGCTGTACGTCTCGCACCGGATCCCGTACCTGAACTCGGCCACCGTCTCCGTGGAGGAAATGGCGGCCACCATCCTGCAGCGGATGAACCTCAAGCACTAGCCGCGATTTCACAAACGTGGCGTAGCACACATGATGTGGAAACTCCGCCGCAGACCTGAAACTGTTAGCAGGGTTTTCCTTCCGGCCGGCACCACCGTGAACGGCCAGCAATGCCTACGCCACCCTCTGCAAAGGAGCAGTAAACATGACGACAGACGTTCTGTGGTTCTCTGAACTCGGACTCAAGGACCTGGACAAGGTGGGCGGCAAGAACGCCTCCCTGGGTGAGATGGTGCAGAACCTGACGTCCGCCGGCGTCCAGGTCCCGGACGGGTTCGCCACCACGGCCGACGCCTACCGCCGCTTCCTGTCCGATTCCGGGCTGGACCAGAAGATCGCCGACCGCCTGGTGGGACTGGACACCGACGACGTGACTGCCCTCGCCGCCGCAGGCCAGGAGATCCGGTCCCTGGTCCGCGAGACCCCGTTCCTGCCGGACTTCGAGGCACAGGTCCGCGAGGCATACCAGCAGCTGGTGGACAAGCACGCCGGATCCGAGGACCTGTCCTGGGCGGTGCGGTCCAGCGCTACCGCTGAAGATCTTCCCGACGCCTCCTTCGCCGGACAGCAGGAGACCTTCCTGAACGTCCGCGGCATCGAGAACATCCTGCAGGCCATCAAGGACGTCTTCGCCTCGCTCTACAACGACCGCGCCATCGCCTACCGCGTGCACCACAAGTTCGAACATGCCGAGGTGGCACTGTCTGCCGGCATCCAGCGCATGGTGCGTTCCGACGTCGGCGCGTCCGGCGTCATGTTCACCATGGACACCGAGTCCGGCTTCCAGGACGCCGTCTTCGTCACTTCCTCCTACGGCCTGGGCGAAGCCGTGGTGCAGGGCGCCGTGAACCCGGACGAGTTCTACGTCTACAAGCCCGCCCTGGAGGCAGGCCGCCCGGCGATCCTCAAGCGCGGCCTGGGCGAGAAGGCCCTGCAGATGACGTACACCACCAGCAGCGAGATCGGCCGCACCATCGACTTCGTGCCGGTGGAGGAGTCCCAGCGCTCGCGCTTCAGCCTGACGGACGACGACGTGGAGCAGCTTGCGCGGCACGCCGTCGCCATCGAGAAGCACTACGGCCGTCCCATGGACATTGAGTGGGGCAAGGACGGGATCGACGGCGGCCTGTACATCCTGCAGGCCCGTCCCGAAACCGTGCAGTCCCGCCGCGCCCCCGGCAGCATGAGCCGCTTCCGCCTCAACGAAAGCGGCCCCGTGCTGGTGGAAGGCCGCGCCATCGGCCAGCGCATCGGCGCCGGGAAGGTGCGGATCCTCACCGCCATCGACCAGATGGCATCCTTCCAGACCGGCGACGTCCTGGTGGCTGACATGACCGACCCCGACTGGGAACCGATCATGAAGCGTGCCTCCGCCATCGTCACCAACCGCGGCGGACGCACCTGCCACGCAGCCATCATTGCCCGCGAACTCGGGATTCCCGCCGTCGTCGGCACCGGCAACGCCACCGACGCCCTGTCCGACGGCCAGGAAGTCACCGTGTCCTGCGCCGACGGCGAGACCGGTGCCATTTACCAGGGCCTGCTGGACTTCAGCGTGGAGGAAACCGGCATCACCAACCTCCCCGAGGCGCCCGTGAAGGTCATGATGAACGTGGGCACGCCCGAGCAGGCGTTCACCTTCGCGCAGCTGCCCAACCACGGCGTGGGCCTGGCCCGGCTGGAGTTCATCATCAACCGGCAGATCGGCATCCACCCCAAGGCCCTGCTGAACCTGGACAGCCAGCCGGAGGACGTGGCCGCCGAGATCCGGCAGCGGATCAGCGCCTACGCCAGCCCCCGCGAGTACTACATCAAGCGGCTGGCCGAAGGTGTGGCCACCATCGCCGCGGCGTTCGCGCCGGAGCCGGTGATCGTGCGCATGTCCGACTTCAAGTCCAACGAGTACGCCAACCTCATCGGCGGCCCGGCATACGAGCCGCACGAAGAAAACCCGATGATCGGCTTCCGCGGCGCGTCCCGCTACTTGGAGCCGTCCTTCCGGGACTGCTTCGACCTCGAGTGCGAGGCCCTGTCCTTTGTCCGCAACGAGATGGGCCTGACCAACGTCAAGCTGATGATCCCCTTCGTGCGGACCCTGGACGAGGCGCAGGGCGTCATCGAACTGCTCGCCGAGAACGGCCTGCGCCGCGGTGAAAACGGCCTGGAAGTGATCATGATGTGCGAGCTGCCGTCCAACGCGCTGCTCGCCGACGAGTTCCTGGAGCACTTCGACGGCTTCTCCATCGGCTCCAACGACATGACCCAGCTGACCCTGGGCCTGGACCGCGACTCGGCAATCGTGGCCAACAGCTTCGACGAGCGGGACGCGGCGGTGAAGAAGCTGCTCAGCATGGCCATCAAGGCGTGCCGGGCCCGCGAAAAGTACGTCGGCATCTGCGGCCAGGGCCCCAGCGACCACCCGGACTTCGCGGAGTGGCTGGTGAAGGAAGGCGTCAACTCCGTCTCCCTGAACCCGGACACCGTGGTGGACACCTGGATCCGGTTGGCCGGTGCGTCGGAGGAGACTCCGAGTGTTGCCGCGGTTGCCGGCGCATAGCGGGTAGCCCGGTCACCCCTGGGCCGGCTCGGGCAGCAGTCCCAGCTGGCCCAGGAGTTCCACCTGGTCGAAGTAGGCGTGGTGCGAGGTAATCACGCCTGCTTCCACCGTGGCCACGTCGCAGCTCCGCACCCTGACCTGCCGTCCGGTTGCCGGCAGGGTCCCGCCGGTGGGGAGGCTCAACTGCCCGGTGTTCGTGCCCGCCACGAAGCCCTCCACCACGGCCACGTCCGCTGCCTCATGCGTCGCCAGCCGCTCGTACCTGACGTCCGGCATGGCCTCCCAGAAATGGAAGAAGTAGTCCGCGATCGCGTTCCAGCCGCGGATGTCGCCTTGGCCGGGAGTCCGGAGAACGGCGTCGACGGCGAAGCAGCCTGCCAGCGTCTCCCTGTCCTTTGTGTCCATGGCCGTCATCAGCCGGTCCATGACGTCACGTGCCTGTCCCACTGCAACCTCCATTCATATGGGACGCCGCTTGTATGGCGTCCATGGAGGAAAAGTACGACGGCGGTACGCGCCGCCGCGATCCCCTCACCGGGGGTTTAGGGGTGCTTCTGAAACCCCCAAATTGGGGATTGCGGCACCGCCCGCCGCGCGGATACTGGAGGTATGTGGGAGGAGCGCGCGGAGCGTGCCCGGCGGGAGATCGCCGCCATGGCTGCAGGCGGGATGGACCTGCCTGACCTCTACGCCTCGGCGCTCGCCGTCGTGCAGCGGGAGGTGCCGTTCGAGCAGGGCTGCTGGGCCGGCGTCGACCCCGCCTCCATGGTGATGACGTCGATCACCAACTGGCAACCCTGGCCCGTGGCGGAACATCAGTTCGAGGAGTACTTCCTTCGCTTTGCCCAGTCCGAATACACCGGCCAGGAACCCAACACCTTCGTCGAGCTGCTGCGGCGCCCGCGTCCCGTCGCCAGGATTTCTGATGCGCCGCACCGCGAAGTGGTCCGCAGCGTCCGGATCAACGACCTGCTCAAGCCGCTGGGCTTTGAACACGAGCTGCGGGCCGCGTTCCGGGTGGATGAGGCGTGCTGGGGAGTGGGGACCATCTTCCGCGAAGGCGGCCGGGATTTCACGGACCGGGAAGTGGAATTCCTGGGCGCGGTGACGGCTACCCTGGCGGCGGCGACCAGGGCCGCTGTCCGCGTGGCGCACCCCTCGGTGCCGGCCGCCGTCGGGCCCGTGATTGTCCTCGCCGGGCTGCACGGGGAGCTGCGCGCCGCCACCCCGGCCGCCGCCTCCTGGCTTTCCGAGGTGGAGGACGCCGCACCCGGCCGCTTCAGCCAGACGCTCTACTGGGTTGTTGCGCAGGCCCACGCCGCGGCCTCCGGAACGGCGCGGGCCAGGATGCTCGACGCCGGGAACAATTGGGTGGTGCTGCAGGCCTGCCGGCTGATCACCGGCGACGACCCCGAACAGATGGTGGTCACCGTGGAGCCGGCCACCACCCACGAACTCGCCGGCCTGCTGCTGCTGGCCTATGGCGTCACCGCCCGGGAGCGTGACGTGTGCCTGGACGTGCTGGCCGGAAGTTCCACCGCGGAGATTGCCCGGCACCTGTTCATCTCCCCGCACACAGTGCACGACCACCTGAAGTCTGTCTTCGAAAAAGTCGGCGTCGGGAGCCGGGGGGAGTTGGTGGCCCGGCTCGTGGCCTGAAAGGCGGAGGGATTCCATGCATGCCCTGGCGGCTTCAATACGCAGGCACCAGCTGCCGTGGTACTTCGGCGTCACCCTTTTCCTGTCCTGGGGCGCCATCGTGGGGGCCGTGTGGGTGGTCACCGGCGGCCTCTCACCCACTCCGGAACAGTTCCAGCGCACCATCCCCGCCACGGTTCCGGCCATGCTGCTGGGGCCGGCGGTGGCCAGCCTGGTCCTCACAGGTGTCGTGTCGGGGAGTGCCGGATACCGGGATCTCAGGGCGCGGTTGCTCACCTGGCGGGTCGAGGGGCGCTGGTATCTCGTCGCCCTGTTGGTCGCACCCGTGACGTTGGCCGCCCCGGTGCTGGTCCTCTGGATCTCCTCCCCGAATTATGCGCCGCGGATCGCCACCGAACCGGACAAGACCGGGATCCTTGCCATGGCAGTTGTGCTGGGACTGGTGGCCGGGCTGTTCGAAGAGATCGGCTGGACCGGGTTCGCCGTTCCCCGGGCAATGCAGCACTACAGCATTCTTTGGACGGGGGTCCTGGTGGGGGTGGTGTGGGGCGCCTGGCACTTCTTCGTGAACTACTGGGGCGGTGGCGGAACGAACGGCGGAGTGCCCCTGGCCGTCTTCATGTCGCTGTGGGTTGCCGCGGTGGTCGTCGGGCAGCTGACCGCCTACCGGGTGCTCATGGTCTGGGTCTACGACCATACCGGGAGCATATTGGTGGCCGCGCTGATGCACGCCAGCCTGACCGCCTTCCAGTTCATCCTTAACCCGCCGACCCCCGGAATTCCCCAGCAGGTCTACCCGTGGGGGCAGGCGGCCATCATGTGGCTGGTGGTTGCCGCCGTGGCCCTCACAAGCCGGGGCGAGATGGCGGGGCCGGGGCGGTTCCTGCCGATCCACGTCCGGTCACTGCACAGGCCGCGGCGGAGGCGGAGGTAGGCTAGGGGTTCTTTCGGGTGGTGGCGGGCAGGTGCTGTGCGGGGTCGAACCGGTCGAAGGCCGATGCGCCAATCACGAAGATGCCCCGCTGGGGAATCCAGAAGTCACCCAACCGGGTCTGCACGGCGAGCGGCTGCGGGCTGCCCAGGTCCTCGCCACCCAAAGTTGCCGAGCTGCGGGAGATGAACCACATCCGCCGGGGCTTGGCCCGGAAGCCTTGGTGGTTGGGTACGCTGCCCGCCAATCCGAGGCGCCCTGCGCTGAGCATGGGGCCGGCGGCGGAACCCATGGTTTTCAGGAACGCCCGGTTGGACAGGAGCTTGTTGGGCAGTGCCGTCATGACCGTACTCATGGCAGCGGTGACGGGCGTCGAATCGAGCTCCACGTCCCAGGTGAGGTCCACGCCCTGGCCAATGGTTACGGTGAAAGACGTGTCGCCGGTCCAGTTGACGGCAACATCGCACTGGACGGCGTCAGTGAGGCCCGCACTGAAGTAGCGGGCGCAGGAAAGCTCCGGTGCCGTGTCAGCGTAGATGGTCCAGGAGCCGCTGGGCCCCCGCAGCCAGACCGAGGTGTACCCTGGGCCCACGCTGGTGACGGGGAAGCGCCGCATGGCCAGGACGTAGCCGGAACTGAAGGGCAGTCCCATCACGCCATACCCGGAGAACCGCTCGTCCTCGCCGGGAGTGAGTGTGGCGTGGTGTTCTGCTTCCAGGGCCCGCGTCCGGATGGTCTTCATGGCTTCCGCCTCCGCATGGATGGTGGGCTGAGTTTACGCCCGGCCCGTCGCCTGGACAACGGACTTTGCCGCCCGCACCATGAGGCTTCATGGAATGGAAGTGGGAAGCCATAGGCAGACCCTAGCAAGCGGGTCCGGAAGTATTGCCGCGTCACGTCCGTTCCGGGGGCCGCCGGTGCCGGTGGTGGAGTTCGTAGTGGTTGAAGACGTCCGAGGAGGTGTCTCCCTCGTGGCCGAACTTTCCGCGCAGCACCTCGGCCAGGTCTTCCAGCGCCGCGTAGAGCATCCTGCCGGCAAACCGGAGTTCCGGGTTGGAGCTGTCCTGGGCCTCGGACGCGAGGCCGTGGGCGTAGGCAAGGGTGGCCGGAAGCGAACCCCGCTGCTCCACCTCGTGGAAGTAATAGGTCTCGTTGAAGGACAGGAGATCGATGCTCACGGAGGCCACGTTCTCCGCCATCGACTCCAGCAGCCCCGCTGCGTGCCGGGGTTCCAGGGACGCGATGCCGGAGGGTCCTGCCGCTTCCCGGAAAAGGTTCAGCTGATGGGCAAGCGCTCGGCGCCGGCTCAGTGCAGGGTAGGTCTGGAGGATCCAGGACACGGTGGCGGTCAGCAGGCCGAAACCGGCCACCGCCTGGAAGGCCATCACCAGCCGAAGGACCGGATGCGTGGCGACGATCTCGCCGAACCCCGCGGTGGAAAGGGCCACCAGCGAAATGTAGAGCGCCTCGGCAAAGTCGCCGTACCGGGGGATGTCATTTGAGTAGGAGAAGCCGTCGGGCAGGTGGGGGAGGTACAGCAGCGCCCAGCCCACGGCAGCCAGGGCAGCCCATGCAGCAATGACAGCGGCCATGGCCAACGGCGCGGCAATGGAGGAGGCCCCGCCCCGGACTTTGCTCGACACCCGCCAAAACACGCGCATGATGGTCCGTCCCACCGGCCCCGAGCCGTGGGGGTACAACAGGGTAAGGAAGACATCGGCCACCATCAGCAGAATCAACGCAGCGCCTACCGCAGTGAAGAGCACGCCCTCGAAGTCCATGCCTCATCTTAAGTGCCGCGCCCTGCCCGTAAGCCGGTCTGCTGGTTAGGCTGGCGCCATGGATTTTCGACTTCGCCAGGCCACGCCGGAGGACGCCGAAGGGGTGGTGCTCATGCAGACCCGGGCGCACGAGGAGTGCTATCCCCACCTCCTCTCACCGGCCTTTTTCGAGCAGCGCCGGGCCACCATCCCGGAACGGGTGGCGCGGCGGCGGGCCTTCCTGGACACCGAATACCCGCGGATCCTCGCCTTCGACGCCGACAACCAGCTGGTGGGGTACGCGGACGCCGGCCCCGGCCGGGAGGATGACGCCCCGGAAGCGCTGGAACTCTACTCGATCTACACTCTCCGGCACACCTACGGGACCGGCCTTGGGGCAGCCCTGGTGAGTGCCGCCGTCGGCTCCGGCCCCGCCTACCTCTGGGTGCTGGAAAACAATCCCCGTGCCCTGGCCTTCTACGTGAAACAGGGCTTCCGGCCTGATGGCAAGCGCAACACCCTGCCGCCCGAATGGGAGGCGCTGCCCGAGTTCCGGCTGGTGCGGCGGGGGCAGGAGGCCGCGGGGAGTTGAGGAGGACCTACGGCTACTTCGCGGCGCTGGTGGGCACGGTCTGCGTGGCGTTCATCCTCGCCATGCTTTTCCTCCCCCTGAACAGGACAGTCCGCAGCGATGTGCTGCAGGGTTTCCTTATCGGCTTTGGCCTGGCCTTCGTCACCGCCCAGGCCTACGCCCGCATCAGGGCGGTCAGGGTCAACGGCTGGACCACGATGCCCGCCCTGGGCGCTCCGGGCAACGGCGTACTGATGCGCGCCGCCTGCGCCCAGTTGTTTCCCGGCCCGGTGAATACACGGGAGGAGGCGGCCTACTGGTGGGCCAATACAGACGCAACGGGCAGAGGACTCAACGGCCGGTACCGGTATGTCCTCCGGTTCCCGCCTGGGGGCTTGCCGCCCACCACCGCGTTTTGGTCGCTGACCATGGGTGACGCCAGGAACCGCTTCGTCGCCAATCTCCTCAGACGGTACAGCGTCAGCGACCGGTCCGGACTCGTCCCCGGCCCCGACGGTTCCATTGAGGTCTATCTCCAGGCCACCCCTCCGGCGGGCGGCGAATCCAACTGGCTGCCCGCTCCGTCCGGAATGTTCATTCTGTGGCTGCGGGTCTATGAGCCCGGCCCGGAGATACTGGCCGGAAGCTACGTGGTGCCGCCGGTGGCCAGGGCGGGAGGCGGGACGCCGTGAGGCTGGAACACCTCCTGGTCTTCGGGTCGGTTATGGCGGTGACCTGGTTCGCGGCCCTCTACTTCTGGCCGCGCCTGCTGCTGTCCGTGTTCAAGCGGGCCATTCTGGTCAGGGGGTTCGGCGATGGTCCTGTCCCCGTCAACACTCTCTACACCCAGTCGGCCGCCCTTTTCGTAGACCCTCTCAACCTGCCGGCGGGCACCTCGAAACTGGCATCGGCTGGCGTCAACCGGGACACCCTGTTGACGCTGGCCTGGCTGGACCTCTCGAAAGGTCCGCTGGTGCTCCATGTGCCGGACATGGCAGGCCGGTATTACAGCGTGCAGTTCACCAACCCGTCCACCAACACCAACTTCGCCTACGTCGGCAGGCGCACCACCGGGACCGGGGCTGGCGATTTCCTCATTACCGGGCCCGGCTGGACCGGCGACGTCCCGGCCGGGATGGGACACATTGCCTCGCCCCGCCGCTCGGTGCTGCTCATCGGCCGGGTGCTGGTTTACAACGACGCCGACCTGGCAGCAGCCCACCGGCTCTCCACGCAGTTGCGCCTGGCACCCCTGCCGTAACTTCGGGAAGGCGCGGCGCATGATGGCGTACAGGGCACGACGGCGGCACAGCGGACGACGACGGAACGGAGCCCAGGTGCCACACCGGGCTTGGGCCGGCGCGGGCTACAGTGCGGCGGCGAGGGAGCGTCCCACGGTGAGGCCGGTGAAGATGCAGCCGCCCAGGAAGGTGCCTTCGAGCGCGTTGTACCCATGGGCGCCGCCGCCTCCGAAGCCAGCAGCTTCCCCGGCGGCGTAGAGGCCGGGAATGGGGAAGCCGTCGTGTCCCAGGGCCTGGCCGGACAGGTTCGTCTGGATTCCGCCGAGCGTCTTCCGCGTGACAACGTGCAGCTGCACGGCGATCAGCGGACCGGCCTTCGGGTCCAGGATCCGGTGCGGTTTCACCGTCCGGAAGAGCCGGTCACCCAGGAAACGCCGGCTGTTGCGGATGCCCGCCACCTGGACGTCCTTGGAGTAGGGGTTCCGGACCTCGGCGTCGCGGTCCTCGATCTGCCGCCGCACCTGCGCGTGGTCCAGCAGCGGCTTGTCGGTCAGCCCGTTCATCCCGCGGACCAGGTCCGCCAGGTTGTCCGCCACCACGAAGTCAGCACCGTGTTCCTTGAACGCCTCGATGGGAGCGCTGGCGCCGCGGCCCAGCCGGCTGCGGAGCAGCAGCTTGAGGTCCCGGTTGGTGATGTCCGGGTTCTGTTCGGACCCGGAGAGGGCGAACTCTTTTTCGATGATCCGCTGGTTGAGGATGAACCAGGAATGGTCGTACTCCTGGATGTCCGGGGTGGTCCGCAGCAGGCGGAGGGTACCCAGGGTGTCGTAGCCGGGAAGCCCGGGGGAGGGGAACCGGCGGCCCAGGGCATCGAACCACAGGGAGGACGGGCCGGGCAGGATCCGGATGGCATGGTCCGGCCAGATGGGGTTCCAGTTCCGGATCCCTTCGGTGTAATGCCACATGCGGTCGCGGTTGACCAGGCGGACCCCGGACTGGTCCGCGATGTCCAGCATCCGCCCGTCCACATGCTGCGGCACCCCGGTGACCATCTTCCGCGGCGGCGTCCCCAAACGCTCCGGCCACCAGCGCCGCACCTGTCCGTGGTTGCCGCCGATGCCGCCGGACGCGATCACCACGGCCTGCGCCCGCAGCTCGAACTCACCGGCCGCGTCCCGGTTGGAGGAGACGCCGCGCGGGGAGTTATCCGCTTCCAGCACCGAGCCGCGCACCCCGGTGACCCTGCCGCCGTCGTACGTTAAACCGTCCACCCGGTGCCGGAAGAATAACCGGACGCTGCCCGCCGATGCCGCCTCCCGGGCCTTGTCGGCGAACGGCTCGGAGACCCCGGTGCCGGTGCCCCACGGGACATGGAAGCGGGGGACCGAGTTGCCGTGGCCGCCGGCCCTGCCGTCGCCGCGCTCGGCCCAGCCCACCAGCGGCGTGAAGCGGATGCCCTGCTCCTGCAGCCACGCGCGTTTCTCGCCGGCGGCGAACTCCACGTACGCACGGCCCCACTGCTGCGCCCATTCGTCTTCGGGGCGGGGACCGGAAAGCCGGTCCCACTGGGCCGAGCCCTGCCAGTCCTGCCACGCCAGCTCGAAGGAATCCTTCACGCCCAGGCGCCGCTGCATGGGGGTGTCCACCAAGAAGAGTCCGCCCAGCGACCAGAACGCCTGGCCGCCCAAATTGGCCGCGTTCTCCTGGTCCACGATGGCCACCCGCTTCCCGGCGCGGACCAGCTCCTGGCTGGCCACCAGCCCGGCCAGCCCGCCGCCGATGATGATGACGTCCGCGTCCATGCGATCCCTGCCCCCGGTTGGAAATAAGTGAGAGTCCAGCATCAACCTACAGCAGGTTCAAAGCGCTCTCTTTCCCTGTTGGTGGGAGAATTGAGCCGGGACATGTGCCACGGCGCCGGCCCGGCACCGGCAGGTCCCGCCCAGCAATCCAGGAGGGGATCCTGATGAACCCCACCACAGTCGTTGTCATCGTCCTCGTCGTCCTGCTGCTCATCGCTGCGAGGATGTCGGTCCGGATAGTGCGCCAGTTCGAGAAGGGCGTGCTGTTCCGGCTGGGCAGGGTGGTCGGCGTGAAGGAGCCGGGTCTGCGGCTGATCATCCCGGTGGTCGACCGGCTGCCGCTGGTCAGCCTGCGGATCGTGACCATGCCCATCCAGTCGCAGGGCATCATCACGCAGGACAACGTGAGCGTGGACGTCTCGGCGGTGGCCTACTACCGGGTGGTGGACGCCGTGAAGTCCATTGTCGCCATCGAAAACGTTGCCGCGGCCATCGACCAGATCGCGCAGACCACGCTGCGGAAAGTCGTGGGCCAGCACACCCTGGACCAGACCCTGTCCGAGACGGCGCGGATCAACGCTGACATCCGGCAAATCCTCGATGTGCTCAGCGTCGAGTGGGGCGTGGAAGTTACGTTGGTGGAGCTGAAGGACATCCAGCTGCCCGAAAGCATGAAGCGCGCCATGGCCCGCCAGGCTGAAGCTGAACGGGAAAAGAGGGCGAAGATCATCGCTGCCGAAGGTGAGGCCATCGCCGCAACAGCCCTCGGCGACGCCTCCGACACCATGATGGCCCACCCGCTGGCGCTGCAGCTGCGCAACCTGCAGTCCCTGGTGGAAATCGGCGTGGACAAGAACACCACGGTTGTCTTCCCGGCACCGCTGATGAGCACCATCGGGGAGCTGTCCTCCTTCCTTGCCCGCGAAGGCCAGGCAGCAGCCGCAGGGGGCGCGTCGCCCATCAAGGCGGCATGACCACCGCTCGCCGACAATTCCCCGCCGTTCGGCGCGCCAACAGTACGTTTACTGATCATTTGCATGATGATTGCCCAAGGCAAGAGGCCGGGGTTTCACAAGGCCTTTAGCCTCTGGATCGATCAGACATCGACGTCGTCGACAAGCAAAAGGAATCAACCATGGGTTTCCTGGACCGTGACCACTCCATCGCCCCGCCGGGCTTCAACCGCTGGCTGGTACCGCCGGCCGCGCTCGCCGTCCATCTGTGCATCGGGCAGGCATACGCCACCAGCGTGTACAAGACTGCGCTGGTCAAGCACTTCGGCGCCAGCCTGACCGAGGTGGGCGTCATCTTCTCCATCGCCATCGTGATGCTCGGCCTTTCCGCCGCGGTCATGGGCACCTGGGTGGACACCAACGGACCCCGCAAGGCGATGTTCACGTCCGCCATGTTCTGGGTGGGCGGCTTCCTCATCGGCTCGCTGGGCATCTTCACCCGCCAGCTGTGGCTGGTCTACCTGGGCTACGGCTTTGTCGGCGGCATCGGCCTGGGCATCGGCTACATCTCGCCGGTGTCCACGCTGATCAAGTGGTTCCCGGACCGGCCCGGCCTGGCCACAGGCATGGCGATCATGGGCTTCGGCGGCGGCGCGTTGATCGCCAGCCCGGTCTCCCAGGCCCTGCTCAAGGCGTACGATCCCAACTCCGGCGCGCAGGGCTGGGTGGCAAGCGGCGACGCTGTGGGAAAGCTCTTCCTGACCCTCGCCGTCGTCTACCTCATCTACATGCTGTTCGGCGCGTTCACCGTCCGGGTGCCCGCTGACGGATGGCGCCCCGCGGGGTTCGACCCCTCCAAGGTCAAGGCCGCCAAACTGGTGACCACGGAGAATGTCTCGGCCAAGAACGCCATCAAGACGCGGCAGTTCTGGCTGGTGTGGGTGGCACTGTTCTGCAACGTCACCGCGGGCATCGGCATCCTGGAGCAGGCCGCGCCCATGATCCAGGACTTCTTCCGCCAGTCCGACGGCAAGTCCCTGGTGAGCGCCGGCGTGGCCGCGGGCTTCGTGGGGCTGTTGTCCATCGGCAACATGTCCGGCCGGTTTGCCTGGTCCGCCACCTCCGACGTCACCGGCCGCAAGCGGATCTACATGGTGTACCTGGGCGTGGGCGCCGTGCTCTACATCCTCCTGGCCTTCGCCGGGTCCAGCGCCACCGCCCTGTACGTGGTGCTGGCCTTCATCATCATCTCGTTCTACGGGGGCGGCTTTGCCACGGTCCCGGCCTACCTGCGGGACCTGTTCGGGACGTACCAGGTGGGCGCAATCCATGGCCGGCTCCTGACCGCGTGGTCCGCAGCCGGTGTGGCCGGCCCGCTGATCGTCAACAGCATCCTGGACGCGCAGGGCAAGCCCGGCCAGCTGAATGCCGTGTCCTACCAGCCCGCGCTGCTGACCATGGTGGCTCTGCTGGTGATTGGCTTCATTGCCAACCTGCTGGTCAAGCCTGTTGACCCGCGGTTCCACGAACGCCGTCCTGAGCGGCACGAATCTCCCCTGGAGGCCTGAACATGAGCAGCACTGCACACACCCACGGCGCACACGAACCGGTCCGCAAGTCCACCGGAAGGCTGGTCCTGGCCTGGGTCCTGGTGGGGATCCCGCTGGCCTACGGGGTCTTCCAGACGCTGACCCAGGTGGCCGCGCTGTTCGGTTAGTCCCGCGGCTTGGCCTCGGCGCCACACTGGCCCAGTTTTCAGGGACGGACGGCCGCGGAACCGTCGGGTTTTCGCCGTTCCGCCCCGAAAACTGGGCCAGTCCGTGCGCCGGGCGTCACGTGGAGCAGGCTTTCACCGATGCGGACGACGGCGGGCCCGGGTTTCCGGGGTTCCGGCGCCGCCCGGGGGCCCAAAGCATGCCCTGCGTGACGCGGGTGACCGGGTTCAGGCCGCCGCCGGCTTCATGATCCGCCGGCGCAGGATGCTGGTTGACACCCACGTGACCAAACTGCAGGCTGCGGCACCCCAGATGATGTCCATCACGGCCACCAGCGCGGTGAAGTCCCTCAGCACCGCAAACCCGGTCAGCGCCCAGGTGGCGTAGGTGAAGAAGCCGAAGAGGGCAGCCCCGGTGACCCGCTGGCGCAGCGTGGCCCGGGAGTCGTCCGGCCGGATGCCGTAGTGCACCATCCCCGCCACGAAGATGACGTAGAACAGCACCGCGCCCGGCAGGTTGGTCTTGGGTGCCAGCAACTCCCCGATCTGGCTCTTGTACAGCGGGCTGGCCACCAGCAGGATCCACACCACATCCAGCACCGCGAAGATCACGGCGGTGACGAAGTAGACGGTCAGCCAGTTCTTGGTGCGGGGGCTCATGCGTGGCTCCTTGCGTCGGGGGGTGCACAAGCAGTTCGGTGCTGCGGCTGCGGCCGGACTGGTCCCGCCGGCTGTCTTCCCGCGGCCGCGCCGTCCCACCCATACAAACCCGTGCCCGCTCCGAAGACTAAGCGGACAAGGCCATCGCGGCCGGGTCGGTGTTGAATGCGGTTGTACCCGAAAGGGTGCGGCAGGACCTGCCGTGCAGCAGAGCGCGGCGGGCCAGGGGAAAGGGAACGTGTCCGTGAACGAAAAGAGCCGCAAGGCCCTCATTAGTACCGTTATCGCCGTGGTGGTGGCGGTACTCATTGCCCTCGCCGGAAGCCAGGGCGGATCCAGGATCGGCGGGGTGCCCGTCTTCGCACTGGGAGTGGCCATCGCGTTCGTGATCCAGTGGTTGGTGTTCATCCCGTCCTTCAAGGCGCAGACGGAACGGTTCTACGATCTCACCGGCGCCCTCACGTACATCTCCATTACCGTGTTCCTGGTGCTGGCCTCGCCGGGGGTGGACGCACGCGGATTGCTGCTGGCGGCCATGGTGGTGCTGTGGGCCGCGCGGCTGGGCAGCTTCCTGTTCCTGCGGATCAGCAAGCACGGCAAGGACGACCGCTTCGATGAGCTCAAGCCGGACTTCTTCCGCTTCCTGAACACCTGGACCCTCCAGGGCCTCTGGGTGGTCCTCACCGCCGCGCTTGCCTGGGTGGCCATCACCTCGGACAAGAAGGCGGGCCTGGACGGGTTCTTCTGGGTGGGCCTGCTGGTATGGGCCGCTGGCATCAGCATTGAGACCGTGGCGGACGTGCAAAAGACACGCTTCAAGGACAACCCCGCCAACAAGGGCCGCTTCATCAACACCGGCCTGTGGTCAAAGTCCCGCCACCCCAACTACTTCGGCGAGATCACGCTGTGGGTGGGCGTGGCCATCATTGCCCTCCCCGTCCTGCAGGGCTGGCAGTGGGCGGCCCTGGTTTCCCCGGTGTTCGTCTCGCTGCTGCTGATCAGGGGCAGCGGCGTGCCGCCCTTGGAGAAGAAGGCGGACAAGAAGTGGGGCGGCCAGGCCGACTACGAGGCGTACAAGAAGAACACCCCCGTGCTGGTACCAAAACTGAAGTAGGGCTTTCCCAAGCAGGGATTGACGACGGCGGCCTCCGGAACCGGGTGCCGCCGTCGCCCGTTGTTCAGTTACGATTTAACCCATCAAGGGGAGTACTCCCGTCTGTGGTTGGCCCGTCAATACGGATGCAGCGATGCATTCCGGGCCACCGGCTCCGGTTCCGCCGGGCGGAGGAGACCTTGGCGTACATGTCAGCGCCTACCCCTTGGAGTACCCACATGCAGGTCACACCGCTCGTCTGGATCATCACCATTGCCGTGACGATCCTGTTCTTCGTCTACGAGTTCTTCGCTCACGTCCGCAAGCCCCACGAACCGTCCATCGGTGAATCGGCACGCTGGTCGGCGTTCTACATCGGACTCGCGCTGGTGTTCGGCGTCGGGATCGGGATGGTCTCGGGCTGGACGTTCGGCGGGGAGTACTTCGCCGGCTACCTCACCGAGAAGGCCCTCTCGGTGGACAACCTGTTCGTCTTCCTCATTGTGATGACAGGGTTCGCCGTTCCCAAGAAGTACCAGCAGAAGGTGCTGATGGTGGGCATCATCATCGCCCTCATCCTGCGCGGCGGGTTCATCGCCATCGGCGCCACGCTGATCGAGAACTTCTCCTGGGTGTTCTACATCTTCGGCGCCCTGTTGCTCTTCCTCGCGTACCGGCAGGCCTTCGGCGGGCACGACACCAACCCGGCGGACGGCAAATTCATGAAGCTCGTCCGCCGTGTCCTGCCGGTCACCCCGGACTACCACCGGGACAGGCTCACCGTGAAGCTGGACGGCAAGCGGTTCGTGACGCCGATGCTGCTCACCATCATCGCCATCGGCTTCGTGGACCTGATCTTCGCCGTCGACTCGATTCCCGCGATCTACGGACTCACCAGCGAGGCGTATATCGTCTTCACTGCCAACGCCTTCGCCCTCATGGGCCTGCGGCAGCTGTTTTTCCTCATTGGGGGGCTGCTGGAACGGCTGGTGTACCTGGCCCAGGGGCTGGCCGTCATCCTCGCATTCATCGGCGTGAAGCTGGTGTTCCACGCCCTGCACGTCAACGAGCTCCCGTTCATCAACGGCGGCCAGCCGCTGCTGTGGGTGCCGGAAATCCCCATCTGGCTCTCG
>Ga0308169_10002396_pt1 | contig 19521 bp, 18 predicted proteins | sample PhyBR1_2_FD_202139 | JGI IMG/M metagenome (GOLD analysis project Ga0308169, IMG submission 202139) | Phyllosphere microbial communities from UC Gill Tract Community Farm, Albany, California, United States - DLSLSB.R1 | ecosystem: Host-associated > Plants > Phyllosphere > Unclassified | place...
CGACGGTAACGATGCCACCGGCGTTCGCGATCTTCTTCTGCAGTTTCAGTGCTACGTACAGGCCGACGTACCCGCCGCCGACGACGAGTACCCTGGGACGGTCCTGGAGCTGTGGGGTGGTTGCCATGCTCTTAAGGATAGCCCAGTTTGTGAAAATCTTCACTAATCGGTGCGACGGTCCGTAACGCGCGATTCCCGGTGCGGATCGACCCGTTCCACGACGCCGGTATCGGCTTCCTCACCCACGAGAGCGGGGTTGCGTGCAGCCCTGCGCAACTGGACGGCAGCCGCAGCGATGATTGCCACGAAGAGGGCGGCAAAACCGATGACGACGGCGCCGCCGATGGCACTGTCCCGCGGCGAGGCCGGCTTGGCGGCGGGGACGGTGGGCTCGGGGTGCGTGGGTGCTGCGCTGGGCACAGGCGTGGCGGAGGGCAGCGGTGTGGCTGGAGCCGCATTCCCCCGCCGGTGGACGCGGATCCACTCGGCGATGGTGCCCAGCGGGTTGACTGAAACCTGCGGTACATCAGCCTTGAGGGCAGCCTCGGCGTTGAGGATGCCGTAGCCGTACAGCGGGTCTTTCCCGGGTGCGCCGGCGTCCTTTGCTGTGGTGATGATCCTGTTGATGACCTGTTCGGCGCTCATGTCCGGCCACTTGGACCGGATCAGGGCAGCCACGCCGGCAACGATGGGGGTGGAACCGGAGGTTCCGGCCCACTCCGCGTAGCCTCCGCCGGGGAGGCCGCCGAGGAGGTTCTCGGCCGGTGCTGCCACGCCGATGCTGATGCCTTGGGAAGAGGCGTCCACGCTGGCCATGTTCTTGCGGTCCAGGCCGGCGACCGTGAGGACGCCCGGGATGGTGGCCGGGGCGCCCACTTGGGTGTTGCCGCCGACGCGGTTGCCCGCCGCCGCAACGATGACTACGTCCTTCTGTTCTGCGTACAGGAAGGCTGCATCCCAGCTTTGCGGCCACTGGGGCGTGGTGCTGCCCAGTGAAATGTTGATCACCTTGGCGCCGTTGTCCACGGCCCAGCGGACGGCCTCGGGAATCTGGTCCTGGTCGCTCTTGCCTGAGGGGTTGGGTGAGCCCAGCCAGGTGGAGACCGAGAGGAGCTGTGCCTCCGGGGCCACGCCCATGATGCCGTCGGGCGGTGTGCCTGCCGGTCCCGGGCTGGGGCTGGGGCTTGGGCTGGCGGGCTGGTGTCCGCGGCCTGCCAGCATCGTTGCCACCAGGGTGCCGTGTTCAGGCTTGGAGCCGACGCTCTTCTGGCCGTCCGGCTGGCCGGAACCGGATGCATCGTAGCCGCCCACGACGGCGCCCTTGAGGTCCGGGTGCTGGGCATCGATGCCGCTGTCGATGACGGCTACCTTGACGCCTGCGCCCTTTGACACTTCCCAGGCCTTGGTGATGCCGGAATCTGCCAGCCAGTATTCCTTGTCGCGCCACTCATCCGCGCGTGCGGAGGGTGCCGTGAAGAGGCCGGCGCAGAGGCAGCATGCGGCGAGGAGGACTGCCATCAGGGCCGCGGCTGCGCGCGGCAAAATGGGGGTGGAAGCTGCAGTGGAGCGCATGGGCCTATCCGATGCTCAGCGCGATGCCGTCGAGGATGTCGTGCTCGCTGGCGGTGGCTGCAGTGATCCTCCCGCCGGTCAACTCCCCCATCCGTTCCAGGATCCGGCGCCACACCAGGCCCCCGGCACCGATGACGTCCACCCGTCCCGGGTGCATATACGGCAGCGCCGCGCGCCTGTCCCGTGTCATGGTGAGCAGGTCGGTGGCGGCGGCGCGGACCTCCGCGAGGGGCAGTTCCGTGCCATGGATCGCGTCCGGCGAATACTCCGGCAGCCGGAGGGCGTGGGCGGTGATGGTGGTAACCGACCCGGCAACCCCGACGACGGCGGTGGCGCGTTCCAGCGGCACCTCGCGTCCGGCGCGGGCTATGGCGGCGTCCACGTCGGCTTCCGCGGCCGAGATCTGCGCAGGCGTGGGGGGATCGTCGTGCAGGTGCCGTTCGGTCAGCCGGACGCAACCGATGTCCACGGACTTGGCTGCGGTCACACCGGCGGCGGTGCCGAGGACGAATTCGGTGCTTCCGCCGCCAAGGTCCACCACCAACACCTGGTGGCCGTCGAGGACAGGCAGGACGCTGCTGGCGCCGGCGAAGGACAGTGCCGCTTCCTCGTCGCCGGAAATAACTTCCGGATCCACTCCCAGCAGGTCCCGGATTCCGGCCACGAAGACGTCCCGGTTGCGCGCGTCCCGGCTTGCGGAAGTGGCCACGAAGCGGATCCGCTCCGCGCCGTGGTCCTTGATCAGGCGCGCATAGTCTGCGGTTGCGGCGAAGGTCCGTTCCAGGGCTTCGGGAGCCAGTTCGCCGGTGGCGTCCACGCCCTGGCCCAACCGGACCACGCGCATCTCGCGCACGACGTCGGTGAGGGTCGTGTTGCCGTTGCTGCGCTGGATGTCCGCGATCAGGAGCCGGATGGAGTTGGTGCCGCAGTCGATGGCGGCCACGCGGGTCATTCGGCTTCCCCTGCTGTTCCGGCGGACTTCCGCACGGGAGCCGGCCGGCCCACAATATCGGGCAGGCCCTGGGGTCCGTGGCGGCTGAGGTCCTTGGACGGTGCCTCGCCGGTGGTATCCCACGCGCCGTCGCAGTAGCACTTGTCCGCCGTCCACCACTCGCTGATCAGTCCGATCGCCTTGTCGCCGAGCGGGTTGACACCGCTGCCCGCTGCCAGGGAATGGCCCACCAGGACGTGCAGGCATTTGACCCGGGTGGGCATGCCGCCGGCCGAGACGCCGTCGATTTCAGGAACGGGGCTAATCCCCGAACGCTGCCCGATGGCATCCCGGGCGGCAAGGTAGTCCTCGTGGGCTGCCCTGTAGGCAGCGGCCAGGCCCTCATCGGCGGCCAGCTGTTCATTCATGCTGTTCATTACCCCGGCCGCTTCCAGCCTGGAAACCGCGGACGTGATGACCGGGTGCGTCAGGTAGAAGGTGGTGGGGAACGGGGTTCCGTTGCTGAGGCGGGGCGCGGTGGCCGCGACCAGGGGGTTGCCGCACACGCAGCGGGCGGGAATCTCCACGACGTCGCGGACGGGGCGTCCCAGTTGCCTGCTCAATACTTCAAGGTCGTGTGCTGTCGGTTGGCGGGAGTCGTCCCGGGCGGCTGCCGTGTTGTGTTCCACTGTCGCGGGCCGTCCTTCCTGTGCGGTTCAGTCTGTGGCCGCGCGCCGGATGGACTCCCACAGGGAATCCACCCACGGCAGATCGGCGGGGTCTTGTGCTGCTGCGCCGGCGGGGCTACTGCTTTCTCCGGCCGGCTCATCGCTGCCAAAAACCCAGTAGCCGGTTTCGCCCGGCATAACCATGTTAATGCGGTCGCGGGCCTGTTGTTTGACGTAGTTGGGGTCCTGCCAGCGTGAGACCTGCTGGCGGAGGGCGTCGCCTTCGGCCTGGCGGGCGGCGATATCGGCGTTGAGGGCGTCGATTTCGGCCTTCTTGTCGAAGAAGATTTTCACGGTGGGAGCCAGCATGATGGTGATGGCAATCATCACCACGGCCAGCGCGAGCATGCGTCCGGAGAACGCCTTGGCCGGCACTGGATGCTGTTCGTCCTCGTCCGCCCGGCCGCTATTCGCGCCGACAGGGCTGCTGCCCTTCCGACTCGTGGCGGGCTTTGGCTTCTTCGCCTCCCCCGCCTTTCCGGCGGCAGCCTTCCCTGCACTCCCCCGGCCCTGCCGTGCGGGGACCGTGTCCTTGGCAGCCGTACTTCCCTTGGCCGTGCGGAAATCCGCCCGGATGACGTCGGCACCGCCGGAGGGCCCGTCGTCGGCCGTTTCCTGGGCTGGACGGGAGGGGGCGACCTTGGGAACTTTGGGGCGGCGGGTAGCCATGACACTCCTGAAACGCAGCCTGCCGGGGCCGCCACTATCTGTGCTGGACCTTCACTGCTGAACAAATGCTGTTGGAAACAACAGCGGTGGCTATGGTCTTTCAACCATAGCCACCGCGGAAGGGTTTAGGCGGTTACTAGCCCTTGAAACGCGGGAAGGCGCTGCGGCCGGCGTAGCGTGCGGCGTCGTCGAGTTCCTCTTCGATGCGGAGCAGCTGGTTGTACTTGGCCACGCGCTCGGAGCGGGCCGGTGCGCCGGTCTTGATCTGGCCGGCGTTGGTGGCCACCGCGATGTCGGCGATGGTGGTGTCCTCGGTTTCGCCGGAGCGGTGCGAGGTGATGGTGGTGTAGCCGGCACGCTGGGCCAGGCTGACGGCGTCCAGGGTCTCGGTCAGCGAACCGATCTGGTTGACCTTGACCAGCAGGGAGTTGGCGGTCTTGGTGTCGATGCCGCGCTGCAGGATGGCGGGGTTGGTGACGAACAGGTCGTCGCCCACCAGCTGGACCTTGTCGCCGATTGTGTCGGTGAGGGTCTTCCAGCCTTCCCAGTCGTTCTCGTCCAGCGGGTCCTCGATGGAGACCAGCGGGTAGGCGTCCACGAGCTCGGCGTAGTAGGCGCTCATCTCGGTGGCGGAGAGGGCCTTGCCTTCGAACTGGTAGGCGCCGTCCTTGTAGAACTCGGAGGAGGCCACGTCCAGGGCCAGGGCGATGTCCTTGCCGGGGGTGTAGCCGGCGTTCTTGATGGCTTCCTGGATCAGGTCCAGTGCGGCGCGGTTGGAGGGCAGGTTGGGAGCGAAGCCACCCTCGTCGCCCAGGCCGGTGGAGAGGCCCTTTTCCTTCAGCACGGACTTGAGGTTGTGGTAGACCTCAACGCCCCAGCGCAGGCCCTCGGAGAAGGTCTCCGCGCCGATGGGGGCGATCATGAATTCCTGGATGTCGACGTCCGAGTCGGCGTGGGAGCCACCGTTGAGGATGTTCATCAGCGGCACGGGCAGGACGTGCGCGTTGGGGCCGCCCAGGTACTTGTAGAGCGGCAGGTCAGCGGAGGCTGCGGCTGCGTTGGCGACGGCCAGCGAGACACCGAGGATGGCGTTGGCGCCGAGCTTGCCCTTGTTGGGCGTGCCGTCCAGGTCCAGCATGGCCTGGTCGATGCTGCGCTGGTCCGTGGCGTCGAAGCCGGTGAGGGCAGGAGCGATCTGGTCGATCACGGCGTCGACGGCCTTCTGCACGCCCTTGCCCAGGTAGCGGCCCTTGTCGCCGTCGCGCAGTTCGACGGCCTCGTGCTCACCGGTGGAGGCGCCGGAGGGAACCGCCGCGCGGCCGATCTGGCCGTCCGAAAGCAGGACTTCAACTTCTACAGTGGGGTTGCCGCGGGAATCGAGGATCTCGCGGGCGTGGATGGCATCGATAAGCGCCATGAATTTGCTCCTTATGGGCGATTAACGGGGGGAATCAGGCAGAAAACTCGACGTACTCGTCACGGACTAGCGTAGTCGAGAGTGCTCCGGGTTACTCAAACCGGTCAAGGCCGGGACGTCATGATGGCGCAGGCTCGCTTCGGTCGCCGTACCCGCCCTGATCGGTCTGGTAACGGCGGACAGCGGCGCGCAGGGCCCGCTCGGCGTCCATGCCGCTGTCCCGGGCGGAACGCACGACGGCGAGCAGCAGGTCTCCGAGTTCCTCCTCGCTTGCGGGGATGGTGACTCCGCCGGGAAGCGCGAGGCCCGAGCGGGCGGCGCGGTCCAGTGTCTTCTGCGCCCGGGCCAGCGCCGGGAGGGCCGCCGGGATGCCTTCAAACGGGTTTTGCCGTTCCGGCTTTTCGGCCCGCTTGACCGCATCCCACTTCTGCTCAATTTCCTCCACCGTGGCGGGGAACCTGTCCTGCAGTGAGCCGTCCGGCTTGAAGACGTGCGGGTTGCGGCGGACCATTTTGGCACCCAGGCCGCGTGCCACGTCGTCGAACGTGAACGCGCCGCGCTCCTCAGCGAGGCGGGCATGCAGCACCACCTGCAGCAGGACGTCACCAAGCTCGCCCTGGAGTTCGCCGTCCGGGTGGCCTTCCTCGATGGTTTCGGCCACCTCGTAGGCCTCCTCGAGGAGGTATTCCACCAGTGATGCGTGCGTCAGGGCACCCATCCAGGGGCAGTGCTCACGCAGCTGCGCTATTACCGCAACGAGCCTCTCGACGGGCCGCTGGTCAGCCAAGGTTGGCGTAGGCGTCGTTGATGTACTCCACCAGCGCTTCCTTTTCCTCCAGGGGCAGGAAGGATGCCTCTGCGGCGTTCAGCGTCAGCTCCAGCAGGTCGTCGAGGTCGTAGTCGAAGGTTTCTACCAGCAGGTTGAACTCGTCGGTGAGGGTGACGCCGCTCATCAGGCGGTTGTCCGTGTTGATGGTGACGTTGAAGCCCAGCTGGTAAAGCATGTCCAGCGGGTGACTTTCGATGCCGTCACCGAATTCGGCGATCGCACCGGTCTGGAGGTTGGAGGAGGGGCAGATCTCCAGGGCGATGCCGCGGTCGCGGACCCAGCTGGAGAGATCACCGAGGGTAACCAGGCCAACGGTGTCCCCCGCTTCCTCGTCGTCGTCGAATTCCACCATGATGTCTTCGGCGATCCGCACCCCGTGTCCCAGGCGGAGGGCGCGGCCGTCCACCAGGGCGGACTGGATGCTCTCCAATCCGGCCGCTTCACCGGCGTGCACGGTGGCAGGGAAGTTGTGCTGGGCGAGGTAGGTGAAGGCGTCCTTGAAACGGCTGGGCAGGAAGCCGTCCTCTGCGCCGGCAATGTCAAAGCCTACGGCGCCCTTGTTGCGGTGCCGGATGGCCAGTTCGGCGATCTCCTGGCCGCGGTCGGCATGCCGCATGGCGGTGATGAGCTGGCCCACCTGGATTTCGCGGCCGGTCTCGGAAACAGCCTCGACGCCGGCTTCCAGGCCTTCCTGCACGGCTTCCACCGCCTCATCCAGGCTGAGCCCCTTCTGGAGGTGCTGCTCCGGCGCCCAGCGCACTTCGCCGTACACCACGCCGTCGTCAGCGAGGTCCTCGACGAATTCCTTGGCCACCCGGAACAGGCCCTCGTAGGTCTGCATGACGGCCACCGTGTGGTCGAACGTCTCCAGGTAGCGGACCAGGGATCCGGAGTCGGCGGATTCGCGGAACCACTGGCCCAAGGCCACCGGATCGGTTGAAGGGAGCGTGTGCCCGACGGCTTCGGCCAGTTCGATGATGGTGGCCGGACGGAGTCCTCCGTCCAGGTGGTCGTGAAGGGAAACCTTGGGCAGGCTCTTCAGGTCAAAATCGATGGCAGGGGCAGCGTCAACAATGGGCTCAGTCACGTTCCCACCTTAGGGTGGGGCGCTGTGCAACGCCAGCCGCTACTTCGCCGCGGGACCGGCCTCTGCCGACGGCACCACCAGGGCGTGGGTTCCCGGACGCCCGTCCCGGCCGGAACCGGAACCGGAGCCGGAGGTTCCTTCGGTCCAGCCGTCCGCATCCTGGCCGCCGTCGTTGCGGCCCAGCCGCTTGTGCCACCAGCGCAGCAGGTGGTCGATGAGGACGCCCAGGACGATGGCGAACACCACCGCGATGCCCGCGCTCAGCAACGGATTGTGGTGCAGCCACGGGAACGAGCTGGCAAGCAGGCCGATGCCAAGCGAGTAACCCACCCAGGTGAGGCAGGCGACGGCGTCGAATGCGAAGAACCTGCGGTGGGAGAAGCCTGTACTGCCGGCCACGTAGTTGACCGCCACCCGGCCCCAAGGGATGTAGCGGGCGGTGAAGATCAGCACCGCGCCGCGCTTCTCCAGTTCATAGCGTGCCCAGGCGAAGACTTTCCGTACTTTGGGCCGGCGCATCCATCCCCACCGCTCCAGGCCGATCTTGCGCCCGAGCATGTAGGCCATGTTGTCACCGGCTATGGCACCGACCAGGGCGGTGACGCCGAGGATCCAGAGGTTGGGTTCGCCGCTGTGCCGGGAGAAAGCCGCCAGCGCAACGATGAGGGTCTCGCTGGGGACCACCATGGCGAAGCCGTCCACGAAGAAGAACACCAGCAGCGCCGGGTAAATCCACCATTGGCCCGCTGCATGGAGCACGGCCTCATTAATAAACTCCACGCGGTGTTGCTCCTGTATAAAAACGACACAGCCAATGTGCCGCAGCCAAAGCGGAAAATCTTCCTAAGTGTCCCATGCAGGGGCCGCTGTCCGCTACGGCCCGATGCCGGGAATTACCCGTCCAACGCGCGGGTCAGGTGCCGGGTTCCCGGATTCGTTCCACCACGTTGGGTTTGCCCCGCAATTTGTTGATCACCAGATCCACCACAATGCCAAGGGCCACGGCACAGACGATGGCGATTGCCGCTCCCAGGAGGTGGTTGTCCTCAAACCACTGCCCGAAAAACAGCCCGATCGCCACGGAGTAGCCTGCCCAGAGGCTGGCCGAAAGGCTGGTCAGGCCGACGAACCGAAGGTGCGGATAGTGCGTAACCCCGGCCGTCAGGTTGACGGCTACCCTGCCGATGGGAACAAAGCGGGCCACCAGGATCAGCGACGCCGGCCGCTTACGCAGTTCCCGGCCCGCCCACCGGAACGCGCTTTGCATCCGCGGCCCGCGCATCCACGCCCAGCGCCTGGTGCCCACCCGGCGGCCGATGAGGTAGGCAATGTTGTCGCCGGAGAAGGCTCCGGCGGCAGCGACGAGGGCCAGGAGCAGCGGGTTGGGAACATCGGCGGTGGCCGCTACCGCCGCGAGGCCCACCACCACCGATTCGCTGGGGACCGGCGGGAAGAAGCCGTCAATGATGCAGCAGGCCAGCACCAGGACCAGCACCCACGGCTGCCCGGCTGCGGCGAGGATGAAGTCGTTGATGGCCTGCATTGGTCCCTATGCTATGCGGTCGATGATGAGCTGCTGGGCAGGCCGCGAACCCTCCGGAGCGATGATTACGGCGTGTTCCAGGGCTTCGCGGGCCCGCGCGAACTTTTCAGGCGTGTCCGTGAGGAGGGTCATCAAGGGCTCCCCTGCACGCACAGTGGCGCCCGGCTTGGCATGCATGCGGACTCCGGCCCCGGCCTGGACAGCATCCTCTTTACGGGCCCGGCCGGCACCCAGGCGCCAGGCGGCCACGCCGACTGCCAGCGCGTCGAGTTCCACCAGCACCCCGTCGGCTGGGGCGTAGATGATGTCCGATTCCCTGGCAACGGGAAGGGCGGCGCCGGGGTCGCCGCCCTGCGCCGCAATCATCCGGTTCCAGACGTCCATGGCGCGGCCGTCTTTCAGGGCCGCTGCGGGGTCGGCGTCCCGCACTCCTGCGCAGGCGAGCATCTCTTCGGCGAGCCGGACAGTCAGCTCCACCACGTCGTCAGGGCCCCCGCCGGCCAGCACCTCCAGCGATTCCTCCACTTCGATGGCGTTGCCTGCCGTGAGGCCCAACGGGGTGCTCATATTGGTCAGCAGCGCAACCGTATTGACCCCTGCATCCTTGCCGAGCGCCACCATGGTCTCGGCGAGTTCGCGGGCCTTGGCCTCGTCTTTCATGAACGCCCCGCTGCCCACTTTGACGTCGAGGACCAGGGAGCCGGTGCCCTCGGCGATCTTCTTGCTCATGATCGATGAGGCGATCAGCGGGATGGCTTCCACAGTGCCGGTAACGTCCCGCAGTGCATAGAGCTTCTTGTCGGCCGGGGCCAGGCCCGCACCCGCGGCGCAGATCACCGCGCCGACCTCCTGGAGCTGGGCCAGGATCTCGTCATTGCTGAGGTTGGCCCGCCAGCCGGGAATCGATTCCAGCTTGTCCAAGGTTCCGCCCGTGTGCCCCAGCCCGCGGCCGGACAGCTGCGGAACGGCGACCCCGAACACCGCCACCAGCGGGGCCAGCGGCAGGGTAATCTTGTCCCCCACCCCGCCGGTGGAGTGCTTGTCCGTGGTGTACTTCAGGCCGCCGTCGGGGCGCCGGAGGCTGGAAAAATCCATCCGCTCACCGGAGGCGATCATGGCCGCGGTCCAGCGGGCAATTTCGGCCCGGTCCATGCCGTTAAGCAGGATGGCCATGTTCAGGGCGGCCATCTGCTCGTCCGCAATGACCCCGCGGGTGTAGGCGTCGATGGTCCAGTCGATCATTTCGGGGCTCAGCGTCCCCTTGTCCCGCTTGGTGCGGATGACGTCGACGGCGTCGAACGCTTCCGCGCTGGTGTTCTGCGTGCGGTTCTCGTTCACCGGGTCTCCTCCAGGTGTTCGGGACCGAAGGCGTCAGGCAGCACCTGGTCCATGGTTTTGATGCCTTCGCCCGTCATGAGTTGCATGTCCGGTGCCCGGAATTCGTACAGCAGCTGCCGGCACCGGCCGCACGGCATGAGGATGTTACCCGCGCCGTCAACGCAGTAGAAGGCCCGCAGCTGTCCGCCGCCAGTCATCTGCAGGTTTCCCACCAGGGCGCACTCCGCGCAGAGGGTCAGCCCGTAGCTGGCATTCTCCACGTTGCAACCGCTGACGATCCGGCCGTCCCCGGTGAGGGCCGCGGCACCCACCGGAAACTTTGAGTACGGGGCATAAGCGTTCTTCATTGCGGCGACGGCGGCTGCCTCCAGCACAGCCCAGTCCACCGTTTCAACGTGCTCCATGGCGGTCACCCCTTGACGTAGGGGATGCCGTCGGCCGCGGGCGGCCTGGACCTTCCCACCAGTCCGGCCACCGCGATGACGGTCAGGGCATATGGCAGCATCGCCATGAACTGGCTGGGCACCGGCGAACCGATGATGGTGATGATGCTTTGCAGATTGTCGGCGAAGCCGAACAGCAACGCAGCCAGGAAGGCTCCGATGGGGTTCCAGCGCCCGAAGATCATTGCGGCAAGGGCGATGTACCCCCGCCCGCCCGACATGTCCTTGGTGAAGGCGTCCACCGACACCAGGGTGAAGAAGGACCCACCGATTCCGGCGATGGCACCGCCCATGAGGACGTTGATGAATCGGGTGCGGTTGACGTTGATGCCCACGGTGTCCGCCGCTTGGGGGTGCTCACCGACGGCGCGCACCCGCAGTCCCCACTTGGTGTGGAACAGCCCGACGTAAACCACGATCACGGCGACGTACATGAGGTAGCCCACCAAGGACTGGCGGAACAGGATAGGTCCGATGACCGGGATGTCGGCAAGGAACGGGATGTCAATCGCCTGCAGCCGGCCGGGCTTGTTCAGCTGCTCCGGGTTGGCGGTGAGGAGGGTGGAAAACAGGAAGCTGGTGAGCCCGCTGATCAGGACATTGAGCACGACACCGACGATGATCTGGTTGACGAGGTACTTGATGCTCACCACGGCCAGGACCAGGGATACCAGAGCCCCCGCGATGGCTGCAGAGATGAGTCCCAGATAGACATTGCCGGTCACAGTGGCAACGACGGCGGCGGAGAAGGCGCCGAGCAGGAGCTGGCCCTCGATGGCGATGTTGACGACGCCGGCCCGTTCGCACAGCACGCCGGACAGGGAGCCGAACACCAAGGGCACGGCCAGGGTTACGGCGCCGGCCAGGAGGCCGCCGAGGGAGATGGACGGCTCGGGGTCCCGCCCGCCGGCGACGATCCAGATCATGAACCCGGCAAGGAAGACCACCGCGAAGATGGCACCTAGCCACCCCGGTGTCCGCCTCCGCTGCAGGGTCAGGACGCAGGAATACCCAGCCAGGGCGAGCAGCACGATGGAACAGGTCCAGCCGAGCGCCATCGAAGGCACGGTGACCTTCTCCACGCGGGCGACGCCCAGGATGGCCAGCCCCAGGACGACGACCGCCGCGATGGCGCTGGGAGGAATCCAGCGGTCCACTGCCGCATCGGCACGCCGCCGGCTAATCCAGCGGTAGCCAAGGTAGAGGGCGGCAGCTGCGGCCACGGCCAGGGTGATCCAGGCCGCCGCGGAGGAGGCGTTCGGGTCCCGGGCCTCGGCGATCCGGAATCCGGCGGATTTCGTGTTACCCAGGAAGCCGAACAACACGGTACCCAGGATGGCCAGCAGGCCCAGTCCGATCCCGGCTTTCCAGCTCACTAATTCCGTTGCGCTTGCTTGCCCACCGGGCCGCCGGGTGCGGGGGGCGGGGCCGGTTCCCTTTCCGGCGTCCGGCTGCTTGCCGGCGGAAGACTGTGTCGTAGTGCTCATGCTGCCGCTCCGCTCTTGACGCCGCCGGTACGCGAACCTGCGGTCCCGCCCCTGGTGGTTTTCTTCTTTCGGGGGTTAAGTCCGAATATCGCACGGACCAGCGGCGGTGCCGCGATGAACAGCACGATCAGGGACTGAATGACGAGCACGATATCGATCGGCGTCTGCGTCTGGGCCTGCATCGCCACCCCGCCGGCCCGGAAGGCACCGAAAAGAAGGCCCGCGAAGAAGGTTCCCCACGGCGTCGAGCGTCCCAGCAGCGCGACGGTGATGGCATCGAAACCGATCGAAGCGGCGACGCCGCCGGAGAGGTACTTTTCGGTTCCCGATACTTGGGCCACGCCCGCCAGCCCCGCCAGGGCGCCGGCAACGGCCATCACCAGAATGGTGCTGCGGGCAACGTTAATACCGGCCGTACGGGCTGCGTTGGGGTTTGCGCCGACGGCCCGGAACTCAAAACCAATGGTGGAACGGTTAAGCAGCCACCAAACGAAGACGGTAGCCAGGATCGCAGCCAGGAACCCGGCGTGCAGGCGGAATTGCGGTCCGAGGAGTTCCGGGAACAACGCCGTGGAGTCCAGGAAAGGGGAGATCGGGTTGGTGGAGCCCTTGCGCTGGAAGCCCGGGGTTGTGAGCAGGAACAGCAGGAGGAAACTGGCGATGTAGTTGAGCATGATTGTCACAATCACCTCATGCGCGCCGGTGCGTGCCTTCAGCAGGCCCACGATGCCGCCCCAGACCGCGCCGCCGACCAGGCCGGCCAGGATAACGACCAGCAGGTGCAGGCCGACCGGCAGGTGCCAGGCAAAGCCGGCGTAGGCTGCAAAAAGCGCACCGAAAATGATCTGCCCCTGGGCACCAATGTTGAAGAGGCCTGCACGGAATGCCAAGGCGACGCCGAGCCCGGCGCAGATCAGCGGGGTGGCGACGGTGAGGGTCTCGGTGATCGGGTACAGCTGCGCGGCCAGATCGGCGCCGGCCCAGTTGAAGACGGAGCCCTGCACCAGCGCGGTGTACGGACGGACGACCTCAGCCAGGAGGTCCGTGGGCCGCGCGAAGAAGTAGCCGGCCGCCGCGGCGACCTTGGGGTTGGTCACTGCCATCAAGATTCCGCCGAGCACGATAGCCAGCAATACGGAAAGCACGGACACCATTGCGTTGCCGGTGAAGATCCGCTGAAGCACTGAGCCCCCGCCCTCCCGGTCATGGTCCCGGCTGCGCCGCTGCGTTGCTGCCGGAACCGCGGACGGCGGCATCTGGCCGCCGGCGGTGTCAAGAACGACGTCGGAGGCCATAGCTTCGGAAGCGGTTCCGCCCGGCAACCGGGTTTCCGCGGGTGGCTCCGCATTGTCATGGCCGGGCGCCTGCGGCTCGGGCATGATCTTCTCAGACATGGGACTCTCCTTCGTGGCCGGACAGCTCCGGTGCGGGCGCCGTAGTGGTGCCACTGTGGGCGTGGGCGGAGGCTTGTGCTTCTGCCGCCGGTACCCCGGCCATCATCAGCCCGAGCACGTCGCGGGACGTCGTGGCCGGAACGATTCCCACCAGCCGCCCGCGGTAGAGCACAGCGATCCGGTCTGCCAGCTGCAGCACTTCGTCCAGTTCGGTGGAGACGATCATCACCGGCGTCCCGTGGTCACGTTCGGCGATGACGCGCTTGTGCACGAACTCGATCGAACCCACGTCGAGCCCGCGGGTGGGCTGCGACGCGATAAACAGGCGCAGCGGGCGCGAAAGTTCGCGGGCCAGGACCACCTTCTGCTGGTTGCCGCCGGAGAGCGTGCCCACCGCGGCCGACACGGACGGTGTGCGGACGTCGAATTCCTCGACCTTCCTGGCCGCGTTCTCCGCAATAACGCCGGGCTTCATGCCGACGCCCCGCGCGAAGGGGGCCCTGTCGTAGAGGTCGAGGATCATGTTCTCGGAGATGGTGAAAGTGCCGACGAGACCGTCCAGCGTACGGTCCTCGGGGACGAAGCCCACTCCGGCACCGAGCACGTGCTTGACGCTCTTGCCAAGGAGCTCCTCGTCGTCGAGCGTTATGGATCCGGTAACGTGCGGCTGCACGCCCAGGATCGCCTCGGTCAACTCGGTCTGGCCGTTGCCTTGCACTCCGGCGATGGCGAGCACTTCACCCTTGGCTATGTCGAACGACAAGTCATCGACCACGTGCTGGCCGTTGTGGTCGGTCACCGTCAGGTTGCGGACCTTAAAAGTCACGTCACCGGTCCTGGCGGGCGCCTTGTCCAGCGTCAGGCTCACTGTGCGGCCCACCATGGCGGACGCCAACTCCGTGGGAGAGGCCGTGGGGTCCGCCTGCCCGACCACCTTGCCGCGGCGGATCACCGTGATGGTGTCCGAGATGGCTTTGACTTCACGCAGCTTGTGCGAGATGAAGACGATCGACTTACCGTCGCGCTTCAGCTGCCGGATGATGTCGAGGAGCTCGTCGGTCTCCTGCGGCGTTAGAACCGCCGTGGGTTCGTCAAGAATGAGCACCTCGGCATCACGGACCAGGGCCTTGATGATCTCGACACGCTGCTGGACACCGACCGGCAGGTCCTCCACCATGGCGTCGGGGTCGACGTCGAACCCGTACTGGTCGGAGATCCGGCGGATCTTTTCCCGCGTGGCTTCAAGGTTGAGCAGGCCGGCAGCTTTGGTGGTCTCATTGCCCAGCGCCACATTCTCGGCCACAGAGAAGACTGGAATCAGCATGAAGTGCTGGTGCACCATGCCGATGCCCGCAGCCATGGCCTCGCCGGGGTCCCTGAAGACGACCGGCCTGCCGTCGACCAGGATCTCCCCCTCTGTGGGGTCGTAGAGGCCGTAGAGCACATTCATCAGGGTGGATTTTCCTGCGCCGTTTTCTCCCAGGAGGCAGTGCACCTGCCCCGGTTCTACGATCAAATCGATGTGGTCATTGGCTACCAGGGACCCGAATCGCTTCGTAATCCCCTTCAGTTCGAGTTTCAAACCCTAACCAATCTGTGTGTTGTGGACCTGCTTCGCCGCGTTGTTGGCGGCAAGGCAGCGGGTAGTCCCAGCCTAGTGTTACGGATGGTTCCTGGGCAGGGCAGGCAGCAGGCAAAAACTTCGCGCTGGTCCTTGCAGGCAAGACAAGGCGCGCTGTCCTTCAGCCGAGGTGGCGGCGAAAGGGCAGCGCGCCCACGGTTCTATGCTTACTTGGCCGGGCTGGACTTCGACTCGACCTTGACCGAGCCTGAGATGATGTCCTGCTTAAGCTGGTCCAGCTCGCTCTTCAGGTCTGCCGGCACAGCGGAATCGAGGTCGTGGAACGGCGCCAGTGCCACCCCGCCGTTTGCAAGGGTTCCGATGTAGGGGGCAGCGTCGAACTTGCCGTCCTTGTCGTCCTTGATAACCGACTCAACTGCCGCGGACATGGTCTTCTGCACAGAGGTGAGGATGACTGACTTGTAGTCAGGTGCCGTCAGGTAGCCATCCGAGTCAACCCAGATGAGCTTGGCGTCCTTGCCCTTGGACTTGGCGTCAAGAATCGCACTGCCCGCGCCACCACCCACGGGACCGGCCACGGGCAGAACGATGTCTGCACCCTGGTCAAGGAAGCCCTGGGTCAGGACCTTGCCCTTGTCCACCTGCTTGAAGTCGCCGACGAAGGTGCCGTCCTGCTTGTCCTTGTCCCAGCCGATCAGCTGGACGTTCTTGTTCTTCTTCTGGTTGTAGTACTTCACACCATCGGCGAAGCCGTCCATGAAGATGGTGACCGTGGGAATGTTGATGCCGCCGAACGTGGCCACCTTGCCGGTCTTGGAGGTTCCGGCTGCCAGGTAGCCGGCCATGAATGCAGCCTGCGCGGTGTCGTAGACAATCGGCTTGACGTTCTTGGGGAACGTTGGGTCGTTGTAATCGATAATCGCGAAGTGGCTGTTCGGGTTGGCCGTCGCGATGGACTTTGTGGCATCGCCGAGCAGGAAGCCGACGGTGACCGTCAGCTTGCAGCCCTGCTGGACCATTGACCGAAGGTTGGGGTCGTAATCGGTGTCGGCCTTGGACTGGACGTGCTTTTCCTGGATACCGAGGTCCTTCACGGCGCTCTGGAGGCCCTCGTAGCCGGACTGGTTGAACGACTTGTCGTCGAATCCGCCGGAGTCGGACACCATGCATGCGGTGTAATCGGATGCGGCAGCTGAACCTGAAGCCCCGGGCGAGGACGGCGCGGCGCCGCAGCCCGCTAGCAGCAGGGTGGACGCACCGAGGGTGGCCACGCCGGCCATTGAACCGCGCTTGAAGCTGGCACGCAGTGATTTCTTCAATTTTCCTCCAGGGATGATGCGAGTGGCGCTACGGGCTGGAATTCAATGAGTGTGACGTTTCGGCGCTGAAATTCTGTTTTCACTGAAGGCACGCAGCACTGCGCAGGAGCGCACTGATGGCACTTACTTTAGTGGCCTGCGCCACGTCCCCATAGCACGCCGGGAGCCCATCCGGAGGATTGTTTACAAGTTGTTACCAAGCAGTAGGGGCACCGCAAAAGTGGGGTGCCCCTGCTGCTGCCGGGTGGTTGCAGCGGTTACAGCCGGACCAGCATCTTCCCGGTGTTCGCGCCGTCCAGAAGGTCCATGAAGGCCTGCGGCGCGTTCTCCAGTCCGTCCACGATGGTCTCGTCATAACGCACGGTACCGTCGGCCAGCCAGCCGGCCATCTTCTCCGCGAATTCGGCGGCGTGCTGGCGCTGTCCGCCCACCAGGAAGCCGCGCAGGGTGAGCTGCTTGCCGATTGCCTGCATCAGGTTGTGGGGGGCGGGGGTGGGTTCGGTGGAGTTGTACTGTGCGATTGCGCCGCACATGGCCACCCGGCCGCCTACGTTGAGGACCGCCAGGGCGGCCTCCAGGTGCTCACCGCCCACGTTGTCGAAGTAGACGTCGATGCCGTCCGGGCCTGCTGCCTTCTCCAGCTGCTCCAGCACGGGACCGTCGTGGTAGTCGAAAGCGGCATCGAAACCGAGTTCCAGGAGGCGTGCCACCTTGGCCGGGGAACCGGCAGAACCGATGACACGGGAGGCGCCCATCGCCTTGGCGATCTGGCCTACCAAGGAGCCCACGGCGCCTGCGGCACCGGATACGAACACGGCGTCGCCCGGCTGGAACTCTGCGACCTTCAGAAGGCCGGAGTATGCCGTCAGCCCGGTCATGCCCAAGGCGCCCAGGAAAGCGGAAGCAGGTGCAAGGTCTGTGCGGGCGGGGGTGGCGGCGGCGCCGTCCACGACGGCGTACTCGCGCCATCCGAGGGAATGAACGACGACGTCTCCCTCCTTGTGCGCGGAAGAACGGGACGTGATGACCTCACCCACCGCGCCGCCGTCGAGCGCCTTGCCGACGGCAAAAGGCGCCGAGTAGGACTTGACGTCGTTCATCCGGCCGCGCATGTAGGGATCCACGGACATGAAGAGGTTGCGCACCAGGATCTGGCCGTCTTCAAGCGCGGGCAGCGGTGATTCCGCCAGTTCGAAGTTGTCGCTGGCCGGTCGTCCCACGGGACGTGAGGCGAGCCGGATTTCACGGGTGGTGGTTGCAATGGCGGTGCTCATGCTGCGTACTCCAGGATCTTGAGGTCGACTGTGATGTTGCCGCGGGTGGCGTTCGAATAGGGGCACACCTCGTGGGCCTTGGCCACCAGGTCCTCCGCGGTGGCCAGGTCCAAGGCGGGAAGGGCGATTTCCAGCTCGGCGGCCAAGCCAAAGCCGGCGCCGCCGTCCAGCTGGCCCAGGTGGATCTTCGCTGCCACTGCCGAGTCGGTCAGGTCGGCGCCTGCCTTGCGGCCCACCAGGCGCAGTGCCGAATGGAAGCAGGCGGCGTAGCCGGCGGCGAAGAGCTGTTCAGGGTTGGTGCCCTGGCCGTTGCCGCCAAGTTCCACGGGGCTGGCCAGGTCCACGGCCAACCGTCCGTCGTTGCTGCGGGCGGTGCCGTCGCGCCCTTCGCCGGAGGCAAGCGCCTCGGCGGTGTAGAGAGTCTTCACGATGGTTATCCGTCCTGTTGGTGGGATGGTGCAGTAATCGGGTCTAGAGGGATTCGTGCAGGGCGTCCGTGAGCTTGCCCAGCGTGCTCCGCAGTTGTTCGAGCTCGTCCACAGAAAGGCCGGCGGCGTCTGCGAGCCGCTGGGGAATGGCGCTCGCGGGGCCGCTGAGGCTCCGCCCTGCGGGGGTCAGGTGGACGGCGACGCGGCGTTCATCCTCGCCTGACCGCCGGCGCTCCACGAATCCGAGCGCCTCAAGGCGCTTAAGGAGCGGTGACAGCGTGCCCGAATCCAGGCCAAGCTCGCCGCCCAGTTCCTTCACGCCCCGCGGCTCGCTCTCCCACAGCACCAGCATCACCAGGTATTGGGGGTACGTGAGCCCGAGTTCGTCCAGGACAGGCCGGTAGACGGCCGTGGCGGCGCGGGACGCCGAATACAGCGCAAAACATACTTGCCGGTCCAGGCGGGGCGCTTCGGTCATAGACCAACGGTAACGCACAACTAAGTTGTGCACAACTTACGTAGGCGGGGGCACCCGCCGAGGTATCGTCGTCGTGCTTCTCCGGCGGTGGCCGGCGGCTGGTTCGCTGACGCCCGGCCGGCCCTGTCCTCAGGGGCAGCTACGAAGCGGGCTTCTGCTCAAGGTCCCGGATGGTGCGCAGCGCTGCTGCGGTGAGGACCCGGATACCCATGCCCAGCGACCGCTCGTCAAGAATGTAGTCGCCGCGGTGCAGGTCGTAGTCCTCGCCCCCGGGCGTCTTGGTGCCCAGGCGCATCATCGCTCCAGGCAGCTCGGCAAGGAACCAGGCGAAGTCCTCGCCGCCCATGGACTGCGGCGTCAGCACAACGGCGTTTTCGCCGATTTCGGCGCGGGCGGCAGCCTCGATAATGGCCGTCTCATGCTCGGAGTTCACCACCGGCGGCACTCCCCTGGTGTGCTCCAGGTGGACGTCCACCCCGTAGGGCGCGGCCACCTGGTGGACAACTTCATCCAGGAGTTCGCCGGCGGCGTGCCATGCGTCCCGGTCCAGGCAGCGCATGGTGCCCGCCATGTAGCCGGTGCCGGGAATGGCGTTGGGCGCCGAGCCCGCCATGATCTGGCCCCACACCACGGACACGCCGCTGCGGACGTCCACCCGGCGGGACAGCACGGCAGGAACATTGACCGCGATCTGGGCCAGCGCGAACACCAGGTCCTCGGTGAGGTGCGGCCGCGACGTATGGCCGCCGCGGCCGGAGAGTTCAATCCGGATGGTGTCCGAGGCTGAGGTGATGGCGCCGATCCGGGTTCCCACCTTGCCCACTTCGATCCGGGGATCGCAGTGCAGCGCCAGAATCCGCGGAACGCCCTCCAGGACGCCCTGCTCGATGCACGAGTGCGCGCCGCCGGGCATGGTCTCTTCGGCAGGCTGGAAAATGATCCGGACGGTGGCGCCGAGGGGTGTTTCCTGGTGCATCCGGTTCAGGACCAGGGCAATGCCCA
>Ga0308169_10002397_pt1 | contig 19502 bp, 26 predicted proteins | sample PhyBR1_2_FD_202139 | JGI IMG/M metagenome (GOLD analysis project Ga0308169, IMG submission 202139) | Phyllosphere microbial communities from UC Gill Tract Community Farm, Albany, California, United States - DLSLSB.R1 | ecosystem: Host-associated > Plants > Phyllosphere > Unclassified | place...
ACCTTTATCGTCATATCTGAACCAGTGGCCGCCGCCCATAAGCTGAATCAAAACGTGGGCTCTGTGCTGGAGCCGGAGCAGGAAGGGCAGCAGTGGGGCAAGTCGGTAGTGGAGCAGTGTTTTGTGCGGCAAGGGGTTTGACGCAACAGCGCCCCATTAAATGGGGCACTGTTACGGCCTGACGATCACTCGTTGAGATTGCCCATGGCTGTGGTGTTAAAGCCGCCGTCCACGTACATGATTTCCCCGCTGATACCCGACTCCAGGCCCGAGCACAGGAAGGCGCCGACATTGCCGACCTCTTCAATGGTGACGTTACGGCGCTACGGCGTTTGCGCTCGTTGGCCACCAGCACCTTGAATAAATTCTTGATGCCGGAAGCGGCGAGGGTGCGAATCGGCCCGGCAGACACCGCGTTAACCCGCGTGCCTTCGGGGCTCAACGAGCCGGCCAGATATCGTACGCCAGCCTCCAGCGAAGCCTTGGCCATGCCCATCACGTTGTAGTTGGGCATGGTGCGTCCTGCGCCCAGGTAAGACAGGTCAACAGGCTGCCATTGCGGCGCTTCATCAGCTCCCGACCGGGAATATTACAAGGCACATGGGAGGTGGGGGAGATACTTTTTCGAGTAATGGCATTAAGCTATCTCTCGCTTAACCATTATGGCATTTAACAGGGTTTGAATTTATCTATGGGTCGTTCCTTTGCTTGGGTCTTTCCGTTGTGCCTGGTGGCTGTTTTTGGTGCAGGTTGTTCTTCTCATAAAGGCCTGCCGCCGGCCAAACCCAAGCCGGTCGTACTGGCGGCAGACGACCACCATGCGAAGGTTATTTTCAGAATGCTCAGCACCGAATCGCAGGTGAGCTTCAGCGCTGGGCCCGAGGGGAAGTTGAGCAGCGTCGGGGTTGTCTACAACGATTCCCTGGAGCAACAGGCGCCGGCGTTTGTCCGAGGTTTATACAAGGGCCTGGCCCATGGGCTCTATCGTGCCCGGCCGTTCCGGGAGACGTTGGTGCCGGCGGATCAGTTGACGGTGGTGGAGGGCGTTGCGAACTGGCGCAATGATCGCGGGACCTCGTACAGTCTGGAAAAGTGCGGGCCGTTGTCGCGCAGCTTTCTGCCGAAAGCGAACAAGACTTATCTGGTGGAGTTTGATTTGCAGGGGTTCTCGGTGTGTAGCGAGAAGGTTTATGACGTGACGGTGGAAGGGCAGAAGGAGTTGGTTTTACCGGTAGCGAAATGACCGGTCACGACGCGCAAAATACGGCGAGCACCGCGATGACTCTTGAAAAACGGCGCTTGCTCCAGAACTTCCCTAAGGAATACCCGTGCAACGCATTGCGCTACTGCTTTCCATGGCAGCCGTCGGGGGGGGGTTAGTCAGCCAGCCAGATGGTGTCGATGCGAATCATCGCAGCAGGTCTCACAGGAAAGCGGAACATGCCGCTGCAGTTTCTGCCGGCAAATTCACCACGAATACGCCTTTTGAATGAGGCACTACGATTCGAATCGTGGCCGGAAGAACTTGAGGGGCCGTTGTTGATGACAATGCCTTGACCGGAATAAAGGCAGTTTGCAGTGCCAGGTTTTTCTGCGCATGCACCCGAATCCATTTATGGACAAGGTTTGCATTGAGGTTGTGGGTCAAGGCGACATTGGCAATCGAGGAGTCAGCCTGCGCGCACTCGGCGATGACCTGGTCCTTAAAGGACTTGGAATAGGAACGGCGTTCTTGTGGCATGGGCGTCCGCTTAAAAAGGCTAAAAATGGTGCCCACTTAAATTTAGGTGGACACCATCGCCTTAAGCGATGGCATTAGGAAGGTGTGTGTCCGGACGGTTACGCTTGGTCTTTCTTGTACGAAGAAAGGTGGATTCCTGGACAAACTACCGTTTATCCCTGTTCGGCGAAACCTAAGGCATAAGGGCAAAACGCTGGTGAATTCAAGTTGCTGGATCTTACGCCGATAGGCTTACGGACAAATTTCACACGAAGGATCGGTGTATGTTTTACCCACGTGAAGCTGAAAAAGATCATCTCTATAACCGAATAATCCTGCTTACCGTTGCGTGCTGTGTGCTGCTGCTTCTGGCCTCCCTGGCAAAACAGTCAGGCTCCATTTATGGTGCGATTCGATGGAGTGCTGTCGAGGTAAAAGGCACCGTGACGCAACTGGAAAGCATCCCGATGAATAAGAACGGCATAATCGTTCATTACCGATATATAGACAGTGATCAACAAGTCCATGAGGACGAGTATCCGGACCAACGCTACAACGAACATTATCAATACCAGATGGAAGAGGTTCCGCTGCTTTACTCGCGCTGGTTCCCCCAAATCAGCAGTATTGCCACCGAGCTTCACACGTATCGTGCCGGCTTTATCGTCATGGCTGGCGGGGTATTGCTGACATTGGCGTTCCTGGGGATCTCCTTCATGACGTTCGGTCGCATTTATGACATGAAAGAGGAAGACCGTTTTTATTGAGACGCTTGCCCGTTATGGCAGCCGAGTCTCCCATTTTTATCCCCCGAGGAACTGGAGCGGTCTGAACGCTTCGGAACTCAAAAAGCCATTCGTTCAGGCGATTCGTCACTCATGCAATCGGTTCTCCTAACCATGAAAAAACTATTTCTCGCGTTGTTGTCGGTCGCCCTCCTTTCCGGCTGTGTAACCAAGTCTTTGAGTGTTGAAGATCGCCACCAGATCAAAACGATCAAGATCCTTCCCGTGTACTTTGCGGTAGAAAATTTCAAATACACGAGCATGACTCAGGCGTGGGGTGCAGGCCTGGGTGCCGGAGCAGGCGCAGCGACGGGCATGGCCGCCGGGGCATCAAACGCCGGCACGAGCGCATTGACAGGCGCCGGCTCGGTCGTGGGCACCAAGGCGGCAGACGGCGCGACGGCGGATATTTCCCAAGCGATTCTGAACAACATGCAGGCCCACGGTATCGATGTGGGAACATTGGTTCGTGAGAGTTTCGAGAGGCGCATCAAACAAGAAGGGATGTTCACCATCGTGGCGGAAGGTGAACGAGCTGATGCCGACGTTGAAATCATGGTCATGCAATGGGGGCTTAGCCTGAAAAACTACAGCTCGGTGCTTTACCCCGTCATTGGCGTCAACGGCTCCATGAAACGCAGTGGTACTTCGGTTTGGCGCAATTTCAATACCATTTCGCCATTCAATGAAAGCAACACCCTTGCTTACACCCCTGAGCAGTACGCCACCGATCCTGAAGCACTGCGGGCGGCGTTTTCCCGTGTATCTGATTTGGCGGTAGGCAAGCTGATAGAAGATCTGAAGCAATAAAGGTTCAGGCATATCGGATTTTCAGGTTCACCGGTCGACTACCTGTGTACAGCGCCGCCCCCTCGTTTAGTCGCGGGTGGGTTCAGCCTCGTATGCCAATTCTCAAACAACACGGGCAACGTTTTTGCTATCGATAAGACCTTGCACAGCCAGTGCTCGGAGTCGCTCCGTGAGCGCTGCTCGCTCAGCCTTTGAGGTGACGGGATCGACCATCTGACTCGTGATCGCTCGCCGGAAGCCCCGGCAAACCCTGCCCCCACAAGGATGGATTCGGTTATCGAAGGCGGAGCGTCTTCACCACCGCTTCTCCTTGCGTGCCACCAGGCCAGCACAGGTCCACAGTGGCTGAAGCGCCGCCCTTCACATGAAAAATCGCGAAATTTTTGTCTTCAGAATGACTAAACAGATGCTCAAAGTGAATGGAATCGTGGCCGCTGATTTTTCCAGAGTTCGCAATACCGCTGCCGGCTAATTGACCGGCTGGCATGCGAGAGATAGCGCTTGAGGTGATTTGGTAAACACTGGTTTTACGGTATTTGTTATGGCTTAGCCGAAACGCGGCGGCGCAATGGACATCGCCGCTAATGAATACGAGCGTTTTGCCGCTTTTATCCAACGCCTGGAAAATGTAATCGAGCAGACGATTTCGCTCCGCATGATTACTGCTGTGGTCCCATTCATCCATGCAGTCATCTTTCGATGAGTCCATCCAAGACCCTACCGTCAGGACGACGGATTTCCAGTGCACCAATGGCACAGGGCTGACCACAAATAATAGCGGCGAGGATGCGCGCTCGCTTTTTTTCAACCACGCTTCGAATCGTTCTACCTGTTGCGTGCCGAGAAGAAAGTTTTTCTTTTCGGGACTCTCAACATCGTGATGCCCGCGCAGGTCGAGCATATAGAAGGGAACGTCGCCCTTTTCAAAGCTGTAATCCCAAATACAGGAGTCTGGGGTCTTGAGCGAGTTCTTGGTGGTGCCCGTGTTGGGGTTGTGACTGTGGCCGTACTCAAAGTAAGCCGTGCGTGCGGCCGACCACATTGAGTTGACCAGCTTTCTGTCCGTCGCTTTGTCATCGCGTTTGAAATAACGGGAGATGATTGCCAGCCGCTCTGCGTCCGTACGAGACCCCCAGCCATCCATGATTTCGTGGTCGTCCCACATCATGTATTGCGGGTATTTCGAAAACGCCTCCTGCATGTGTGGGAATTTCCAGTACACCCGATAGTACCAGCGATATAAATTCAGCAAATACGCATCAAGTTTTTTTAGGTCGAGTTTTCCGTTGGAGGAACTCTCAGCTATCAGGTCGTCTTTGTTAGTCTTTAACCATTCCCAGATGTCTGGAAAGTACTTGCTGTCCTGGCAGTCCACATACACCTGATCACCGCCGCCTATAGCGAATCTCGCGGTTGCGGTATTCATTCTTTCAAGAAAGAGAGGCCATGCACCATAGCTGCCGTTTGCGTTGAATGGGTCATGACAGCTGTAGAAGCCAAAGCTGAAATCAGGCATTTCGTCAGCCATGGTTCTGAAGCTAAGTGACTTATGGCAGCCGATCTCGGTTCTACGAAAGGTGTCCGAACCGTCCGTCTCGTCGGTCATCAGATAATAGTAATAGGCTGTGTCCTGATCCAGGCCCTCAAGATCAAACGTATGGGTCAGGTCGTCATCCCAGTTGAACAGGTACGACTCGTAAGCGCAGTCGAAACCCTTTAGAAAGTCCGCCAGGGGTTTTCCATCCAGCTTTACCAGATCCCCATCGATAGGTTCTTTCGACCAGACCAGACTCCAAGTTCCCGATTTATAGACACGAATCCAAACGCGTGCGGTATTGGGCGTCACATGGCCAATAATGCTCGCGCTTTGAAGTTTGCTAACGTCGTAATCATTATTTCTGGGGTCGACCAGTGCCATGGGGAGTCCTTCGCCAGAGCTTATTTCTCTCTGGGCATGAGATGAACTGTTTGGAGGTTTACTCCCTCCACCACGACCCACGGCGTGAAATGTCGGATCCATTCAGAGCAATGGCACCCTGACTATAGCCGTACCGCTTCGCTTGTCTAATTGGCCTTCGTAACGTTTGGCGATAAGCAGATGCGCGGGCGGGGAATTTCGAGGCCTGCCGGGTGGCCGTTTATCGTGATCAACCCGCATGTGGCGTTGGGGGTTTTGCAAGAACACTCAAACTCCAGCGCTTTAATTTGAGATGTATTCAATTCGTAATCGTAAACTCAATACAGGTAGGGCTGGCTATTGAGGGCCGGAATAAGCTGAAGCGTCAGCGGGGGATGTCAGCGATTGAGCGACCGCAACTCGCAAATCGACCTCGCTGCGCGATAGGGGAATGGGGGGACGATGTGACCTGGGACGGCGATCTAGAACTGGTGGCTGGCACGTTGCATCAGTTAGCACCGGAGCAGGCCTGTGAAGTGGTGCCGACTTCCATTTGCGAAAAGCCCATCAGCTAAGACAAACTCCCCGTCTTTCCAGACTCGATAAGGATGCGAGCATTGAAATTTGAAAACGGACAGTTTTCCAGCAGCCATGGAATTATCTTCAGCGTATCGCGCTTCGCCTTGTCAGCCGATGAACGGGGTAGCCTCAGGGAGCTGCATTTTGGTGAAGCTAAAGCCGCCCACTATGAAGTGAGCAACCGGGTGGTAGAGCTCTACGACAAGATGCTTGCCAAGGATTTACCCTGCCAAATGATGGTCGGGATCTCCAAACCCTTGACCCGGCAGCAGGGGGATTTACTCAACGCCCAACGAATGAGTATCGCCAACCTCACCAGCGGTGTTTTCGCCGCAGCGGCAGGCAAGTTCATGCCCGCCGCAGTCATCCCTGTGGGATGGGCCGTCCGCGAGTTCACGCTAGGTAAGTTGCCGACCTACCACGCCGGTGATGTCATCGTCAGTCTGGATGCGCAGGTCAGCGGTGGCATCGGTCCGCAACACTCCGGATCCTCCATGATCATCAAGACTCAGGGCGGCTAGGACGATGAACGAATATGGCCTATACGCATTGGCGTACGCAGTGTTCCTGCTGTTGTTTTTCTATATGAAATCCTACGGCCTCAGGAAATGGCTAGGCATTGCCCTGGTCGCCCTGGGGTTCGCGAGTATTTTTGCGCTGCCGTCTTTCATCGCCGGTTTTGACCTGGGTATCGTCTCGACCAGTGCAATTGGCATTGGAGCGGCACTGTTTTTTAGCCGGGGCCGGTATGGGGCGTGAACCATTGGCGCTGGAGCAAGTGGGTGAGGTGTTGCCGACCTAGGCATTCTCAGTTGGATCTCATGAACCCGTGCCGTCATGGAACAATCCCCCTGCGCCAGATAGCTGACTCTCTGCTTATCTTTGATCAGATAGGGTTCAAGGGACGCTGATGCTGATTCGGCGTCACCGGCTAAGCACGAGTGGAGTAGCGACCATGGATTACGACGACAAGTTGATAGAGGAAGCTGTGCTTACCTTGTTGGCAGCCTTCAGCTCCGACGACGGCAACGCCTGGAAAGGTTTCGACTTCGAGGTCATGAACCGATTGCATGAACAAGGCCTCATCAGCAATCCGGTAAACAGGAACAAATCGATCTGGTTGACGACTGAAGGGTTGGAGCGAGGTCGGCATCTTGCCGACAAGTTGTTTGGGACAGAGCGTTGAGGGGCGCGTCTGAACGGATTACCCACTCGCCAGCACAACCCGGCCAAACCGGGCGTTGTGATCCTGCGGCGTAATCGCCAATAACTGATCGAGGCGAATCTCCAGGCGACCTTCCGCAGTTTCCACGTCAAAAAACTCCTCCCGGGTGGAGGCGGTGCGCGTGGTGATCGCGCGGGCTGTCAGGCGTTGGCCGTCAGTCAGCTCAATGTCCAACGTGTAGCCGTACAGGCAGGCAATCTCCAGGTAATCATGCAGGTCGCAGTTCAACGGTTGATAGGTCTTCATCTCAAGTGGCCCTCAATGGCGCGACTGGACAGGTTAGGGCGCCACCTGTCTGTCGCAAAGTTAGAGCACAACGCCCTTCGCGTATCAGAGCAGTTGTTTCAACATCGTCTGCAGTTGCTTGTTACGGGCGTCATCCAGTGGGAAAACCGGCAGGCGCGGATCGCCGACCTCCAGGCCAAGAATGCGCAAACCGGCCTTGGAGGTGGCGGGCAAACCGCCCTTGAGGATGAAATCCAGCAGCGGCAATTGACGATAGAACAACGCCCGGGCCTGGCTCAGGTCGTTAGCCAGTACGGCGGCGTACAGGTCGAGGTTGAGCTGCGGGATCAGATTCGACGCGGCGGTGCACCAACCCTTGGCGCCGGCCGCGAAAGCTTCCAGCGCCAGTGGGTTGCAACCGTTGTAGAACGGTACTTGGCCTTCGCCTAGCAATTGCAGCTTGTGCATGCGCTGAATGTCGCCGGTGCTTTCCTTGACCATGGTGACGTTATCCACCGCGTTGAAAATCCGCAGGATCAGCTCCACCGACATGTCGATGCCGCTGGTGGTGGGGTTGTTGTAGAGCATGATGGGCAGGTCGATGCTGGCGCCGATGGCCTGGTAGTGCGCCAGGATTTCCGCCTCGCTCAGTTTCCAGTAGGAGGCCGGCAACACCATCACCGCATCAGCGCCCTTCGCCTGGGCAAAACGCGCGCGGCGCACCGCCTTGGCGGTGGTCAGGTCCGACACGCTGACCACGGTCGGCACCCGGCCAGCGACGCGGGCAATGCTGAACTCGCTAACCTGGTCCCACTCGGCGTCGCTCAGGTAGGCGCCTTCGCCAGTGCTGCCCAGGGGCGCGATGGCATGCACGCCGCTGTCGATCAGACGGTCGATGGACTGGCCCAGTGCGTCCAGGTCCAAGCCCTGGCCGTCGGTGGAGAAGGGCGTGACGGTGTAGCCGATGATGCCGTGGATGTTGGGGGTAGACATGGCGTCGCTCCTAATGGGTTCAGTTCAGGCAATCGGCGTGTTGACGCAGGTTCTGCCGGGCGTAGTAGTTGAAGGCGGCCGCGTGACGCTTGGGGCGGGCGATCCAGTCGTGGGCCTCGCGACCCAGGTGAGGCAGGATCGGTTTCACCTCGCCGGCGGCCATGGCCAGCAATTGCAGCTTCGCGGCGCGTTCGATCAGTTGGGCGATGTTGCAGGCTTCTTCCACGGTGGCACCGGTGGACAACTGGCCGTGGTGAGAAAGCAGGATGGCGCGTTTGTCACCCAGGGCACCGGCGATCAATTCGCCTTCCTCGTTACCCACCGGCACACCCGGCCAGCCCTTCAGGAAGGCGCAGTCTTCGTACAGCGGGCAGAGGTCCATGTGGGAAATCTGCAGCGGCACTTCCAGCATCGACAGCGCGGCGATGTGGGTCGGGTGGGTGTGAATGATGCAATGCACATCCGGCCGGGCGCGGTAGACCCAAGTGTGAAAGCGGTTGGCCGGGTTGGGCATGCCATGGCCCTCCAGCACCTCGAGGTCTTCATTGACCAGCAACAGGTTGCCGGCGGTGATCTCATCGAAGCCCAGGCCCAATTGCTGGGTGTAATAGGTGCCAGGTTGCGGCCCGCGCGCGGTAATCTGCCCCGCCAGCCCCGAGTCGTGACCGTTCTCGAACAGGATGCGGCAGGTCAGGGCCAGCTTTTGTCGTACAGTCCACGTATTATCCGGCAGTGTTTTCTGCATCTGGTTAACAGCATGCTGGACTAATTGGTCCTTGGGCGTCGCCAGTGTCTTGCTCATACCCGTTCTCCTGATTCGTTCTTTGACCGTTCTTGATCCGCGTCATGGAAGCTGTGAAGTGGAGGTGCTAATGACACTAAATAGACTATATGACACAAAGTGTCATTTGCAATCGCAGATTGTCCGTTTCTCTGGAAATGTTGGTTACCTATGTCCATTCGCTTGAAATTGCTCAGAAAAAAACTCGGCATGACACTGGACGTCCTGGCCGAAAAAACCGGGATGACCAAGAGCTACCTGTCCAAAGTGGAGCGGGGTTTGAGCACGCCCTCCATCGCCACGGCGCTCAAGCTCGCCAAGGTTCTGAGCGTGAAAGTCGAGGAGTTGTTCTCCGAAGAAAGCGTCTCCCTCGACAGCTATAGCCTGGTGCGCAGCGAAGACCGCCAATCCCTCGCGGCGAGCAGCGGCAGCTCCGAATACGCGGTATTGGCCCACCAGGTGTCGGAACGCAGCCTGCTGCCCTTCATCCTCTATCCGGCCGCCGAATTCACCGCGCATCACGCGTTCAAGGAACACACCGGAGAGGAGTTTCTGTTCGTGCATGAGGGGCAGGTGGAAGTGGACTTCATGAACGAGCGGGTGCTGCTGAACCGTGGTGATGCCCTGCATTTCAATGCGCAGAAACCCCATCGCCTGCGTTCGGTGGGCGACGTCCAGGCTCAGTTGCTGGTGGTGGTGCACAGCGATGAGTCGTCGGAGAAGAGCGAAGGCGCATAACAGCTCCACTCACAACGCAATTCAGGAAGCAAACCACCGTGGCGAGGGAGCTTGCTCCCGCTGGGCTGCGCAGCAGCCCCCTCCTAAGAACGCCTCGCCACAAATCTTCCGACAGCCTCAACTGAACGGTATCGGGGGCATCTGCTCGGCCCACTCGAATGGCATCTGTCAGTAAAGCCCGACAGACACCGACGACGAAGGCCCGCCAAGCCACAGCGCCTTGCGCCTTTGCCTACAACTACGCCAGAATCCGCCGGCTTGTGCGCCTGGGGTTGCGTCGGTAGTTTTGGACCTGTCACTGATGGTCAGTGATCGGGTTTAGCAGCTCGCCGAGTTAAGTCGCACAACGCGTCATCAGTCAGGAGTCCCCATCCCTGCACTTGATGGTGGCTGTGCGCAGGGCGCCCTCGGGCGCGCCGATTTCTTAACTCGTCGGTCTGCTAACCTGCGTACAGCTGCCTCCCAATTCGTTTAGCAGCGAACGGGTCGTGGCCTCAACCAGAGAGTTAAGACCATGGTTAAAGTTACACCGAATCCTCCCGTTACAGACTCAGACGAACCCACATCCCGTGCCCAGTCTGCCCGGAACAAAAAGCTCGACGACGCGGCCACTCGTGCGTTGGATTACTACCTGAAGCCCAAGCCTAAGAGCGAAACGTCTGACAAGTCCGACTCCATTTTACGGATTGATCCGGGGGTGGATTCTGAGTGTTTGCTTGCGAATCTCAGTGAGAACCTGGCTTCGGCGAATGCCATGATCAGTGATTTGGCGTTTGATTTGGATGGTTCGCGACGGCGGGTTGCGTTGGGGATCTTGCAGGTGATTGAGGTGAGTGAGCTGTTGGCGAATCGGGCGTTGGATATTGTTGAGGTGAGGTAGTCCAAGCCGCTTGCCTGGCCAGTTAAAAAGGTCTTGCTATGCAAGACCTTTTTCGTTGGGAGAGGAGGCATGGCAGAAACGATGGGGTAGTGGTTTTCGCATGTGTTTTGCGATCCTACAGCCATTACGACAACGGACAGAACAGCTAAATTTTTTTGTAGTGACAACTGGCCATTATGAGGTCGCGAAGTTACAGTTTAAAAAACACCAAATGGACCTGGCCAAATGAGACGGAAAACTCGGATCCTTATCCTTTGCAAAACATATCCCTCACCCAGTGCTAAGTATGCTGAGACATCCTGTGTTGCGGGTATGGACGAAGACGGTAATCTCATACGACTTTATCCCGTTCCGTTCCGTCTGGTAACCGGGGATCAACAATTCTCGAAATGGCAGTGGATTGAAGCCCATATCGACAGAAGTCCGGGAGATCGGAGGCCTGAGAGTCATAGGATTGGGGTCGATACCATTTCACTTGGCAAAACTTTACCTACAGGGGACTGGAAGGAGCGACGTGTATTGCTGGATAAGCTGCCTGTCTACGATAGTTTTGATTCTTTAGAAAAGGCGAGGGTGGACAGTAATATTACTTTGGGTCTGGTTAGGCCCGCTCGAATAACAGAGCTGCTTATCCGGAAGGCTGCTTCGGAGGCATGGACCTCACAGGAGATTGATAAGCTTGAGCAGATGCAGCGACAGCCAAGCCTATTCGATGACCAACAAGAACGGATGAGCATCAAGCGACTGGAAAAAGTACCGTTTGATTTCCATTATGTATATGAGTGTATGGATGAGGGAGAGATCAAATCATACACGCACAAGATTGTTGACTGGGAAGCTAGCCAGCTCTACAGAAACGTTCGCCGCCAGCATGGAGTAAATGGCTGGGAAGTCCCATTTCGAAACAAGCTTGAAATCGAACTTCCCGGAAAGGATTTGCATTTTCTAATGGGGACCATTCACCGTTTCCCTGGGCAATGGCTGATCATTAGCTTGATCTATCCTCCTAGGCGACAGAGCGAAGAAGTTCAGCAAATGTCTCTGTTTTGATAGGAAGATGTTTTGTTTCTACCGAGTGGTCTAAAGCCTGAGCGGCCTCAGCGATCAGGCTGCGGTGACAGAATCTCGCGTCAGCCTCGTAGCAAACCATGCAAATTCGCTGTTCCGTAGCATCGGATAGCAATTCATTTAATACTGTGTCTTGAGTCTGAATGTAAGCTCTGAAGTCTCGAGAGTATGCAGACCAATCGCCATCTATTTTGTAGCGATTGCGTATCGGTTTCGGGCATCCAAGGGGCGGACTGTGTTCGTATGAAATGCCCGCAGTACTCAGATATTCGGCGAAAGCTTTTTTTGAGAAGCCTTTTTTGCGAGAGAGTGGGTATTCCCTAACATCAAGCACCTTGTCAATCTTGGCCTCTTTAAGCCGTGCTATGAATGCGTCAATCGCAAGCCCTTCATAACCCGCAGTGTAGATAGTCATAAGTCTCCTCCAATGCTTCCGTGCGAACCAAAGCTAAAAGCGACACGAATTATAGCACTGGCGGCTCCGATTGTGCACTTACACTGATAAATTGGGAGCGTTGCTGCGCCGTCAGATAGCCGAGTTGGGTCAGGAAACTCTCTGAGGAATGTACGCATACAAGGGGTGTAGGACGATAAGAGCTTATCTCTACCTCCCCGCATGAGCATTAGGCTTGTGAAGGTACTCTAGGCCCGGTTCCTAGATTCGGTGATAGCAAGATGAAGTTGAGGAAGAGTAGGGCGGTGGCATGTTGGTTGATATAATTACGAGTCCAGTAGGGTCTAAACCCGAAGCCGTTAATTAGGATGCTAGGAATGCACGGGTGAAAAGGTTGCGCGTAAGCTAAATGTCCAGTGTTGTATTAGCTGTCTTGAAGTACTGTTCGGATTTTTTGCTTGTCTCAATAATTTGTGTATATATGTGAGGGGGGTGTTGTTTTAGGGGCTTAAAAATAGTTTCATAATGGCAACGTATTTTTCTGTCTTCTTTTCAATTAGCTCTGAGGCTCGCCTCCATATTTCTGCAGCTTCTATTTCATCAGTTTCTAGTTGAGCTAATTTCCAGTTTCTTTCTGCGGTCCACCATGGCGAAATGGTGTTCGTATTTGTTGTAGAACTCTCCATGTAAAAACTAATCCAAGAAAGTTTTAATGGCGAAATCGCAAGTTCTTTAGCAACGCTGGTTATTATAATTTTTCCTTCTGGTGTGTGCTTGTCCACCGCTATCCAATATGGAAACTTGTCATGGGTTAAACAAAAAACAGGAGGGCGGGGCGGGAGGGGGGAGCAAGCAAGAAAGGATGCGGCTATAGTGAAGCTCTTATCCCAAGGCCAAGTAGCTCGTTTAAAAAAAAATTCAGCAGCACGAGTAATGGAAATTTGTTCGGGGGTGGTTGCTTGCTTAACAGCCCACTCAAAAAAAGCGGTTGGTCTTTTTAGACCAGCAGCTACCACTCGAATGGCGAAACTATCATCGAAATAAGAGGTCACGCTTAAGTCGCCAATTGAATGTGCATAACCCAAGGAACCTAAGCCTGCAGCGTCTTTATTTTTAGTGGCATTAGCGACCGTTTTCAATACATGGACGGTAGGCATCTCACTGCTTAATAATTCAGCATAGGGCCAACATTCTTCAAAGGCTATTATCCCAGTTCGCGTATGCAGCCATTTCGAATCACCATGGCTCGCAAGCAAATAAGCAACAGTTTCGGCCAAATCTGCATGGCCCCTTCGTACGGCTTTTTGGAGCAGCGAACGAAATATCGCCCTAGGGAATCGTGTAGTCAAAGAAGATTGTTTCAACACAAAGAATACATCTGCGCAAGTCGGTGTGTATTTGTATAGCCTTCTTTGCATTTGCACCACTGTGGGCACTGACGACGGCTTAAAGGAGTATTGGTAAGGCAAGATATTGCCGACAGGGCTAGTGAAAATTCTTTGCTTGGATCGTTTGCGGTTCCGGGTTCATCGATTAGAATTTGATCTAAGTAACCATCGAACTTCAGAGGGGTGGCTGGATTACGAATTGTTAGCATTTGATCGAAGTTTCCATATTCCCATCCGCTCACTAACTCTTCGTAGGTTGTAAAATAGCGATCTTCAAAAGATGTATGGAGACCCCATTTGGATGGATTTGATTTGGTGATTAAAACATTATCAACACATTGTATAATTCCGATATCTAAGATGAAAAGAATTGGCCCGTAATAGTTGAGTCTTGAAGCTCGTTTGTGAATATCAACTGTGTCTAAAAAAATATCTCCCCATACTCCAAGTTGTTTGTCGGTTGAGTCTGTGTACTGATAGGTTTGCGGAAGTCCGGAGTCCTCTACAAGCTTGCGCGAAGCGAGGCCCCTCAATTTTAATTGACTTATGCTAGTGGTCAGGGAGTTAGCATGGTAGAGATGTCCAATGCCCTTGCTCATAAGCATTTTATAAACTTCAGATCCCTTCATAGTGGTCTCGTAGTGTCCTTGTATATTACCGTATTCAAGCATCATTCGAGTTTCATGGCAATGTGCCTTTAGGTGTTTTCTTCCTCGGCAGGTACCACTTATTGAGTGGAAGAATGGTTCGCTTACTCCTGATCGTTTTTGCCAATCGTTTGATTTGAGCGCCCGATGAGCTTTTGTTAAAGGAGGATCTAGGCGATTGGAGGGGGGGCAGGCATAATACGCTTCCAACGCTATCGCCACAAAGAGATGGCAAAAACTCGTTTTTTATCAAGGAGATAAAATTTTGACGTCTATTGGGGAGGCGGTAGCACTAGAGGTGCCATTCGGAACGAGCCCTTGGAAAAAGCTGCTCAGCACCGGTCGTCGGAAAAAGAACGATGCAGCTGCAGTGGTTCCTATCACAATAGCTGAGGCGGAAAAAACAGAATTTCGTACAGAGATCGAGCGAGATTTTGATCGAATTTTGTTCTGTGCCCCTGTCAGGCGTATGGCGGATAAAACGCAAGTGTTCCCGTTAGACCGGAACGACAGTGTTCGAAATAGGTTGACTCATTCTTATGAGGTTTCGAACTTGGCTCGTAGTTTTGGTACCACCTTAGTCTATGCTAATGGCATTGCTAGCGATATTGTGAATTCTACTAGAGACATCCCTTCTCTCTTGGCCGCAGTTGGCTTAGTTCATGATCTCGGTAATCCACCCTTTGGGCATCAAGGTGAAGGAGCAATACAGAGTTGGTTTGCAGATAACGTTCAACTTGTTGCGGGTAGGAAGTTTAGTGTGTTGACGGAGCGGCATTATCGGGATTTCTTAAAGTTTGAAGGGAATGCTCAGGCTTTTAGATTAGTTACGCGTCTTCAATTACTTAATGATGACTTTGGACTCGATCTTACTTACGCAACGTTAGCTGCAATGATGAAGTATCCCGTTAGTTCTATTGCGGTTAATAAATCTAGCGTGTGCACGAAGAAGCATGGTTTTTTCTTATCCGAAGAGGGGATTGCCAAACAAGTGTTGAGCGCTGTTGGTTTGGAACTCGGAAAACGTCATCCTATGTCATACATTATGGAGGCCTGCGATGATATTGCTTATGCAGTGCTTGATATTGAGGATACGGTTAAGAAGGGGCTCGCCTCTTTTTCTGATTTGCTAGCTTACTTGGAACATCACGGTAAGAACGATCATTCTATAGATGATTTGGTGACAAAGGCTCGAGATAAGCATCTTGAATACCGTCGTGAGGAGCTATCTCCGGCGGAGCTGAATGATGTTTCGATGCAACGCTTTCGAGTTTATGCAATCGGGTTGATGTTGAATTCTTGCGTTAAAACATTTGCTGAGCATCAAGACTCCTTTTTAAATGGTACGCAAAGCAAGGCATTATTGGAGCTTTCAGATGCGCATCTGCTTCGTGAGTTGCTGGGCGATTTTTCCATTAATCACACGTTTCAGCATAGGTCAGTTCTAGAGGTCGAGCTGACGGGTTTTAATACCATACGCGGCCTTATGGATATTTTTTGGGCGGCTATTTTGGAAACGAATCCTGATATTGGATCTTTTAGGCCGAGTCATCCTTATAATCGATACGTTTTTATGCGGATTTCTGAGAACTATCGGCGCATATATAATAGCCCCCCCAAAGAGCTTAAAGATTTGCCACTGAGATATCGTCAGTGTCTGCTGCTCACTGATATGATTTCTGGTATGACGGATTCATATGCGGTAAATCTTCTTCAAGAGCTTCGGTCTTATCAGGCTGGCGTGTGAATAAATGAATTTGAAAAGAGCTAAATCTAAAGTCTTGGAATTTCTCGGGCACGATATTGGGGAGGCACATCCCATACAACATCTCAAGGAATCTCTTCCTGACTTGGCGATTTTTGGGGGGATGATCCGCGATCTAAACTTGGGCGCGATGGAGTCATTCCGTTCAGATATTGATTTGGTTTCTACGGCATCGGCGGAGGAGATTTATTTGCAAATACGGGAATATCTTCCGGTTCGAAATCGATTTGGAGGGTTTCGATTCTTTTTTTTAGGACGGCCTTATGATATTTGGTCTCTTGAAGATACTTGGGCTGCTCGTGAGGGGTATGTCACAGTTTCGAGAATCGAGGATTTATGTAAAACCACATTTTTCACTGTAGATGCTGCACTGTTTAATGTGAAAGATGAGTCGTTTTACGCCGCTGATTTTTGTCGTCGCTCTATTGAGGCTAGGGTTCTAGATATTAATCTTGTTCAAAATCCGTTTCCGGAAAAAATGGCTTTGAAAGCCGTTGATTTATCTATTCGCAGTGGCTTAAAAATGTCATATGAGTTGTGCGAGTTCGTTTTATCAAACAGGGCTTCTAGAGGTTGTGATAATTTTTATTGGGATTGTTTGAAGGTTCATGTTGAAAATTCTCCTGGTTGCTTGTTTGAGTTTCATAGGCAATTGTCGCTTAATTTTGAAGGTGTCGATATTGGAGATTGAATATGCCTTGAACGTGTTCTAGGGTTCCTAATGTGGAAGGCTCGATGCATGGTGATTTGCTGGGGCTTCAAGAGCGGTAAGTGGTTTTTTTTGTATTTGAGTGTTCTGTAAGCTTTAGGGTTTAATTATATGTAGTGCTAATATGTTGAGTTATGTTCCGGTCTGAGAGTAAAATGCCATAAACATTAGTTTTATAGCTTCTGTTAGCTTCATGTTCTAGTGCTTCACGTCCATCCCATTGCTGATCAATTGTGATGGCAGGATAGTCAGGTGTTGCATGAATTAGAGCGTTTCTGCGTTTTCTCAGCGCGTCAAATTTCAGTACTCAATTGTATGAGCGAAGCAAGTCTATGGAGCGTTGCTTTTTGCTTGCTCCACTAGTCTCTTGCAGATTCGCTTCAATGACAGCAAATGCTAGAGCTATAGTTGCAGCCCAAGCTCCGCTACAAAAACAAGCCTGTACTTCGCAAATGAAAGCGGACGCTTGTTCTCCTACCAGGTAGGATCCGCTTTCTTCGTAGTCAAATATAAATGACTCAAACCATTCGCGTCGTTTGTTCCATTGGTCGGGGGGCGGAGGGTCAAGATGCTCCACATCATAATCCTTTTTATATGCTATCCATTATATTGGTTTTCATATCGATGAATCTGCCCCATTGACGTCTAAAAAGCGTTCGCTGCTGTTCGTTTGTGCGGCATTGGGAACTACAGTCGGCCGCCCTAGTTTTTCTTAACACCAATCGCCCCAAGCGCCAAATTCAAGCATCGACCAATTCTACCTAAATCCCAGCCTCATCCCTCCAAACCAGCAACCAATAAAGAGGATGGGTTTACTTACGTTGACGGTCCGGCGTCCTGGTTTCGGAGCTCGCTCATCGGGCACCAGCTCAAACGCACAAGGCTATCGGGCCCATCGGATATCCGTTGGGCGATGTCATTTTTTGAATGGAGCGAAAGCACGAGCAGCGTCTACGGGCAGGGTACGCTCGGCTTGAGCACAATCGGCCGTACTCTGGATATTCCCGATGAGCCTGAGCAGGTGGACACGTTTGAGCGAGCGTAGAGTTGAAACGCTTAGTCGAACCCATGGGGGGGGGGGCGACATCCCTTTCCTCAATGGCTAGGCGAAACGATCAGGCTCACAGGTAGCTTGCCTGCAATTTCCGTTAACTCCGTTTGCAATGCCACGGTGTTCTTAACAAGGCCGCGAGGGTCATAAACGAAAAAGATGATTGCATGGCATTCGGGATGGGCACGATAGCGTGCGATATCCAGGATCAGCTCGTCGGCTAGCGATCTTGCGGTCATACCGTCGCGCGTCATCTTGAGTTCAATAAAGAGCCCATGTTCAGGCAGGAGGAAGTCTGCGCGGGTGCCGCCTGCTGCCATGCTCGGGGACGGCTCTTCAGGCTTTACGTTATCGAACTGCAATCTTAGCAACGCGTTGACCAGAAACTGGACGTCGTATTCATCGTCGAGCTGAACTCCGTTTCGGCCGCGCGGGCGGTGTTCCAGGTCTTTCGCAAAACGGTGAAAACGCAGCAGCATGCGCTCGATGATCTGGTCGGCTCGCTCTTGGGGGGCGGGGAGCACGGGCATATCAAAGGAGAAATGCTCTTGGAGTATCTGTTCCTCAAACCTGCGCTGCGCTTTTGGTGGTCTTTGGAAAATGACGCAGGTTGCTATCCCGATCAGAAGCAATTCGATGGTCAGAAACAAAACCAGATAGCCCACGGAGACTGTAACTTTGTACTGGCCATCCAGCTTGTACTTATTGCCTCCTCCCTGCCTAGGTTCGTCTCGCGGTACCAGTTTCAGGTTGAAAGTGACCATTACCCCGCCAATGCGGTGAACGCCCTGTAAACCATGCACCGAATCCAGCCCAATCTCCCCCCGGTTATAGAGGTCGAGCAACGCAAAGATCTCCTGGGTTGCCTGTTGATACTCTTCGCTATTGATTACCTCAAGCACTGCGGGATTGGTAAGCCCCGAGTCCTCAAACCGTGGGGCTATCCAGGAGCAGTAGGTGAGGATGGGCATGAACACCAATATGGTGAAGCCGACCTTGGCGAACATGCGCCAGCGCCGGTTCTCCATTACTAACTCGCCCAGTGTGTTGTTTTCGCTACTTCTAAGAAAAAATGCAGAGATCCATTTCAGCAAAGCGTATTTCTCCAAGATGTTCGGTTGCGCCAGGTCTTGCAGGTTTACTGGATATCTTTCAGGTAATCCCTAAGGGTTATAAGCGGATCCCGAAGCTCCTCTATCGTCTGGGTAGCGCCGAAGTCAGTCACTAACCGCCCCAGTTCCCGTCCCAGAATTGTGTTGCTGCCCCCTATCGCTTCCAGTGCCAAGTCCAGGCAATGCTGCACTTTCGCCTGGATAGCTTGGATGTCTTCCCTGCGCACTAGCAACCCAAACACCTCCCGATCACACCCGCCCATCAACGGATCATCCCGCAAAATCGGACTATGCCCCTCCGTCTCATAAGCCAGCTTCAGCGAGTAAAGAGCGACCGTTTCCAGCAGCAATTCCATGGGGTGGAGTCCTTTGTCAGCGGGTGAGGAGGGGCGGTGGGTCAACTGGGCGTTGCAAGGCGGAGCATCGGTGGGGGCTGTGACATTTTTGTGAGCGCTTTGCGCTCAAGCGGGAGCAAGCTCCCTCGCCACGGGTTCTTACTGGCCACAGATTCTTCCTTGCCAGAGGTTTGGTCGTTGGGGTCGCTTCGCGGCCCAGCGGGGATAAATCCCCTCGCCACAAAAGGAAGTGATTGGGCATGCCCAATCACTTTCCTGCAGACGAAAAAAAAGACCTTGAATTTCAAGGTCTTTCTTTAAGATGGTGCCCCGAGGGAGACTCGAACTCCCACTCCTTTCGAAAACGGATTTTGAATCCGCCGCGTCTACCAATTCCGCC
>Ga0308169_10002398_pt1 | contig 19497 bp, 12 predicted proteins | sample PhyBR1_2_FD_202139 | JGI IMG/M metagenome (GOLD analysis project Ga0308169, IMG submission 202139) | Phyllosphere microbial communities from UC Gill Tract Community Farm, Albany, California, United States - DLSLSB.R1 | ecosystem: Host-associated > Plants > Phyllosphere > Unclassified | place...
ACGCTGAAATTCATGTCGAGCAGGATGGCATCGTAGCGGCACGCGGCGAGCCGGGAGAAGGCGTCTTCCGGCGTGGCCGCGACATCTAGCCGGTGTCCCGCCATGCGGGATACCGCGCCACGCTGGTCCGCCAATTCCTGGGGGAGGCGGTGCTCATTGTGATCGTCGCGGGCCTGACCGGGCTGATCCTCGCCGAGTCGGACTGCCGCTGGTCAATGCCGCCGGTGGCCTGTCGCTGAGCATTCCCGTGCGCTCGTCGTGCCTGCGCTGGCGGTCCTCGCGGTGGTGGTCGGAATTGCCGCCGGCTTCTATCCGGCGTACTGTTGTCGCGCTTCCCCGCGGCGCTTCAAGTCGAAATCGATCTGCTCGGTTTCGGCGATCGCAAAGAGCGCTTGGCGCGCGGCGATCGCAATGCGGGTCGTCTCGATCGTATTGGCGCGATAGTGTGCGATCTGCCCGCAAAATTCCGCGAGCCAGGAATATTTATGCCAGCTTGGTCGGGGGGTCATGAGCAACGGCGCGTCCGCCTGCAGCATGTACCGGATGCCCTTCAGTATGGTGCCCCAGCTGTTCCAGACTTCGGCATTGCTGGCGGAAAGCTGTCCGCCATTGGCAAAGGACGTTTCCATGGCCGGATAGCGATGCTTTTCGACCACGGTCACCGTATGCCCGCGATTCAACAGTTCGTAGGCAGTCGTCACTCCGGTGACGCCCGCTCCGATCACGATGATATGTGCCACGTAAAAACTCCCGGACAGCGTGCTCATATGAGCCATGTGTGGGTGTCGGACGTTCCGGGCCGCCGGTAACGCCGCTCGGCATCAAGGCCTAATTGGTGCCGGGGTACGCGACGCCAAGTTGCTCGAGATACGTGTCGAATTTCGACGAATCGAAATATGTCTTTTCCATCGCGGGCCTGTATTAAGCCATGAGCCGTTCGTTCCGATGGATCGCCGGCTCGTCGGTCGCCGCCAGTACCGGATCGTAACGATCGGTCTTCAGCTGGACGTCGGTGAAATACGCCTTTGCGGCCGTCACCAGCTTGGGCGTCGTCATCAGGTCGAGGACCGTCATCGCCACCGCCTTGGCACCCGCGACCGCTCCCTTGTGCGCGATCGGCGTCGCCATCGCCATCGCTGCGGTGGCGTGATGGAAGATGATGTTGGGCACGTTCGAGGGATACCCGATCGTGATCGTCGGCACCGTCCACATCACGTCGCCGATATCGTCCGATGCCCCGAAGCCCGGCCCGCGATTTGCCGGGGTAGACAAAGGCTGAACCGCGGTCGCGAGCGGCTCCAGCTTGAAGCCGTTGGTCGTCTGGATCGACTTGGCGAAAGCCTGATCGGCCGCGCTCCACGTCGGCATGCCGACCGCCTTGATATTGGCATAGGCGGCTTCGGCGAGCGGTTTATTGCCGAAATTCGGTGCGGCATAGCCGAGCAACTCGCGAGTCACCGTCGTTCCGGTCGCCTGGGCGGCGGCTTCCGCGATCGTGTTGCCGGTCTCGTACAGCCGGCGCAGCGACGCGAAGTCCTTGTCGCGAAAATAATACCAGTCTGATGCGAGCGCTGGCACGACGTTGGGCTGGCCGCCGCCATTGCTGATGACGTTGTGCGATCGCTGAGTCACGGGCAGGTGCTCGCGCCGGAAATTCCACGCCACGTCCATCAGTTCGACCGCGTCCAGCGCGCTGCGTCCCTCCTATGGCATCGCGGCGGCGTGCGCGGTCTTGCCGTGGAACGTGTACTCGACCGACACCATCGCGTTCATCCCGAGGTCGCCATAGCCGGTGCCGAACCCGGTATTCACATGCGCGAAGATGCACGCATCGACACCCTTGAAAACGCCGGCGCGGACATAGAACGCCTTGGTCCCGAGCAATTCTTCGGCAACCCCCGGCCAGAGGATCAGCCGACCGGGTATATGGTTTAGCTCCATGACGTCCTTCGCCGCGATCGCGGCGGCGATCATCATCGGCATGCCGGAATTATGCCCTTCGCCGTGACCCGGACCACCGGGGGTGAGCGGCTTGAGCGTAGCCACGCCCGGCGTCTGCGACACGCCGAGCAGACCATCGATATCGCTGCCCAACGCGATCAGCGGTCCACCCGTGCCCCAGGTCGCGGTAAACGCGGTCGGCACGCCCGCGACGCCCATCGTCACCGTGAAGCCATGTTTTTGCAGGATATCGGCGAGATAGGCCGACGTGCGGATTTCCTGGAAACCGGGTTCGGCAAAGCTGAACACCTGATCGATCATGACCTGGATCTGTTTCGCCTGCGCGTCGACATCGGCCTGAGCCGCCATCTTCATCTGCGCGCTGGCCTGGGCGTGGGCGCTGGTCGCCTGCAGCGCCAGCACGATCGTCGTGCCGGCCGGCGCCCAGCTCTTCATTGCATTCAGGATCGTCATCGAACACTCCTCGTGACACGGTCTCGGGGCCCGACCGCCGCCACCCGGCGACGATCGGGATCGGTTCATTTCGCCGGCGCGGGCTTGGGAGCAGGATCGATCGTGGTCATCGGGTATTTGATGCCGAGCTGGTCGAGGTAGGTCGGGTATTTCGCCGGATCATAATAGAATTTCTCCATCGCCGGACGCAGGTCGCGCATCGTCTTCTCGTTGAGCCAGATCGCCGGCACATCGGCGGGCGTCAGGATCGGCGCATAGTGGTCGGTCTTGAGCTGGACGTTGGTGAAGTATCGCTTGGCGTCGCTCAGCAGCTTGGGCGTGGTCATCATGTCGAGCACGGTGGCGGCGAGCGCCTTGGCTCCCACCACGACGCCCTTGTGGGCGATCGGCGTTGCCATCGCCATCGCCGCGGTCACGTGGTGGCCGATCGTGTTGGGGATGTTCGCGGGGAAGCGGATCGTGATCGTCGGCACGGCCCACATGATGTCGCCGATATCGTCGGACCCGCCGCCCATCGAGCGCGGCCGGTTCTCGGGCGTCGAAAGCTCGGCGATCTCGCTGCGCAACGGTTCGACGGTGCGTCCGTTGGCGACCTGGACCGCCTTGGCAAACGCCTGGTCGTCGGCACTCCATTTCGGCATGCCGACCGCCTTGATATTGGCATAGGCCGCCTCGGCTAGCGGCTTGTTGCCGAAATTCGGCGCGGCATAGCCGAGCGTCTGGCGGGTCACCGTCGTCCCGCTCGCTTTGGCTGCGGCCTCGGCGATCTCGTTGCCGGTATCGTACAGCGATTTGACACCGGCGAAGGTGCGGTCGCGGAAGAAATACCAGACCGACGCCTTGTCGGGAACGACGTTGGGCTGCCCGCCGCCGTTGGTGATCACGTAATGCGACCGCTGCGTCACCGGCAGGTGCTCGCGTCGGAAATTCCACGCCGTGTCCATCAGTTCGACGCCGTCCAGCGCGCTACGCCCTTCCCAGGGTGAACCGGCGGCATGCGCCGTCTTGCCGTGGAACGTGTATTCCACCGAGGCCAAGCCATTCAGTCCCATCTCGCCGTAGCTGGTCGAGAAATCATTGCTGACATGCGTGAAGATCGACGCATCGACGCCCTTGAACATGCCCGCGCGGACATAATAGGCCTTGGTCGCCAGCAACTCTTCGGCAACGCCGGGCCAGATCATCAGGCGGCCGGGGATGTGGTTCTTCTCCATCGTGTGCTTCACCGCGATCGCGGCGGCGATCACCAGCGGCATGCCCGAGTTATGGCCCTCGCCATGTCCCGGTGCGCCCTCGACCATCGGCTTGACGTTGGGAATGCCGGGATATTGCGAGACGCCCAGCAGATCGTCGATGTCGCTGCCGAGCGCGATCAGCGGTCCGCCCGTACCCCATGTGGCGGTGAAGGCGGTCGGAATGCCGGCAACGCCGCGCGTGACGGTGAAGCCGTTCTTTTCGAGGATGTCCTCGAGATAGGCCGACGTCCGGACTTCCTGAAAACCGGGTTCGGCAAAGCTGAAGACCTGGTCGACCATCACCTGGATCTGCTTGGTCTGCGAGTCCACGTCGGCGATCGCCTCCGCTTTCACGGCCTTGCCCGCTTGAGCTTGCGCGGCGATCGGCTGCACCATCACCGCGGTGGCGACGGCGGTCATCAGGAAGCGCTTGATCATGTCGTTCATTCGAAAAACTCCCGTGATGGTCGTGCGACCCCGCGCGCACCCTGCGAATACGGGGCGGGCGCGGGGCGAGGCGGTCAGAAGTCGAAGGTCAGGCCCATGCGGAAGACGCGGCCGACGACGTCGTACAGGCCGCGATTGGTCTGCGCGTACGCCGGCACGTTGTTGCCGTCCGGTCCGTTGCCGACCAGGACCGGGTCCTTGTTCAGCAGGTTGTTGATGACGAACGTCAGCTTGCCGTCGCCGCCGAGACCGGCGAACTTCACGCTGAGCGACGCATCGAGATAGGTCGCGCCGCCGATATGGTTGTCGTTGATCGTGCGATACTGCGGCGTCGATGTCGGGCAGCCGGTCGTGCACTCGATATAGTCGTTGCCGTACACGCCCGAGCCGAAGCCGCGCGCGACCAGATTGAGCGTGAACGGATCGACGGTGTAAAACGCGCTGGCCCGATAGACCCAGCTCGGCGACGAATAGGTTCCCGACAAGCTGCCGCCATTGATGCCGGCATAATCGATCGGGAAGCTGATGCCGTTGTCGATCGAATTTTCGATGTAGTGTGTGACATTGGCGTGGATGCTGAACTGGCCGGGCAGCTTTGCCGAAATGTCATCCAGCGCGAAACGATAGCTCGCCTCGATATCGAAGCCCTTTTCGCGCTGTTGCGCAAAGTTGATCGGCTTGAGCACGATGCTGCTCAGCGTCGATCCGCTGAAGACGATGTTCGAACAATAGCTCGAGACGTTCAGCGAATAGCACAAGTCGACCGTGTCCTGGGCGGTAACGTTACCGATCGCCTTGTCGATCTTGATGTCGTAATAATCGAACGACGCGGAAAATCCGGGCAGGAAGCTCGGTGTGACGACCGCGCCCAGCGTCCAGGTTTTGGCGACTTCGGGATCCAGTGCCGCATTGCCGACTTGGTTTTGGATGAACTGCAACGATCCGGTCGCCGGTGCGGCCGCGCCCGTCGGGATGATGACGGTGTTCGTGCGCGCGGTGCCGGCCGCGAATAGCTCCTGAAGATTGGGGGCGCGAATATCGCGGCTGAATGTGCCACGGAACTTGATGTCCGGGATCGGCTCGTACGTACCGCCGACCTTCCATGTCTGGACCGAACCCGACGTCGAATAATCGGTGTACCGGCCCGCGGCGTTGAGGTTCAGCCCCTTCAGGAGCGGCAGGTCGATTTCGACGAAGCCCTCCTTCACGTTATACTGGCCACGGTTGACCAGGTAATTGCCGTAGAGCCAGCCCGTATTGAACTGGCTGTCGACCGTGCCGTCGATCTGCTCTTTGCGATATTCCCCGCCCATCGCGATCGCTGCTGCGCCGCCCGGCAGGTTGAACAGTTCGCCGCTGACCGATGCGGCCGCGACGTCCTGCTTGATGGTCTGATCACGCTGCGGCTGCTCTGGACCGTAGATGTAGGCTAGCGCGGCGGCAGAGGGGCCCGTCGTGCCCAGGCGGTTGATCGGTACGCATCCGTTCGTCGGGTTGGTTAGTGTCGAGCGGCACACGATCTGTCCGTTGGACGACACCGCGTCCTGCGCCAGCGCCATCCGCGCGTTGTTCCAGGTGTTGGTCAACTCCTCGTGCGACTTGACGACGCCGTGCTGGTAATAGGCATCCCATTTCCAGCCCTTGTCGAACAGCGAGATGGACCCGTTGGCGCCACCGACATAGCGGTACACGTCGCGGCGGTTGTCGCTGCCGGGCACCGGGAAGCCGGCGTTGCTCGTGCCGACGGTGATCGACGACAGGCCAAGAGCCGCCATCTGCCCGGCGACTGCGGGATAGAGACCGTTCAGATAGGCATTGTCGCGCTGGATCACGACGCCGGTGCTCGGTGTCTGCTGATAGAAGCTCTGGCCGTTGTACCGGTTGAAGGAAAACTGGCCGTAAACCTGCACGTTGCTGGCAATGTCATAGGCGACCCGGCTGAAGGCGCCGATCCGCTCCTCGTTCGGGATTAGTGAATTGGTACCGACATGCCCCGCCAGCGTCGTCTGGGCATCGCCGCCGACCATCCACGGGCTGAGCGTCGGCCCGTAGTTGAGCTGCGCGGTCTGTCCGGCGTCCAAGAAATACAGTCCGCGCAAGGGGCCCGAACTGACCAGGCCGCCCGAGGTATAGCCGCTCGGTCCGAACCCGGATCCGACGAGACGCTGGGGGAGACCGTTGGCCGCGGTATAAGCGGGGTTGTTGATCTGGAAATAGCCGCTGTCGTTCCAGTCGCGATCGATTGTCGCGACGCCTTCCTGTCGAAAATACGTGCCGTTCAGCAGGACGTGCAGCGTGTCGTCGAGCAACGACAGGCCCGCAGTCGCGCTGACGCGGTAATTGTGGCCATCGCCATAGGTCGAAATGCCCTGATCGGCGGACACCCGGAAGCCTTTGAACTTCTTGTCGAGGATGAAGTTGACGACACCGCCGACCGCGTCGGAGCCATATTGCGCCGATGCCCCGCCGGTGACGACCTCGACCCGCTCGACAAGGTCCTGCGGAAACGTGTTGATGTCGACGACGCCGCCGACGGTGGACGCGACCGAGCGCTGTCCGTCGAGCAGGACCAGCGTGCGTCCCGCGCCCAATCCGCGAAGACTGATCGAATTGACGCCCGCGGCACCGTTCGACAACGAGCCTGAACTGGTACCGGACGTCCCGCTGCCGGCGATCGACGGCAATTGGTTGACGAAGTCCGAGATGTTCGCCGGCGCCTGCGCGGCGATGTCGGCGGCGCCAAGCACAGTCACCGGTGTGGGGGCGCTATAGCCGTCACGGACGATGCGGCTGCCGGTAACGGTAATGTCCTCGTCTGCCGCCGCCTGATCCGGGACGTCTGGTGTCGCCGCGACCTGCTGTTCGGCGGCAGCGGCGGGAAGGGGGGCGGTCGCTTGTGCGAAAGCCTGTCCGCCCAGGATCAGCGATAAAGTCCCGACCGTCGTGAACAGCGCGGCCCGCAATGTGCCGGCATTCGTTTCAACACCCCATGAAACCATCGTTGTTCCCCCAAATACCCGTTGAATGTCGCCAGGGCGATCCTCTCCGGTCTATTTGGCTGGGTGGCCTGCACTGGCCTGCCGATCCCGCGGCAGGCAAATACCCACTGCTCGGCGTCCGATGACACGGCGCGCTCGATCGCCGTGGACGGAATATATGAATGCCCCAACCCGGCGCGCAGCATCACATTTCTGGATACACACGAACCGATCTCAAATGCCGATCTATACGCGCAATAAATTGCGGCTCGGTCATCTTTGACGATCAAATGATACAAGAAGGCGGATATTTTTTCCCGTCTATTTTGGATGTGAATTGCACACCGAGCGTCGGTTAGCAGCGCATTCGGCTGGTCCTGTGATGGATTCCACTACGGCGCGCAGACATCGATCGGGAAACCAGCGCCGGATTCTTGGTCAGAGCGGGCTCACGCATGGACGTCGAACAGCACAGGCGGCACCCCCCGCTGCGATACTTCGCGCATCACGAAGCTACTGCGGATCTTGGCGACATTAGGCAGGGTGGACAATTCGCTGCGGTATACCCGATCATAATCTGCCAAGGAGCGGACGTGGACCATCATGAGGAAGTCCGTGTCGCCGGATACGAAGCTGCAATAACTCATCGACGGGCACCGCACGACCGCTTCCTCGAATTCGTTGAGCGCCTTTTCCGCCTGTGAATTCAGTTCGATGCTGATGATGACGACGATTCCAAAACCCAGACGTTCCATATCGAGGTCGGCCGTGTAGCGTTTTACCGCGCCCTGCTCTTCGAGGATCTTGCGACGCCGGGCGGCGGCGGTGCTTGAAAGATGAACCCGGTCGCCGATCGTGACATCTGACGCTCGACCATTGACAGTTAGCTCACGCAATATCCGAAAATCGGTTTTGTCCATCTGTTCGAAATTGGAATCTATCACATTACGCCCCGCATATAATGGAAAGCATCAATCTCGAAGTGGAGGGTGATTGATAATGATGAGAAGCGCAACTCTGCTTTATGCTAATTGCTGCAACGCATCATGGCATTGCAGGGGGAGCTGGACGATGGGCAACTTTAGGGGACGTTTTGGGACCGGCGGGGCGGCGATGGCCATTGCCCTCGCTGGCTTGACCGATGTCGCCGCCGCGGCACAACCGACCGCGGCCGGACCGCCGCCATCCCCCACTCTTCTCCCGGTAAAGGTAGAGACGGCCGAGGGCCGCGTGGTGCTGACGCTTCCCCCGGCGCGGGGTGACGGCACGATGGGCAGGTTCCTGTACTCGGCCGCGCTCAAGACCGGTTTGGGATCCGCGCCGATCCGGCTCGATCATGGCATGCTCGCGCCGACCCAGCTGTTGGCGTTTCGCCGGCTGGGAAAGAAGGTCGCGGTGGTGTTCGAAAATCCCCGCTACACCGCGGCGGGCGATGCCGACAATCGCAAGGGCGTCCGCGAGAGCTTCCCGTACAGCACCATGGCGCTGCTCGACGTGCTGACGACAACCCCCGCCGGTGGCGTGACGGTCGACATCGCGCCGTTCCTGTCACGCGACACGATGAACATCGCCGGCGCGCTGAACGAACAGGCCAAGGGCTTCAAGCTCGTCGACAGCCTCAGCGCCGCCGATCCAGGTTCGGTCAAGGCGTTTCCGGACAATATCGAAATGGAGGCGGTACAGACCTTCGCCTCGGACAGCCCCGGCAAGGAGGTCGACACGATCGCTCCCGACGGGCGTCAGGTCAGCTTCACCGTCCATCATTCGCTCGTCCGGTTGCCGGAACCAGGCTTCGTCCCACGCCGGTTCGATATCCGCTCGGGCAGCAACGCCACGCAGGTCTATGATTTCGGCACGCCGCTCGGCGACGGCATCATGATGCAATATGCCAACCACTTCCGGCTCGACAAGCTCAACCCCGCAGCGGGACGGTCGCGCGTCCGGAAGCCGATCGTCTTCTATATCGACAACACCGCCCCCGAACCGATCCGCAGCGCGCTCGCGGAGGGGGTCGCGTGGTGGAACCAGGCGTTCGATGCGGCCGGCTATGTCGATGCGTTCCAGGTCAAGATCCTCGCGCCCGGCATGGACCCGCAGGATGTCCGCTACAACATCGTCAACTGGAACGAGCGCCAGACCCGAAGCTGGTCTTACGGCGGCGGTGTGATCGATCCCCGTACCGGCGAGATCATCAAGGGCAACGTCGTGCTTGAGGGACTAAGGCTGCGGCAGGACATCATCATTTTCGAAGGGCTGGCGGGGACCGCCCAAAACAACAGTGGCGGGCCAAACGATCCCGTACGGATTTCGCTCGCCCGCATTCGCCAGCTCGGCGCGCACGAAGTGGGCCACGCGATCGGCTTCGTGCACAATTTCGCCGGCAGTACGCAGGATCGCACGACGGTGATGGACTATCCCTTCGCCCGGATGAAGCTGACCGACGGCGCCATCGACCTGTCCGATGCTTACGCCGTCGGCATCGGTGCGTGGGACAAGTTTACCGTCGACTGGCTCTATGGCCAGCCGGCGCCCGGCATCGATCCGGACGTCGCGGCCTCGCGCAAGGCGGCCGCGATCGAAGCATCGGGCATGCGCTTCCTGACCGATATCGATGGGCGCGACGCGGATCTCGGCGTGCCAGGCGACAACATGTGGACCGAAGGCAACGACGAAGCGCCGGATCTCGTCCAGATGATGGCGGTACGTCGCGTCGCAATTGCCAAATTCGGGCCCGGCGTGCTGGTCCAGGGCGAGCCGTTATCGAACCTTCGCCGCAAGTTCGCGCCGGTTTGGCTGCTTCATCGGTACGAGATTGCAGCGGTCGGCAAGCTGATCGGCGGCATCGACTATCGCTATGCGGTCGTCGGCGGCGGCAGCCCCGCGCCGGCACCCGTATCGGCGGCCCGCCAGGCGGCCGCGCTCGACGCGCTGCTCGCCACGCTGTCGGAGCGCGAGCTGTCGATCCCCGCCTCCCTGACGATGCAGCTCTCGTCCGGCGTCTACGGCCGTGCCGATCCTCAGTTCGATACCGAGGTGTTCGCGAATGCCGGTGCCTCGGCATTTGACCCGTTGGTGGCTGCCGATATCGCCGCCCAGGTCACGCTGGATACGCTCCTCGCCCCGTCCCGGCTGACGCGAGTCTACCTGCAGCATCACCAGTCTGCGGCGCTGCCGGGGCTTGACGAGCTGCTCGACAAGGTCGTCCGTACCGCGGTCGATGGTCGCACCACGGCGGTCGGCCGCCGCATCGCGCATCGTACGATCATGGAGATGGCACGCACCAGCCACGATGCGGCGACGTCGATCGACGTCTCGGCCGTACTCGATGGTCACCTCGCAGCGATCGCGGACCGCTTCGCTGCAATGAAGGGCAATGGCGAGGGCGCAACATGGAGCCGCGGCATCGCCACCATGTTGAGAGACGATGAGTCGTTGGATCGAGCGCTGAAGAAGGACGCGCAATCGATGCCGACGATCCCCCCCGGTATGCCGATCTAACGTGTGTAACGCAGCTCGCGGAACCGAATGCCGGCGGGCTATAATTCTTGGTCTTCGCTCGATCAGCCGAATACGGACAATACCGCTTATCAAGCCGGGCTGCGTGAACGGCGGAAATTGAAGCGCAATTAGGATCGCGAATGTCCGGGTACGGGTCGTCTAACCTCAGCGGTTACCGGGGCGAGCAAAACTTGCTCTGGCTCTAGATCGAGCGTCAACGTGAACGAGCCGCCCTGACCCGTTCACGTTCGCTTTCATTCGCTCAGTGCGACGCGAAGTAGGTCGCCAGATCGTAGATGTAGTCGCGACCACGATACAGGGCATCAGACGAGATGCGCTCGTTCAGTCCATGCGTGCCGGCCGTCGCAGGATCGTTCCACAGCCCGGGAATGCCATAGGTCGGGATGTTGAGCTTGCTCAGGTACGTCGCATCCGTTGCGCCTGCCGACTGTGTCGGGATCACCGGGATGCCCGGGAAGTGTTTCGCGCCGATCGCCGCGATCGGTTTTAGGACCGCGGGGTCCAGCGGCGGGGTCACCGCCACGGGGCGTTCCTGGATCTTGCTGCGAAGCACCTTGACCTGCGGGTCGGCGATGACCTGCTCGATGGCGGCCCTGGTCTGATCCGCGGTTTCGCCCGGCGAGATCCGGCAGTTGATCGAGGCAGTGACGCGCTGGGGCAGGGCGTTGGCGGCATGCCCGCCGTCGATCAGGGTCGCCACGCAGGTCGTGCGAAGCAAAGGATTGAGGCTCACATCCGACGATACCTGCGCCGCAGCCTTAGCGTCGTCAGGTTGCTTCGAAAGCTGGACCATCGCAGCCCCGATGGCATCCTTCCGCAGCGCCCCCGCCTGCGCCAGATACGCCGTCGAGACGGGGTTGAGGTTTACCGGGAATTGCAATGTGCTGACCTTGGTGAGAGCCGCAGCCAGGCGATAGATCGCGTTGTCGGGTTGCGGCTGCGAACTGTGTCCGCCGCGGTTGGTGACCTCGAGGATGAAGTTGCGCGGCGATTTCTGCGACACCTGGACGCCGAGCGTTTCTGGACCGCCGCCGAGTGCCGTCCGCCCACCGCCGCCTTCGTTGAACGCGAAGCCGGCCTTGACCAGTTCCGGCCGGTTATCGACCAGCCAGCCGGCACCGTTGAGCACGCGTTCGTTCGTCCCTTCTTCGCCGCAGGTCAGCGCGAGCTTCACGGTACGGCGTGGCTTGAACCCGGACTGCTTCCAGCGGATCAGCGTGTCCGAGAAGATCGCCGCCTGTGCCTTGTCGTCGCTGCTACCGCGCGCGTAGAAATAGCCATCCTCCTCGATCAGCGTGAAGGGATCGCGGACCCAGTCCTCGCGCTTGGCTTCGACGACGTCGATATGTGCAAGCAGCAGCAGCGCCGGCTCCTTTGCATTCGATCCTGCGTAGGTCGCCACGAGGCCGCCGTCGCGCGGGCGCCCTTCCGGCACGTAGAGCGTGAGATCGCGGTCGGCGAAGCCAGCCGTGCGCAGCCGGGCCGCAACCTGCTGCGCGGCCTTGGTGCAGTCGCCGACCGACGAGGTCGTGTTGGTCTCGACCAGTTCCTTGTAAAGGCTGCGGAAGGCAGTTCGATCGGGCCGGTTTGAGGCGTCTTGAGCGGTCGCAGCGAGCGGCAGGATCAGGGCGACGGTCGCCATCAGGGCAGGCGCAATATGCTTCATGCTATGTCTTCCTGGTCGATAAGGTTTAACAAGGGCCGAGAACGATGACGTGGTCGACCCGGCAGGGGATCGTCAGAAACTCTTGCGGGCGTTGATACCGATCGTCCGGGGTCGGGAACTGACATAATAGTCCGGTACGCCGGTCGCCGAGGCAACCCGGTTCAGGCCGTATTTGTTGAAGACGTTGTTCGCGAACAGCGAAACCGCGAGCCCGTTCTGCGCATCGACACCGATCCGCGCGTTGAAGATGCTGAAGTTGCCGATCTCGCGATAGAACGCATTGGTCTCTCGCAATTCGGTGTTCATCCGCCCGGTATAGGTCCAGTCGAACCGTATCAGCCCCGTCAGCCTATCCGTCAGGGGCGGGGAGTACTCGACACCAGCCGACGCCGTCGTCTTCGGGATATAGGCCAGCGTATCGCCGCTGCGGCCGGGAGCATTGATGAACCCGGTGGAATCGATCTGGTCCGAGGTCAGCTTGGCATCGTTGTAGTTGATGCTGCCATTGATGCTGAGGTGGCGGACCGGGCGAACACTTGCTTCGACCTCGACACCCTCGACCCGGACGCCGGCGAGATTGTAGATGAAGTTGAAATTGCCACCGCCCTGCTGGAGCGTCGATACCGAAGTCTGCACCTCGTCCCAATCGGTCCGATAGATTGCCACGTTGAGCGTCGCCTTCCGATCGAACCACGACGTCTTCGCGCCGAGCTCGTAATTCCACAGCGAGTCCGGACGGTAGACGAGATACTGCGCCGGCAGATTGGGAATGTTGTTGGCGCCGCCGGGCCGAAATCCCTGCGCGGCGTTGGCGTAGATCAGCGCATCACGCGTCACGCGGAGTTCGGCGTTGAACTTCTTCACCCAGCCCTTGGCGTTGGCCTTGGTTTCCTCATAGGGGCGCGGTTCCTGCCCGTTGGTGAAGTTGTAGCCGAGATACTCGCCGCCGACCGTCTTGGTATAATCGAAGTGGCGCAGCCCGACCGTCAGGGTCAGCGGCGACAGCAACCGGTAACCGACTTCGCCGAAGAACGCGGTCTGCTTGACGCTGGTCAGGATGTTGCGACCGCCTAGATTGTCGACCGGATCGCGCTGTCCTCCGCTGACCGGGTCGCCGGCAAAGGGCAGGGTGTCTACCCGGTCGAAGCGATCCTCGTGGAATACCCCGACGGTATAGCTCAGCGGGCCATTCCCGTTCGAGCCGAGCCGTGCTTCCTGGATGAAGTTCCGGACATAGCGCGGTTGATAGGCACCGAACGGCGCCTTCGACCGGGCATAGGCCTGATACGCGGTACGTTGTGCAGGGGTACAGGTCGTCGTGGGAATGCCCAACGCGACGCGGGTGTAGAGCGGGCACCACCGTGCGCCTGACACGACGCTGGCGAACGCGGCATTGTTGTCGTTGGTGCTCTCGACGTTCCAGCGATACCAGGACGCGCTGGTCGTCAGCGTCGCGAAGCCAAGGTTGAACCGCCCGACGCCGTTGTAGAGTTGCAGTTTGTCATGCCACGGCTGGAATATCTGGAAGTCCGCGCGGAACGGTCCGAGGACTGAGTTATACTGCGCGGTGCCGTCGATATTCTGGGTTTGCAGCAACGCGGTCGCGGTGATCGAAACATCGGCGCTCGGCGTGAAGCCCAGCATAACGCGACCGCCTTCGAGTGTAGCGCGGTTGGTGTTCTTCCGGTCGAGCAGCGTGTAGTCGACATAACCGCCCTGCCGCTCGCGATAGCCGACCACCCGCAGCGCCAGCTTGTCCGCGATGATCGGGACGTTGAGCGCACCCTTTGCGAAATAGCCGATGCCGCCGTTCCGCGTGGTGGTGGCCTGGAGTTCCGCGGTGCCTTCGTATTTGCTCGCATCGGGCTGGTTGAACAGCACGCGCAGAGTGCCGCCCATCGACCCGGATCCGTAGAGCGTACCTTGCGGACCGCGCAGGACCTCGACCCGCTCGACATCGAACAGATTGAGGTTCGGCGTGTTTCCCGCGGGGTCCGAATTCGTCCCGGATGGTCCGGTCAGCGGCGTCTCGCCGTAATACAGCCCGACCGTACTTTCGCCCGCTGCCTGGACACCGCGGATCGACACGCGCGTGCGCCCGGAATCGCTTTCGGTGAGCTGCAGTCCCGGAACCTGGCGGATGATGTCGGCAATGGTCGTCGCACCGAGCTTGGCTAGCTGGCCTTCCCCTAGCGCTGAGATGGCAATCGGGGTGGTCTGAACCGTCGATTGGCGACGAAGCGCAGTGACGACGATGTCACCCGGCTGTTCCATACTATCGGTATTGGCAGCGCTTGATGGCACATCCGCCGGCACGGTCTGCGCCAGCAAAGGGTACGGCAGGGCCACGGTTGTTAAGATCAATAAGCCGGTTCGCGCGGATATTAGCATTCTGCCCCCATGTGCCGTTTCCTGGCTGCGTGGCTGTAAGCTCACGACACCTCGCAGAATGGCTTCAAATCCTACCAAGCCAATGGGGTATTGAATTGCTTCCGATGAAGATATTGCATGTTGCTGGAGCAGCCTGAGGCCGTCACTGCCGAGGCCGTTATGGAGGCTCTACATGTCACCTGATCAGCTGTCTTCGCGATGATCCGACCAGTTCTCGAAATGGGTGATCCGCTCCTGCTCCGTATTGCGCAGCCGGTGGTTGACGTGGATGACCCTGAATTAAGACCCTTTTTTTGGCCGGCATGACGAAGTCTGGCTTCGTTGAGGCGTTGTTCCCCGACAGCGGTCTGGCCGCTCTCGAAACGGAGTGATGATGAGTTCGACTTCGAACGACGCTGATCAGGTAGCTGGTCCCGACCGCGGCGGTCTCGTACGCTCGCTCGGGCGGTGGGGACTGACGGCACTTACGATCAATTGCGTCGTCGGCGCTGGAATCCTGGGCCTCCCGGGCAAGGTCTACGCGCTCGCCGGCGCTTCTACCGGCTGGGTCGTAGCCGGTGCCGCCATCCTCGCTCTGGCGGCAGCACTTTGTCTCGCGGAACTCGGCAGCCGCATGGAGGGGAGCGGGGGCCCTGTCGAATATTGCACGGCAGCCTTCGGTCCGGTCGCGGGGTTCGCGGCAGGCTGGCTGTTATGGGCGGCAACCGTTCTCGCCGCGGCGTCGTTGCTCAACCTTTTCGCGACGATGGTGGCATCCGACGCACACGGGTTGATCGTGGTTGTCACGGGACTGGGGCTGACCGCCCTGACCTGCGCCGGCATGGGGCGCTCGGCGATCGCGAGCGGTGCGTTGACCGTCCTCAAGCTCGGACTGCTGGTGGGTGTGGCTATCGCAGGCCTTACCGCACCGGCAGCCCCTGCTGCCTTACCCACCGGTGCCGCACAGCCCGTATCGGCGCTGATCCTGATGTTCTTCGCATTCGTCGGGTTCGAACGGCCAACCGCGGTCGCAGGTGAGGTGGTAGACGCGCGCCGCGCAGTTCCGTTCGCCCTGCTTGCCGGTATGGCGGTGGTCACCGCGCTGTATGCAGGCGTGATCGCCGCATGCTGGCGCGGCGTGCCGGATCTCGCGCTTAGCGAGCGTCCCGTCGGAGATCTGCTCGGTCGTCTGTTTGGAAACGAGGTCGCGCGCGGCGCCGAGATCGCCGCCGCGGTGATCGTGCTCGGTACGCTCGTCAGCCAATGGATCACGGCTCCGCGCCTCATGCTAGCGCTGTCGGAAAACCGCCAATTGCCATCGGTATTTGGCCGTATCGCGTCGGGCCGGGGGACACCGGACGTGGCCATCGTGACGACGGGCATCGTCGCCATTTTGCTGGCACTCGGTGGCGATTTCGTCACCAGCATCGCGGCGTCGAGCGCGTCGCGACTGCTGATTTTCATGGGGTGCGCCGCGGCGCTGCTCCGTCTTCGTCGCCGGCGCGGCATTCCGGAAGCGCGCTTTCACTTGCCGCTCGGCGCTGCCGTCGCCACCTGCGTGATCCTGGTGTGTGCGGCGTTGCTCGTCGCGGCCTCGTCCGAGCTTGCGCGGCTGGGTGTTCTGATCGTCGTTGGAGGATTGCTTTGGCTGATATCGAACGGGAAACGCTGGTTCCAGCGGGTGTGACCGACACGACGGGTCTATCGGTCGCGCCATCCGGTCCGGTCCTGGGCGCGGAGATCTCCGGCTTGCGCATCGACGGATCGATCGATGCTCAAGTGGCCGCCGCCCTGCGCACTCTGCTGCTGCGCTACAAAGTCCTGTTCTTTCGCGATCTCGATCTCACCCATGACCAGCATTTGACGTTGGCCAGGGTGTGGGGCGACCTCGAAGGTCATCCGGTCATCAAGCATGTGCCGGGATATCCCGAGATCCTCGACATTCGCGGTTCGGAGGGACGCGTCGAGGACACCGCCGGCAACCAGCGCTTCCAGACGCTCGACAAGTGGCATGCGGACGTGACCTTCCGCGCCGCACCCTCGATGGGGGCGGTGTTGCGCGCCCGTGAAATCCCGGAGATTGGTGGGGATACGTTGTGGGCCGATGCCGCCGCTGTCTACGCTGGGCTTCCCGACGACGTGAAATCCCGGATCACAGGGCGGACCGCGACGCATGACCTGCTGTTCGATTTCGGCGACCGGATCGCGCCCGAGCGACGGGCGGCGTTCGCTCAAGAGTTTCCGCCACAGCACCATCCGATCGTCCGCCTGCACCCCGAGACGGGGGAGAAGGTCCTGTTCGTCAACGCGAGCTTCACCAGTCAGATCGATGGCATAGCTGAGGCTGAGAGTGCAGAATTGCTCGGGTATCTGCTCGATCGGTTCAAGGTGCCCGAATATCAGGTTCGCTTCAGATGGTCGCCGAACGCGGTCGTCATCTGGGACAATCGAGCGACGCAGCATTATCCCGTCGCAGACTATTGGCCCGCGCGCCGCAGGATGGAACGCGTGACGATCCGGGGCGACATTCCCGTCTAGACGCGTCCCGGCCGAGACGAGCATCGCGGCGTCAACGCTCGCAAGCGGATGAACGGCGAAGACGCCACGTCATAAACCCGCACCGACATCCGACCGCGTGCATAGAAGCGCCGCATTAACGCATCAGTATCATAATGATCGTTATTCAGCCCGTTATGAGGTTTCTGTTAGCGATTCCAAGCCTGAAGCGCTGGTACGGCCGGTTCGCCTTGATGGCGTTCGCCTGCGCCGCGTGGTGGCTTGGCTCCGCTAGCGCCGTCGCTGCGGGTCTGGTCGCAATCTGCATCGGCATTGCCGTGATCGCCGGCTCGATCATCAGGCAGATGAGGGTATCGCGACTGATCCGGCATCTGCAGGATCTTGCGGGAACGTCTGCAACGGGGTCGCTTGAGGACAGGCTGGAACGGAGCGTCGCAGCGATCGCCGGTCGCTTGACCGATGTCGAGCATCGCACGCGGCAGCGCCATGCTGTCACAGGACTTCCGACACGTGAACCGCTGATAGACCGGATGGCTGCCGACGGGCGGGGCGTGCTGGGTGTCGTAGGCATCATGGACTTCGATCGGCTGAGTGCATTCGACCCGGCCATGGGTGAGCGCATGCTCCTGACGATCGTCGACCGACTTGTGCGGATGCTACCGGAGGAACGGCTGATCGCTCACGTCGATCGGGCGAACATCGCGATCTGGTTCGGGGCCGAAACGGGGCAGGAGGCAGCGCGTACCGAACTGGACGTGCTGGGTTACGCGCTAAGCGATGTGGTGAGCGACGGCGACCGCGAGATCTTGCCTGAAATTCGTGTGCGACAGGCGACGATGCCGGTGGACGGGTTGAATGCCCAGGCCGTGCTGTCGCGTACGCTGGCGTCGCTGACATTGCAGTCTGGTGGCCTGGCAGCGGCGGCCGTACCCGCGGTCGATCCCGCAGCCGCGGCCCGTGAACGCTATGCCTTGGAGCAGGACCTTCGCCAGGCGATCGCCCGCAGCGAGTTGGAGATGCGATATCAGCCGTTGATCGATGCTGGTGACGGCAGCGTATCCGGCGCGGAGTCGCTGATACGTTGGTTTCATCCGACCCGGGGTCAGGTGTCGCCGTCACAGTTCGTGCCGGTGATGGAGGCGATGGGGTTGGCGCACGATATCGGAATGTGGACGCTCAACGCCGCAGCCCGAGAGGCGCGGGCATGGCAAGCGCAGGACCTGGGGTCGTTGCGCGTCGCCGTGAACGTGTCGGGTCATCAGCTCGACCGCGACGACATGGCGGCATTGATCGCGCGTACGCTGGCGCGCCATTCGCTCGGTGCGAGCGCACTGGAAATCGAATTGACCGAAAGCGTCGCCATGAGCGACGGCGCGCGCGCCGCCCGATTGTTCGATGCGCTGCGCGCGACCGGCGTACGGATCGCGATCGACGATTTCGGCACCGGCTATTCGAGTTTCAGCACGCTGCGCACGCTGGCCTTCGACAAGATCAAGATCGACCGCGAATTCGTGACGAATGTCGATACGCGCCGTGACAGCCAAGCGATCTGCCAGAGCATCGTGGCGCTTGGCCGGGGGCTTGGTATCCGAGTGCTTGCCGAAGGCGTCGAGCGGCGAGCCGAATATGAGTGGCTGCTGCGACACGGCTGTACGCACTTCCAAGGCTATTATTTCTCGCCGCCGCTGACGGGCTCGGATTTCGTCGCGTTTGCACGCGATACGGACTCGCTCGCCAAGCTGCTGGCCATAGATCCGCATCAGATGCGGGACCGGATCACCGAAAGGCTTACCGCATGAGTTTCTCCTATCGATCGTCGGCACGTACCAGTGCGCTGATGCTGGCGTTGACGATCGCGGCGTGTTCCGGTGGTCGCAAGGCAGAGCCTACGCTGGGGCCGGCGCCGGTCACGTTGCCGGCTACCGAGATCGAGGCGATTATGCTGCTGCTCGATCAAGGCGATACCGGAGCGGCCCAGAAGCGGATCAACGCGGCGCTGAAGCGCGATCCGATGAACGCGCCTATGCAAGTACTACGCGATTCGATCGAGCGCGATCCGAAGGATTTGCTGGGGCCGACCAGCTTCACCTATATTACGCGCGCCGGCGACACGATGTCGGATCTGGCGCAACGGTTCCTTGGAAACCGGCTTAAGGCGTATCAGCTTGCGCGCTACAACGGCATCGCCAAGCCTGCCGATCTGGTCGCCGGGCAGACGCTCCACATCCCCGGTGAGCCGCCGCGCATCGAGTTGCCGAAACGCCCCGCATCGCGCCCTGTGTCCACCTCACGCACAAAGCCCAGGTCCGCCGCGACCAAACCCGTGTCGACCGCCAAACCGGCTAGTCCC
>Ga0308169_10002399_pt1 | contig 19494 bp, 20 predicted proteins | sample PhyBR1_2_FD_202139 | JGI IMG/M metagenome (GOLD analysis project Ga0308169, IMG submission 202139) | Phyllosphere microbial communities from UC Gill Tract Community Farm, Albany, California, United States - DLSLSB.R1 | ecosystem: Host-associated > Plants > Phyllosphere > Unclassified | place...
GCAGCCCACTCACCCTCGCGCGCAACGTCGCAGTGGGTCTCGTCATCAAGGGCTTCACCATCCCCGTCCCTCGACTCGTCAGCAAACCGCTCCTCAAGCTCGCGGTCCGCTGCCGCATCCTCGACCCGCCCGCGCTCGCTCAACCCGCCTCGCCTCGAGCCGACCACAGCTCGCCGCCGTCCCCGAAACCCTCGAACGCACCTCTCGCCGACTCGCCGCCACGCACGCCGACCGCAGGCGCAGTGGCAGCAGAGCCCGTCTGGAACAAGCGCCTCAAGCTCGTCCTCGACCTGCGCACCGCCCCCGTCGTCGGCTGCATCTTCCTCCTCGCGACGACCGTCATCGACGGCAGCGTCGTCCGCCTCGGCATCGTTGGCGAGGACGGCGTCAGGCCCTACGACGTCCTCGTCCTCTTCATCTCGCTCGTGAGCTCCTCTTCCTCCTCTCTGAACGACCTTCTCAACGAGGAGGATCTCGGCTCACTCTCACCTCGCTCGCGCACAGGCCTACATCTCGACCGCGCTCGACTCGACCGGCGGCCTGCGCGCCCTCGCCTTCTGGATTTCGCAAAAGTCGGCGCGGCACCCGCCCAACTCGCCGCCGTCGGCGCCCAAGACGGCCTCGGGCCTGCGCCTCTTCACCATCCTCTACTGCTTCTGGTTCTTCTTCGGCGTCCTCGTCGGCAACGACCCGATCGTCCTCAGCGGGACGGCCTTCCTCGGCTACTTTACCCGCGCGACGGGCATCACGGCGCCGAGGGCTTGGACGATGAGCCAGTTCGTCGCCGCCAACGTCGCGAGCGCCGCCCTCGTGTCGAGCAACCCGACCAACGTCCTCATCGCAGGGGTAAGTCCCTCTCTCCCTCTGTCGCTCGCTCTTCTACCTGACGCTCGGACCCCTCGCTGACTCGGACCCCTCTCTCGCACGTCGACAGGCCTGGGGGCTCAATTTTCTGACCGGCTTCACCGCCTACACGATCCTGCCGGCAGCCATCACGTGCGTCTCAGACTCCTCGCGCTCCTCTCGCAAGGCGCTGACGCTCTCTTGCTCGCCCGCAGCGCGCTCGTCGCCTACCCTCTCCTCCTCTTCCTCTTCACCTTCTTCCGCCCCTCGTCTTCGCCCTCGGACGCCTCGACCTCGTCCCGCCAGCGCTACATCCCAGCACAACTCCTCCCGCCCGACGTCGACCCGCGCTCGGCCCTCGTCGACCCGAACGGCGCCGTCTTCCACGCGTCGCTCATGCTCATCACGCTCGGGACGCTCGTCGGCACGAGCTTTGTCGGGCACGACCTCGTCCAGGTGTGGATGGTGACGGCTCCGGCGGGCGTACTCGCGTTCGCGCGCGACCTGTGGAGCGAGCGGCGCCCGCCCAAGGTCGAGGACGAGATCGAGCTCGAGGAGGCGCCGACGCACCCGGTCTCGACGCCGCCCGTCGTCGGCTCGTCGGCGTCGTCGGCGTCTCGGGCGGCAGCAGCAGGTCGTCGGCCCTGGACGGCGCAGCGCCTCGTCGCGCAGACGTGCCGCCGGTTCCCGACGACGTCGAGCACCGTGTCGCGCCTGCCGCTCTCTCTGCTGCCGTTCGCCGGCGGCATCTTTGTCCTCGCGCGCGCGTTGACGGCGACGGGTTGGACCGACATCTTTGCGACGTGGCTCGTCAGGGTGTGCGTCAACCCGGCCGCGACCGTCTTCTTCGTCGGGTGCGTCCTCCTCTCGCTCTCTGTTTGGGCTCCCACCGCCTGTGCGGCAATTGCTGACGTTCCAACGACCTGCAGATACATCACGGCGCTCTTCCTGTGCCCGCTGTGCGGCACCAACATCGGCGGCACGATCCTCGCCGTCGAGATCCTGCGCTCGCCGACCTTCTCGTCGTCGGCGCGCGTCGTCGCCGACCCGCGCATCCTCCAGGGCGCCATCTACTCGCTCGCGCTCGCGAGCAACGTCGGCGCACTGAGCTGGACCGTGTCGAGCTCGCTCGCGGGCCTGCTCTGGGTGCGCATCCTCGCGCAAAAGGGGATCCGGGTCACGCAGCGCGAGTTTGCCCTGTGGTTCGGCGGCGGGATGCTCGTCCTGTTGCAGGGCGTTGCGTGTGCGGTGGTTCTCCTCGAGGTGTACTACTGGGACTTGTAGCGTCGCGCGGAGCAATAGAGAGACTTGTCGCGCATTGACCTCGCGCGCGCTCGGAAGCCGGACGAGCCGCGAGCCGAGCCGAGGCGAGCGAACGACACAGCCTCGCTCGCAATTCGTCATCTCGCTCCTCAGCTCAGCTCGGCTCGCTCTCTCTCTCAGCCACCACCGCACACGCACTCGCACCAGCACGCAACAGTGGCGACCGCACACCGCCTGTCGCACCTCGCCGCGCGCCGCACCTCGACGATGGCCGCCTCCTCCTCCACCAAGCAGTCGCTCCTCTCGCTCCCCATCTCGCCCCTCGCGCCGACGTACCACTTGCGGCCCGACCCGCTCTTCCCCACGCCCAAGTCGCTCCTCGCCCTCTCGAGCTACGATGCGCCGCCCGACCTCGGCGCCAAAGGCCCCGTCGCCCTCAAGGAGGGCGACCCGGTCCCGCCCTCGATGCTCCGCCGCAGCCGCCAGATTCGAGGAGGCGGCGCCTTCACCTACACGAGCCCTTGTACGTCCCCCTACTCGTCTTGATCGCTGAGCCAGAAGCGCGAGCGGTCGAGCTGACCCTCCTCTCGACCCTCGCCCGCTCGCAGTGCCCCTCGAGTTCCCCTACGACATCCGCGAGCCGGCCGACACCGAGCGCACCAACAGCGCGACGCCAACCACGATCGAGACACAGCTCGCCTCGTTCGAGGTCTCGCCGCAGCGCCCCGTCTGGGACGCCGCCCTCGCCGACTCGGCGCGCCCCTCGCGCCCGACCGCCTTCTCGAGCGCGCGCCGCGACCTGCCGTCGTTCCCGCGCGGCGAGCTCCTCAGCGTGAGCCACGCGCTGCGCGACGCCTGGCTCCCGCAGCTCGACATCGGGACCGACGCCGAGGGCGACAAGGTGCGCGAGCAGTTTGTCGACGTCGTGAGCGGGCGCGTCGTGCTCGCGCGCGAGCCGGCCGAGGACGGCCTCGAGGGCGAGGGCGGCAAGGGCTTTGCGCCGTGGAGCTTGTGCTACGCCGGGCACCAGTTTGGGAGCTTCGCCGGGCAGCTCGGCGACGGCAGGGCCATCAGCATCTGTGCGTCTCCCCTCTCGCTCTTTCTTGTTCTCTCATCTGTGGTCTACCTGTTGCTGACTCGCCGACGACTCGCAGTGTCGACGCCGCCGACCGAGGACGTCGCCGCCAAGACGGGCTTCAGGGCTATCGAGCTGCAGCTGAAAGGTGCGCTCTGACCCCCTCCTCCCTTCCTCACCCTCGTCCTCGCTCTCGGGCAGCGACTGACTCTTCCTCCATCTCTCACGTCCGCAGGAGCTGGTCGCACGCCCTACTCGCGCTTCGCCGACGGCCTCGCCGTCCTGCGCTCGTCGGTGCGCGAGTTCCTCGGCGCCGAAGCCGCCGCCGCGCTCGGCATCCCCACCTCGCGCGCCCTCGCCCTCGTCCACCTCCCCTCGGTGCACGTTCGCCGCGAGTTGCTCGAGGAGGCGGCCATCGTGACGCGCGTCGCCGGGAGCTGGGTCCGGATCGGCAACTTTGAGCAGCAGGCGTACCGGGGCGAGTACGACTCGATGGCCCTCCTCGAGCGGCATGTCGCGCGCGACGTCTTTGCGCTCGAGACGCCGCCGAGCGAGGGCGGCGCCTCGAGGAGGAGCCTTATGCGCGCCGTCGTCGAGGAGGTCGCGAGGAGGAACGCCCTGACGGTCGCGGCCTGGCAGGCGACGGGCTTCATGCACGGCGTCATGAACACGGACAACATCGCCGTCAACGGCGGCACGATCGACTACGGCCCCTACGCCTGGATGTGCGTCCCCTTCTCGCTCTCTCTTGCCTCTGTGAGCCGACCCTGACAACCTTCCTCGCGCGCGCAGGGACATCTTCGACCCGTCGCACATCTGCAACCACTCGGACGACATGGGCCGCTACTCGTTCAAGAACCAGCCGTCGATGATGCTCTTCGCCGTCGACAAGCTCGGCCAGGCCGTCGCCGAGCTCATCGGGCACGAGGTCGAGCTCGCCGAGCAGCAGGGCGAGGGCGAGGGCGCAGAGTGGGTCTCGGCGCCGGACGGGTGGGCCGGCGAGGGCGAGGGCACCGAGGAGATGAAGAGGTGGAAGGAGCGCGGCATGGCCGAGGTCGCCAAGGTCAAGGAGCGGTTCGTCGGCATCTTCCGCGCCGAGTACGAGCGGCTCATGCGTCGGGTACGTCCTCGTCCTTCTTCCTCTCCTTCATGCTCTTGACCTTCGCCGGCGAGCGCTGACGCCGTTCCTCGCTCGCAGCGCCTCGGCCTCACGACGAGCCAGACCGGCGACTTCGACCTCTTCTCGCGCTTCCTCGACCTCATGTCCCTGCACGAGCTCGACTTCACCAACACGCACCGCCTCCTCGCCCAGTTCACCTCTACGAACCACCCATCGCTCCCCGCCTTCCTCGACACGCTCCTCGCCGGCGCTTCGTCCTCGTCCGCCCCGACCGGCAAGGAGGACTGGACCGCCTTCCTCTCGACGTACGAGGAGCGCCTCGCCCTCGAACCGTCGGACGTCTCGACCACGCGTCGCACCCGCATGGAGGGCGCCAACGCCCGCTTCACGCTGCGGCAGTGGGTCCTCGAGGAGACGATCGCCAAGCTGTCGTCGCCCGACACGCGCGCGACCGAGGGCAAGGAGCAGCTCGAGCGCGTCCTTTACATGGCGACGCATCCGTTCGAGGCGTACGGCGAGGCCGAGGTCGGCGTTACGGACGAGGGCGAGAAGTGCCCGACGAGGGACGAGCAGGAGAAGAGGAGGCTGTGCGCGGTCGGACCCTCGACGATGATCGGCTTCCAGTGCTCTTGTAGCAGCTAGACGAGCCTCTTGCACATACTTGATCACTTTGCAGCTTTCCGGTCGAGAGAGGCGAGCCATCGTGAGCGAGCGAGGTCCGTGCGGTCGAGAGCTCTCTCGAGGGGCTCGAGAGCGGGGAGAGCACGACGTGGATGACAATATGAAAGGGAGAGCACGTCTATCAAGGGCACAAGGACAAGGATGAAAGGTCACAAAGTACAACAGCCGCCGAGCTCGCCCTTCTCCCACCTCGCTCCTCCTCCTCGCGACGCCGCGCCGATCCCGCTTCAGACGACGACGACGATGTCCGACCTAGTCCTTGATGCGCCCCCAGATGGGTCCCGGTCCATGGAAATCCGTCCGACTCCTGTGACCCGCCCCTGCAAGCAAGGCGGGCTGCACGCGCTCGAGAATGGGGCGTTCGACGAGAGCGAGATGCTGGGCGTGCAGAGAGGCTTAGACGGTGATGGATCGCGGTGAGGTAGGCGCAGAAGGGTAGGTCGTAATCGTTGTTGTCGTTGAGCGAGGTCGAGGGTTTGTCGAGAGAGAGGGAGAGGTCGGCGAGGTCGAGGCGGGTTCGTCGGTCGGGGTACAGGAGGGGTGTCGGACGGTACAGGGGTGGAGGAACGGTACGGCGAGGGCGAGGGCATATAGGGGCGTAAAGGTACATGTCGACGCTGAAAAGAAGATGCTGCGGGCGAGAAGGACGCCGTCAGAGCCGACCTCGCGTTTGGGAAGGTCGAAAGGGAAGCGGGCGCACCTGCATCTACTCGATCTCCTCGAAGCGGCCCGAGTCCTTGTACTCCTCGGGCTCCTCGCGCTCGCCGGCGAGCGCCAGCTCGTCCCAGAGGGCGAAGGCGTCGCGGCCGGCGAAGGCGCCCTGCGACGCGACCGCCGGGACCGGATCGACGTAGCGCGCGGCGCGGCCGCGCTCGAACATGCTCGAGACGGCCGAGCGCTTGGGCATGCGCGCCGAGGTGGTCGAGGCGACAGGCGCGCGGTTGTCGGCCGGCGCAGGCGAGGCCAACATCTTGCGCTTCTTGACGGGCGCGAGGTCCTCGAAGTCGGTCGCGGGGCGCCTGCAGGCAACGAGACGAGTGCGAGCGTCAGTGACGACCGAGAGAAGGGAGAGCGAGCGAGTGAAGGACGCACTTGACGCTCTTGAAGGGGAGGGGCTCGTGCGCAGCCACGACGGCCTTGATCTCCTTCTTCTTGAGGGCCTCGACGGTCATCTTGCTGGTCGAGGCGACCGGCACGTTCCTGCAGATCAGGTGGCGTCAGCTTGCGTCGTCGAAGAGAAGGAGAGAGGGGAAGAGGACGCACTTGGACCAGGAGGCGGCGGCCGAGGACGAGGCGAGCGAGTTCTTCGAGCCGCTCGAGGACGAGCCCGACGAGCCCTTGACGGCCCCAATGCGCTTCGCCTCGAGGCGCTTCGAGCGCTTCTTGGGCGGGTTGAGGATGGCGGACGAGGTCGAGCCCGTGAGCGGCTCGTCCTCGGCGTCGACCTCGTCGAGTCGGCGGCGCCGGCCGCTGAAGCTCGAGAAGCCCGTCGAGGCGCTCGAGATGGTCGAAGTCGTCGGGCTGACGGCGCGCTGCTTGCCCTTGGCGTTGGCGGCCGAGCCGAGCTTGGCGATCGGGCGGACCGCGGCGGACGTGGCCGGCTCGACCGCGGCGGCGCTGCGAACGACGGGCTCGAAGTCAGTTCCAGCTTCGAGCGGCTTCTTTTCGTACCAGGGAGAGAAAGGGAGACGTACTGGTTGATCTGCTTGACCTCGGGCGAGGGCGAGACCGTCTTGCGGCGCTTGACCTGCTTGCCCTTGTCGAGCTTCTCGACCTTCTCGACCTTCTCGACCTCGACGACCGGCTCGTCGGCGACCGCCGGCGCCGCCGGGAACTTGGCGAGCGCGTCGATGCCGAACTTGAGCGTGCCGAGCGGGCGCGGCGCGACGAGGCGGGCGGTCATGCCCCGCTGCGCGACAGTCTCGAGGTCGCCGTGCTTGAACGCCTCGAACTCGGGGCCAAGGATCAGGCTGCGCGCAGGAAGCGAGCGAGTCAGCTAGAGTCAACATACTGCAGAGGAAGGAGAAGCAGAGCGCACCTCGAGGCGAACTTGGGCTTGTCGACCTTGACCTTCTCGAGCTCGACCGTGGCCTTGGTCGCGCAGCTCGCCTTGCTCTTGAAGAGGGTGATGCCGGCGCTCGGGTGGTGGACCTTGGTGGCGTTGTACGCCGCGTTGCCCGGCTTGGCGAAGGCGGCGAAGCCGCTCGAGGTGGTCGCGTTCTCGACGACGCGCCACGACGCGCTCGCGTCGGGGACGACCTTCTTGGCCTCGTCGGCCATCGAGGCCTTGCCGTTGGCGTAGGCCTGGAAGGCAGTCGTGGTCGGAGTGGCGACGGCGGCGGGGGGAGGGCGGGCGGCGGCGAGCTTGGGGAGGGCGGGGGCCTTCGCGGAGGCCTTCTTGGAGCGGAGGAAGTACGCGAGGAGGTTCGACATGGCGAGTGGAAGGAGATGTGTGAGGGTAGGGTGGAGTGGGAGATGGGCGAGTGCCGAGGGGGTGAGGAGGAGTGAAGAGGAGGAGAGAGAGAGGAAGAGCGAGGCGACGGCAGCCTTTCTCGCCGCCGCTGAGCCTGGAATGAGGCCCTACCCGCGACGGCTATCGCTTTCACGCCGAACCTGAGGCGGCGCGACGCGCAAAGAGTTGATATGCCGTCCGAGAAGCAGCTCCGCCCGCAGCGCTCGCGACGACCTCCCTCCACCCCTCCTCTTCCTCACTCTAAGTCGCGACCGTGTGCACCGGCAGCGCGACAGCGTGCTCCCTCCACCTCGAGGCCGTCGCCCTCTGCTCGACAGCGAGAGAAGCGCATGCAACGCCGGAGCATGCCGCACGGAACGGAGCCAGATCGTCGAGCGCTGCTCCTAATCCACTCAGGAGTAGCGCTCGAACATGCGCATCTGCTTTGTGCGAGTGCATGCGCATGCACTGGAGCGAGTACCGCCGTGCCCTTCAGGCTCTGGCAGCCGCTCGTCGAGGCGGGGAGGAGCTCGTCGGGAGAAGCTCGAGTCGCAGCGCTCAACGCGTCGAGCAGGCCCAGCAGCGGGCTGCGAGTGGTGTAGGGCCAGGAGAGAGCAGAAGCACGCGTACCTCGCAGCCCGTGCGCGCGAGGGTGGGGTGAGAGGGCGAGCTGCGCTGACGAGACGAGGACGACCTCGCCTCTGTCCCTCACCCGCTACCTGCACCGCTCAGTGAGCTCCTTCACAGCGCAAGAGCAGCTTGTGGGATGATCTAGACGCGTCTGCGCACCAGGGTCATGTGGAGGTGAGCCCTCCCTCCTCGTCCTCCTCGTCCTCGCACTGATGAGGCGAAGGTGCGTTCACGGCGGGCGCTAGCAAGCAGCCGAGCCGTCCAGGAGTCCTCTCAGCTGATCTTTCGCGCACTGCATCCCACAGATCCGCCCCTCACCGTCAGCCTCGCCATGCTTTCTCTGCGTCCTTCTCGTGCGTCCCCTGCCGCTCTCCTTCTCGAGTATTCAGCCGTCGAATTGCCTAGCTGACCGTGTCATCTCGCCCACAGCTCTTTCACGACCGCCCTGCACGGCTGCGGCGGCTCGACTCATCGTCTGTCCCTGCTACCGACACGCCCCCTCGCCTCGACTTGAGCTTTGCGACCTTTCCCTCGTCCAGCGCAACAATTCTATCTCGTGCAAGGGAGCAAGTCGTCGACTACTATGCTGTACGATGCGGCTCGCTCATGAAGGACGCTCAGGAGGGGCCCGGTGCCTGCAGATCGCGCTTGTCCTCGTGCGTCCTCCTCCCTCTCTCCCTGCGCTCTCGCAACGGCTAAGCTGACTCTCGAGCCCGCTCCGCAGATCTACGCATCCTTATCATCGACTCTTCCTCCTATGCAGCCCTCGCCGAGCCGAGCTGAGCCGAGCCGAGCCAGCCAGGCGTATCTCGCGGGTCGCTCTCGAGAAGCTTCCACTCGCTGCAGCAGTGCCGAGAGAACGATGTGCAATGTATTCCTGACAGGCTTGAACATCTTTGAGCAGACAGCGAGAGGTAGAGGTACAGGAAAGAGAGAGAGGGAAGCTGCGGGAGGCGACAGCGTCAGGACGAAGACGGGCGTGCGAGCAAGGAGGGTATCGAAGGGAGGAGGCGTGCTCACCTCGTCTATCAGCGCTCGTCGGCGTCACCGTGCCGGCCTGAGCAGGCGACCGAGGAGCAGCTCTGGGTTGCTGAGGATGCCGTGGTACTCGAGAGCGCGCCCGACGCCGAGGAGCCAGTCGAGGACCTCGCCTCCCTGCGGCGGGTCCCGCACCCTCGGCACCTCGGACCCGAGCACGATGCGCTCGAGCTCGGGAAGTCGCTCCTCCTCGACCCAGCCGAGGTGGACCGCCTGCTGCACGTCGTAGCCTTGCTCGCGCGGGAGGAAGAAGCCCGGGTCCTTGACGGCGACGAGGCTCGGCGCTTGGGCGGACGCGGCGTCGACGGGTGCGCAGGCGAGGCCGAGACGCAGACCGAGACCGGTGGCGAGGCCCGCTGAGCGGTTGACGACAATGAGGCAGCACGACTGGTGCGTCGTCGAGGAGGAGGCGAGGTGCGGCGACGGCGGGACGAACGAGGGGAGCGCGTAGATGTCCTACAGAGGGCTCTAGAGTCAGTCCTCGCTCCCTCCTACAGGCGTCCAAGCATGGCGCGCCGGAACGAGGAGAGGGAGAGCCGGCGCACGTAGTGGTTCGGGCCCTGCTGCAGCTCGAGGTTGATGCGCTTGCCCTGGTCATAGTCGTGACCACCTTGGTCGTCGTCGTCGTCCCGCTCGCGACCCCTCGTGCCGTTCATGAGGTTGAGCCGTCGTTGGACGAGGTGAACAGCGGACCGGCGAGGCTCGCTTCCGCTTCTACCACACCCTCTGCTTCAGTGGTCCTGATCCCAGCTCCAGGTCACTCAGGAGATCCTCGCCGTACGCCTAGCGCCTTCAGCGGCTCAGCAAAAGCTCTAGCGGCGGCTCGTTCTCATCAGCCTTCTCGTCGGCTCGACCTCGACGACGACCGCACACCCGCTCGTCGAGCCCTTCTTGTCGCCCAGGTACGTTCTTCTTGCCTGTATCAACTGTGGTGGGGCGGACAGGGCGCAGTGCGGACCTCGGTCGCCCAGTCGTGCTCGCCTCTCTCGAGGACCTCACCTCGTCTGCTCAAGCGCTGACTCCCAGCCCTTTGCAGTTTGCGCACGCCCTCGACAACTTCGCCGACAAGGCCAGAGAGCCCGTCACGACTCGCCCGCCATGACCGACCCGACCCTCTCTGCCGGCTCGACCGCCGCGCCTCGCCCACGACCCTCGACGAGCGAGTCGCAGCCTACTCGTGCAACACGCTCCCCGCCGACTACTCGTTCGACCCGGCACTGTCGACCGACGACAACTACATGGTCCTCACGCTCATCTACGCCCGCCTGTCGACGAGCAAGCGCGGCAACATGGCCTGCATCCTCGTCGACCCACACGGCACCTCGTCGCCCGCCGCCTGGTCGAACGGTATCAGCACCACGACCGACGACGGTGAGCCACCCGCCAAGCGGCAACGACCTTCCTCGCCCTCGCCCTCCTTGTCGACCTCGCCCGGCACCTTCCCCGCCTACCCCGGCCGCATCCTCGCGCACTCGAACAACACGCCCGAGCCGCACACCGTCCCCTCCTCATCGACCGCAGTCGGTCCCGACGGCGTTGTCAAGTCGGCGCGCACGGGCAAGAAGGCGCAGCAGTCGCCGTTCCTCGCGCGCGCGAGCAACTTTCCCGAGCTGCACGCCGAGGCGCGCTCGCTGTGCCTCGCCGCGCGCTCGGGCATCCCGACGCTCGGCGCGACGGCGTACGTCTCGTTCCCGCCGTGCCAGGCGTGCCTGCCGCTCCTCGTCGCGGCGGGCGTGACGCGCCTCGTGTACCGGCAGCGCATGGGCGCGCAGGGCGCCGTCGAGCTGTGCGCGCGCGAGGGTGTCGAGTGCGTCGAGGTGCTCGACAAGGACAAGGACGAGGACCTCAAGGTGCGGGTCGCCCAGTGGTGGAAGGAGCGAGGAGAGGGTCGGGACGAGACGAGGACGAGGCTCGAGCGGTGGTGGAAGGAGCAGGAGCTTCGGGTCATGGGTCCGCTCGAGGCGGCTCCGTTGGATGCAGCGAGCGGGGCAGCAGGGGTAGCAGCGGCGGGAGCGGCGCCCGGCTCGTCGGCGGCTCGGACGAGGGACGAGGCGGAGGTGATCCTCGTTGCGTCGGCCGTCCCTGTCCCGGCAGAGTAGCTGGACATTGCGCTCGACGGTGACGCACTGCATCGACGCGCTCGGCACAGCATCTCGAGTCGAGCGTGACCTCTCGCTCCTCGACGACCGACAGCGAGAGCGACTTGCGCAATCTCCTCGCTCTCTCTTCCGCCGAGCCGAGCCCGGCTTCTGTGCGCAAGCCAAGCTCACGAGAAAGGAGAGGAAGCAGGCGAGCTGAAAGTGAGAGGGTCGTCGTCGGTGCCGGCGGCGAGCGAGCGAACGAGGATTACTGAGGACGGTGGCGCGCCGCGGCGAGTTGGCGCGGTCACAAGCCGTCCGATACGCAGAGGCGAGAGCGGTGATTGGTGCTTGGCTGGTCGAGATGGCAATCCCGGCTCGCTCGCGTCTCGCAAGGCGTGCTTCAGCGAGCAGCTTGGTTCTCCTCCCTCCCTCCGCCACCAGCTCTCCCTGCTGCTGCCACCAGGAGCGCAGGTCCCACGATGAGCATCTACAGCAAGGCCTACTCGACTGCGCCGCTCGACGGCGCCGTCCTCGTCCCCTCGCCTCACCTCCCCAGCTCCGCACTCGCCGCCTCGACTTCCTCGGCCGTTGCCCTCCCGGTCCTCCTTGCCGTCAAGCCCAACCAGCTCCTCCAGCTCCTGCCCCAGCTCAAGGAGCTCGCCCGCTCCCCGGTCGTCCTCCAGGTCTCGACCGCCGCGACTCGCGACCACGCCCCGGTCCTCGCCCTCCGCGGCTCGGGCCTGTCGCTCGTCTACTCGCGCGACGGCGAGGCCGCCAAGCGCAACGCCCTCGTCGCCGCGCGCGTCGCCGCCCAGGGCCACGGCGTCGTCCACTTTGGCGAGTTTGACTCGGCGGTCGACTTCGGGTTCGACAAGGCCGCGACCGAGTTCGTCCTCGCCAAGGGCTCCAAGGCGTCCAACGGCAACGGCGCGAGCAACGGCAACGGCGAGGTCCACGACGAGACGACGCCCGCACCCGTCGCCACCCTCTTCTCGTCGGCGTTCGCCCAGCAGGGCGCCAGCTCTCAGGCCTACGCCGGCGCCGAGTCGCCCAAGACCCTCCTCATCGCGCTCGGCAACACGTCGGCCCTCGAGACCGCCCTCCCCGCCGACTTCGCCCTCGTCTCGCTCAACCTGTACCGCCCGCTCTCGCCCGCCCAGATCCGCGGCCTCGTCCCGGCCGGCGTCGAGACGGTCGTCGTCCTCGAGCAGGTCTACAAGAAGGCGAGCAAGTGGGCCCCGGTCTACCTCGACGTCGTCGGCGCGTTCGCCGACGAGGACGACGATGCTCGGGTGCCGACCATCCTGAGCGCCACTCTCGGCAACAAGCCCTCGATCCAGGCCATCCAGGGTGCGTCTCTCGTCCTCACCTGTCCCTTCCACCTGCACGAGCTCAGTAGCTGACTCTCGTTTGCCGCCCTGCAGACGCCGTCGCCTCCGGCTCGAACCCGTTCGTCGTCGGCACCCTCCCTTCCCCCTCGCCCGCGCCCGCCGCCAAGGCCGTCAAGACGCCCCGCCACGAGACGACCTACACCAAGCTCCTCGATGAGGTTTTCGGGCAGCGCCTGTGGCTCGCCAACTCGCCGTCGTCGCTCCTGCCGCAGGCGGCGTCGAGCAATGTCTCGTCGACCTCGCCCGAGTACGCGCTCGGCCACGTCCTCGGCGCCAACAAGGAGCGCGAGGCCCTCCGCGAGCAGGTGCGCGAGGCGCTCGACTCGGGCAAGCTCGACAACGCGGCCAAGAAGGCGCTCTCGGCGTGGCTCGACGACGACCGCAGCGTCAAGAAGGCCAAGGCCGTCTCGTCGGCGTCGCTCCCCGAGTCGCTCAAGGCGGCCGACTTTGCGCCCAAGTCGAACTGGATCATCGGCTCCGAGGCGTGGTCGCACGACCTCGGCGCGTCGGGCCTGCACCACGCCCTCTCGACCGGCGCCGACGTCAACCTCCTCATGATCGACACGACGCCGTACCACCTCCCGAGCGACCAGCTCCCTGCCCAGCGCCGCAAGGACGCCGGCCTGTACGCCATGCAGTACGGCAACGCCTACGTCGCGTCGGTCGCCGTGTACGGCGACTTCGCGCAGACGCTCCGCGCCATGTCGGACGCCGACGCGTACAAGGGCCCCTCGATCGTGCTCGCCTACCTCCCCGGCGGCGAGGACGACAACATGGCCGCCCTCGAGCTCCTCAAGCAGACCAAGAAGGCGATCGAGGTCGGCACCTGGCCCTTGTACCGGTGGGACCCGTCGGCCGAGCAGCGCGGCAAGGACGTCTTCGAGCTCGACTCGGAGAAGATCAAGGCCGACATGCGCACGTTCCTCGACCGCCAGAACCACCTCACCGAGCTGTCGGCGCGCCTGCCGTCGTTTGGCGAGGCGCTCGAGGCCGGCTCGGGCAACAAGCTCGTCGCCGCCCAGAAGAAGAAGGCGCGCCAGGCGTTCGACGCCCTCTCGGGCGCGCTCGAGGGCCCGCCGCTCCTCGTCCTGTTCGCCTCGGACGGCGGCAACTGCGAGAAGCTCGCCAAGAAGTTCGCGACGCGCGCTCGGACCCGCGGCGTCGCCGCGCGCACGCTCGCGTTCGACGACATGCCGCTCGAGGACCTCCCGCTCGAGACCAACGTCGCCTTCTTCACGTCGGTCGCCGGCCAGGGCGAGTTCCCGCAGAACGGGCGCGAGTTCTGGAAGGGCGTCCAGGCGGGCAAGCTCGGCGACCTCGCCAAGGTCAACACGGCCGTCTTCGGCATGGGCGACTCGCACTACTGGCCCCGCAAGGAGGACGCGCACTACTACAACAAGGCGTGTAAGGACCTGCACAAGGCGCTCGCGGCGCTCAACGCCAAGGAGCTCGTCCCGATCGGCCTCGGCGACGACCAGGACCCGGACGGCCCGCAGACGGCGTACAAGGTGTGGGAGCCGGCCATGTGGAAGGCGCTCGACGTCGACAGCTTCGAGTCGACCGAGCCCGAGCTCGAGCCCATCACGAACGAGCACATCAAGATCGCGTCCAACTACCTGCGCGGCACCATCGCCGAGGGCCTCGCCGACAAGACGACCGGCGCCCTGTCCGAGGCCGACGGCCAGCTCACCAAGTTCCACGGCATCTACCAGCAGGACGACCGCGACATCCGCGACGAGCGCAAGGCGGCCGGCCTCGAGCCCGCCTACTCGTTCATGGTCCGCCTGCGCCTCCCCGCCGGCGTCTGCACGCCCGACCAGTGGCGCGCCATCGACGCCATCGCCGACGAGCGCGGCAACAACACGTTCAAGCTCACGACGCGCCAGACGTTCCAGTTCCACGGCATCGTCAAGGCCAACCTCAAGCCGGCCATGCAGGAGATCAACAAGTGCATGCTCGACACGATCGCCGCCTGCGGCGACGTCAACCGCACCGTCGTGCGTCCTCCTCTCTCTCCTCTCTCGTCTCTTGGTCCCGCCGACGTCGACGCTGACTCGTCGCCGTCGCTCGCTCGCAGATGTGCTCGGCCAACCCGTCGCTCGGCAAGGTCCACTCGCAGGTGTTCGGCTTCGCCAAGGAGCTGTCGGACAACCTCAAGCCGCAGACGTCGGCCTACTGCGAGATCTGGCTCGACCAGAAGCCCGTGTTCGACGGCGCCGTCAAGGACTTCGAGCCGCTCTACGGCGAGTACTACCTCCCGCGCAAGTTCAAGATCGCGATCGCCGTCCCGCCGTACAACGACGTCGACGTCTTCTGCCACGACCTCGGCTACATCGCCATCCTCGACGACAAGAAGAAGCTCCTCGGCTTCAACGTCACCGTCGGCGGCGGCATGGGCGTCACCCAGTGCGTCTCTCTCTCTCTTTCTCTCTCCTCTTCCGCGCGCACCTCTTCCTCGCTCGCGGCCCTTTGCTGACGTCGAGCTCGACCTCTCTCTCTTCCCTCGCAGCTCGATGAAGTCGACCTACCCTCGCCTCGCCGACGTCGTCGGCTTCTGCACGCCCGACCAGGGCCTCGAGGTCGCCAAGGCCGTCATGACGACCCAGCGCGACAACGGCAACCGCGCCAACCGTAAGAACGCGCGCGTCAAGTACACGGTCGACCGCATGGGCATCGACAACTTCAAGGCCGAGGTCGAGAAGCGCCTCGGGTACAAGCTCGAGCCGGCGCGCCCGTACGAGTTCACGTCGAACGTCGACCACTTCGGCTGGCAGACGGGCGAGGACGGCCGCCGTCACTTCACCGCCTTCGTCGAGAACGGCCGCGTCCAGGACGAGCCGGGCAAGCCGTTCAAGACGGCCCTGCGCGAGATCGCCAAGGTGCACAAGGGCGTCTTCCGCCTCACGGCCAACCAGCACCTCATCATTGCCGACGTCGCGCCCGAGGACGAGAAGACGATCCAGTCGCTCCTCGAGAAGTACCACCTCGACTCGGTCGACTTCTCGGCCCTGCGCCTCTCGTCGGCGGCGTGCGTGTCGCTCCCGACCTGCGGCCTCGCCATGGCCGAGTCGGAGCGCTACCTCCCTCTCCTCATCGAGAAGGTCGAGCAGATCATGGAGGAGGAGGGCCTGCGCAACGACTCGATCACGATGCGCATGACGGGCTGCCCCAACGGCTGCGCTCGCCCTTGGGCGGCCGAGATCGCCTTCGTCGGCAAGGCGCCCGGCTCGTACCTCATGCTCCTCGGCGGTGGCTACCACGGTCAGCGGTGCGTCCTCTCTCCCTCTCTCTTGCCTCTTCTCGGGCGCTCTTCCTCGACGCCGACGCTGACGCCTCTCCCTCCCTCCCTCCCTCCCTCCCTCCCTCTCTCTCTCTCGCGCCCGCAGATTGAACAAAATCTACCGCGAGGCCGTCAGCGAGGACGACATCCTCACGATCCTGCGCCCGATGATCAAGGCGTACGCCCAGGAGCGCCTCGACGGCGAGCACTTTGGCGACTTTGTCATCCGCAAGGGCATCATCTCGGCGACCAAGAGCGGCAAGGAGTTCTGTGCGTCGCCTCTCTCTCCTCGGGCTCATCGTCGACGACGCAGTGCTGACTCGCTCTCGCCTCCCTCTCTCGCAGACGACGACATGTGCCCGCAGTAGAAGTCGCTCGAGCGTTCCTCCTCCTCGCCCTCCTACACCTATACCCTCGCCGTTCTTCCTCCTTAGATCCTCAAAAGGGACCACGCCGTCTATTTCGTCTCGTTCCCCTCGTTCCCCTCACTCTCATGTGTCTCCCTCTTGGCCTCTCCCCGTCGTGCGGCAGCCGACGAGTCTCCTGCATCGTGTACTCCGTCGTTCCTCACATCCTTCTTTCTCGTCTTCTCCTTCACGTGGGAGAGCTGTGACAAAGCGGCCGTCGAGTCCCGAGGGAGCGGCGCGCCGGAAAGTCGTCGGGCGTGACGTCTGAAGAGGGGCTCGTGCGGCTGCGGGCTCTTGCTCTTCGCTCCTTGCTTCTCTCCCCCTTCCCTCGTTGACTATGCTTCGCAGACCGCCGCACGCCTCGAAGTCGACGAGTCGAGAGCCGTGCTGTCGCGCTCGTCGGTCCGAGAAGGTCGTGCCGAGGCGAGGAAGCGCCCGGAGCTGAGGAGGAGCAGCGGCGGTTGGATCTGTTTTCGAGCTGAGAGAGACGTAGCGGGCTTGTGAGCATGCATTCGAGTGCGTACTGGGTGTTCGCGGGCGCGTTGCGAGCGAGAGCGACGGCGAGGAGTGAGCGCTCGAGCCCCTCGACGAGCAGGTTGCTCCTCGTGCACGAACGCTGTCGACGAGCGCCGGGCGCAGCGAGCGCGCAGATGCAGCGCAGCCTTTGCAGAGCGAGCCGGGAGAGCCTGACCTGCCGGTGCTGCTCGTCGCAGCTGCAAGTCCTCGAGGCGAGCCGAGGACCCGAGCTCGAGGAGGAGGAGGTGGTAGGGCGAGCCGGCTTCGACGCCCTCTCGAACGAAGAGCAGCGCTCTCGCTTTCTCTAGGTGCGCACAGGGGCCTGAAAGAACGGCCTGGATGTACTGAAAACGAGGACAAATTGCAGGAAGCGGCGGCTCGCACAGACCTCCTCTCGAACCTCCTCCCTCCTGCTCACGAACGACGACTCGACAGCTCACAGGGCGCGCGCATCGCCGTCGTCCTCGTCCTTCTTCGTGATCTTGAAGGTGAGGTGGCTGACCATGAAGTCGAGGAGAGTCTGGACGCACTTCGTCCTCGCAAACGCGAGGGGGACAATCGAGAAGGAGTCGTCGTGCCAGATGATGCGCACGCCGTACGTGTGCTCGCCCGTCGGCTCTTGCTCGAGCGTGTCGATGTCCTTGATCTCGTTCTGCGCGCGGTGGAGAGTGTCAGGAAAACGAGGGTCAGCGCGGTGCAGCGAGAGAGTGCGCCGAGCGGAAAGGAGGGATCGAAGACGCACCTCCCAGCTCTCCTTGCCGCCGTACGTCTCCATCCAGTCGCCGCACTCGACACGCCCGTTGTCAGCGTACTGAGAGTCGGCGTCGACGCCGATGACCTGCTCCTCCTTGACGGCCGGCTTGACGTCGTTCTGGCCGGCGCCGTCGTGCTCGCCCTCGTCGGCGCTCCTGCGCACACGCTTCTTGGGCGCGACGTGCACCTCGAGCTCGTCCTCGTCGTCCTGGTCGTGCTCATGCCCGGCGCCGTCCTGGTCGCCCGAGCTGCTGCTCCTCGACGCGCGCTTCTTGACCTTCTTGGGCTCGGCCTCGCGCTTGAGCTGCTTCGAGAGGGCGCGGTAGGCGGGGCTGTTGACCGTGAAGCGCTCGAGCGGGACCTTGGAGTTGGCGCAGTACTCGTCGACGGCGTCGCCCTCGCTGCGAGCAAGGGTGCGGCGGGGTCAGCTTGCGCTTCGGGTCGACGAGGGAGCAGGGGGACGCACCCGACGTCCGACTCAGTCTCCCAGGTCGTCTCGTCGCACGCCTCCCAGCTGATCTTGTACTTGAGGTCGGCGCCCTGCGAGAGTGTGCGAGTCAGCGAGGGGACGAGGGAGGCTCTCTGGCTGCTCAAGGGAGAGTGGTGGCGAGAGAGGGGACACGCACCTTGCGCTTGTGCTTGAGGATGGCCTCGATGACCCCTGCGGGCGAGGGTGGGGCGGGTGAGGACTCGACCTCGGTGATGATGAGGGGAGGGCGACGAGCAGCGTCGGGGAGGAGGAGAGCGGGCGCACACTCCTTGGGCTCGGTGTCCTTGGTGGGCTTGGACTTGGACTTGTGCTTTGTGGTTGAGCTGGCGCGAGCCATGATGGCGAGCGAGTCGAGGCGAGTGAGAGGGAGGAGCGAGAGGAGGAGAAGGAGCGGGCCCCGGGCGGTGCGAGCCCCGGGTCTAGACGACGCACGCTCCGCTTCTCCCCCGCATCCGCTCGCGCACTCTTCCTCGCCGCTCGCTTGCTCTTGCGCTGCTCGACTGCGTGTCTCGAGACTGTGCGATGCGCTCGTCAAGCCTCTTTGAGTCCCTCCCACCGTCCGGCCTACCGCTGTCTTTCGACACCGTTCGACCAAGCAGCAGCCTCGAGAGCGCGAGAAGCGCGCTCACGCTCGCCGAGAGCAGCGCAGAAAGAGTCGCAACCTGAGCAGGACAACGAGCAGAGCGATAGCAGCAAGCTGCTGGACAACCTGCAGCCCAGCTCGCTCGAGCGACGAAGACGAGGCTCGGACGTCGAAGCTCGACAGGGGTCGTGACCGGCCTCGTAGCCGCTGACGCGGTGCGCGACGTCGAGTATGGCTTGGGTGCAGCGTGCTCCGCTGCGCTTCCGCCTGCCGAGCGAGCAGCCGACGCACAGCTCGACAAGGAAGAGCGCCTCGACCTTCCTCCGCCTCGTCGAGTCGAGGCTGCCCCACCGCCGACCGACAGCAACTGCCCAGAGCGGCGCATGCTGGACGATGAACCGGCGGCTGTGCGCCCGTTGACGGGCTCGTAGGCGGTGCGGTGGACGGCTGCGTCGAGTGCGAGGGCGGCGGCGAAGGAGAGGGAGGGAAGGACGAGGGCTAGGTAGGGCGAACGGCCCGCTCGATGCCGCCGTGGTCCGGCGCAGCAGCGCAGGTTCGTGCTGCGCATCTACGCTACGCGATAGCAGCTCGCGCGAGTGCGAGCTGAGGTGCGGCCGGGCACCTTCCGCCGGCGAGGACGAGGGCGCGACGAGGAGACCATGGACGCGAGCGAGTCGCGCGCAGCATGGCGCGGTGCAGTCCTAGAGTGCTCTGAAGCGCAGCACTGGCAAGCTCGAGCTGCTGGATCGGTGAGCGGTGGTTCGAGGGAGACCAACCTTCATCAGCTCCACGACGCGACGGCTCTGGTCCGTCCGCTCTCGCCCTCCTCGACCCTCGCAGCAGCCGACCGCGAGCATGGCAGCTCCCACCGTGCCAGACGAGCTCGTCACG
>Ga0308169_10002400_pt1 | contig 19493 bp, 18 predicted proteins | sample PhyBR1_2_FD_202139 | JGI IMG/M metagenome (GOLD analysis project Ga0308169, IMG submission 202139) | Phyllosphere microbial communities from UC Gill Tract Community Farm, Albany, California, United States - DLSLSB.R1 | ecosystem: Host-associated > Plants > Phyllosphere > Unclassified | place...
GAACCTTTATTTACAAAAAAACAGGTAAAAATAATGCGATATTTAACTCTCTCCTCTCTGGTAATTGCGAGCCTACTTTCAACCACTGCTTTTGCCCAGCAAACAGAACAGCTGAACTATAATTTAGTCAATGTACAGGCCGAAGCCACTCGCCAGATTTCCAATGATGAAATGCATGCGGTTTTATATATTGAAAGAAGCAAGAAACAGCCAGCCGAACTTTCTGCACTTATCACACAATTAATGAACCAAGCCATAGCAGCGGCGAAAAAATATCCGCAAGTGAAAGTCGAAACCGGTGCGCAAAGCACCTATCCTGTATATGACAATGACAGCCAGAAATTAAAAGAATGGCGTGGCCGGGCAGAAATTCGTCTAAAAAGTACCGATTTTAAAGCTGTCAGCCAGTTGATCAGCGAATTACAGCAAAACTTCCAGACCGAGTCGATCAACTTTACTGTTTCCGATACACAACGCAAAAAAGTAGAAAATGAATTGATGGTGGAAGCATCGAAAAACTTCCAGCAACGTGCCCAAATTCTCAGTCAGGCATGGAATAAAACGGGTTATAACCTGGTAAATCTAAACCTGAATACCAATAATAACTATCCACAACCGGTGATGATGCGCGCCAATATGGCTAAATTTTCAGGTGCCGAAGCGGCTGATGCTCAAAATGTTGAGGCAGGTGAATCGAAAATTACTGTCAATGCCAATGGTTCAATTCAGTTTAAGTAAAGAATCAAGATTCAATAAAAACCGTGTAAATACACGGTTTTTTAATGCGCTCCATAAGGTATTTACCACAATATAGTGACAATCCTGTCAAGAACTTTAGGGGATTTTTCCTGTAAAATTATCATATTCCACTGCTTCTTATTCTCTTAGATCTTCCATGTCCATTGAAAGTTTAAATCTTGATTTGTTTAGCATGCTTAATGTGCCTGAACACGCTGCTCCTGTAATGATGCATTACGCCACTTTCGTCGCCCATGATTTAGTTTATGTCCTGGTTGCTAGCTTTGCCTTGTTCTGGTTTTATGGGAGTAATAGTTCAAAGGTCCTGATTCTAAAAGCCTTCGTATTTTGTTGCATAGCCCTTTCAATCAGTGAATTAGCCTCTTATCTGTTCAATACCCCACGTCCTTTCGTGATGCAGGTCGGTCATACTTTGATTGCCCATGAAGCAACAGGCTCATTTCCCAGCAATCATATGACTATTTTTAGCAGTATTGCCTTTGCTTATTATTTTTCGGCACGACGGGATATTGGCAGGTTTTTGCTCGCAGTTGCTTGGTTGGTGGCTTGGTCAAGAGTCTATGTCGGTGTGCATTTCCCGATTGATATGCTGGGTGCCTTTATTTTGTCGTGGGCTGTGAATCTTGCCGGTTTAAAATTATGGAATCACTATCAGGTAAAACTGATGTCTTGGGTCATGTGCATCTATGAAAAATTATTTAGCCCGTTGATTCAACGCGGTTTAATTAAATAATCAGTGAAAAGATATATAAAAAATCCCGCTCTAAAGCGGGATTTTCAAGCTATAAACTATGCTATTAGTAAATCGCCATATGATTGCGATGAATCATCTCAAGCGAACGTGCTTCACCTAACACCTGATGCACTTTATCTGAAGATAAACCCTTCACAATTTCAGCCGAACGCGAACTAAAATTAACACGACCCACAGCAATACGCCCACCATGTGAATCAACACACTCCACCACATCACCACGCTCAAAGTGACCTTCCACAGCTTTCACCCCTACAGGTAACAGACTGCGGTGGTTTTCTTTAATCGCTTTGACTGCACCATCATCCAGAACCAGACGACCTGCCGTTTGTAAATGTGCCGCCAACCATTGCTGATGCGCGGTAATGCGGTCATTGTCAGTAATAAACAGGGTTCCCAACAGTTCACCAGACATTAAGCGCGCCAGAACATTATCACTTTCACCGCTGGCAATTAATGTTGGACAACCCGATTTTGCCGCCAGACGTGCAGCACGAACTTTGGTCAGCATGCCGCCACGACCAAATTTACCGCCACCACCTGCCATATCAAACAGGCTTTCATCCAGAGCACGCACGGTATGGAACAGCTTGGCATTCGGATTAGAACGCGGATCGGAGTCAAACATGCCTTGCTGATCGGTCAGGATAATCAACAAATCGGCATGCACCTGACCTGCCACCATCGCAGCCAAGGTATCGTTATCACCGAAGCGGATTTCATCGGTCGATACCGTGTCATTTTCATTGATCACAGGTACTACATGCCAGTCAATCAGATTCTGTAAGGCATCACATGAATTAAGATAACGACGACGGTCTGCCAGGTCATCATGAGTCAATAAAACCTGAGCCGTTTGAATGGAATGATTTTCCAATACACTTGACCAGGTCTGAATCAGTCCCATTTGACCAATGGCAGCACAGGCCTGAAGACTGGGTAGATCGGTGGGTCGATTCTCAAGTTTCATCCGAACCATACCTTCAGCCACAGCACCGGAAGACACCAGAATAATCTCATGTCCTGCATTGTGCAGATCTGCAATCTGTTTCGCCCAATGCGAAATTGCATCCAGATCTAACCCTGTTCCGTTTGCTGTGAGTAAAGATGATCCGATTTTAACAACGATTCGTTTACAAGCCTTGAGCTGACGTTGCCCATCTACCACTTCTATCATCTTGTCCTCAGTTACTCATATTGCAGAGCTTAACGTACGTAGTACACTTCCATTTCGCCATCATCACCGTCTTCATCATCATCGTCATCACCCAAAATACCGGCAAGACGTTGCTGACGACGCATCTCGCGATACGCTTCTTTCGCTGCGATGGTTTGTTCACGTGTTTCAGCTTCAAGCTGGTCACGGAATGCTTTTACTTGTGCTGCGTATTCTGGATCTTCCGCTTCGAGTTCACGTTGTTTCTCGATTTCATCCATCAGGTAATACACAACTTCTTTAGTCCCTTCAGACATAAGACCTGAAGTTTTGAATACCGGACCATTCCACTGCATTTCTTCAAGAAGATGCTTACACCATTCTTCACGCGTATCTTCGTCCAGCTGGTCGACCTTGTTCAGTACCAATACCACTGGCAATTTAGAAAGTGTTGGGGAGAATTTTTTCAACTCATTCAAAATTGCTTTGGCATTGTGTACCGGATCTGAACCGTCAATCGGTTGTACATCGACAATGTGTAACAAAATACGGGTACGTGCCAAATGTTTCAGGAAACGGATACCTAAACCCGCACCTTCAGATGCACCTTCAATCAGTCCAGGAATATCAGCCATGACGAATGAACGATGGCTATCAGCATCCACCACACCCAGGTTAGGCACCATGGTGGTAAACGGATAATCTGCAACTTTCGGTTTTGCGGCAGAAACTGCACGAATAAAGGTAGATTTACCTGCGTTAGGCATACCTAACAAGCCAACATCCGCCAATACTTTAAGTTCTAAACGCACTTCACGGTATTCACCTTTGGCGCCGTGGGTACATTTACGCGGTGAACGGTTAGTCGAAGATTTGAAGTGAGTATTCCCCAAACCGCCTTCACCACCTGCTGCCACCATTACACGCTGACCATTAGAAACCAAGTCACCGATAATATCACCAGACTCAGTATCTACGATGGTTGTTCCGACTGGAACCAATAATACGGTATCTTCACCGCCACGGCCTGCACAGTTTGCACCGCGACCATTTTTTGCACGTTCTGCACGGAATCTACGTGTATAACGATAATCTACTAGGGTGCTGGTATTATCGTCGGCTTGAATATAAATGCTGCCGCCACGACCACCATCACCACCATCTGGACCACCAAAGGGTACGAACTTTTCACGGCGAAAACTGGCTACGCCATTGCCACCGTCGCCAGCCTCTACGGTAATGACTGCTTCATCAACAAAGCGCATGCTGCCAATCCTCTAAAAACTTTAAAACCCCATATTCTGCCATATTTTAAAGAATTTCTCGAATAGTATTATTCAGCAACACTATAAATTTCATTTAGCGTGTTATTTTTGGCTAAGAAGAATTTAGTCTATTGATAAAATCCAGGATCCTTCTGCTGTTATAAAATTAACAGGCAGCTATTCATAAAAACTTATAAAACTTATTGAGAGATCATTTAAGTAAAATACTCAACCCACCCATTTTATCTTCGTTCTGCTAACCAAGACTCTGTTTAACTTATTTTGCCACGCTTTGTTGATGACCCAAAATCTCAGGCAAACTTTTTTCAATCCAGCCAATCAGACACATGATTTTTTCAGCTGCCTGTGAACCGGTAATCGTCAACTGATATTCCACTTTCGGCGGTACGACCGGATAAACTGTTCTTAAAATAAAACCATCTTGTTCCAGCATTTTTAAGGTTTGAGATAACATCTTTTCACTGACCCCCTGTATACGTTGTTTGAGCTCGTAAAAGCGATGCACGCCCTCACTAAGACAACGCAGGATCAAGACTGACCATTTATTCGCAAGATGTTCTAATATTTCACGTGATGGACATTCAGTGGATAAGACCTGCCCCAACACAGGGCTGATCGCATAATTTGTCATAAAGCTCTCTCAATATTTTTATTACTTACTAATTTTAATGCGCTTACTCTTTGTAAGTTATCAGAATAATATTTTAGCAGCAAGCCTATTACTCACTTATATTGAATGAAATAAATATCTTTTTTAATTATCATCAGGTATAAAAAAGAGCCTCAAATGAGACCCTTTTTTACTACTTTACAAATTATGCATTTGTTTCAGCAGGAACTTTTGGATAGCTTACGCCACACATTTGTTCAGCGATACGTAATACCTGGCAGCTATAACCCACTTCGTTATCGTACCAAACATACGCTGTTAAACGAGTACCTGAGGTGATTGTTGCTTGCGCATCAAATACACCGGCAGTACGTGAACCAATAAAGTCACTCGACACAACTTCAGTAGAATTTGTATAACCGATTTGACCTTGAAGGTTTGAGTTGATTGAGATTTGACGAATGTATTCATTCACTTCTTCACGATCTACTTCTTTCTCAAGTGTTAAGTTAAGAATAGCAAGTGATACGTTTGGAGTCGGAACACGTACAGAGTTACCAGTCAACTTGCCTTTAAGTGCAGGAAGTGCTTTCGCAACTGCTTTCGCAGCACCAGTTTCAGTAATTACCATGTTCAAAGTCGCAGCACGACCACGGCGATCTGCCTTGTGGTAGTTGTCGATCAAGTTTTGGTCATTTGTGAAAGAGTGAACAGTTTCAACGTGGCCATTCAGCACTTTGTATTTGTCATCTAACACTTTTAATACTGGTGTAATTGCATTGGTGGTGCAACTTGCAGCAGAAATGATTTTGTCTTCATCTAAAATGTCAGTATGGTTTACGCCAAATACCACATTTTTCATTTCGCCTTTGCTTGGAGCAGTCAATACTACACGAGCAACGCCTGGGCATTTCAAATGTTCAGCAAGACCTTCAGCATCACGCCATTTACCTGTGTTATCAATTACTAAAGCGTTATTGATGCCAAAAGCAGTGTAATCCACTTCAGATGGGCTAGATGCATAGATCACTTTAATGAACTGACCATTTGCAATAATGGCTTCGTTTTCTTCATCTACAGAAATTGTGCCCTGGAACGGACCGTGAATTGAGTCACGACGTAATAATGAAGCACGTTTTTCCAAATCACCATCAGAAGATTTACGAACTACGATTGCTTTAAGGCTTAAACCACGACCCAAACCTGATTGGCCAATGATTAAACGAGCAAGAATACGACCGATACGACCAAAACCGTAAAGAACAACGTCTTTGCCTTCTACAGCCTTCGCATTACCTACTAAAGATTTCACTGCATCCGCAACAAAAGCGTCAACATCTCCACCTTTTTCTTTGAATTCAACAGCAAGTTTACCTAGATCAATTTCTGCTGAACCAATATTATCAATTTTAGCTAAAGCTTCTAAAATCGGGAAAGTGTTGACAACTGAAAGTTCAACGTCCATTACACGTGTACGGCGATGAGCTTTTAAAATCTGGATTACTGAACGGTTAACTAAAGAACGACCGTATACAGAAGTCACGATATTTTTTTCACGATATAATTGACCAATCAGGGCAATCATACGTTCCGCGATTTCTTCACGGTTTTTCCAGCGACCTTGGTGATCTGCATGTAGGGCGATGATAGTGTCTTTGCTCACAGCTACGTCCTCTAATTAATTGTATATCTAGGCATAAATTTCAAACCCGACAATTGTAAAGGAATTATCAGCAAGTTTGAATCAAAAGCTGAATATTCAATGTGCTTTTTACGCTATATTCAGTATAAATTTACAAAATAGTTGTAACTATTTTTATGATTTTACTATTAAAAGATTAAAAACTTTCCTCTAAAGACAAACTATACTTTTTTGTTAAATGTTGCTTTATCAAACAAAGAAAATTTTCACCCAATAAGTGCAGGGCGGCTTATTTAATTCTATCCTAATAATTTTCGATATTCTGATTCAGCGCAAGCTGTTTACGTTTTTGCTTAACCAGATGAAGTGTACCTTCAATCACCAACAATAAAACGGCAATCCAGATCGGAATATAAGTCAGCCATTCCCCTGCTTCAACCCGCTCACCCAGCACAATAGAGGCAAAGGCCAAAAGCACGGGTTCCAGATAACTGAGTAATCCAAAAATGACAAATGGTAAATATCGGCTAGCCAAAATATAACTACCCAGCCCCAGTGCACTTAAAAAACCCAGACCAATCACGACCCAAATTAAATGAGGGAAGTAAGCCATTAAACTCAGACTATCGCTATGTATGAAGCCCAAATAAAAAGCGACCGGTAAAATAAGACATAAATCCCACCAGAAACCGCCCAGATGATCAGTTTTAAAGGCACGGCGTAAAAAGAAATATAAGGGATAAGCCAAAGCGACATATACGGTTTCCCAAGCGATACTGCCTATACGCCAGATTTCATGCGACACACCTAAAATTGCCAATATCACAGCGGCCAGTTGCCATCTCGACAGTTTTTCTTTGTAAAGTACACAACCGACCAGCACCATCACCAAAGGCAACAAGAAATAACCCAGTGAAACCTGCAAGCCGCGACCGTTAATCGGTCCCCACAAAAACAGCCACAGCTGTGTGGTACACAGAATGGAACTAAAAATCAGCCAAGTCAGAAACAGAGGCTGTTTAACAATACGCTTAAAAATTTGGGAAACATGTTGTAAATCACCAGACCAATACATAAACAAAGTTAGAAAAGGCAAGGTCGTCAGCATGCGCCAAGCGAAAGTTTGTTCACTGTCCAAGGGTTTCAGGAACTGGCTATAAAAATACAATGCCCCAAAAGTAATAGATGCCAATACTGACAAAGCCAAGCCTTTATACATCTTTTACCTCAAGGAAATTATTTATTTCATGACCGCAGAAAACCATCCAAAATACTGGATCATTCATCTTTTTTTTAAAGGAACGCTATATTAGCAAATAAAAAACCATGCCTAAGCATGGTTTTAACTTTTGTCAAAATATTGAGTTTATTATTTGATCGTCTGCTTGGTATGAATGACATCACCCAAGTCATAGCCGACTGACTTCGCATACTCTAAATATTCATTGACCACTGCCTGGTCAGGTTGCGGTGAACGCGACAATACCCACATATATTTACGGCGTGGTTCACCTACCAATACGGTCTGATAGTTTTCATCAAGTTTAAGCACCCAATAATCACCACGGCCGAAAGGTAACCACCGGATCGCCTCAGGGAAGAAACTTACTTTCAATTTCGTATTAAAAGGCGCATTTTGAATAAATGCCTCACCAACTGATTGAGTAAGCTTGCCGTCTTTGGTATAGCAGCGGTTATCGACGCCCACATTGCCATTTTCATTCAGGGTATAAGTCGCAGTGACATCACGATCGCACTTATTCTGAAAGTATAAAGGTTTACGAGCAACTTCATACCAGACACCTAGATATTTATCCAGCTCAACCTTTTCCACTGTTTGTAATGGCTTGGTTTGCGCATATGCCATCGTCGCCATACCCAGACCGAGCAATACTGCTCCACCCACGGCAATTTTCGCCAGTTTATAACTTGCTTTTGGAAGATTATTGCTTGTCATAAAAGTACCTTTCAGTCAAAATTTTAAATTCTTAAAATGCTTGCACATTTAAAAATAACGACTCCAACCAAATCATACTGTAGCGTTATGTAATGATTTTGCAAAGAAAATCATCACCCTAGCTTAACATTTGCGCTTTCAAACGAACAATTTCATCACGCAGTCGGGCGGCCTGTTCAAACTGCAATTCTTTCGAGGCTTTCAGCATTTCTTTTTCCAGTTTGGACAAATGCTTGGCCAGTAATTTAGGGTCTGCCAGGATATGGCGTTCATCCGCACTTAAGGCACGCGCCTGATTCGAGATTTTCTCGTCAATCTCATCATCGTTCAGGATTTCGCCAGTATCAATATCCTGACTGTTCTGACGCTTGGTGCTGCGCGGGGTAATCCCATGCAGTTCATTAAATTCGATCTGTTTGGCCCGGCGTCGCTCGGTTTCATCAATGGCTTTCTGCATTGAATCGGTAATCCGGTCTGCATACAAGATTGCCTTACCTTTCACGTTACGTGCAGCACGACCAATGGTCTGAATCAATGAACGCTCCGAACGCAAAAAGCCTTCTTTATCGGCATCTAAAATTGCCACCAGGGAAACTTCCGGCATATCCAGACCTTCCCGCAGCAGGTTAATACCGACCAGTACATCATGCACACCACTACGCAGCTCATGAATAATCTTGGTACGTTCTACCGTATCAATATCCGAGTGCAGATAAGCCACTTTGACTCCGTATTCTTTCAAATATGAAGTTAAATCTTCTGCCATTCGTTTAGTCAATGTCGTGACCAGAACCCGTTCATCCAGTTCCTTACGGATATTGATTTCCGAAAGTACATCATCCACCTGAGTCAAGACTGGACGGATTTCAATTTCAGGATCCACCAGTCCAGTTGGACGAACCACCTGCTCGGCAATCTGTTCAGATTTTTCTAGTTCGTATTTTGCCGGTGTTGCACTGACATAAATCGTGGTTGGAACAATACGCTCCCATTCTTCAAACTGCATTGGACGGTTATCCAGCGCACTTGGCAAACGGAATCCGTAATTGACCAGGTTTTCTTTACGCGAACGGTCACCCTTATACATGGCACCAATTTGTGGAACCGTGACATGCGACTCATCGATAATTAATAAAGCATCATCGGGAATATAATCAAACAATGTCGGGGGCGCTTCGCCCGCCGGACGGCCGGACAAATGTCGTGAATAGTTTTCGATACCATTGGTATAGCCCAGCTGCTGCATCATCTCCAGGTCATAGCGGGTACGCTGTTCAATGCGCTGCGCTTCCAGTAATTTATCATTGGCACGAAAGAAACCTAAACGTTCCTGGAGTTCTTCACGAATGGTACCGATGGCGCGCTGCAAGTTATCTTTCGGGGTCACATAATGGCTTTTAGGATAAATGGTTACACGCGGCACTTTACGCACCATTTTGCCGGTTAAAGGATCAAACCAGCGAATCGAATCGACTTCATCATCAAACAGCTCAATACGAATTGCATCCTGATCCGATTCAGCCGGGAAAATATCAATAATTTCACCACGGATACGGTAAGTACCACGCAAGAATTCCAGTTCATTACGGGTATATTGCATTTCCACCAGGCGGCGAATGATGTCATCACGGCTGATCCGGTCACCCTGCACGATATGCAGCAACATGCTCATATAGGCATTCGGGTCACCCAAACCATAAATGGCCGAAACCGAAGCGACAATAATGGCATCACGGCGTTCTAATAATGACCGCGTGGCAGAAAGGCGCATCTGGTCAATATGGTCATTAATCGCGGAGTCTTTTTCAATAAAGGTATCGGAAGATGGCACATACGCTTCCGGCTGATAATAGTCATAATAGCTGACAAAATATTCAACCGCATTATTCGGAAAAAATGACTTGAATTCGCCATACAGCTGCGCAGCCAAGGTTTTATTATGTGCCATGACAATGGTTGGACGCTGCAACTGGGAAATGACATTGGCCATGGTATAGGTTTTACCCGAACCGGTTACCCCGAGTAACAGCTGGTCGTGATAGCCTTTTTGAATCCCCTTGACTAATTTTTCAATGGCTTGTGGCTGATCACCCGCAGGCTGATAGCTGGTCACTAATTCAAAAGGTTGATGACTATCCGACATATTATTCAGCTTCTATACTTAAATGCAGTTTCAATAATATGAGGGTTAAAGCTCAACATTCAATATCAATTTTTCGATATTTAGCCATCTATACCAGACCTCTTTCATAAATCATTTTTTAATCACTACAGTTGCTTGTAAAGCCAAAATTAAAAATAGATTTTAGTATGTATTGGATTCATGAATGTGGCATGGATGCCACATGTTTCCCATCACGACAAGGACGTCGTGTATGGGAAACAAAAGGTTTTTGTCTACTTTTGACCTCTCAAAAGTAGAACTAATGCCTACGCAAAGGCATAAAAATCAAATCAACTATATAAGGCAGTGCTGATTTAAAAAATCCAATATTAAACATATTTTGGCTGATGAAGGATATCTACTAAATAAGAAAATTGCAGCAATTTTGTCTTGACCGCATACGCATTCAATAGCAACATGAAACAAAGCATCCTGATCACAATAAAGCCTATGACTTACCATTACCATGACGAAAGTATTGTCAAAAATTTACCGGAAGATACCGTTTTTGTTTTTGGCAGCAACATGGCAGGAAACCATGCAGGTGGAGCTGCGCGTACCGCACTACAGCACTTTGGTGCAGTGCAAGGCGTAGGTCGTGGCTGGGCGGGTCAGAGCTATGCCATTCCCACCATGAATGAGCATTTGCAACAGATGCCCTTATCGCAAATTCAGCATTATATTGATGACTTTAAAATCTATACCAAAAACCATCCGAAAATGACGTATTTCATTACCTCCATTGGTTGCGGGATTGCCGGCTACAAAACCGAAGAAATTGCTCCCATGTTCAAGGGCATTTCTCATAATGTTATTTTGCCTATTTCTTTTCGCCCTTTTGTAGAAAGAGCCTTACCCAAACTGACGCGTCATTTTCTTAGAACCGTATTTACTGATGCGGTGATCTTTTCACCTCCCGATGAAGAAATCATTACTCAGCTCGATTTATCCGAAAATGAAAAAAGTGCCGCGCGAATTATTTTAAATACCCAAATGTATCCAACTGATAGTAATGGCCGGGATCGCATTTTTGAAATTTCCGATATTTTGCATGTGTTAAACGGCAAGATTTTTGAATGGCAAACTAACTCAGAAGGTTCAATGCTGTTTGGCGGGGTAATTTTAGCCTTACTTGAACTCTACAACATCAATGAAAAAGACTTTATCGATGTCTGGCAAGGTGAACGTGAAATTCCGGCACCAAAACCGGAAAATAAAGCACGAAGACAAAGCCGGTAATTTTCAATTCTTCTGTATTAAAGCCAATTAATGAATTGGCTTTTTTTAAACTAACCATTTTGTGATGTATTCCGCATTAACAAATCATAATATTTTACTTATCACGTTATTTTAAAATCATTTTTTATCTTTATACTGCCCACTTGAAGTTAAATAAAAATGACGAGCGCCTTGAATGGACATGCTAGATTCTCCCTTTTTTGAAATCTCCCCTATCGCGATGTGGCTTGAAGACTATAGTGAAGTCAAAAAACAATTCGATATCTGGCGTGAACAAGGCGTGCAAGATCTTTTAAAGTTTTTACAGCAAGACCAATCGCGCATTCTCCAATGTGCCAGAAAAATTAAAATCTTGCGGGTAAATGCAAAAACACTGGAACTGTATCAGGCCAAAGATCTGGATCAGCTGTGCCAAAATCTGGAATCGGTCTTTAAAGCAGATATGACCCAAACCCATATCAAGGAACTGGTCGCCTTATGGAATGGCGAAACGCATTTCTCCCATTCTGCCGTGAATTACACCCTGACAGGCAAACGTCTGGATATCCAGCTCAAAGGCATTGTGCTGCCGCAACATAAACAGGATTTGTCCTTAGTCTTAATTACCACTGAAGATATTACAGCTTATACTGAAGCCTGCCGTCTTGAAGAGCAAAGCCGTCATCTTGCAGAGGCGCGCTTTACTTATTCTCCGACCTCACTTTGGGTAGAAGATTTCAGCCGAATCAAACTAAAATTAGATCAGCTCCGTATCTTGGGCATTGAAGACTTTGTAACCTTTCTAGATGTACATCCTGATTTTGTGCAGGAATGCATTAAAGAGATTGTGATTCTTGATGTCAATCAGGCCACGCTAGATTTGTTCGGCGCCTCAAGTAAAGAGATTCTATTTAAAAACATTCATAAAGTTTTTGCTGAAGAAATGGTACAAACTTTTAGAGAACAATTGATTGAACTGTGGAATGGTCATCTGCATCATCAACGTGAAGCGGTAAATTACGCCATTGATGGCAGTATTCGTCATGTACTGCTGCAATTTACCGTATTTCCAGATTATCTAGATGACTGGGGCATTGTACAGGTTGCCCTGACTGATATTACGGCACGCAAAAAAGCTGAAAATTATCTGGAATATTTAGGCAAGCATGATGTGCTGACTAAACTATGTAACCGTTCTTTTTATATGGCAGAACTGAACCGGCTTGAACGCAATCTATTGCGTCCAATTTCTTGTATTTTTATGGATTTAAATGGACTAAAAGCCCTGAATGACAGTCTTGGCCATGATGCAGGAGACAGTGTATTACGCCGAATGGGCAACATTCTGAACCAGCTGATTCAACATACCCCCTATTCAGCTTCACGCATTGGCGGAGACGAGTTTGTGGTACTTTTACCTGGTGCAGATGAAGCAGCGCTACAAAATTGTTTGCAAAGCCTGCATGAGTTGTTATCGGTCGATAATCAATTTTATTCCACTCAGCCCATGAGCCTGTCTATTGGTCATGCCACAAGTTTTGAGCAAGAACGGATAGATGACATGCTTAAGCGTGCTGACCTGGACATGTATCATCAAAAAAGAAATTATTATCAGAACCATGATAGACGAAGCCATCCTGATAGCACAAATTAAAGGACGTAAAACCCTTTGTAATACTGCAATAAAAAAGCCATGGTCAGACCATGGCTTTTTTATACGAAGAATTTAACGTTTGCCCATAGAACGGCGTGTACCACGTGGCGGCATCCAGGTACGATCAGCATAGCGCTGAGGTTTGGGACGTAAATCTTCCAATACTTCATCGGAGGAATTCTCATCTGCCTTTTTGATCGGAAACGGTAAATTCACCAATGGTTTTTTCTTGGGAGTATTTTGGGTGCTCATATGATTCACTCAAGGATTTCTGCAACATATTGTACGGAAAAATGCCTCTTAGTGCGAGATGGGATTTTAACTCTACGTATCATCAATTTATTTATGTGAGTGAGGGACCCGGTTTTAACTGCATCCTAATGACTATTAATCACATCTGCCCTTCATAAAAGCTGCTTTAATGCGTTAAAAATATATAAATATGCTTTCATTTTTGACCGACTTTTGACTGTATGAATTTTACCCAACGGTAAAAAAAACATGTTACATAAATTTATTTTTCTTTATGTTATTGAAACAAAATAGCTAATTTTTTACATGAATACTACCCGATTAATATTTTTTAGTAACAAAATGAATTTTCTCTAAATATAGAATAAGAAAAGTGAACGAAAAAAACTAATAATCGCAAAATGGACATGGAGTCCCTGAATGAAAAAAACCTTACTTTGCATGATGTCGTCTCTTGCTGCCCTGCCCGCCGTGAGCTATGCCGATTCTCCGTATTTTAGTTTACAAGATGGAGATGGCTTTAAACGCTTTTCTGTTTCTGTCGGCGCACTACATGTTATGCCTCAAGGTAAAGCCCAACCTTTTCAAGTCAATACTGCAGTTAAAAATGGTGAAATTTCCAGGAATGGAGATATTCAGGTTGATACCGTATTAAACAATCTCAATCCCGAGGTCAATCAGACTACGCTTGCCACGGTTTTAAGAGGTTTGGGCTTTTTTACCGGCGGTCAACTGGGAAGCGGGCTGAGTGGTAGCTCACAGATTCAGGGGCTGGAGGAGTGGAATAATCCCGGTACAGGTCTGGAAGCAGATGATGTTACTACGCTGGGGATCATGACCAATTACTTCTTTACCGATCATGTTTCTTTTGAAATGAAAGCCGGCATTCCACCTAAAGTAGACTTACAGGGTAAAGGGAAAATTTATGCACCCTTTGCTGCTGTGGCAACCCCACAAATTGGTAGTTTACCTTTAGAATTTCTTAATATTGATCTGAAAAATGATATTTTTATTACAGATTTGGAGGCACATGGACCTGCTGCTTCGGCACGTGCCTGGACACCCGCCTTTGAATTCCAATATCATTTTGGTAAAACCGGGGTCAATAAATTCCGTCCTTATGTCGGTTTAGGGGTAATGTATGCTTATTTTAACGAGCTGGAAATTAACCCGCGTACTGAACAGGACTTGATTGCAGCCGGTCATATGATTGCCAATATCAAAGAAGGCAATGCCGGAGCTTCACTCGAAGGCAAACCTAGTAAAGCCAATCCTACAGTAGACCTTGAAGCAACCGATACAATTGCTCCAATTGCGACTGTCGGTTTCACCTATGATTTTAATGAGCGCTGGTTCGCAGTGGGTTCAGTCTCATATGCCCACATGAAAAATGAAACCACCATTACAGTCAGTGATGCAACTCACGGCGAGCTCATCCGCTCGAAAGCAGATATTGAAATTAATCCTTTATTGGCCTATGCCGGTGTAGGGATGCGTTTCTAAATTTTCAGTTATCAAAAGACGACTTCAAGTCGTCTTTTTTTATCTTGATAAAACTTTCTATAACTTAATTTTATCTTTTGTTTAAGTTTTATTTAATCGCTTAGCCTTGCAGAATCGAATAACATAGCCGCAACACAGCCCAGCATGGATGAATTATGTCAGATACCCGTTTTTCCAAACCTCTGATTTATATGTTAATTGGAAGTGCCATTATTCTGGCTTTGTCATTGGGTGTCCGTCATGCATTTGGTCTGTATCTGGTGCCCATGAGCCATGAATTTGGCTGGGGACATAATGTGTTTAGTCTCGCCATCGCCATGCAAAACCTGATTTGGGGTGCGGTACAACCCGTCACAGGAGCTTTTGCCGACAAATACGGCAGTAAAATCGTGGTCGCTGTGGGAGGCGCCCTCTATACCCTTGGCCTGTTGCTTATGGCAGTCAGCTCAAGTGGCTTGCTGCTGAATTTAAGTGTTGGGTTAATTCTGGGTTTGGCTCTTTCTGCCACCTCATTTCCTGTGCTGCTTTCTGCTGTGGGACGTGCCGCACACCCTGAAAAGCGTAGTCTGGCGATGGGCATTGCCAGCGCAGCCGGGTCTTTTGGCCAATTTATTATGCTGCCGTCTACCCTGCTACTGTTACAGAGTGCCGGCTGGTCAGCTGCATTGATGGTTAGTGCAATTTTAATTGCCTTCATTGTTCCATTGGCGTGGACCTTAAAAGCGCCCGCTTATACCCCCAATAACATATCGGCGGCCATCCATAAACCGGCACTGAGCGTTAAAGAAATTCTGGTGATTGCCAAAAATCACAAACCATTCTGGTTCCTGTCTTTAGGTTTCTTTGTCTGTGGCTTCCAGGTGGTCTTTATTGGCATTCATTTGCCTGGCTATCTGATTGATCATGGTTTTGATGCCACCACAGGCACAGTGTTCCTGGCTCTGGTCGGTTTATTTAATATTGTCGGCACCTATACCGCAGGCTGGCTGGGTGGAAAATACTCCAAACCTTACTTACTGATGGGTCTATATGGCCTGCGTGGTATTGCCATTATTGGGTTTTTATTGCTGCCTTTGAGTACCTGGACAATTTACAGCTTTGGCGTCATTATGGGTTTACTCTGGTTATCTACCGTTCCCCTGACTAACGGCATTGTGGCGAATATGTTTGGGATAAAATACCTGTCCATGCTCAGTGGTATCGTGTTCTTTACCCATCAGGTTGGTTCGTTCTTTGGCGGATGGCTGGGGGGTGTCAATCATGACATGACTGGCAACTATAATATGATCTGGATGTTTTCCATTCTATTAAGCGTATTCGGTGTTCTGGTTCATTTCTTTGTCAATGAGGAGCATGTGGTTCATGACTGATTCTATGCTTGGGCTTAAAATCCTGACTGCTGCAGCGATTGGCCTGTTATTGGCCATCGCCATTCTGCTGTGGATCAAAACACCGCAACTGTTTGAGTATTTCAATCAAGCCTTTTGTCCGCATTAATGCTGAAATATCAGCAGTGAAAACAGCAAAAAATCTGCTTTGTTTTGCTGTTTATATTAAAAGTTTAACAATCATTGATTTAAGTATTTTTCACTGTCATTTCATAAGCTTAGTAAATATTTTGATTTTATTTTTTGTTTTGTATTGCTTAGATTTTATTTCAACATAAAACATTAGAGCAAAACAATGACAGTACTTACCCAACTTTCTCAAGCAATTCATGATGCGCCGCGCTGGCATCAGCCAGAACAGTTTCAAAATCCACAAGACATTACTATTGTGCCCTTAGAAGGCGAAGCTCTAGGCGCTGTGGTTTTAGGCCTGGATGCACGCAAAGCCCAAGCGGGTGAAACCATTTACCGGTTAAAGCAGGCACTGGCTCAGCATCTGATTCTAATTTTCAAAAACCAGCGCTTGGACGATTTACAGTATTTGGCCTTTGCCAGCTATTTTGGTTCCATTTTCCGCCCAAGTGCAGATAATCCTGTACTTGCCACCCAAACAGATACCGGTACACCACCCGATGTCGTGCCCGTTTCCAATGCTGTGGGACAAGGTGATTACACCGGCTATGGCGAACTTTCGCCGCATGCCGATCACCAGTGGACTCCGCTTCCTTCTTTTGGTTCATTACTTTATGCAATTGAATTACCCAAAGATGGCGGACAAACCTCATGGTTTAATACTATCAAGGCTTATGAAGCACTGGATGAGAAAACCCAAAAGCATATCGATCAATTACAACTGATTACCTATAACCCATTTGTTCGTAGACAACATCTTAAAGATAATGATCACAATGGTTATGGCAACAGCCCATTATATCGCTTTAAAGATCAGCCGATTATTGGTCATGCCTATGCTCATCCACTGGTACGCACCCATCCTGAGAGTGGCCGTAAAGCACTGTGGTTAAATACCCATTCTGAAGTGGAACTGGTCAATTATGATGATCAGGCGGGTAATGAACTCATTGCTTCGTTGCGCGAACATCTGTTAAAACCTGAATTTCGTTATGAACATCAATGGCAAGAAGGCGACATTGTATTTTGGGATAATCAGGTCACCCTGCATTCACGCAAACCCTTCCCCAGTGAGCAGCGCCGTTTATTAAAGCGTATCAGTCTGGCAGGAGGTCGACCTTATTAATGGTGTTTATTGATCTGAAATAATAACAATAAAAACGCGTCATAAAATTACTCCACAGCATCATGACCCAACTCACATTTACGAATGTTCAACATCGTAAATAAAATAAAAAATGCGTCATGATGCTGCATTTTTTACTTACAGTGACTCTTTTTTATATTGACTAAAAAAGCAGTTCATTTTCATGGCTAAATTATTAAATGATGAGGTGGTTGAACATCTGCCTCTTCGTCTCGCAAATAACGCCAGTGAAACTCATCAGATCGCACATTATTTTCAGGATGGTCATCTTTATTAAATATTTGCAGGTTAAATTAAAAAATAAAAGCCCATCAAAAGTAATCACTTGGGATGGGCTTTTTCATGTTAGAAATATGCATTGCAGGAAAATCTCGCAACAAGGTAAATCTGGCCTGTTCATCTTGCGCAGGCTAAAACTCAAATATTTTTGGATCATTATGTTGCCCTCTGTTCCGATGCTGTCATATTTCAGCTTGTTTAAAATATTCCTTAAATTAGGCTGTACGGCATTTGGCGGTCCGGCAGCGCATCTGGTATTTTTTTATCGGCGTTTTGTGCAGCAGCTTGGATATCTGGATGAGCAGCAATATGCCCATCTCTTGGCTTTGGCACAAATTTTACCTGGCCCCAGCAGTAGCCAGATGGGTCTTGCGATTGGTTATCAGCTGAAAGGTTATCGGGGGGCGCTGCTGGCATGGCTGGGCTTTACTCTACCTTCTGCCCTACTGATGACCCTTGCTGCAATGCTTGGTATTCAATTTTCCAGTTATTTTTCTGTTGAATTTTTCCATGTGATTCAACTCATTGTATTTAGCGTGGTGGCATGGGCATTCTGGCAAATGTTACGTAGCTTTTGTAAAGAGCAATGGCAGTATGTATTAATGCTGCTGTCTGGCTTATTTGTCTATGTTGTACCGCTGAGCATTAATCAGGTTTTGGTGATTCTTTTCGGTACCTTGGCAGGACTGATTTATCTACATTATTTTCCCCCACAAAATACCTTTAAATCTACTGCGAGTGCATCAACCACACCCAAAAAATCCTTTGCGTATCTCTGGCTGATTTTATTTGCCTTGCCATTTTTGATTGTTCCCGTATTACAGCAATTTTTTCCCAGTCTCTGGCTCGACAGTTTCACAGGTTTATACCGCACAGCCTCTTTGGTCTTTGGTGGTGGACATATTATTTTGCCCTTTTTACAGCAGGACTTTGTCGTAACCGGCCTAGTCTCGCAGCAACATTTTGACTTAGGCTATGCGATTGCCCAGCTGATGCCAGGCCCCTTATTTAGTTTTGCCAGTTATCTAGGTGCTTTATTACCTTTAAGTTCATCGGCAGTGTTGAATGCCGCTTTTGCGACTGTGGTGATTTTCTCGCCTTCTTTCTTGCTCATCTTTGGCGCCTTACCGTACTGGTCACGTTTAATGCACTTTCCACGGTTATTTCATGCTTTGGCAGGCATTAATGCAGCGGTAGTAGGCCTGTTATTATGCCTGGTGGTGCAGATGGGACAAAAATATGTACTGTCTGGCCTAGATGTGATTTTTATTATCACTGTCATTTCACTCCTTAAAAGCAAAATTCCAGTCTGGGTGAGCTTAATTAGCAGTTTCTTTGGTTATTACGGGCTGTTGTGGCTATTGGAACATTACTCTTTTTTCTGATCCAATCTATAAAATCCAGTGATCCAATGTCTAACCATTAAGGGGCTTTTATAATGAAGTATTCGCTTACTTAAAGCGAACACTGGTTACTTTTAATCACTTAATCTCTCTATTTTCTGGGTCTATTTCTGATTAGTTTATTTAGATATCAATTTTAAACCTATCGATCAGGAAAACAGAATGAATACTGTCAGCTTTTCGGATTGT
>Ga0308169_10002401_pt1 | contig 19483 bp, 33 predicted proteins | sample PhyBR1_2_FD_202139 | JGI IMG/M metagenome (GOLD analysis project Ga0308169, IMG submission 202139) | Phyllosphere microbial communities from UC Gill Tract Community Farm, Albany, California, United States - DLSLSB.R1 | ecosystem: Host-associated > Plants > Phyllosphere > Unclassified | place...
GCTCCAAAATGTGGCTGGCCGGATCGACATGACAGTCAGGGTTCTAGCCCCCCCGCTCCCCGGCATTTTCTCCTCTAGCGACAAACCGTGAGCTTCGGGTGGCTTCAGAAGTGAGCCTCTCTGTAGGATCCCTCGACGGCTTAGGCCTCAGGGATGATGGCCCGTCTTTACGGCTTGTCCAAGACTTTAGTATTCCCGGTCCAGGCACCCTCCCTCCTCACTATTGCGGCGATTCAAGCTAAGCAGCCATCGGATCTTTTGGCTGTTCGTTGTGCGCGTGGATCCCGACCCACCCAGTGCTGTCACCGCCAGGTCATGCACCACTTATCGTGATCGCATCATTTTCATACCCGCTGTTCGCTATCGAGCATCCCGTCGACGATCCCGTTCTCACGCCGTGAACAGCTCCCGCATATTTTTGGCGACTGCCTGCCGGTGCCTGTGGGGACATTGGACATTGGCGACCGGTACCGATCAAGCACGCACATTGCAATCGGCAGGAGAAAAGACGGGACGACACGGGGGTTAAGAGATAGGGGAAAGACGAAACGCAGCAGAGCTGCAGCGACCAAATAACAGAACCGCAACGACTGAGACGGAGACGGGTAGATAGCAACCGAACCCCAGCGGAAAGCGAATTCGTCGATTGTGAGCAGGAGGCCGACTGAGGTGCGTGGGCGGGACTGGTGGTTATCGCACAATTCTCACGCTCAGTAAATTTGAACTCCCAGAAGGCATCGGCGAGCTGGTAGTTCGAGAACCAGAGGTACCCCAATCAACGAAAACATTTTGACCTCGACCTCACACCATCCCTTCCAACAAGCCCCATCTTACACCAACACCAGCTCGACATCATGGGCATCTTTTCACGCAAGCCGAAGCCGGCTTTCACGCCGCCCGAACTGCCCATGTCCGAGGCGCCTCGCCGGGGGTCCATCTTCCAGTCGATCAAAGGCAGCTTTTCCCTCGAAGCTCCCGCCGATCCCGAGACCGGCCTCACACACGGCAGCACTCAAACAACCTTCCTTGGTCGAAAGATCTCGCAGACTATCGTGCCGGCTTTCGCTCGGAAAGCAAGTTTGGCAGCGGCAGAGAGGGACCGGAACCCCGATCATTTGCGCATGGGCGAGTCGCTTCATGGCGAGGAGAAGCTGCATGACGCCTTTTTCAGCGCCCGACCTCACCTGGACGACGGCAGCGACGAGGAGTTTGACGAGAAGTGGACGTCGCGGCGGCTGGACAAGGGCAAAGCCCGTGAGGCAGACTGGCACAGCGACCTGGGGTGGGACGACGGCAAGGGGAAGAAGTCGCGGAAGGATGTGAAGCGCAAGGAGCAGCAGAAGAGGCGGCACCGCAGCAAGCGGGTACAGAAGGATCTGGACGACAACTTGAACGCCTTCAACGAGTTCGCGCAGAATGGCCTCAACACCCCCAGTCGGTTTGCTTCTCGCCGGGCGTCCGACGCCACGCTCCCTTCTCTCTTCCAAAACCCCGGTATCGTTGCGTCGTCGTCGTCAAACTTCAACACCACCTCTTCCGATCTTCTTTCTTCGTCGACCGACTTGTTCGCTCAGAGCGAGGCAAAGAAGCCACGGGCGGTGCCTGTCGGAGATGGATACGACGCCCTCGACGTCATGGCCGACCACATCTTCCGAATCGGCTGCAACCACAAGAAGTGGTTCAAGGCGCCCCGTCTCGGTGCCAAGCGGGACGCGGTGGGAACCGGAGTGACCATTCGGGCCAAGATCAATCGCTATCGAACTTACCCCGTGGCGTATCCGGCCCTCGACGAGTTCGAGGATGCCATCTCCCGGCTCAACCCCGAGGTCGCGATCAAGATCCAATCCGACGTAGTCAGCGCCATCATGAGGACTTACATGTGAGCACAGAGCATCTCCTGTGTGAGCAGCGCTGATGACAGCAACCCCTCTCCGTCCATGACCGAGCTGGTCATCGACGAGAACACGCGTATTCAGATCCTGGACGAAATCCCCCACCTCGCTCGAGCGCGAAAGCACCAGTACGCCGCGTTTGTGCGAGAAGAGCAGGTTCTCTGTGTGTGGGCGGACCATGTCGAGGCTGTTATCCCCGCTGCGGAAGCGCTCGAGGACGCCCTGGTGGAGTTCATCTGGCGAGGTATGGAGGCGAACAAGAAGCGCAACCAGTCGATCGCGATGGACGAAGAGCTCGTGAAGCAGGAATGGGAGGCGACCAACACGGTCGTGAATCCAGACGACCCCGAGGACGTGATTATGCGCAAGATCCAGCAGCACCGGAGGGAACGGCCAGTCATGCTTTGGCAGCCCATCTCGGCTGGTCTGTCGATCATCACATGTATGGGCATCATCGCCCTTGGTTTCCGTGAGTTGGCCGGACTTCGTACTTGATAGCATCTGACAGCAGGATCGATCGTCAAGCAGTTCATCCTGGACGGCAAGCCGATGCGGTTCGTGCTCATGGTCTTCGCTCCCGCCCTGTTCTGTATCGCCTCGTACGCTTGCGTCTTCTTCGTTGGTTCGATCTTCCAGATCATTGGGCCCATTCGACAAGTCACCTCGAACTCGTTCTACTTCTCGGGTATCGCGCCAAAGCGAACCATGGGGGAGCTTGCGCATGTTACGGTGCAGATGCCGGTTTACAAGGAATCGTTGGACGACGTCATCAAGCCGACCATCGAGTCACTGAAGAAGGCTATCACGACGTGGGTGATGCAAGCTCGTGCTCGAACATATCACTGACGTGCAGGTACGAGCGACAGGGTGGCTCCGTCGGCGTGCTGATTTGTGATGACGGTTTGCAGCTGCTAGACCAGGAAGAAGCCGATCGTCGACGGGAATACTACTTCAACAACAATATCGCCTACGTCGCTCGACCTGGACACAACGTCAATGGCTTCCTGCGGAAAGGTCGATTCAAGAAGGCCGGTAACATGAACTTTGCCAACTCGCTCTCGCTTCGCGTCGAGGAGATCATGGACGATCTGCGACCCGCCGCACAGGAAGCCTGCGGAGAGGGTCATGGCTGGGACTGGGACGACGAGAACAAGGTGTATGAGCAGGCGCTTGAGCAAGCTCTCGAGGAGAAGGAGGGAATCGCCTGGGCGGCCGGAAACATTCGCATCGGTCCCATCATCTTGATCATTGATTCCGACACCCGTGTGCCTGAGGACTGTTTCGCTGATGCCGTGTCTGAGATGGCTGCCAGCCCGGAGGTCGCCATCATCCAGCACCAGTCCGGTGTCATGCAGGTCGCCAACCACTTCTTCGAGAACGGCGTGGCGTTCTTCACCCGATCCATTCAACACGCCATCTCTTACGTTTGCGCAAGCGGTGATAGTGAGTTCTTTCCATGATCCTACCGCGACCGATCCTTATACCAGTCGCGCCATTTGTCGGCCACAATGCCTTTATCCGATGGTCCGCCCTGCAGGAGTGCATGGAGCCCGACCCGGACGACGGCATCATGAAGATCTGGTCGGAAGCGCACGTTTCGGAAGACTTCCAAATCGCCATCACGCTTCAAACCAAAGGCTGGGTCATCCGATGGGCGACATATAGCGGCGGAGAGTTCGAGGAGGGTGTCTCGCTCACGTGCGACGACGAGCTGAATCGATGGCAAAAGTACTCGTTCGGATGCTCCGAGCTCGTGTTCAACCCGTTCCGACAATGGCTGTTCCGAGGACCGATCACCCCGCTCTTCCGCCAGTTCCTGTGGACGAACGGTATTCCCATCCATTCCAAGTTCACCGTCTGTGCCTACATCTTCTCGTACTATGCCATAGGATGCGCGTGGCTCTTGACGGTTGCCAACTACTTTATCAAGGGCTTGGACCGTGAGTGCTTCGATTTTGCAAGGTGGATTGGTCTGACGCTCAGTCCCACTTGACGGGTATTACCTGCCCTCCTGGAATGTGACAATCGCCTGTATCGCACTTTTCGTCGGTGTCTGTAATATCGCCTCTATCACGCTGCGGTACCGTCTTAAGCTGCCTGGCAGCGGGCAAATGGCGTTGGACCAGCTCAAGTGGATTCGTGAGCATGACACTTACCTTCCACGACTCTGTGCTCACCCAAGCCTTCTTCGCAATCTTCTTCACGGGCATGTCCATGCCCATGTCCGCCGCCCTCGTCTCGCATTTGGTCGGGTATAATATGACGTGGTCGACGACCGTCAAGACCGTCGAGAAGTCCAACTTCTTCCTTCAGCTGCCCATCATTTGGCGCCGCTTCTGGCCGCAGCTCAGCTTCTTCTTCCTCTGCATGGTGAGCGGAAGCAGCGTCCCACGGTCGTCATGGGCTCAGCTCACATGCAGGTCATGATGATCCTCACTACGTCCAGTCTCGTCCCGTACGGCTACAGAATCAACAATATCGAGGTCATCTTCCCGATGGGGCTCGTAGTTGCCACTCACCTGCTTTGGCCATTCGCGTTGAATCCGTGGTTCATCTCGTTCTCGGTGAGCTGCTCGTCCGCTTGTCCAGAAGGCGTGCTTGCTAACGAGACCAGTTCTAGATGCGTTTGGGGGTCTTTTTTGGGCATCATACGTTATATGCTTTTCGCTTCCGTGTACAACCATGCATATAATGCAGACAAGCCCATGCTCCGAGTGCTATACCCATATGCAGATGCGAATGCAGACCCAACAGTGGGATCGGGAGCCATTCAACCAACAAACAAACAAACGAGCCGGCGGAGGAGACCGAGGGTGCCACACGGCGAGTTTTGAAATATGCCCAGGGGCGGGGGATCAGTCATCCATACGCCATCGCCTCTCCGGCCTCTGTCGGTTCGGCCGGTGATCAGTAGTGTGATTCCGAGCCGCATAAAAGGCCTCACCCCCCCTTCCGTCCCCGCTATCCCGCTCACCTCTCACCACAATTGCCTCACTTTCCATCAATCTAATCAATTCAATCGATCCTATCACAACAAAATGGTCAAGGTCAGTGACCACCCACCTCCTCGCCGGCATCATGCATCCCCGCTCCCACCCCGCTTGGACTCTGCGCTGACCTCTGGTTCCTCTTTCCACCGATCGGGTCTCACTTCCATTGCAATCTACAATGCCTCACTTCACACCTTGCGCCAAATACCATTTTTATCTAATCTCTCCGACTCTGCCCTGATTATCTCCACTCCACCGTCGATCCATGCAGGCTGTCGCTGTCCTCAAGGGAGACTCCTCCGTTACCGGAGTCATCACCTTCACCCAGGAGTCTGACGGAGCTCCCGTCACCGTGTCCGGAGACGTAAGTTCCACTCGGGCGCGTGCTCTGCGTGCAAGCTGGGACCCCTAGCTGACGGTCCAGATCAAGAACCTCTCGGCCAACGCTGAGCGAGGCTTCCACGTTCAGTGAGTGCAGCTCTGAACCTCACCTCCCTTTCATTCGCCCAACCGGTCTCACGCCGGCATACACCTCTCCTCCCGGCCACCTTACTCCTTTGACACCTGAACCCATCCCGTCTTGAGTCGGGCTGACCCACAGCGAGTTCGGAGACAACACGTCAGTCCTTCAGCCACTGTCCAACAATGCCAAATTGACGGTGTAGCAACGGATGCACTTCCGCCGGTGCCCACTTCAACCCCTTGAAGAAGAACCACGGTGGACCCGAGGACTCTGAGCGACACGTTGGTGATCTCGGAAACGTCAAGACCGACGGCTCCGGAACCGCCTCGGTCAAGATCACTGGTACGTGGTGGTATCTTGATTGCCTCGTGCAGGCTTTTGAGCCTCGCTGGGCGGGACTGATCTGACCGCCAGACAAGCACATCTCGCTCTTCGGCCCTCACTCGATCATCGGTCGAACGGTCGTCGTCCACGAGGGCACCGACGACTTCGGCAAGGGCGGCCACGCCGACTCGCTCAAGACTGGTAACGCCGGCGGCCGAGCTGCTTGCGGTGTCATGTGGGTTGCTAAGAGGGTTGCACGGGAGGACTCAAGACTGACGAGCAGCGGTATCGCCAACTAAGCCTTTGTCGCTGACCAAGTATATCGTATATCGTTGAGTAGTTGAGTTGTTGAGAAGCAAGTTGAGAAGTCGAAGTCAAGTAAGAATGCATGCAGTCGAAGTCGCTTCCTACTGCAGCATAAGAGCTTCTCCGAGAAGGTAGACTGCAGACCGGCGCCCAAGCGGTTTATGGACGGCGTTGGAGGCGAGTCTGATGTCGGCGCCGAGCCGGGATCAAATAGGAATGATACGATGATCATCCCCGATCGTCCCGACTTTTATGTCGCGATTCGTTTGCAGACCTGCAGACAAGCTACATAAACCCTTGCCTATCTCCTCGCTCGCTATGTCTTTCTCTCTGGCCAGTACACGGGGACTGAAGCGCCCAGCATCGGCAGTTTGCCGGAGATGCCTCGCCTCGTCAGCGTATTACCCGCCTCGGGGCCCTCCAAGCAGCGCAGCGGCACCGCCTTCCAACCCCTCGACTTCCGGCCCGAGTGCGACCAAGTCGTCCCCGACTCTGTCGCCGGAAGAACATGCACTCATCTCATCCATCGTTCGAGTCGACCAGGCCGGCGAGCTGGGCGCAAACTGGATCTACCGCGGTCAGAAGATTGGCAGTTTATTGCGGGGCGACAACAAGACGGCGAAGCAGGTAGAGGAGATGTGGGAGAATGAGCGGCACCACCTCAACACCATGGCGCTGGTACGAGCTCAACACGACGTTCGTCCGACGGCTCTGTACCCCGTCTGGCAGGCCATGGCGTTTGGTCTCGGTGTCGGAACGGCGCTCATGTCTCGCGAGGCGGCTATGGCGTGTACCGAGGCCGTCGAGACGGTCATCGGGGAGCACTACGACGAGTGAGCCGGCTGTTTGTGGAGAATCATGATGATGCAGCTGACCTGGCAGTCAAATACGCGCGCTCAAGCCGCTCATCGAGAAGAACGACCATCCATCGTTGCCGCTGCTCAAGAGCGTGCTGGAGGAATTCCGGGACGATGAGCTAGAGCATCTCGATACTGCCGTAGAAGAGGGCGCTCAGAAGGCTCCTGGCCACAGCCTGCTGAGTGCGGTGATTGGCGCCGGGTGCAAGGTCGCCATTAAGATATGCGAGAAGGTGTGAGAGGCTGTCACTTGGAGTCGAGGATCCTGGTGCTTTGGTGTTGTACCCTGCATGTAGCATAATGGCCACATAGTCGCTGCATGCCTGCAGTTCGCCCCTGCTGATGCTGATAAGCGTCCTAGTCACAACACTGCCGTCCGGCTTCGCTTCCTTCCAACCGCCAAGTGAAGACGGACGGACAGACAGGACTGTGTCGTAGGTGTGGTTGCGGCGAACGCCGAGGAGGATAACGTCAATAGTTGATGGTACCTACGAGCATACCCCTCGTCCTCTACCTCTACCTTACAACCTCACACCCCCCGCACGCTATCTCATCAGTCTGCTGCGTACGCGCAGGTGCTCAAGATGTCGACCCTGTTATCCATGCGAGGACCTTACAGCTATCTGGAAGCTACGACGCGGCTCAAAGCAAACCTGTTTGGACTGGTGATCACCTGGGTCATCTATAACTTCTTCTCGCCCTTCCTCCTCGTACATCGCATGAGCGAAGCCTTGTCAGGCGAGACAGCCACATGGTACATCGGTGAGCCAGATGAGATCTCTTCCCTGGTATGCTTGTGCTAACACGCAGAGTCCGTGCCATACGCGCTATTCGCCCTCAACTCTGTCGTGGCTGCGTTCAGCCTATACCGTCCTCGCATAGAGCCGCCCGCTGCGACAAAGATCAGCTTCACACACATCAAGCCCTCGTCGCCGCTGGTACGTCTCACCGTTGTCTGGCGGGGTCCGCGCCGTCATCACAGCGGGCAATGGCATCGAGACCTCATACTGACCACAGACCCGCGCATACTCGCCGATCCCAAAGGGCGACCTGCCCGCCCCGTCGCCCTTGTCCCTATCGACCTCCTCCCCACTCCTCTCCTCACAGCTCAGCAACCGGTTCTCGACGCCGACGCGGCAGGGCCAAGCAGGCGGACAGCTCACGCCCGGCTCGGCGCAACGTTCCTCACCCCTTTCCGCCAGCACCGCCAAGATCCTCAACCTGCCGCGGGATACGACGCCATCCAGAGGCGGACTTATGTTGGATAAGCCGGGTCCTGTGGGGATCACGGCACAGCCGGGGGCAGCGGCGTATACGTCTGCAAGCAAAGATGAATTAGAGTGGGCAGAAAGTGTCTGGAAGGGGTTGAGAGGGAAGAGCGGCAGAGGATTGTAGAGGCTGACACGGTACAACATGCATACATGATTACATGATTTAGACGTCGATGGGGAATTTGACAAGGTGTCCCGGAGTTTCCAGGCCGGATGCAGCTCTCGAAGAAGAGGCAGGAGGACAGCCAGGAGGACGCAGGCTGGCTATCATGCTGAGTCGTGCCAGAGGTGTATGATCTTCTCCGGCTCCAGGCTGCCCGTCGCTACTCTCCGTCCATCCGGGCTCACCTGCGGGTCAGTGCAGTCCCGGGATGTTGTGGCACCACTATAACACTCGATTGGCGGAGACTCACAGCCACAGCGACGACAGGCGTGGTATGTCCCCCGTCGTCCAACACCTGCGCGACTCTTCTTGTTGACAGCTCCCAGATGACGACTTTACCATTCTCCGAGCCGCTCACGACCCATGCCTCTCCCTTCTTCTTCGTCTTCTGATCGCCGGCACTGCTTGTGTCTATATCCATACCGTCCTCCACGACAATAGCGGGGTACAGCAAAGCCGGACAGGGAAACTTCTCCGAGACAAACACCGTCGGCGCCCGGAGCGTCTTAAGCACCTTGGACGTGTGGATGTTGTATATGCGCAGAGTGGAGGAGAGTGTCGACGAGAGAAGGAAGGTCGATGCGGGTGTGAAGGCGGCGTATGAGCTGTTGTCAGCACTGCTTCGCCTGCTCACCGCCGTGGCCGGCAGCGCGGGACTTACACCGGCGAGTTCGTGTCGTTCTCCAGAGTCTTGAGGCATTGTCCAGTATGTGCGTCCCATATACGTCTGCCGTCAGCTTTGACGCCACGAATCGCCCGGCCATTCTCAGCTCACATCGACGCATCCGCACTGCCCGTCAATACCATCGCGGCCTCGCGATCCCATCCCACCGTCCATACCGCCTCCGAATGGGCGGGCAAGACCTTTAAAGCCGTCCCGCGCCGCACATCCCACAAAATCACGCTCTCGTCAAATGAACCACTGGCGAGGCAATCCCCTTTGGGTGAGAAGGCGGTACACAGTACAGGCGCCGTATGACCTTCGAGCCGGCGAAGGGGCTCGTACTTTGCCGGTCGGGCGGTCGAGGTTGATGGCTGCGCGCCTTCTGCTTCAGGCGCGACAATCGGCTCGTGGAAGTGGTGCAGGTGTATACGCTTGTCGTCCGAGGCCGTTGCGACGTACAGCCCATCCGGGGATACTGACAGGTCGTTGATACCTGCGATGAGATTCGCCGGGTAGGCGTCAAGTGGCCGACGTACCAGACTTGTGTGCTCGTATTTGACGGCGATGTTCACCGGTGGTAGCGTCCCTGACTTATTAGCATGTCAGGCAAGTGTCTCGCAAGCGACGAACCAGAAGTGTAAAAGACCGTCGGCACCTAACGGTCAGCTTTCCGTTGGGCCGCAGACCCATTTAACTCGCTGCTCACCGGCTGAGACGAGCGAGAGGCCGTCAGGAGAGAAACGCAACGCGGTGACAGCCCGCGCGTGACCCGACATCGAGTGAGCGAGCTTGTACTGGGGCTGTCTCCCATGAGGAGGCGTGGATGGTCCTGCCTCGGCGGGCTGTATCGCCATTGCGGGCTGAGAATGATGTGTATTCCGGTAGACGGACGATGTCAGGTTGAAAACAACTCTCTGGTTTGAACAGCCGAAACCTCGGTTATCTCGACAAGCCCAGCTCGTCCGGATTATCCTCAAAATGTCCCTACCAAACATTCTTGCTGTTCTGTCTCGTTTGTCGGCGGTTCTCCGTAACAGCTGCGGACGCGAGAGAAGGGTCGCTCTAGGACAAGTCGGATGCGATGATGGAGATGCATGATGGATATGATCGGACGAGATCTCTACAGCGCAAACCAGCATTGGTGGCACACCAACTTCTTTCCCTGCGGCCCCGTCGCTCCCGTCTCCGCATCATCGATATCCATCTCATCCTTGGCTTGCACCGAGTGCCACCTCGGCGAGACATCCACCGCACACTGACTGCACACCTTCGCAGGCACCACGACCTCCGCAACCGGGATCTGCCTGTCCAACCTCGTCGCTTTTCGCAGAAGCGCAAACGCCTCGTCGTGGTGCTGATCTCGCGGCTGATCAGGCGGCCGCAGACTGCGATAAGTCGTGGCGTATATCTGCAAAGCCGACTCGTTCTGCTCCGGGTCGATCTCATGCATGTCGTAGATGGTGCGGCCTTCGAGGTTGTGCGTCTTGCAAAAGCATCGAGGGTTCATCACTCCAGCTTCGTCCTTGAATTTGACAACGGCAGGGAGGGGCTTGCCCGGTCTCGCTTGGGCCTGAACGTCAGCTCCGAACCGAGCAAGGAATGGACAAGCTGACCAGGTCAAATTCAAAGCCGAATCGGTGCCCCATGAGCCACGCACAAGCGGAATGGAAGGGAACTGCGCACTCGGCACAGGAAATGGTCGCTCCTCCAGCCTGGTTGCACAGGGTGCAGGTCTGGCGTGAGTGACGTCTGGAGGGATCATCGTCCATACACGTACCGTGGCCCAGCGCTCCTCTGGCAGGCTCATGATCCCCTCAACCATCTTGAGCTTCGCCGCATCGGCAAAGAGCACATCAGGCATCCAGGTCGAGCAGAGTATATGCGCCCACCGTAACCCCTCCGTTGGTTTCATGGCGCTCAAAATGTCAAAGTCTGAGGGTGCCTTTTTCGACTTGATCTTGTTGATCAGGGCGGTCAAGTCTTTCGGACACAGTACACAATGTGGGTCCTGCGTGGTCAGTCCAACATCAAATGAATACGGGCATGCCCACCAAGTTGGTCTCTTCCAGCCGGACATTCGCGCACAGCTCGCACTCCCAATCCGCACCCATCTCCTGGGAGGTTATACCGTAGCAGCCTGTTGTCAGCCATAGCGAACCAGATGGCTTTCACTCACCTGCATGCACCGCAAAGGTGCATGTCTTGCACCTCGCCATAGTTGACTTCGGCTCCATTCGGCGACAACAGGCACAAGGAGCAAGTTTCGGTGGAGCTGGGACAGGCGTGGCGGTACCGCTACCGGGTGCATCGATCTTTCGTCAGCCACCAACAGCAAGCGGGATGGTCAACTGTACCTTCTTCTTCTGCTGATCCTTTTTGTCCAGTCTCCGTCCGTCATCAATCTTCGTGGTCGAGATGACTCCATACTTCCGGTAGTTCGCACTATTGTCAGAGATATCCCCCACAGAGCACATGGCCGACCCACCCGCAGGCCTCGCACATCGCATCACCCGTGATAGTCCTCGGGCATCTCCACCACACACTCGATTCCCGCGTCATACATGCCGCGCACTGCATCTTGTGCGCGCTTGTATATCCAGCATTGTACAGCGACACCTCGTCGTCGCTGCCGTCGCTATCGTTCGTATTGCGCATTCGACCCAATGACGGCGCGCCAAGGGTCTTGTTCTGCCGCGCATGCGCAGTGTGAACCTTGACGTGCGCCTTAAGCGCATCGTTCTCGATTTTGAGCTTCTTGTTCTTCCAAATGTACGAGAAGCGGAGGACTTCGGCCGGGCGTTTACCGAGGACTTTGGCGGTGCTGTGCGTATCGAGACCGCCGTTCTCTTCGAGCTGCCTCTCGAAGATGGCCGTCTCCTTGTCGGTGAACTGCAGTTCAGCTAGGAGTCCCTGTTGGATGCGATGGGAACTGACAGAGATAGGTCGATAATCCGCCTTCCTGAGGGAGATCATGTGCCTCATCCCTTCTCTCGCACCCTTCGTGGTGAACGCCAAAGCGGCTTGATTCAGCCTCTCGACGTCGTACTCGGGCACCGGAAGATTGGTGAGCGCCTTGACCGAGTCCATGAACGTGTTGACTGACATCAGCGAAGGGCGAGATTCCCTATGAACCAGCTTACGTTCTTCGCTGGGTGTGCAGATCACGTCATACGTGCTCTCATGCTTGCGTTCCCCCTTGTCGTGTCCTCGTTCGACTACCATCAGCTGACTATCGATTAATAGTGATGATGATAGCTCACCTGTAATGTGACGCGAAGGTCCAGCTTCGGTGATCTCCCCCGACCCTCGTTGTGCCTCGGCGACCTGCTGCTCCTCCCATGACGGCACGACCGCCTGGTATCGCGGCCCGACACGCGTCGCCGCTCGCGGGAAGATTGGGTCATCCGGATCGAGCGTATCTCGAGCGTTTGTGTACAGCCTGCACCGTGAGCGGGTGACCAGGACAGCTTGAGAGTGCTCACCCAAAGTACCGCCATGGCCAACCCCTATAGCTCACATCCGGCCGCTTGACATCCCCGGCCGTCTTCTCCTTAGCCTTCAGCTGCACCTTCAACTTCGGCGCACTGCCGTTGCCGTAATGGAACTTCTGCTCCTCTATGTCCTTGCGGCGTTGCAGCGAACACGGCAGGCAGACCCAGGAGTATCCCTTGGCCGGTTTCGCGACTAGCGGGGGGTTCAGGCATGACATATGATAGTGTTTCTTGCATGCCCTGCCCGTCAGCTCCGCACGGCCCGTTCAGATCGGGCGACTCACTCGCATCGCACCGACTCCTGAGAGGCCGCCCATTTGTCACAGACGCAGCAAGACCTGAACGCGTCCGTCAAGTCCGCGACCATCTCTTTCTCCGTGATCAGATACTCGTACCGCTCCAAGAGCTTCTCCCGCACTTCCGGTGGGACTGGCATCAGCCCGCACACACTTTCGTGTGCAGTCGCAGTACGTACTGTTTGTCGCATTGACGGTGCGCAGAACCTCAAACTCGCGCTTGATGTACGGGTCAAAGTATTTGATGAAGTAAAAATGGTCTGGGCGTTTCTTCCACGCAAGGAGGTCGTCTATACGGTCCTTGTGTCGAACATAGCACCTACCACGAACGTTAGAGAGAGGCTGTACGTCTGTGTGGATAGCAGCAAGGAGGAGGCGGTAGTCAGAGACGTTCCGGCCTGAGATCTGCATGTCAGCAGCGGTCGCCGGTTTAGTCCTCGCGCAGGCTCACGTCGGATGGTCTGTAGTACAGCGAGACGCGGACAGACGGCTCGGGACCATGGTGTCGCAAGTGGGCGTTCTTGCGCGGTGTCGAATCTGGGGCGAGGAATTCGATGATACGGGCGACGATATACGGGTTGCCTAACATCAGCACGGCCGCCAAAGGTCTTGCTTGCGCTTTTGGACCAGCGATCTAGCCGGAGAAGAGCTCACCATCTCGTTCTGACCACGGCGGGGATATGTATACGTGGTCTGTCAGGTGAGTTGAAGTGCGCGTGACAGTGACATACCGTTAGGTTGGACGATCTCGCCGTTGGCCAGCTTGGCATTGGCGGGTTTGTGGTAGCCCACCATGGCGCCTTTCACTGCGGCACTGAAATCACGGGTTCGTCTACTTTCTACTGAGCGCTGCAGCGAACTTCGACCACCGAGAGATAGGAAGCCAGCACGATCAACAGCAGATGATGCTAAGAGCCCAGCGAGAAAGCGTGTTGATGAACGAAAGGGGAACAAGTATAGAGGCGGTAGAAGTGAAAGATCAACAGGGATTTCCGAGCGAGCTCGCCGCGAGCGCCGCGCCGCGCCGTGGTCGCCGGCTGTCGAGCCCGTCATTGTTCGCAACACTGCCTCCTCGGCCCCTGTTCCTCTGGTTGAGACTGCCTAAGGACGGCGAGGAGTTCACCAGACGTGCGACGTCCAGTGGTCTCCTTGAGTTCATGCATAGGATCGGTGTCCCAGTTGCAGCTTGGCCGCCTTAGCGCGCTCGAAATCCAAGCATTGTGGAGGCGATTCTCGTCAAGGGTCCAGCTGCAGTTCCTTGTAATCGTTGCGACGTGTCACTTTGAAGGCTTTAATCACGCTCCACGTGATGGTGCTTCCCACCGCTTGGGTCATGAGATCGCGGACCGGTGCTCGAGACAATATGTCGTGCTCATTGATGCTACCCTGGTTGAGGCGGCTGGTTATGCCAACAATGGCTCTATATTTGAAGCTTGATGCAAGTCTTTCATGGGTATCGCAACCCTCATGACAAGGATGAGGGCCGAGAGCTGCAGACCTTGCTTGAGTTATTCTACGTATCTGACGACTGATATGGCGCATCGTGGGCCGTCCGATCTCGGGAAACGGATGCCTCGGTAAGACACCCCTTCGACTGCCATATCTTCCGGCGGACGGCTATCAGGGCGACTGCGGTGATTGGGAGTCGGCCTAGCTATTGATCGCATCCGGAGAGGGGTCAACATGCTTAGGCTCTCGGTGTGAAGAGGCCAAGTATCTACTGATCTTATCGGCCTTGTGCGTGCTGATCAGCGTACCGTCCGTGGTGTAGGCGGGAATTTGGCTAAAGGCGGTGGCGACGGGATCGAAGCCGTGCGAATACGAGATGACGGTGACGGTATTCTGCGGTCAGCCCATGCGTGGTGTCCGAATCGGCAGCCAGCAACGCGGAATGCTCGTAACTTTGCAGAGCTCGCAGATTCCCTCGTAGCCAGCTGGGGAATAGGGAGCTCCGGTGCCTCCGCCGTTACTGAGGTGGCAGAGGATCTCAAGATCGTCAACTCGCAGTATTTCGATCAGATCATAACGCACACAACATTAGTGAGTCGCTCAATGTTCTCCCGGCTCGTCGCGCCCACACACAGTCATACGGCCTGCAACTGTCCGACAAAACCCAAGACGCCTTCTCCGGACTCTCCGCCGTGAACACCACCACTCGGACTGCCGAGGCGGCTCGCGCCCCGTCCCGCCAGGATCAACCCGCGCATCATCTGAACGATCCCTTGTCCGGACCCCTCTCAAAGACCCTCGTGATAATGCAACACCATTGTTCGACATACGGACATATCCTACACACGCCTCGGCGGTTCCGTTCCGACCTATGCATCCGTTCATCCGTATAACACATCTCGGCAAAAAATGATATTGATCGTACATAACTGGACTGCGGTCGCATGAAGACGGGATACAGCGGCAATGCGTGTCCTTTTTGGGGAGAGAAGGTTATTTTGCCAGTTCTGCTCGTCTAAGCCGTGGTCTCCTCCACACGGGGTCGCTTGGCGGGGGTTCCGTTGGTACCGTTGGCTCTGCTGGGCGAGGCCTCTCGCGAGGGCATGTGCTGAGGGGTCAGCTAAATCCTCAAGGTTGTAGGTTGCAACGCACCTTGTCGAGGAGCTTGTCGAGGACAGCAGACTGTCCGACCTTGAGCTCTCCCGTCTGGATGGCGGTATGGTAGATACGCAGGATCATGTCGACGTCCTCCATCGATTGCGTTCGGACGTCGGCGAGCTCCTTGATCTTGGCGGTGGCATCCTTGATCTGGTCGTCGTTGAGCTTCAAGTTCAATTGCTCGACTCGCGACTTGACAGCGTTCCATCCCGTCAATCGGTGACTGCCCGTCAGTGGCGGTTCCACGCGATGTCACCACCTGAGGATTCGGCGGCAAACGCCGCCGCCTTTGGCCTAGGCGACGAAATTTCTCAGGAAAAGCCCGACTCACCCGATGGAGACGTATCGAGTCATACCGAAGTCGGCGGGGTTGAGGATCTCGTATGTAGAGGGGTTGGCAAGGATGGCCTTGGCGTGGATACCGGCCTTGTGGGTAAAGGCGCAGAAACCGGTGATGTAGTTGTTGCTGCACAATCAGCTCCGAGATCCGAGTCAAGATCCGAGTCCACATGATGCCTCTCGCTTATCCGCGCTGTTACACCGGGCGGTTACTACCACATGGGCGCGTAGTGCGCCCACATTGGGCGAGTACAAATGCAGACGCAAAAACAAGCGCATGTCCCAACTGTCAAACTCACAATGGCACTTGAATCTCAACCGCCTCGGCGACGACGTTCTCGATTTCTCGCAGCATCGACAAGTTGTACTTGGACTTGACGTACTCCGGGTCGGCGACCATCATTCGGGCGATCAGACCACCAAGTGGGGTGATACCGTTTCGCTCTCCGATACCGAGCTGCATATCAGACCGACCCATCACAGACGCGGACCGCTGTACTTACAACGGAGGTGTCGACGTGGGTCGCACCGGCCTCGAGCGCGGCGTAGGCGTTGGCAATGGCGCATCCAGTGTCGTTGTGGAAATGCGTCTCAATGTCACAGCTGACGACGCCTCGCAATGTTCGGACGAGGTCGTAGACCTGTCGAGGATCCGCGCAACCGACGGTGTCGGCGACACCGACTCGGTTGACACCGATCTTGTCGACCGTTCGGTAGATGGACAGGAGGTCGACCAGCTCCGATCGGAACGAGTCTTCTGAGGAGAATCGGATCTCGATACCCTTGGACTTGACGAACTCGATGACCTCGATGGCGCTGGAATCAGCATGACTCATTAATGGCAGGGCCCGAGTCGGTCAAGACAGGAAAAGATGGGGGTGGAGGGTAGGGCTTTTGAATGTCCGTCGACGGGTGACCATTCTCAGACACGCTCAGACCGAAACTCACGTCTTGGTGATCCACGACATGTCCTTTCCGTGCGAGTGCTCTCTCAAGAACGACGACGTGCCGATGACGACGTCGACACCGTCGACTCCCGTCTCGACGGCCAACCGCGCATCGTCCATGTGGCATCGGATGTGCGTCAAGATCTTGGTCCTCTTGAGGCCGAGCTTGCAGATAGCTTCACAGTGCGCTCGCGACTCGGGCGAGGCGGCGGGGGAGGTCAGCTCGATGTACTCAACACCGAACTCGTCCAACCTGCGCGTTAGCTCTGTCCGCGCAATGACGCTGATAGATGTGCGAAGGCGGGAGAGGCACAGAGGATGTAATGAGACCCATACGTACATCTTGGCGATCTTGATCTTGGTCTCGAGCGTGAAGAAGGCATTGGCGAATTGTTCTCCCTCTACAAAATCAGTCAAACCGGTCATGTCGCGCGATGCATGGCATACCTCGCAGGGTAGACTCAATGATCTGTGGGAATCAGCACCGATTAAACCTAGCAGTCACAAGCCGCGACGCACCTTCCAGTTGCTCGTGTTGCTCAAGAAGTCCGAGGCACGGCCGTAGACACCCTTGTGGGCCTTGACAGGAGGTGGGGCCGACGTGCCGTTGGCGGCAGGGGGCGGGATGTGTGGGGCGTCGTCGGTGTCGATGGGAACCATCTCTTCTGATCCGTTGGCGATGGGGGCGTCTGCTGGTGGGCACATTGTGGGGTCGATGGTAGGCTGTTTGTATACGTGGTGTGATGTGGGTTATAAGAGTTCAGAGAGCGAGAAAGCAAAAGTCTGTCACTGTCCGTCTTGGCTGCTGTGGGCTTACAGGTTCGAGTCGGAATACTCCAACCGCAGGCGCCAATTACAAGCCAAAGAAAAAAGAATACTTACGTAACCCGCTTCCTCCAGCCCTGGCCCCTGGATGACACATCGGCTTTCAACCCCGGCCCTACCGGAAGAATTTCCAGCGTCATGTCGTCTGCATATCTCAACAACTCCCCGCCGGTGTATGATCTCATCAATCGACTCAGACACGCTATGGTCCCGAATCGACTCGTGCTTGATAATCACATGGCGCAGCATGAACGACACTGACTTTGAGTCGACCATGATGATCGATATAGAACAAGCACGACTCCGCGAGGCTCGGTCCTGCAGTCTGAACGCCGACGTAGCCGGCGGATAATCAACGCTAAGCTACAGTATCACTACTTCTTGCCCTTTTTCTTCGCCCCTCCCTTTGCATCCTCGCCTTTTCTCTTGTCGCCCGCCTTGTTTCCTGCCGCAGCGCCCTCCTTTGGTTTGACAGTGAAAAAGCCGTCCAGTCGTCCCTGCTGCTTCGCGGCGAGCATCTTGGCAAGTTTAGCCGCTCCTGCCCGGACTCGGTCCTCGCTATGATCAGTGCCGCTCAACATCTCAAAACCCGCCCGCTCGACTCACTTGAAGCCCTTGTCCCGACACAGGAACTCGACCAGACCCTCCGTATCTGGTGCTTTCCACTCGATCTGCGCATGAGCTTGGTCTCTGACGTACATTGAGGTCCAACCAGCCAAGAGCTAGCACCCACCTCGAGCTCTTCGCCCTTGACCACGTCCGGCTTCAGGAACAGCTTTTTGGCCTCCTCCCATGGCCAATGCTCCGGGATCTGCATCCCCGAGCTCGTCACCTTCTTCTTTTTCTTTGGGCTCTTCGTTTTCAGCGCCGGACTTGACCGTTCCCCACCGCCCTCCTCGCTCTCCCGATCCGACGCGACGCTTTCCTCCTCAACCTCCGCCATCGCCGCAGCATTCTCCTCAGCCTTCTCAGCCATCTTCCCCCTCACATAGTCGACGACCCCAGCCAGACCGCCATGCTCCCGCAACAGCTTGAGCGCCGTTTTGGGTCCGATACCCTTGCACGGTTCAAGGTAGTCACATCCGAGCAGGATACACAGCTCAATAAACTGGGATCAGGTCTTGCCCCGGCTCATCAATGCATTGAGTCGTTACGCACCTGATCCATGGTCATGTCCAGCTCGCGGAGAGCGACGTCCAAGCGGATTTCCGATATCGGCGTCTTCTTCGCCTCGGAGAAGGTCAGATGGCGGAGCAGGATGGGCGAGTTGAACGTGAGCGTGTCCATGTCTTCCGAACCGGCAGCGTAAACTTTGCCAGCGCGAGCGAGCTCGGCGCATTGAGCCTCAGCTTCCCCCGGCGCCTGGTGTAAGCTTCGTCCGGGCTCCGTTCAGAGTCTGCGCACAGTGACGACGGGAATACCCATCAAGGCAAGCAGCTTCTTGCACTCCTCGTTATGCTCTTTTGTCACCCGAACCTGTCGCCGAGCGAGCTTGTCAATGTCCTCAGCCGTTCCTGTTCTTCAGCCCGCCATCCCAAACATGCTCGATGCGGCATACCAGTCTCCTTCGCTTCCTCTTCGCCCTCTTTCGCCTCCTGCCGCAACGCGAAACGCTTTGCCAGCTGCTTGTCAGCTAGGACACTCCTACGAGTCGTTGACAGCTCACTACTCCGCCTTTGAGCTCTGGTGGCTTTCCGTCAAAGATATAGCAAGGCTTGATCCCGTGGTCCACCATCCGTATCGTCCGGTAGAAAAAGCCCATCAGGTGACTAGCTTGAGCTGTCGGCCCGCTTTCCGCTTACGACCCACCTCGTCACATCCCCTGACTCGTTCATCAACATCTGTCCATCCTGCTGTCGTACGGCAATAAGGAACTGATAGATCGACCTGGCGTCAACACGCACACCGACTGACGAGTCTTCATGCAGAATGGCTCAACTCACATCGACGCGTCGATGGCGACTTTACGCCCAAAGAGCGTCTTCATCTCGTGCTCTTTCATCGCCGCGGGGGCATGTTCGCTGAGTAGTCCGGTGAGGCCCTTGATA
>Ga0308169_10002404_pt1 | contig 19463 bp, 12 predicted proteins | sample PhyBR1_2_FD_202139 | JGI IMG/M metagenome (GOLD analysis project Ga0308169, IMG submission 202139) | Phyllosphere microbial communities from UC Gill Tract Community Farm, Albany, California, United States - DLSLSB.R1 | ecosystem: Host-associated > Plants > Phyllosphere > Unclassified | place...
TGGGCGAGGGCACCAGTGAGGTGCAGCTGATGGTGATCGCGCGCGATCTGGGCCTTCCGGCGTAGCGTGGCGGGTCAGTGTGAGGGTGGTGTCACCGCCGAGTGCGGTGGTTGGATCCTGAGCACCGGGTGTCTGGCTCTTAGCGTGGGTGCCGCCTTCGGGCTGGCGAATCATGGTTTTGCCGACACCGGGTGTGAAGGACCGGTCGGCGTGACTTGATAGGAGCGTGGCATCGCCCCCGACTGAGGTTTGTCCGCCGACCGGCCCAACCTGTCCCATTCGGATTCAGGAAGGAGACGATTCCCATGGTGATCGTCATCGGTGCGGATGTCCACAAGGCCACACACACCTTCGTCGCGGTCGACGAAGTCGGTCGCAAGCTCGGCGAGCGGACGGTGAGAGCCACGACAACCGGCCATGAAGGCGCACTGCGGTGGGCTCGCGGGCAGTTCGGAGGAGAGCTGCGCTGGGCCGTTGAAGACTGCCGGCACCTGTCTGCCCGGTTGGAGCGAGACATGCTCGCCGCGGGGCAAGAGGTGGTTCGGGTGCCACCGAAGTTGATGGCGCAGACCCGCGCGTCTGCGCGAGAACGGGGTAAGTCAGACCCGATCGACGCTCTCGCTGTCGCTCGCGCCTGCCTGCGTGAGCCGGACCTTCCCACGGCATCGCACGATGACACGACCCGCGAGCTGAAACTGCTCGTCGATCGCAGAGAAGACCTGGTCAACGAACGAACCAGGCAGATCAACCGACTGCGTTGGCACCTGCATGAACTCGACCCGGAGTTCGATGTTCCCGTGAAAGGGTTCGCGATCGTTAAGCAACGCCGTCGCACCCACGAATGGCTCGAGGGCAAGCCCGGCCTGGTCGCCGAGCTCGCACGTGACGTGCTCGCCGACATCAACGCGGGAAGCGCGAAGATCGACGAGTTGGAGAAGCGGATCACAACCCTCGTGCAGGATCGATACCCACACCTGCTGGCGCTGCCCGGATGCGGCCCGCTGAGCGCGGCGAAGATCGTCGGCGAGACCGCGAACATCGACCGGTTCCGGTCCGAGGCGTGCTTCGCGATGAATGCCGGCGTCGCACCCCTGCCTGTCTGGTCAGGGAACACTCGCGGCAGGGTCCGAATGAGCCGCACCGGCAACCGACAACTGAACGCGGCACTGCACCGAATCGCCATCACTCAGACTCGCTTGCCCGGGCTCGGGCAGGCCTACTACCGCAAGCGACTCGACGGCGGAGACTCCAAAGTCGAAGCCCTACGATGCCTCAAACGTCGCCTCGCGCGCGTCGTCTTCCACGCACTGCCGGCCGAGCAGAAACCCCAAGAACACACGCCCGACCTGCCGCTCGCGGCATAACCCTTGACATAGGAGAAACCATGACGACGATCGCGCGCGGCGAGCGCGCCGAGCTGCGCACGCACGCGGTGGCGAACCAGCCGCCCTGGCGCGTCGACCTCAACGAGTACACGACGAACGTGCCGCTGGCGCAGGCGGTGGCATCCTTCGGCGGCGCGCACGCCGATGCGGGGCTGGCCGCCACCGGCGCCCGGGTCGGCACCGCGCAGTTCCAGCAGGATGCCGAGCGCGCCCACGTGCACGAGCCGGTGCTGCACGCGTTCGACCGGTGGGGTTTCCGGCTCGACGAGGTCGAGTACGACCCGTCGTATCACCGCGTGATCGGGGCCGCGGTCGCCGACGGTGCTCATACGGCGGCCTGGTCCGACCCGCGGCCGGGCGCCGCCGTCGCCCGCGCGGCCACGTTCATGCTCTATGCCCAGGTCGAGCCGGGGCACGCGTGCCCGATCTCGATGACGCACGCGGCCGTCGCTTCGGTCCAAGGGTCGCCCTGGGTGGCGGATTCGTGGATGCCGCGGCTGTGCGCGCGCAGCTACGATCCCCGCCTCGCGGTGGACGGCGGCAAGCACAGCGCGCTGGTCGGCATGGCGATGACCGAGAAACAGGGCGGCTCCGATGTGCGCGCGAACACGACGGTCGGCGACCACGTCTCGGGTCACACCTACCAGCTCATGGGGCACAAGTGGTTCTGCTCCGCGCCGATGTCGGATGCCTTCCTCGTGCTGGCGCAGACGCGGCGGGGCGGGCGTGACGAGGGCCTCACGTGCCTGTTCGTCCCGCGCGTGCTCGCCGACGGCACCCGCAACGAGTTCCGCATCCAGCGGCTGAAGGACAAGCTCGGGAATCGCTCGAACGCGTCCGCCGAGATCGAGTTCGAAGGAACCTCGGGCACCATCCTGGGAGAACCCGGCCGCGGCGTGTCGACGATCATCGAGATGGTGCAGCGCACCCGGCTGGACTGCGTGCTCGGCACCGCCGCGGGCATGCGACAGGCCGTCGCCGAGGCATCCTGGCATGCCCGGCACCGGCGGGCTTTCGGAGCACTGCTCGCCGACCAGCCGGCCATGACGACCGTGCTCGCCGACCTCGCGCTCGAATACGAGGCGGCCCTGCTGAGCGGCCTGCGACTCGCGCAGGCCTTCGAGAACGGCGCCGGCGACGCCGACCTCGCGCTGCGGCGGATCGCGACGCCGGTGCTGAAGTACTGGGTGTGCAAACGCGGGCCGCAGCACGCGTACGAGGCCATGGAGTGCCTCGGCGGCAACGGCTACACGGAGGGCTTCCCGCTGGCGCGCCGCTACCGGGAGCAGCCGGTGATGGCGATCTGGGAGGGATCCGGCAACGTGATCGCCCTGGATGTGCTGCGTGCCCTCGGCCGGGATGCCGCCTGCGCCGATGCCCTCGCGGCGGAGTTCGCGACCACGGCGGGTGCGCATCCGCTCCTCGACGCGCACACGGCCCGCGCCCTGCGTGTGCTGCAGGACGTGCGACGCGAGCCCGACACGGCGGCGGCACAGGCGCGCCGGCTCACCGAGCTGCTGGCGATCGCGCTGCAGGCCTCCCTCATGCTGCGCCACGCGCCGGCCGCGGACGCGGAGGCCTTCATCGGCGCTCGGCTCGGCGAGGACCGTGCCGCACAGTACGGCGTGCTGCCGCGGGGGACGGATGCCGCCGGCATCCTGCTCCGGCATGAACCTCCCGACCCGGACTGATCAGGCCGCCGGTGCCGTGCCCGGTTCGAGGGCGGCGAGCAGCCGGCGCCGCAGCATCTGGGCGCGGTCGCGGAAGCCGCGCTGGCGGCGCACGTACTCGGCCTTGCCCTCCGGCGTCTCGATGCGCACCGGCTCGCCGGCCCACGCCGCCATGTCGTAGGGGGAGGCCTGCATGTCGAGATAGCGGATGTCGCGGGCCAGCTCGAAGGCATCCAGCAGCAGCTCACCCGGCACGAGCGGACCGAGCTTGACCGCCCACTTGTACACGTCCATGTTCGCGTGCAGGCACCCGGGCTGCTCGGTCGCCGGCTGGGAGTCGCGGCTGAGGGGGGTGCGGTTGAGCGGGACGGCGGCGTCGGTGAAGAAGCGGAACGCGTCGAAGTGGGTGCAGCGCAGCTCGTGCGCCTCGACGACCTCGTCGGTGGTCCGCGCGCCGAGCCGGAGCGGAACCGGATGCCGGTGCTCGTCTTGCCGGTAGACCATCGCCCACTCGTGCAGACCGAAGCAGCCGAACGACGCCGGCCGGTCCGCCGTGACGCGCAGCAGCCGCTCGACGGCGGACAGCAGCGGCCGCTTGGCGGCGCGGAACGCGGCGGCATCCACGGCCACCGAACCGGGGAGCGCACCGGGGCCGTACCAGCGCCACGTCGCCCGGTCGTCGGACCGCGCGTCGGCGAGGTCGACTCCCGCACCGGGATGCCAGCGCCGCAGCACGGCGGGCTTGTACGAGTAGTAGGTGAACAGGAAGTCCTCGACCGGATGCCGCTCGCCGCGGACGGCGCGCTCCCGGTGCCCGGCGGTCAGCGCGTCCGCGCGCTCGCGATGCGCCGCGTCGCGCCGCTTCCAGTCATCGCGGGCGAGCAGCGTCACACGGCATCGACGGGCTCGATGAGCTCGGGGGAGTTGTTGCGCACGTTGCCCACCGCCGTGCCCACGACATGGTCTTCCAGGGCGCCCGCGACGTCCGGGGCCGCATCGATCGCGGCATCCAGCACGTCGCCCACGTTCTCGACGGTGGGGTCGAGCCAGGCATCCGCGAAATCGGGGTCGAGGAACAGCGGCATGCGATCGTGGATCGAGCCGAGCCGGCCGATCGCGTCGCGCGTGAGGATGGTGAAGCTCAGCACCCAGCGGTTCGGGTCGTCGTCGCCGAGCGTCGGGTTGCGCCACCACGAGTAGAGCCCGGCGAACAGCATCGGCCCGCCGTCTTCGGGGTGGATGTAGTGCGGCACCTTGCGGTCGCCGTCTTGTTTCCACTCGTAGTATCCGGAAGCCGGCACGACGGCGCGACGCTTGATGAGCGCGTCGCGGAACATGGGCTTGTGCTCGGCCTCTTCGGCGCGGGCGTTGATCGCACGCGCACCCGCGGACAGGTCTTTCGACCACGACGGCACGAACCCCCACCGGGCGGACTCCAGCCGGCGGGTGGGCGGCTCGGTCTTGGCGGAGTCGAGCACGATGCCGACCGGATCGGTGGGCGCCACGTTGTACGACGGAGCGGGCAGGTCGTCGCCGACCAGGTCGACCCGCAGCACCCCCACGAGCTCCGACGCGACGTTTGCCACCACGAATCGTCCGCACATGGCCGTCACCCTACGCCGGGGGTCCGACGTTCGCGCAGCACCCCGGCTTCTTCGAGCCGGCTGAGCAGTTCCGCGCCGTCGTCGCCGGTGACGCGGGGCACGCCCCCCGCGGAGTGCTCGTCGACCTGTGTGCGCCCGCCGGCGAGCACGGCCTCCGCGGGCGTCAGACGACGGATCGCGACGGCGGCGACCCGGTCCGGGTGCGCGCTCGCGAACGCCGTGTACACCTCGTCGTCGCGCTGGCCGTCGTCGCCGATGAGCAGCCACGTGAGGTCCGGGAACTCGGCGGCGAGGCGCTCGAGGTTCGTGCGCTTGTGGTCCGCTCCGCTGCGGAACCAGCGGTCGTGGGTGGGACCCCAGTCGGTGAGGAGCATCGCGCCGGACGGGAACAGATGCCGGGCGAGGAACCGCGACAGCGTCGGCCCGACGTTCCAGGCGCCGGTGGACAGGTACACCACCGGTGCGCCGTCGTTCTCGCCGACGATCCGCTCCATGAGCACCGCCATGCCCGGCACGGGCTGACGGGCATGCTCGTCGATGACGAACGAGTTCCACGCCGCGACCAGGGGGCGCGGCAGCGACGTGACCATGACGGTGTCGTCGATGTCGCACACCACCCCGAACCGCACGTCCGAGCCCACGATGAACACGCGGGCTTCCACCGGCTCGCCGTCCTCGACCGTCATGGTCAGCGACTGCCAGCCCGGTGCGAGGCGCGCGGGCAGCACGGTGTCGACGACGCCGCCGCGGTCCGCCACGACCTCGTGGGTGACGCCGCCGACGGTGACGCTGACCTGGGCGAACCCGACCGGCACGGCGACGAAGCTGCGCCATCCGCGCACGCGGGCGTATTCGCTCTCGGACTTCGACGGGATCGAAGAGGTGATCAGCACCCGTCCCAGCACGCGCACCCAGTCCTCGCCGCCGTATCCGGGGAACGCCGCGACCGTCGGCACGAGGCCGCGGTGGCGCGCCCGGCGCTCCCGCCAGGCGTGGAAGCGGTACTCGGCGCGCGCCGGGAGGCCGACCTCGACGCGGCGCGCAGGTGTCGCGCGACGCGGAGCGGGGGAGTCGGCCGTCGGGTGGGGCATCCCCTCAGTCTTCCACGCCCGACGCGCCGTGCCGGGACCCGGGGTGTTCCAGGTGCCGCCGTTCCGAGCGGGCGATGATGCGCTTGATCACGTACGTGACCAGGATGAACGCGACGATGACGGCGACGAAGAGATAGCCCGCCTGGTGCAGGTTCTCCGCCATCTGCCGGTAGCTGCCGGCCGCGAGGGCGGCGACCGTGACGTACGCGGAGGCCCAGATCACGCATGCCGGGACCGTCCACGCGATGAACCGCCGGTAGCGCATCCCGCTCATGCCGACCGTCACCGGCACGAGGGAGTGCAGCACCGGCAGGAAGCGCGACAGGAAGATCGCCGGCCCGCCGCGCCGGGAGAGGTATCCCTCGGCGCGGTCCCAATTGCGCTCCCCGAGCTTGCGGCCGAGCCGGGATGCCTGCAAGGCCGGACCGAACGTCTTGCCGAGCCAGAAGCCGACGCTCTCGCCGAGGAGGGAGCCCGCCACGATCGCGGCGACGAGGGCGAGGCCCTGGACGGGGTTCGTCACTGCGGTGCCCGCGGCGATCGCGACGGTGTCGCCGGGCACGATGACCCCGAGGAAGATGCTGGTCTCGAACGTCATCGCGAGGCCCGCCAGCAGAGTCCGCAGCACCGGGTCGACGTCCTGGATGACGCCGAGCAGCCAGGTGACGAACTCGTTCATATGAAAAGGGTAGGCCGACCTGCTCCCGCGGCGCTGGGAATCGGGGGCGCGGGCCCCGGTCAGAGCCGTCCGGTACCCTGAAATGTGCGCTCGTCGCGCGATTTCCCGACAGTTCGAACTGCGATTGGCTCTTCCTGTGTCCCAGACCACCGAGTCCCACCACTCCGCACCCTCCGAGGGCGGATACGACGCCCACGCGATCCAGGCGAAGTGGCAGGCGCTCTGGGCCGAGCGCGACCCGTTCCGCGCCGGGGGCGACGACGACACCCGCCCGCGCAAGTACGTGCTCGCGATGTTCCCGTACCCGTCCGGCGACCTGCACATGGGGCACGCCGAGAACTATCTGTACTCCGACATCGTGGCCCGCTTCTGGCGCCACCGCGGCTACAACGTGCTCAACCCGATCGGCTGGGACTCGTTCGGCCTGCCGGCCGAGAACGCCGCCATCAAGCGCGGCGCGAACCCGCGCACCTGGACGTACGAGAACATCGCGCAGCAGCGCGCCAGCATGGAGCAGTACGGCGTCTCGTTCGACTGGTCGCGCGTGCTGCACACGAGTGACCCCGACTACTACCGCTGGAACCAGTGGCTGTTCCAGCGCCTGTACGAGCGCGGCCTCGCCTACCGCAAGGAGAGCCCGGTCAACTGGTGCCCGAACGACCAGACCGTGCTCGCCAACGAGCAGGTCGTCGACGGCCGGTGCGAGCGCTGCGGCGCCGAGGTGGTCAAGAAGAAGCTCACCCAGTGGTACTTCCGCATCACCGACTACGCCGACCGGCTGCTGGACGATCTGAACCAGCTCGAGGGCTTCTGGCCGCAGAAGGTCATCCACATGCAGCGCAACTGGATCGGACGATCCGTCGGCGCCGACATCCACTTCGAGATCGAAGGCCGCGCCGAGAAGGTCACCGTCTTCTCCACGCGTCCCGACACGCTGCACGGCGCGACGTTCATGGTGATCGCGCCGGACTCCGACCTGGCGGCCGAGATCGCCTCGGAGGCCCCGGCCGACGTGCGCATGCGCTTCCAGGCCTACCTCGAGACCGTGCAGCGCACCACCGAGATCGACCGGCAGTCCACCGATCGCCCGAAGACCGGCGTGTTCCTGGAGCGGTACGCGATCAACCCGGTCAACGGCGCGCGGCTGCCGATCTGGGCGGCCGACTACGTGCTCGCGGAGTACGGTCACGGCGCCGTCATGGCCGTTCCCGCGCACGACCAGCGCGACCTCGACTTCGCGCGGGCGTTCGACCTGCCGGTGAAGGTGGTCGTCGACACGACCGCGCCCGTCACCGGGGCCATCCCGGTCATCGAGCTCGACGACGACGGCGTTCCGATCGAACCGGACGGGGCATCCCTCGACGACCTCGACCCGGTGCGCACCGGCATCGCGCTCAACGGCGAGGGTCGCATGATCCGGTCCGGGTCTCTGGACGGCCTGTCCAAGCGCAACGCGATCGCCCGCGTCATCGAGGAGCTCGAGGCGGCGGGCACCGGGCACGCGTCGAAGACCTATCGTCTGCGCGACTGGCTGATCTCCCGGCAGCGGTTCTGGGGCACGCCGATCCCGATGCTGCACACCGAGGATGGCCAGATCATCCCGGTGCCGGACGACCAGCTGCCGGTGCGCCTGCCCGAGGCTGAGGAGCTCGACCTCACCCCGAAGGGAGCGTCGCCGCTCGGCGCCGCGACCGACTGGGTCAACACCGTCGACCCGGCCACCGGGCAGCCCGCGCTGCGCGACCCCGACACCATGGACACGTTCGTGGACAGCTCGTGGTACTTCCTGCGCTTCCTGTCGCCGGGCGACGCCACGCGGGCGTTCTCCGCCGAGGAGGCGAGCCGGTGGGCGCCGGTCGACTTCTACATCGGCGGCGTGGAGCACGCCATCCTGCACCTGCTGTACGCGCGCTTCATCACCAAGGCGCTCTACGACATGGGGCTGGTCGACTTCACCGAGCCGTTCTCGAGCCTGATCAACCAGGGCATGGTGATCCTCGGCGGCGCGAAGATGTCCAAGAGCAAGGGCAACCTGGTGCTGTTCCAGGAGGAGCTCGAGCAGCACGGCGCCGACGTGCTGCGCGTGGCGCTCGCGTTCGCCGGGCCGGTGGAGGACGACAAGGACTGGGACGACGTCTCCACGACGGGCGCGGCGAAGTTCCTCGCCCGCGCGCTGCGCATCGCGCGCGACGTCACGAGCGACACGGATGCCGTCTGGGCCGAGGGCGACCAGGCTCTGCGTCGCGTCACGCATCGCCTGCTGGCGGATGCCCCGGGGCTCATCGAGCACACGAAGTTCAACGTGGTCGTCGCCCGCCTCATGGAGCTCGTCAACGCCGTGCGCAAGGCGATCGACACGGGGGCGGGGCCCGCCGACCCGGCCGTCCGCGAGGCCGCCGAGGTCATCGCGATGCTGCTCGACCCGTTCGCGCCGCACCTCGCGGAGGAGATGTGGCAGATCCTCGGCTACGACGGCTTCGTGGGGCTCACCGTGTGGCGTCAGCCCGACCCCACGCTGCTGGTGGAGGACACCGTCACCGCGGTCGTGCAGGTCGGCGGCAAGGTGCGCGCCACCCTGGAGGTGCCGGCCCGCATCGCGTCGGACGCCCTGGAGAAGCTCGCCCGCGACGACGAGCGCGTGCAGCGGGCGGTCGGCGACCGTGAGATCGTGCGCGTCATCGTGCGCGCGCCGAAGGTCGTCAGCTTCATCGTGCGCTGAGTCCGCTTGAGCCGGGCCGGATGCCCCGCCCCGGCGGGGCATCCGTTCGTCCACAGGCGGTGGCGTGCGTGCCGGCTGTGCACAGGTGCGCCGGGAGCGCATTCGGGCCGCACCGGCGCAGCCTAGCGTGACCGGGTGACCACCCTCTCCGACGACCCCCGGGAACCGGGGCCGGACGAGTTCGACGGACGGGACCAGATCCTTCCGGTCGCGTCGCCGCACCGCCGGCTGGGCGTCGGTGCCGGGATCATCCTCGTGCTCGCGGCGCTCGCGGTCACGGTCGCCATCGGGGTGGTCCGCACCGGCGGCGGCGCGGTCGCGACGACGGCCCAGGCATCCGTCCGGCCCGCCGCCGCGCCGACGGCCGACGCCCGCGCGCGGGTGTACGTCGACGTGGTCGGGGCGGTGCGGCATCCCGGCATGTTCGTGCTGCCGAAGGATGCCCGCGTTCTCGACGCGATCTCGGCCGCCGGCGGCTTCGCGGCGACGGCGCAGCGGGATGCCGTGAACCTGGCGCGCCCGCTGACGGACGGCGAGCAGCTGGTGGTGCCGAAGGCCGGGGCCGCGCCGCCGGGTACCGAGGGCGGGGGCGGGGCGGCCGGTGCGGGTGCGGCGTCCGGTGGCGCCGGCGGCGGCAAGGTGAACCTGAACACGGCGACGCAGGAGCAGCTGGAGGAGCTGCCGCGCATCGGACCCGCCCTGGCCGAGCGCATCCTGCAGTGGCGAAAGCAGAACGGGCGCCTCACGAGCGTCGACGACCTGCTCGCGGTGCCCGGCATCGGCGACAAGATGCTCGCTTCCCTGCGGGATCTCGTGACGATCTGATGAGCGAGACCGAGCGGCTGCGCGCGACGGACCTGCGTCTCGTACCGGTGGCCGCCGCGTGCTGGGCGGCGGCCGGCGTCGGGGTGCTCCATCCCGGGTCGGCGGGTCTCGCCGCGGGCGCCTGCTGGGCGGTGGCCGTGGGCCTCGTCATCCTGGCGGCGGTGCCGGCGCGGCGGTGGGCGCCGGATCGACGGGCCGTGAACGCCGCGGTGCTGACGGCGGTGGCCACGGCGCTGGCGGCGGCGGTGCTCTCGCACGTGGCCGCGGCCCAGCCGGCCCGGGCCGCGGCCCAGGCGCTCGCGACCGGCGGCGGACGCAGCATCGTGGTCACGGCGACCGTGACGGGGTCCGCCGCACGGACGAGCGCCGGAGGAGTGCGATTCGATGCTTCCGCCGTCTCGGTGCGGATCGGGCCCGCCACGCACGCGGTCCGCATCCCGGTGACGCTGCAGCTGCAGAACCCGCTGCCGGTGGGCCTCGGCGATACCGTGGAGGTGCCCGGCACGGCGCTGCGCACCGACCCGGGGGAGCGGTCCGTGTTCTTCGTCCGCGGCACTCGAGACGCGCGGATCACCGAGCGGTCGCGTGGGCCGCTCGCGGTGGCATCCGGGCTGCGCCGGGGCCTCGTGGACGCCACCGCCGGGCTGCCGCAGCCGGCGGCCGGCCTCATCCCGGGGCTGGCGGTCGGCGACACGACGGGCGTCACGGCGGAGCTGGACGCGGACATGAAGGCGAGCTCGCTCACGCACCTGACCGCGGTCTCGGGCGCCAACTGCGCCCTGGTCGTGGGGATCGCCTTCGGCCTCGCCGCGCTCTGCGGCGCTCGGAGGGGCATCCGCGTCGCCTGCGGGCTGGCGACCCTCGCGGCGTTCGTCGTGCTCGTCACGCCCGAACCGAGCGTCGTGCGTGCGGCGGCGATGGCGGCGATCGCCATGATCGCGCTGCTGCTCGGCCGGGCCAGGCTGGGGGTCGCCTTGCTGCTGCTGGCCGTCGTGGTCTCGCTGCTGCTGGACCCGTGGCTCGCGGGCTCGCTGGGGTTCGCCCTGTCGGCCGCCGCCACCGGTGCGCTGCTCGTGCTGGCGCGGCCGCTGGCGGCCGGGCTGTCGCGCTTCATGCCCGCCATGCTGGCATTCGCGATCAGCGTGCCGCTGGCCGCGCAGCTGGTATGCGCGCCGCTGCTCGTACTCATCAACCCCACGGTTCCGGTGCTCGGCGTCGTCGCGAATCTGCTCGCCGCGCCGGCGGCGCCGATCGCGACGGTGCTCGGCGTCGTCGCATGCGTCTGTCTGCCGATCCCGCTGCTGCAGGCCGGCCTGACGACCATGACGTGGCTGCCGGCCGCGTGGATCGCGGCGACGGCGCACCTGTTCGCGACGGTTCCGGGACACGGGATGCCGTGGCTCACCGGCCTCGCCGGGGCCGCGGCGCTGGCGGCGCTCAGCGCCGGGATCGTCTGGCTCGCGGTGCCTCCGGCGCCGGGGCGCGTCGCCCGCCGCCTGCGCGTGGCGGTGGCCGGCGGCGTCTCGATCACGCTGGGCGTCTGGGGCGGGTTCACCGCGCTCGACGGGCTCGCGGCGCCGCTCACCGTCCCCCGGGAATGGTCGGTCGCGATGTGCGACGTCGGCCAGGGCGATGCGATCCTGCTCCGGTCGGCGGGGCGCATCGCGCTCATCGACACCGGCGCGGAACCCGGCCCGCTCACCGGATGCCTCAGCCGCTTCGGGGTGGCGCGCCTCGACCTGCTCGTGCTCACGCACTACGACCGGGACCATGCGGGCGCCGCGGATGCGCTGATCGGGCGGGTCGACGTGCTGCTGCACGGTCCGGTGGACAAGCCGTCGTCGGAGCGTCTGCTGCAGCGGTTCGCTGGCAGTGGGGCGGCGCTGGTCGACGCGGCCGCGGGCATGAGCGGGCCGCTCGGCGACGCGACCTGGACGGTGCTGTGGCCGCTCGCCGACGGCAAGGGCTATCCGCCCGGGAACGAGTCGTGCATCGTGCTGGACGTCCGCGGCCCGCACATGCCGACCGGCGTCTACCTGTGCGACACGGATGCCACGGCACAGGCGGCGATCCTGCGCAGCGGCGGGCTGCTGCCGCCCTACGAGCTTGTGAAGGTCGCCCATCACGGCAGCGCCGACCAGGAACCGCGACTGTACGCCGAGCTGCGCGCGCCGGTCGCGCTCATCGCCGTCGGGGCCGGCAACGACTACGGGCATCCGCGCAGCCCGACGCTTGGATTCCTCGCCGCGCTGGGCGCGCAGATCCACCGCACGGATCTCGAGGGCGTCGTGACCGTGACCGAGACGGGCGACGGCGTGGCGGTGTGGCACCAGCATCCGCCGACCGCGCCCGAGGGCACTCCGGGACGGTGATGTCGCATGCCCCGGCTACGCTGGAAGGCATGGCCCCGGCACCCCGACGCTCCTCCGCTGCGAAGTCCGGAGGCGCTCGCGCGGCCATTCCGCAGCTGTCCTGGCGCGACCCGCAGCCGGCGCCGATCGTGCTGGTCTCCGGCCCCGAGGACGTCTGCGCGGAGCGGGCGATCGCCGGGGTGCGCGATTACCTGCGCGCCGAAGACCCGTCGCTCGAGGTGTCCGACCTTCGGGCCGACGACTACGCCGCCGGAACGCTCTTGGCTGTGACGTCGCCCTCGCTGTTCGGCGAACCGCGGCTCGTGCGCGTGTCCGGCGGCGAGAAGATGAGCGACGCGTTCCTCACCGAGGCGCTCGCCTACATCGAGACGCCGCAAGACGGCGCGACCGTCGTGCTGCGTCACACCGGGGCCAGCGTCCGCGGCAAGAAGCTGCTCGACGCGATCCGCGCCGGCACCGGCGGGGGAGTGGAGGTGCCCTGTCCCGTCATCAAACGCGATGGCGACCGGCACGACTTCGCGGCCGGCGAGTTCAAGACGGCGGGAAAGCGCATCGCCCCCGCCGCGCTGCGCGCCCTGGTCTCCGCGTTCACCGGCGACCTCACCGAGCTCGCCGCCGCGTGTCAGCAGCTCATCGCCGACGTGCCGGGCGACGTCACGGCCGAGGTCGTCGAGCGCTACTACGGCGGGCGCGTCGAGACGTCCGCCTTCACGGTCGCCGACACCGCCATCTCCGGCCGGCTCGGCGACGCCCTGATGTCGCTGCGTCAGGCGATGGATTCGGGGGTCGACCCGGTGCCGCTGGTCGCGGCGATCGCCATGAAGCTGCGCACGATGGCGCGGGTGGCGGGCAGCCGCGAGCCGGCGCAGGCCCTGGCATCCCGGCTCGGCATGAAGGACTGGCAGGTCAACAACGCTCGCCGCGACCTGTCCGGATGGAACGAGCAGAGTCTGGGTCTCGCGATCATGGCCGCAGCGCAGGCGGATGCCGACGTCAAGGGCGCGTCGCGGGATGCCGTGTTCGCCCTCGAGCGGCTGATCACCGTGATCGCCACCCGCGCCCCCTACGGCACGCGCTGACCCGCGTCGCAGCATCCCGCAACGACGAAGGCCCGCCCCCAACGGGGACGGACCTTCAGAAGCTCAGCGACTCAGAGAGCGGCGACCTGCTTGGCGATGGCCGACTTGCGGTTCGCCGCCTGGTTCTGGTGGATGACGCCCTTGCTCACGGCTTTGTCGAGCTTGCGCGACGCCTTGACCAGAGCCTTCTCGGCAGCGGCCTTGTCGCCGGTGGCGATGGCCTCGCGGGTGCGGCGCACCTCGGTCTTCAGCTCGCTCTTGACGGCCTGGTTGCGCTGACGCGCCTTCTCGTTGGTCTTGTTGCGCTTGATCTGCGACTTGATATTCGCCACGTTCGACGTTTCTTTCGTTCAGGTGATCGGTTGAGTACCGGGCGACGAGTGAGAGAGAGGGGAGCCACCCGGCTTGTGCGAGTCAGACACCCACACGCAAGCCAAGGAATGACATTACCAGGTCTTGCTGCCGGATTCCTGCCAGAACACCGGGATGGATACCCCGACGCAGGTGAGCCCGCAGCGGTCGCGCCGGCGAGGTCCGTCACGGCCGCGCCCCGTAGAATCGAGGGGACATGTCACCGCGCGCCCTCCAGCCCCTCCAGCCCGCCGCCACGCCGCCGGAGCTCATCCGCAACTTCTGCATCATCGCCCACATCGACCACGGCAAGTCGACGCTGGCCGATCGCATGCTCCAGATCACCGGCGTGGTCGCCGACCGCGACATGCGCGCGCAGTACCTCGATCGCATGGACATCGAGCGCGAGCGCGGCATCACGATCAAGTCGCAGGCGGTGCGGATGCCGTGGCAGACGGATGCCGGCCCCTCGACAGACTCAGGGACCGTGTACGCGCTGAACATGATCGACACCCCGGGTCACGTGGACTTCACGTACGAGGTCAGCCGCAGCCTCGCGGCATGCGAGGGCGCGATCCTGCTGGTGGACGCGGCACAGGGCATCGAGGCGCAGACCCTCGCCAACCTGTACCTGGCGCTCGAGAACGACCTGCACATCATCCCGGTGCTGAACAAGATCGACCTGCCCGCCGCCGACCCCGAGAAGTACGCCGCCGAGCTCGCCGGGCTCATCGGCGGCTCGCCGGACGACGTGCTGCGCGTGAGCGGCAAGACCGGTGCCGGCGTCGAGGCGCTTCTCGACCGCATCGTCGCCGAGATTCCCGCGCCGAAGGGGCGGGCGGATGCCCCGGCCCGCGCCATGATCTTCGATTCGGTGTACGACTCGTACCGCGGCGTCGTCACGTACGTGCGCATGGTCGACGGGCAGCTCTCGCCCCGCGAGCGTGTGCAGATGATGTCGACGAGGGCGACGCACGAGCTGCTCGAGATCGGCGTCTCCAGCCCGGAGCCGGTTCCGACGAAGGGGCTCGGCGTCGGCGAGGTCGGCTACCTCATCACCGGCGTGAAGGATGTGCGCCAGTCGAAGGTCGGCGACACGATCACCAACCTGCGCAAGCCCGCGAGCCAGGCGCTGCCCGGCTACACCGACCCGAAGCCGATGGTCTTCTCGGGCATCTACCCGATCGACGGCAGCGACTACGCCGACCTGCGTGAGGCGCTCGACAAGCTGAAGCTCTCGGATGCGTCACTGCAGTACGAGCCCGAGACCTCGGTGGCACTCGGGTTCGGGTTCCGCTGCGGTTTCCTGGGGCTCCTGCACCTGGAGATCATCACCGAGCGCCTGGCGCGGGAGTTCGACCTCGACCTCATCACCACGGCGCCGTCTGTCACCTATGAGGTGATGACCGACACCGGTGAGACGGTGACGGTCACCAACCCGAGCGAGTACCCCGACGGGCGCGTGGCGGAGGTGTCGGAGCCGGTCGTCAAGGTCGGCATCCTGCTGCCGAAGGACTACGTGGGAACGGTCATGGAGCTGTGCCAGTCGCGGCGCGGGTCGCTCCTCGGCATGGACTACCTCAGCGAGGACCGCGTCGAGCTGCGCTACAACATGCCCCTCGGCGAGATCGTGTTCGACTTCTTCGATCAGCTGAAGTCCAAGACGCAGGGCTACGCGAGCCTCGACTACGAGCCGGCGGGCTCGCAGACGGCCGACCTCGTCAAGGTCGACATCCTGCTGCAGGGCGACAAGGTGGATGCCTTCAGCTCGATCGTGCACCGCGACAAGGCGTACGCGTACGGCACGATGATGACCGAGCGGCTGCGCAAGCTCATCCCGCGCCAGCAGTTCGAAGTGCCGATCCAGGCCGCGATCGGAGCGCGCATCATCGCCCGCGAGAACATCCGCGCCATCCGCAAGGACGTCCTGGCCAAGTGCTACGGCGGTGACATCACCCGCAAGCGCAAGCTCCTCGAGAAGCAGAAAGAGGGCAAGAAGCGCATGAAGATGGTGGGTCGCGTCGAGGTGCCGCAGGAGGCCTTCATCGCGGCGCTGTCCGGTGACGTGGAGACCGCCAAGAAGTAGCCGCGCAGACCCTCCCGGTCGTTGAGCGAGCGGAGCGAGTCGAAACGCCTCGCCTGGATCCTCAGGGCTGCAGCGGCACGCCGTCGGTGACGAGCGGGGCGATCGGCAGGCGGCGCGGGGTGCCGAAGCGGTGCGCGGAGATCGAGATCGCCTGCTCGCGCAGGAACGTCAGCAGCTCCACTCGGCCGGCGGTCACCACGGGGGCAGCGTGGATCGCGACGGCGGGTGATCCGCCCACGGCGCGCGCGACGTCGGATGCCGACCCGCCGATGAGCCGGATGCGTCCGCCCTCCGTCGCCAGGCGCTTCGCGTGGAGTTCCCACGCCGGAGCGCTTTCGACGAGCACCGATGCGCCGGTGCCGCGCAGCCACGCAGTGAGTTCGTCGGGCAGAGGAGTGGCGGTGCTGACGACGAGCGGGGCGTGCACGCGCACGCCGGCGGCGGCGATGCGCACGAGCTCGATGAGCCGGGCACCCTCGAAGCGGATCGTGACCGGCATCGCCTGGTAGCGGAACGCGTTCTGCTCGGTGTGCAGCCCCGTGACGTCCGTGACCGTGCGGAACTCCTGCTCCCACGCGGCGAGGTCGGTTGCGAGGGCGCCGCTCAGCCACGCGCGCTCCGGGACGGAGGCGCCGCCGGCGGCGTGGACGGCCGCATCGATCAGCGCGTCAGCGGGGGCCGCAGCCACGGGCTGATCGGTCCAGTCGGTGAGGGCGAACAGATAGTTCGGGCCGCCCGCCTTGGCGCCGGTGCCCACGGCGGCCTTCTTCCACCCGCCGAACGGCTGACGCTGCACGATCGCGCCGGTGGTGCCGCGGTTGACGTACAGGTTGCCCGCCTCGATCGAGTTCAGCCAGGTGTCGATCTCGGCCGCATCCAGCGAGTGCAGGCCCGAGGTCAGGCCGTACTCGATCGCGTTGACGAGACCGACGGCCTCCTCGAGGGTCTCGGCCGTCATCACGCCGAGCACCGGCCCGAAGTACTCGGTGAGGTGGAACTCGGAGCCCGGGGCGACGCCCTCGCGGATGCCGGGTCGCCACAGCGCTCCGGCATCGTCCAGGCGCTCCGGCTCGAGCAGCCACGACTGACCGGCCTCGAGCGCCGTGAGGGCGCGCAGCAGCTTGCCGTCGGCCGGCGCGATGAGCGGTCCGATCCGCGAAGACGCCTCCCACGGCATGCCGACGGGGTACGCGCGCACGGCGTCGACGAGCTGACGGCGGAAGCGCTCGGACGTGGCGACGGAGCCGACGAGCACGACGAGGGATGCCGCCGAGCACTTCTGGCCGGCGTGGCCGAACGCGGAGGAGGCGACGTCCTTCGCGGCGAGGTCGAGGTCGGCGCTCGGCGTCACGATGATGGCGTTCTTGCCGCTCGTCTCGGCGAGCAGGGGCAGGTCGGCGCGGAAGCCGCGGAACAGCTCGGCCGTCTCGTAGCCGCCGGTGAGGATGACGCGCTCCACCACCGGGTCGCCGATGAGCTGCCGGCCGAGGTCCCGCCCCTCCAGCTGCACGTACTGCAGCACGTCGCGGGGCACGCCGGCCTCCCACAGCGCCTCGACCATGACCGCGCCGGAGCGGCGCGCCTGACGGGCCGGTTTGATGATCACCGGGGAACCGGCGGCGAGCGCGGCGAGCGCGGAGCCCGCCGGGATGGCGACGGGGAAGTTCCACGGCGGGGTGACGACCGTCATCCCGACCGGCTTCGGCTGGGCGCCGTCGACGCGCTCGAGGTCGCGCCCGCGCTCGGCGTAATAGTGCGCGAAGTCGACGGCCTCGGAGACCTCCGGGTCGCCCTGCTCCAGCACCTTGCCGCATTCGGACGCCATGACCTCGAGCAGCTCCGCGCGGTGACTCTCGAGCACGTCGCCGGCGCGGTGCAGGATCTCGGCGCGCTCGTCGGCGGTCAGCGCCTGCCACGAGGCGCCGGCGACGACGCCGCGGCGCACAGTCTCGTCGAGTGCGGCCGCGTCGGAGATGAGATGGGATGCCGCGGTCTCGGCGCCGAGCTGCGACGCCTGGATGCGGGTGCGGATGCCGTCGCCCCAGGTCCGGTTCGCGGCGAGGCTCGGGTCGGTGTCGGGCGTGTTGCGGAATCCGTCGCGCGGCGCCGGCGCCACGGGGAGCGCGCGGTCCTGCGTGCGGTTCGGGGCCGGCACGCCGGCCGGGATCGACGCCACGGCGGCGAGGAAGCGATCGCGCTCGCGCTCGAACAGCGCGGGGTTCTCGTCGAGGTCGAAGATCGCGGACATGAAGTTGTCCTGCGAAGCCCCCTCCTCGAGGCGCCGGATCAGGTACGCGATCGCGACGTCGAACTCCTTCGGGTGCACGACGGGCGTGTACAGCAGCAGCCGGCCGACCGTGCCGCGCACGACGGCGGCCTGCGCGGAGGCCATGCCGAGCAGCATCTCGAACTCGACGCCGCCAGGCGTCGCCCGCCCTGAGCCTGTCGAAGGGCCGCCAGGCGTCGCCCGCCCTGAGCCTGCCGACGGGCCGTCCGTCGCGCCGCGCCGGCTCGCGAGCAACCACGCGAGGGCGATGTCGAACAGGTTGTGGCCGGCGACGCCGATGCGCACGGCGGCGGTGTGCTCGGGCCGCAGGGCGTAGTCGAGCACGGCCTTATAGGAGGCATCCGACGACTGCTTGCTGTGCCAGGTCGCGAGCGGCCAGTCGTGCACCTCGGCGTCGACCACCTCCATGGGCAGGTTCGCGCCCTTGACCACGCGCACCTTGATGGGCGCGCCGCCGGCGGCCACGCGTGCGGCGGCCCACTCCTGCAGGCGCATCATCGCGGCGAGGGCGTCCGGCAGGTACGCCTGCAGCACGATGCCTGCTTCGAGCGTGCGGAACTCCGGCCGGTCGAGGATCGACGTGAAGACCGCAAGGGTCAGGTCGAGGTCCTTGTACTCCTCCATGTCGAGGTTGATGAACTTCGCCCCGCCCCGCGCGGATGCCGCGATCCGGTAGAGCGGGAGCAGCGCGTTCGCCGCGTGCTCGACGGCTTCGTCGAACGCCCACGGGCTGTGCGGGGCGACGGTCGAGGACACCTTGATCGAGACGTAGTCGACATCGTCGCGGGCGAGCAGGCGCCGCGTGCCCTCGAGGCGCCGGGCGGCCTCGTCGTGCCCCAGGATCGCCTCGCCGAGCAGGTTGACGTTCAGCCGCACGCCCGGTGTGGCGCGCAGACGCCGGATGCTCCGGCCGAGCCGGCTGTCGGTGGCATCGACGATGAGGTGCCGCACCATGCCGCGCAGCACGCGACGGCTGATCGGGATGACGACGCCCGGCAGGACCGGGGCGAGCGCGCCGCCGAGCCGGATGAGGCCGCGCAGCGCGGCGGGCAGGAACTTCGGGGTGAGCGGCACGAGGTCGTGCAGATTGCGGGCCGCGACCCGGACGTCCTCGGGGCGCACCACTCCGTCGACGAAGCCGACGACGAAGTCGAGTCCGTTCTCGTCGCGCAGCACGCCGGCGAGGCGGGCGGCCGCCTTGTCCACGGGGATGCCGCGGCTCTCCACGAGCCACTGGCGCACCAGCGCGACCGCGTCGTCGGCGAGCGCGGCGAGGTCGGCGTGATCGGTGGGTGCGGGCGTGCCCGCCGCGGTG
>Ga0308169_10002406_pt1 | contig 19459 bp, 16 predicted proteins | sample PhyBR1_2_FD_202139 | JGI IMG/M metagenome (GOLD analysis project Ga0308169, IMG submission 202139) | Phyllosphere microbial communities from UC Gill Tract Community Farm, Albany, California, United States - DLSLSB.R1 | ecosystem: Host-associated > Plants > Phyllosphere > Unclassified | place...
AACCGACGATTTAGAGTCCTTCTTTGAAGGCTCGATTGGGAAAGTGGCGATATATAACTACGAACTGTCGCAGGCAGACATACTCGGACACGACCAGTTGATGACGGGACAGCGGGCCAACGTGAACGGCTAACAACTGAACTGTGTCAATCGTGAACGACAGACCGCTAAGAAGGTAGCGCGACGGCGGCAGGCGACCGCCGTCACACCACTCACTGTGGGCCCATCCGATGGACTTGTTGCCTTTGCAGTGCACGGCTCCGGAGCTTGGAACCCTGGCTCACTCACTGCTTGTCGGTTTATAGGTCCGCCAGGAGGGACGTGGGGTTCTCGATGGCGTCCGCCACGAAGCGGAGGAAGCCGCCGGCGGTGCCGCCGTCGCAGACCCGGTGGTCGAAGGTGAGCGTCAGCTCGGTGACCTTGCGGACCGCCAGCTCGCCGTTGACCACCCAGGGCTTATCGATGATCCGGCCCACACCGAGGATGGCCACCTCCGGGTGGTTGATGATGGCCGCGGAACCGTCCACGCCGAACACCCCGTAATTGTTCAGGGTGAACGTGCCGCTCCCAAGCTCGGTGGGCGTGGCCTTGCCGTCGCGGGCAACCTGGGTCAGCCGGCGGATTTCGGTGTCGAGCTCCCGGGCGCTGAGCTTCTCGGCGCCGCGGACGGAGGGCACCACCAGGCCGCGGTCGGTCTGCGCCGCAAAGCCCAGGTTTATCCCGTCGAAGGACACGATCTCCTGCGACCCGTCGTCAGCCGTTTCAATGCGGGTGTTCAGCTCCGGGTACTTCTTCAGGCCGGCGGTGACGAACCGGGCAATGAACGCCAGCAGGCCGGGAACCGCAGCTCCGTTGGCCTTGAGTCCCTCGCGCAGTTCCATCAGCGCGGTGGCGTCCACGTCCACCCAGACGGTGGCTTCCGGGATCTCGGAGCGGCTGCGGACCATGTTGGTGGCCACGGCCTTCCGGACCCCGCGGACCGGGGTGCGGGCGGAAATGGCCAGACCGGTGCGGGCATCGCGTCCCTCGGTTTCCACGGACTCGACATGACGCTTCTGCGCTGCAACCGGCTCGGCTTCCGGCGCAGCCGCAGGGGCAGGAACGGCTGCCGGTGCAGCTGTCCGCAGCGCGGCCTCCACATCTCGGCGCATGATCAGTCCGCTGTCGCCGGAGCCGGAGATCTCGCCCAGATCCACGCCGTGCTCCCGCGCCATGCGCCGCACCAGCGGAGAAATCACGGCCCCAAGCTTGCCGGGCACGCGGGTCCGGAGGAGTGCGAGCTCATCTTCCTTGGACAATTCGGCAGCACTGGATTCGGTACGCTCAGCCACTGTCACAGAAGACTTCCGGGCGCGGGTGCGCCGGGCCTGGCCATTCCCGCCCGGAGTCCCGTACCCGATCAATACATTGCCGGACCCGGCCTTTTCCTCCTCGCGGTAGGCCTCGGCTTCCGGGTTGGCCGGCTTGGGTTCGGCAAGCTCTGTCTCGGTGGGCTCCACCACGGGCTGGGCCGGCGAAGGGGCGGGGGCGGCATCATCCGCGGCAGCCCCAACAGAAATAGGCGTCACCGAGATCAGCGGCTTCCCCACGTCCAGGGTCTCCCCCGGCTTCCCGTGCAGCTCGGCCACGATCCCCGCATAGGGAGAGGGAACCTCCACGGCGGACTTGGCGGTCTCCACCTCGGCGATGGGCTGGTCAACAACAATGGTGTCCCCAACGGAGACATGCCAGGCCACGAGTTCGGCTTCGGTAAGCCCCTCGCCCAGGTCGGGCAGCAAAAACACGCGTGGTTCGCTCATGGTCAGTTCTCCCACTGAAGGTCGTCAACGGCGTCGAGGATGCGGTCCACGCCGGGCAGGTAGTACTTCTCGAGTTTGGGTGCCGGGTACGGGACGTCGAACCCGGTGACGCGGCGGATCGGGGCGGCCAGGTAGTGGAAGCAGCGCTCCTGCACCCGGGCCACGATCTCTGAGGAGACGGACGCGAACCCGTGCGCCTCGGCGATCACCACGGCCCGGCCCGTTTTCCGGACGGAAGCAGAAACGGTCTCGTCGTCAAAGGGAACGATGGTCCGCACGTCGATGACTTCCAGCGAGCGCCCCTCCAGTGCAGCCGCTTCGGCGGCAGCCAAAGCAGTGGGGACGGAGGGACCGTAGGCAATCAGCGTGGCGTCGGTGCCGGGACGCGCGACGGCGGCCCTCCCCTCCGAGGTGCGTCCCGCCGTCGTGCCTTCCGCGCGCGCGTCCTCATGAAGGCGCCGCAGCTCGCCAAGGTCCACCGAGTCCTTGGTCCAGTACATCTTCTTGGGCTCCATGAAGATGACGGGGTCGTCGGAGTCGATAGCTTCGCGCAGCATGCGGTAGCCGTCCGCCACGGTGGCCGGGGTGTAGACCTTCAGGCCCGCGGTGTGGGCGTAGTAGGACTCGGAGGAGTCGCAGTGGTGCTCCACTCCCCCGATGCCGCCGCCGTACGGGATGCGGATGACCATGGGCAGCTTGACCGTGCCCTTGGTGCGGTTGTGCATCTTGGCCACGTGGCTGACGATCTGCTCGAAGGCGGGGTAGGCGAAGGCGTCGAACTGCATTTCGATGACCGGGCGCATGCCGTTGATGGCCATGCCCACGGCCATGCCCACGATGCCGGACTCTGCCAGAGGGGTATCGAAGCAGCGCTGCTCGCCGAAGGTGGCGGTGAGGCCGTCGGTGATGCGGAAGACGCCGCCCAGCATCCCCACGTCCTCGCCGAACACCAGGACGGAGGAGTCGGCGCGCATGGCGTCGGACAGGGCCATGTTGAGGGCCTTGGCCATGGTGACCGGCTGGGGGCCGGCGGCCTCCGCGGACGCTGCCGCTGACGCGGCGGCGCGGGCGGTGGCGGCAGAAACGTTGCCGTTGGCCTCGGACGAGGTGGTGATGGTGGGGCTCACTTGCCGGCCTCCTTCGAATCAGATGCTGCTGCGTCGCGGGCCAGCTCGTCGGCGAGCAGGGCGGACTGTTCCTTCAGCTGCGGTGTCTGGGTGGCAAAAACGTGGCGGAAGAGGTCCTGCGGGTCCACGGGCACGTCCTCGCTGAGGCCTTCACGCAACTGCGCGGCGACGTCCTCGGCGTGCGCGGCGATCCGCTCTTCAGCGGAGCCGTCCAGCAGCCCGCGGTCCGTCAGGTACGTGCGCATCCGGTTGACCGGATCCTTGGCACGCCATTCAGCAACCTCGGCGCTTTCCCGGTAGCGGGTGTCGTCGTCGGCGTTGGTGTGGGCCTGCATGCGGTAGGTGTTGGCCTCCACCAGCAGGGGGCCGGAGCCTTCGCGGGCCAGCTTCACGGCGCGGTCCAGCACCGCGAGGAGCGCCACCACGTCGTTGCCGTCCACGCGTTCGCCCGCCATGCCGTAGCCCACGGCCTTGTGCGCGAGCGACGGCGCCACGGACTGGTGCGCCAGCGGCACCGAGATGGCGTACTTGTTGTTTTGCACGAAGAAGATGACCGGCAGGTGGAAGACCGCGGCGAAGTTCAGGGCCTCGTGGAAGTCGCCTTCGCTGGTGGCGCCGTCGCCGCACATGGCCAGCACCACGGTGTCCTCGCCGCGGAGCTTGGCGGCGTGGGCCACGCCGACGGCGTGCAGCAGCTGGGTGGTCAGCGGGGTGCACTGGATGCCCACCTTGTACTTGAGGGGGTCGTAACCGCCGTGCCAGTCGCCGCGAAAGATGGTCATCACCTGCACAGGGTCCACACCGCGGGTCATCACGGCGACGGCGTCGCGATAGGTGGGGAACATCCAGTCGCCGTCGGAGAGGCAGAGGGCGGCAGCCACCTGGCAGGCTTCCTGGCCGTGGCTGGAGGGATAGACGGCCATGCGGCCCTGCCGGACCAGGGCGGAGTTCTGGTCGTTGACGCGGCGGCCGACGACGAGGCGTTCGTACGCTTCGAGCAGTTCCTTGTCGCCGGGCACGGGGTATTCGTGGCCGGGCTGGGTGCCCTGCTCGCCTTCGGGGATAAGCCGGCCGTCCGGGTCCACCATCTGGATCTGGTGCCGGGCGGGGAGCATGTAGTCCTCCACCGTGATGCCGAACTTCTTCACAGCTTCCGTCAGCGCGTTGTCTGGCGCTGCGGTGCTGGTGGTGTCCGGCGCGGTGTGGTCTGCGGAGATCGTCATTGGTCCGTCCTTCGGTAGCCACTATTCCCTCCCAGTATCGTCCTGGGGGTTGTTTCGTATCTACCGGGCGGTCGAATCGTGGAGAAGCTGCTCAGAAGCGCCTAGCATGGAAGACGATTTGTAACTGTGACGTGGATTACCGACGGGAGCCGTGGACGAAATGCCGGGCAAGGATGCTGCCGCTGAATCGGCTCCGCTGGATGGGATTGACCGGCGCATTATTTCGGAGCTGACCCGGGACGGCCGGATTTCCGTGACACAGGTGGCCGAAAACGTGCACATCTCGCGTGCGCACGCCTACTCCCGGATCTCCCGGCTCACTTCCGAGGGCGTGCTGACCCGGTTCACCGCGTTGGTGGACCCCATCAAGGCGGGGCTGAAATCCTCCGCCTACGTCACCCTGAAGCTGAAGCAGGACTCCTGGCGTGAGCTCCGCGACCAGTTGGGCGCAATTCCCGAGGTGCACCACATCGCCCTGGTGGGCGGGGACTTCGACGTGATCCTGCTGGTCCGCGCCGTGGACAACATCGACCTGCGCCGCGTCATCTTCGACCAGCTCCAGACCATGCCCGGCGTGCTGGACACCCAGACGTTCCTGGTGTTTGAGGACGTGGACACGCGCTAGGAGCCGGCTCCGCTCGGCCACCTGGCATTGGCATCACAACAGTCCAGATATCGAGACACAAGTACTCGGCGCGGGGCGGTTGTGAGCGCAGCCAAGCTGCCGCACCACGGGGGTTTGCAGTCCATCCATCGGACTACTTGTTTAGGAGCTGCCGGACCGTGATTCCCAAGGTTTAGGGGACATCTCCGCAGGTCGGAGTCCTGGGGACCAACTGAGTAGTTGACCCTGCAACTAAGTACTGGAAATTTCAACCGTCCAAAAAATCGGGTATCGGTACCTGTTGTTGGGCCCATTTGCCCCCAGCGAATATTGGGTCATCGATCCACCGGAAGGCACCTCGATGGAGCCACCTATGGGGGAACGGGTTCTCACACACACTCATCAAGGAGTCTTTCCCATGCGCAAAATGACCAAGAAGAACAAGATCGCCGCCGTTGCAGCATCCGCCGCCCTGGTGGCCGTCGGCGGCGGTGCGGCGTACGCCTACTGGAGCACCACGGGTTCGGGCAACGGTTCCGCCGCTGCACAGTCCGGCACCTCCCCGGTCACCATCAACGTGACCGTGGACCAGGGGGTTGCTCCGGGCGGCCCTGCCAAGACGATCACGTACACGGCCACCAACCCGAACACCAGCAGCACGCCGGTGACCCTGGCTGATCCGGTGGTGACCACCAGCAGCGCAGAATGCCTGCCGGCCTGGTTCTCGGCTACAGCACCGACGGATACAACCATTGTTGCCGGGGGTGCCAATAAGGCAACGCTGGGCACCGGAACGCTGACCCTCAATGACGACCCGACGACCAGCCAGGATGCCTGCAAGGGTGCCACCATCACGGTGACCGTCGCCAGCAACTAATAAGCGAGCGGGCCGGGGGCGGTGCGAATCCGCCCCCGGCTTGCCGTCATTGCACCGAGGAACAAGGGGGCACAGGGTGCACAACCAGGACGGGCGAGCGCAGCGGCGCAAGCGGACAGGCATCAAAGCGGCGCTGGCGGCATTGTTGCTGCTGCTGGCGAGCGCGGGCGCACTTATCGCGGCAGCCAATAATCCAAAGCCGGGCATCACCGTGCAGGTCTCCCCGGCCAGCCAGTCCGTCCAGCAGGGACAGTCGGCCTCCTACACGGTGACGCTTACGTCCACCGGCGGTTTCAGCGGGGCCGTTAACCTGGCCGCCTCGGGACTGCCGGCAGGAGCAAGCGGTGCCTTCACGCCGTCGTCCGTCACCCTCGCCTCCGGGTCCAGCGCAACCGCCACCCTGAACGCCGCCACCGCCGCTGCCACCCCGGCGGGAACCAGTACGCTCACCATCACGGCCACCAGCGGCAAGGTCTCCGGCAGCACCACCGCCGGCCTCACCGTGAACTACAAGCTCTCGTCCTCCTTCTCCGTGGCGGCCACCCCGGACTCGGTGACCATCCCGCCCGGAGCCACGGCCGTCTACACGCTGCAGCTGACCCGCAGCAACTTCACCGGCCCGGTCAGCTTCAGCGTGATGGGCGGCCTGCCGGCCGGCGCCACGGCATCCTTCTCGCCCAACACGGCCACCGGCAACGAAACCACCCTGCAGGTGGCCACCACCGGGGCATCCCCGAAGGGAACCGCCAGCCTTTACCTGGTGGGAAGTGGCAAGGACCCGGCCGGGAAGACCCAATACGCCTACGCAACCGTCCAGCTGGTCCTGGATTCCACCATCAAGCAGTTCGCGCTTTCCGGAAACGTCCCGGGCACCCTGTCCCCCGGAGTGTCGGCCGGCCTGGACCTGCAGATCGGCAACGCCTTGAACAAGTCCCTGTCCCTGACCAACCTGTCCGTCGGCATCGCGGGGGTCACCAGGAGCGCGGACGCCATCGCACGGAACCTGCCCTGCACCCCGGCGGACTTCTCCGTCAGCCAATACAGCGGCCCTTATCCGCTGGTCGCTCTTGCCGGCAACAGCTCACTCTCCGGGCTCGGCGTCGCACAGTCGGCCTGGCCACGGATTGGAATGCTGGACACGTCCGCCAACCAGGACGGCTGCAAAGGCGCAACCCTGCAGCTCACATACTCGGGATCAGGACAGGGGAACTGAGATGACCACCACCACCGCAAGGACGCCCCGGCGTCGCCGAGGCATCACGGCAGCGGCACTGGCCGGACTCCTTGTCACGGCCGCCGCCGGCACAGCCTACGCCTACTGGAGCGCGGCTGGCAGCGGGTCCGGCTCTGCAGCCGCGGGCACCATGCAGGCGGTCACCGTGGACGCCCTCGTGGCCGGGGACAACCCCAAGACTGCGCTCATCCCGGGCGGCAGTGCCGACGTCGTCCTCCGCCTGACCAACCCCAACCCCTACGCCGTGCAGGTCTACAGCGTTACCCCAAACGGGCCGGCCACAGCGGACGCGGCCCATGCCGGCTGCACCACCACCGGCGTCAGCTTCCGGGGAATCGCAGCTCCGCTGTCCACCGCAACGTACGTTGCCGCGAACTCGTCAACACTCATCACCCTCCCCGGAGCGGCCGCCATGGACACCACCTCCCTCGCCGCCTGCCAAGGCGCAACCTTCAGCCTTCCCGTCACCGCGGAGGTCCGGAAATGAGCCGTCCGTTCCGCCGCCCCACACGCAGGCTGCCGTGGATTCTCACCGCCCTGCTGCTCCTGCTCGGCACGGGCACCGCCGCATACGCGTTCTGGGCCTCCACCACCAGCAGCAGCAATGCGGCCGCGGCGGCCGACACGCTCACCCCCGGGTCAAAGCCGACCGTCACCGCCAGCAACACCGCCCTGACAGTCACCTGGGCCGGCGGGACCACGGCGAACGGACGCGCGGCCACCGGATACACGGTCACGCGCTACGCGGCGGCGACGGGCGGCACCGGCACCCCGGCCACCGGCGGCTGCGCCGGAACCGTGACCACCCTCAGCTGCACCGAACAAGGCGTGCCGGGCGGCATCTGGTATTACACCGTTACCCCCACCATCGCGCTATGGACCGGAGCGGAAAGCCCCTGCAGCACCGGCACCAGCAATGACACCTCGGCCCCGACAGCTTCAGCAACGCTTTCGCCCACGCCCAACACCGCAGGGTGGAACAACACCAGCCCGGTCACAGTAAACGTCACGGCAGACGACGGGACCGGCGGTTCCGGCGTCGCCTCCATTTCGTACGCGGTCGACGGCGGCGCGCAGCAGACAGTGAACGGCGCCGTCGCTGCCATCCCGGTCACCGGGGACGGAACGCACACGGTGTCCTACTTCGCCACGGACAAGGTGGGCAACGCCGGGTTAGCGCAGAGCCAGCCGGTCAGGATCGACACCCAGGCGCCGGCCGCGCCGGGGCTGACCGTACCGGCGTACGTGAACCTGGCCAACGTTTCCTCCGTACCGGTCAGCGGAACCGCAGAAGCGGGCGCCACCATCACTCTGGCCGCCAGTGATGGAGCCGGGCGATCAGCACCCGTCACGGTCACCGCTTCCGGGACCGGAGCCTGGTCCGCCAACCTGGACCTGCGCAGCCTCAACCAAGGCACCATCACGTACTCGGCCACCGCAACGGACGCTGCGGGCAACACCAGCGCCACCAGGTCCGCCACCAACATCAAGGACACGGTGGCACCGGGACCCGCGCAGGGACTGCTTGTCCCCGCGTATGTCAACAGCGGCAACGTTTCCGGCGTCCCCGTCTCCGGCACCGCCGAAGCGGGCACCACCGCAACGGTGACGGCTACAAGCGCCGGGTCTGCCACTCCGGTCACGGCCACGGCGACCGCCTCCGGAACGGGCGCCTGGTCGCTGAACCTGGACCTCGGCCCGCTCAAAGACGGTACGGTCACCTACTCCGCAACCATTGCGGACGCGGCCGGCAACACCAGCAGCGCCGTCACCGCCACGGACACAAAGGACACGGTGGCACCCGTCCTGACCATCACAGCGCCGATGTACGTGAACAGCAGCAGCAACGTGGCCGCGGTCCCGGTCAGCGGCACTACTGATGCGGGAACGGCCGTGAACGTCACCGTCAGAAATGGCGTATCGCAGAGCGTCACCAAACAGGTCACGCCCACCGGGACGTCCTGGTCCACCACCATGGACCTCTCCAACATGGCAGATGGCACGCTGACCTATACCGCGGCCGCCACGGACGCCGCGGGCAACACTGGATCGGCAACCGCTTCCGGCACCACAAGCAAGGACGTGGCGGCGCCATCGGTTTCCTCGATCACCCTGACCAACGGCGGCGTGGACGGCAAGGCAGACACCGGAGACACTCTGTCCATCCAGTTCTCTGAGCAGATCGATGCGAGCAAGATCTGCTCCAACTGGGCCAGGACTGGGGCTCAGACGTTGAGCGGAAACAACAACGTCACCGTCACCATCAACACCTCGAATGTGCTGACGGTGTCAAGCACCAGCTGCTCGTTGAATCTGGGCACGATTGCCTTGGGGTCCAATGCCAGGTACGCCTCAACAGCTGCGCTCAGCTTCACCGGCAACGGAAACGCGAGCAACATGAGTACCGTTTCCTGGGACGGAACCGCCACACTGACCATCAAACTGGGGAAGTCAGCCGGGGGAAGCTCGGGAACCACTTCCACCGCGGACACCCCCACCTACACTGCGGCCGCCGGCCTCACTGACCTTGCAGGTAATCCTCTCGGTACCGTTCCGGTCACCGTAGGCCTACCCTCCAGGTTCTAAGGCCGCCCTGTCCACCGCCCCAGCACGGTCGTCCTGCAGTCCCGCCGGATTGCAGGACGACTACTTTTGCTCAAATATCCAGAACGGGGCGTCCACGCCAGCACCTACGAGGTTGTCGCAGCGGACCAGCTGGGTGCCGATGCGCTCCAGCGGGCAGTCCACGTAGGTGTTGAGGCCGTCCCCACCAGTGTTCGCGGTGGCAGTAGCCGGCACCGCGGAGAGGAAAAGTGCCGGGAACACGGCAGCAAGGACCGAAAGGTTGCGCTTGTACACGGTTGGCTCCTTGGATCGGACAAGGAAGGAAGAAGGGCGGCCGCCCCATTACTTGGGCGGGCGCAACTGGGTCCCCAGCCGATTCCCCACAACGCGAGTCCTGACTGTGAGGAACTCGCCGGCAGTAAAAAACCTACACCGCCAGTAAGCGGCCCCATAAGGGTAGCCGGCACCCTGAAGGAGCCCGCCGGCTACCCAATGGAGCAACTTTCCGCGGGGGTACGGGAACAGCGGCAGCCGGCGTTCAGCCCGCGCTGGACGTCGGCACCGGCGCCAGGGTTTCCCCGGTTCCCGGATCAGCGGTGGGTGCCGGCGTGGCGTAGTCAACGGACGACGTCGGCTGGGCGCCTTCCCCATACTGGCCGGCGGGGGCGGTGGCTTCGGCAGTCGCGGCGGGTTCGGGAGCCACGGTTTCGGCAGGTGCCCCGGCAGGTTCCGTAGGTCCGGCCGCAGGCAGCGAGGACGTGGGTGCGGGGGTTGCGTCCGCCCCCGGGGTGGCTGTCCCGGAAGCCGTCGGTGCCGGCCATGCTGCAGAGGAGCCCTTGACGATGGCCGTGATTTGTTCCTTGTACCCGTTCAGCGTGGCCTGGATCTCGGACAGCGGGACGTTTTGGATGTTCCGCCCGTACGCCGCAATCTGCGCCCACAACGCTTCCAGCTGCTGCTTGCTGTCCCCGTCCAGCGGCCCGTCGAGCGTCAGGACCAGCTGGCTGGCCAGCGCATAGGTGAGGCAGTCCAGGCAGTTGTAGTTGGCCGCAGCGGAGAGATTCTGCGGCACGACCACATCGGCCTGCCCCACCACCAGGACCACCTGGAATCCCACGGCCACCGCCGCGCAGCCCGAACAGCTGGCAAAAGCATATGCCTCGTTGGTGGTGGTGACCGGTTCGCCGTCTTCTGCCCACACCAGCGCGAAGGCCACGCTGTACTTCACCGAGCCGTCGGTGGTGTTGACGGCGAGCGCCTGGTTTCCGTCGGCGGCCGGGGCGGCGGGCCGGTCGAACGGGAACACCCAGGACGGAGCCGCAGCAGCAGGAGCTCCGGGACGGGAAGCCGCGCCCCCGGCTGATGCCCCGGAAGGAGACTGGCCGGCGGGCACCAGCACCATGCTCAGCTGCGGGTTGTCCCGCGTCGGCTTGGCCGCGCCGGCGGGCCACAAGGCGACGGTCCGCCCGGAAGCGCCCTCCCGCAGCGCCCCGCCGTCACGGGCAGGAAGGATGGCCCGCGTGGCATCCCCCAGCGTCCCGCGTTCGTACGCCTGCACCGGACGGTACGTCCCGCCGTCGGGCCACCACGCCCAGGCAAGCCCCGCCAGCAGCGCGGCAACCGCGGTCATGGCCGCGGTGCGCTGCACGGCCTTGCCGCGGGTTTTCTGCCACAGGCCCGTGACCAGCTGCCGCAGCAGCCGCACCACGATGTACAGGACGCCCAGCACCGGGACGGCCACCACAACAATGGCGAGGGCCCGAACGGTCACGCCCAGTAAGTCGCCGGAAGAAAGACTCGAGGCCAGCGCTTCCTGCTGCTTGACAACCCCGGCCCAGCCGGTGGCCAGCAGCCGCGGCAGGGACAGCACCATCATCACCATGCTGAACAGCAGCACAGGAACGGTGACCAAAACCCACACGGTGACCACGGCACGGGCCCAGGGCTTGAGCACCTTGCCCTCCGGGTTGCCCCACCGCCAGGGAAGGATCCCCAGGAGGGTGGGTTTGATCCGTTGGAACAGGTCGGGCACCCCGGTGGCGTCGGCCAGGATGTGGTAGCCGTCGTACTTCACCAGCGGAATGAGCTGGCGGACCATCTGCAGGATCTGGGTGACCACCACCAGCAGGAGCGCGTCGAAGCCGGTGGCCCACCACAGGACCATGATGGCCACCGCCACGATGGCGTTGAAGTACAGGCCGCCCAGGTCCGTGCGGATCCTGCCGCCGCGGCCCAGCCGGTACGAGTCAGTCACGTCGGTGAAGAACGCCGGCCACAGCAGGTACAGCCCGGCGCCCATGGCCCCCGGCGTGGCGCCGCCGCGGCGGGTGGCGGCGGCGTGGCCGAACTCGTGGAAGCCGGCGGACAGGATGGTGACGGCGAGGATCAGCAGCATCAGCGCGGGCTGGGCGAACGCCTCGTGCGTGGCAGAGCCCAGGCCCTTGACCATCAGCACCCACCAGCACGCCGCCAGGAACGCGGCCGTCACGGCCACCACTATCACCGGGTTGAACAGCACCGCGAACGGCGCGGTGATCCTGCGGGTCCGCTCGGGGTCGGACACGATGTACCGGAACCGCAGGCCCAGCAGCGGGTTCGACCTTTTGACCTCCGGCTGGCTGCCGTCTGCGAGCCGGAGCAAACCCATCGGCAACAGCTGCTTGTCCATAAGGGCCCGGACGTTGTCAGCGCTGACCAGCCGCCCGGACGCCGTGGATACTTGCCGGGCGATGTCGTCCAGGCCGCGGCTGCCATCGGCGGCCTCGAGCACCAGGTACAGCAGGCGGGTCAGCTGGAGGGTCTGGCCGTCCGCGCGCCGCACCAAGGCGGGCGGTTCACGGTAGCCGGACCCCTCGGCGGTGCCCAGCAGCTGGACGCCGTCGGCCCGGGCAGGCAGGTGGGCGCCCGCCGTCGTTATGTGGCCCGTGGGATCCTGGGCAAGAGGAACGCGTGACGACGGCGGGCCCGCCTCGTGAGGCGGCCCGCCGTGGGTTTGGGTCATCTTTGCTTACTGCTGCAGGTCGGACTGCTGGCCGGCCGTGGCATTGGCCTCGCCGTCGATGTGCTGCGAGATGGTGGCGCTCTGGTCCGAGATGGCGTAGGCCTGGCTGTCGATGGAGCCGATGTTGGCGGCGACCGCGGCGTCGATGGGTGCTGCCACGTTGGCGTTCGCGGCCACGGCACCGTTGATGGGGGCGGCGATGGCGGCGTCGGCATCCAGGTTCACGTCGACGTTCAGCAGGTTGCCGTTCAGCGCACCGGCTGCGTCCGTCAGCCCGCCGGTGGTGGTGGTTGGGTCTGTCACGGCGCCGGCCGTTCCGTCCGTGGTTCCGGTGTCCGCCGTACCGGTGTCCGTGGTTCCGTCGGTGGCTGCGGTGTCTGTGGTGCCGTCACCCTGGCCGATCAGGCTGTCCTGGCTGGAGACGGCATTGGCATCAGCGGTGATGCCCTGGTCAATGGCGGCGTCCTGGCTTGAGAGTGCCTGGGCGTCCGAGCCGTAGGAGAGGATGTTTGCCGATGCGGCGGCATCGATGGGAGCGGCCACGTTCGCGTTGGCGGCGACGGCCAGGTCGATGGGTGCCGCAGCGTTGATGCCCAGGTCAAGGTCGGCGTTCAGGTCCAGGACGGATGCCACTTCCTTGTCCGGCAGGGCCGTGGCCTGCTCCGAGAGAAGTTCGTCATCGGTAAGGGGACGCATTTCGTTGTCCATGCTTTGAGACCTCCGGTGCGGCGCGGTTGCTCTGCCCCCAGCGGGCAGCCCGCGCCCCACAATAGTAAGCATGATTAGTAGTTTTGCGGAGCTGTTTCGGCTACCTCGCGCACGATCCATACCCAAGCAGCGTCAAGGTTGGTGGCATAACGTGGGCGGATGCACCTCCTCCCCCTGGCACTTTCGGCTTCCCCCGTCCGTCCGGCAGCCGGGCTGCTGCCCGCGTGGCTGGATCCGAACGAGTTCCTCCGCGATCCGGCCCTGGCCCCCTGGCTGGTGCTGATCGTTTGCGCTTTCCTCTTTGTGGAGACGGGCCTGCTGGTGGGGTTCGTCCTTCCCGGTGACTCCTTGCTGTTTACGTCGGGGCTGCTGGCGGCAACGGGGACCATCCAGGTCCCCGTTTGGATTCTGGCCGGCGCTGCGTTTCTTGCCGCACTTGCCGGGGATCAAACCGGGTACCTGATCGGCAGGAAAGCAGGACCGGCGGTGTTCAGCCGGCCGGGCTCCAGGTTCCTGCGCGGTGAGTACGTGGACAAGGCGCACAGCTTCTTCCTCAAATACGGGCGCAGGTCCGTGGTCCTGGCCCGCTTCGTGCCCATAGTGCGGACCGTCCTTCCGGTCACTGCCGGCGTCGGGAGGATGAGTTACCGGGCTTTCTTTGCCTACAACGCCCTGGGCGCCCTGCTGTGGGGTGTCGGCGTGACCCTGATGGGTTTCTGGCTTGGCAGGTATGCCTGGGTCGGGGCCAACATCGACCTGATCTTTATTGTGATCGTCCTGGTTTCCTTCGTCCCGGTCGGCGTTGAGCTGCTTAAGAACCGGCGGCGGAAACGCAGCCAGTAAGTTCTCCGGTCAATTGCTCTTCCCCCGCTGCCCTGCAGGGGCGCTGATGAGGTTCTGCGGCGGCGCGTCGAAATTTCCGTGGTCGTAGAAGCCCACGGCCGCCTGCATGTACTGGGCCCATTGCGGGCCGGCGATGAACGCTCCATCGACCGCCGGGTAGAACTTGCCGTTCACGGTGATGTTTCGTCCCAACCGGTCCGGCCCGCCGTTGAACGGGTCGCCGAAGAAGGACGCGGTGGCCAGGCCCTTGGTGTAACCCACCACCCAGGTCTGATTGTTGTACTCGTTGGTGCCGGTCTTGGCGGCATCCGGCACCCCGAGTTTCTGCGGGATCAGCAGGCCGGAGCCTTTCGTGAGGACGTCCTGGAGGACGTTGGTGACCGCCTTGGCCACGTCGGGGTTCAGGGCGCCGGGCTGGCAGGAGGAGGTTTGTCCGCCGATCTTGTTGCCCTGGGCATCGTCCACTTCCGTGAAGGAGGTGGGGGTGCAGTAGGTGCCGTTCGCCGCGAATGTTGCGAATGCGTTCGCCATGGTCAGCGGGGCCACGTTTTGGCTGCCCAGGATATTTCCCAGGGTGGAGAGGTCGATTTTTTCGTCTTTTCCGCTGCCCAGGTGCAGGCCGATTGCGTCTGCGGCGCGCTGGACGTCGCAGACATCGTTGAGCCCGGCGAGGGAGGCGAACGTGGCCGTGTTGATGGACTGGTAGATGCCTTCACGGACTGTCATGGGCCGGTACCAGTTGGGCTCATCGTTCTGCAGGTCCTTGGACTGCGGCACGGTGCTGTCGAACCAGCCCTGGACGGGGTGGCAGGTTGTCTTCCACGGATAGTTGATGCCATAACGACGGCGGGAAGCGTCAACCACCTGCTCGGTCGACTTACCTTCGCCAAGCCAGGCCGCGAGGGTGACCGGCTTCATGGTGGAGCCCGGCTGCATGCCGCCCACGCCGCCCAGCCCGTTCCCGGCAGCATCGCTGCCGTCCACGTTGAAGTTGTAGTCAGAGACGAACCCGGTGCCTTGCCCTGGCAGCTTCCGTGAGTTCTGTGCCATGGCCAGGACTTTTCCGGTGCCCGGTTCGATGGTCACCAGCGAGGCACCCCACTTGTCCGGGTTTGCGCCGGCAGTGGCGTCCACCTGGGCCTGGGCGGGTCCCTGCAGGCGCGGGTCCAGGGTGGTCTTGATGGTCAGGCCGCCGGCCATGATCTTCTGGTCGCGGTCGTCCTGGGTGGCCCCGTACGCCGGGTCATTCTCGATCTGGTGGATGACGTAGTCGCAAAAGTACTGCGCCTGGGGGGCATAGGCGCAGCCTTGTTTGGGCGGGTTCACCTTGAGCTGGATGGGTGTGGCCACGGCGTCGTCGTGGTGCTGCTGGTCGATGTAACCGTGCTGCAGCATCGCGTCGAGCACCAGGTCGCGCCGCGCCTTGGCCGCCTCGGGGTGGACGGTGGGATCGTAGAGCGAAGGGCCGTTGACCAGGCCGGCGAGCAGGGCCGCCTGGGGCAAGGTGAGGTCCTTGGCATCAACGGAGAAGAAGTACTGGCTCGCGGCCTGAATGCCGTAGGCGTTGGAGTTGAAACCCACCACGTTCAGGTATCCGGCCAGGATCTGGTCCTTCGAGTACTTCTCCTCAAGGCCGATGGCGAGCTTCATCTCCTGGATCTTCTGGTTCACGCCTTTCTGTCCGTTGAGCACCACCTGTGCGTCCTTGCCCTGGGCGATCAGGTTCTCGTTGAGCATGTTGGTGACGTACTGCTGGGTCAGTGTTGATGCGCCCTGGTGGCCGCCGCCGGCGTCAACCACCAGCGCGCGGAAAATGCCTTCGGGATCGATCCCGCCGTGCTGGTAAAACCGGTAGTCCTCGATGGCGACGATCGCGTTCTTGATGTTGGGCGACATCTGGTCCAACGAAATCCGCGTGCGGTTCTCATTGAAAAGGGTGGCAATCAGCGATCCGTCGGCGGCGAGCACCCGCGTCATTTGTGGCGGCGGCGCGGAGAACACGTCATTGGGGAGGTTAGTGGTCAAAGCCGCCGATCCGTCCGCCACCACCGTCTCGGTTACCGCTGCTGCCGGCATCATCAGGCCGGCAACAAGGGCACCGCAAAGGGCACTGACGGCAAGGAAGCTCACCAGCCAGCCCAGCGTCGTTCCGGTGGCACGGAACCAGTTCCCGCCCGGGAGCCCGCTCGGCGTGGATCTGGAAGAGACTCCCTTGGACATGCAAATCTCCGGTCATCGACGTTGTACCTCTGCAGCGGTTGCCGTCCAGACATTTTTCCGGCACGCGAGCCGCACACCGCGGCACGCCATGACGGCAACCGCGGCCACCCTACTCTTCCAACCTGACAGAGGGCTGGGGCCGGGAAGCCGCTACAGCCGGGCCCCGCCTTATTCGTGCTCCTGAACGTACTCCTCGGGGCTGACATCCTGCGCTTTGATGCCGCCTGCGTGTTTTGATTCGAAGATGGCGAAGGCGAGGCCAAGGCGGTGGCGCAGCTCGAGCGACGCGTGCTGCCGGAAATCGGTTAGGCCCTCACGTTCTTCTTCCGCCATGTGGTCACCGTTGACCTCATTGAGTTTCGCAATCGCGTCCCACCACTCCGGCGTGCCTGCCCGGTTGTTCGAAACGTCAGCGACCGCGTCCCGGATTTCGTTGTGGTCATGGATCGCGTCAGTGGTTTCGTCCGCGGCGGAGTCCTTTCCGCCTGCGCCCTTTCCCAGTTCCATCAACTCCGGGTAGAAGAGTTCCTCTTCCGCTTTGGCGTGCACTTCGAGCAGGATGCGGAGTTGTTCCCACACCGCGTCCAGGTCGGACTGTTCACAGCGGTGCATTTCGTCCAGCAACGCGAACCGGCGGCGCTGCTCGTGGTGGTCACTCAAAATCACTTCGACAATGTCCATGACGGTCCTTTCGGCAGGATGACTACCACCAAGACTGGACCGCAGGGCCTCCCTCCGTCACCCCGGCACGCCGCAGCCGGCAATTCCCAGAGGATTCCCAGCATCCCGCCACGATGCGGTGCCCCTTGCTGGGTACGCCTTTCTTGAGCCGGAATGACAACCGAATGAGGAAGGACATGGCATGGAAGCGCTGCCGTTAGCAGTTCTGCTCCTGATTTTCGCCGCGGCCGCAGGCGTGATCTGGGTGGCGGGCATCCATCTCTCCAAACAGACGGATGTTCTTGATGACCGGCTGCACCTGGGGTCAGCGCTGGGCGGCCTGATCCTGCTTGCCGTGGCCACAAACCTGCCCGAGATCGCCATCACGGTCAGTGCGGCCGCTGCCAACAACATCGGCGTGGCGGTGGGAAACATTCTTGGCGGAATTGCCATCCAGACCGTCGTGCTGGTCATCCTCGACGTGTTCGGAACCAAGGGAACCGAGCCGCTGAGTTTCAAGGCCGCATCCCTGACCCTGGTCATCGAGGCGGTCACGGTCATCGCGGTCCTGGGTGTGGTGATTGCCGGCAGCCAGATGCCGAACTCACTCGTAGCCTTGCACCTGACTCCCGCTGCGGTGCTGATCGCCGTCATCTGGATCCTCGGCCTGGTCCTTGTCCGGCGTTCCCAGAAAGGCCTTCCCTGGCACCAGCAGGGCGACGCCCCGGGTGGCCAGGACCAGCCGCAGGGGCACTCCAAGAAGAACGCAGGTAAAACCAACCGGCGGATCAGCACGGGGAAGTCAGCCCTGATTTTCGGTATCGCCGCCCTCGCCACGCTCGGCGCCGGCGTTGTCCTGGAGCGCAGCGGTGATGCGATCGCCGGACACATTGGCCTGTCCGGGGTCCTCTTCGGCGCCACGGTCCTGGCCCTGGCCACCTCATTGCCCGAGATATCCACCGGCCTGGCATCGGTGAAGCAGGGCGACTACAAGCTCGCTTTCAGCGACATCTTCGGCGGGAACGCTTTCCTTCCCGTCCTGTTCCTGCTTGCAGTACTCATCACCGGCAAGCCGGTCCTGCCCCAGGCCCAGGCCACCGATATCTACCTCACCGCCCTGGCGATCCTGCTGACCTTGACCTACGTGCTGGGCCTGCTTTTCCGTCCGAAGAAGAAGCGCCTCGGCATGGGGACTGATTCACTGGTGGTCCTGGTCCTCTACCTCGTAGGCGTCGCAGGACTATTCGCCGTGGCCACCACGTCCTGACTGCGTCGCGGGAGGAAGTTCGACCTACTGCTGCCCGAACTTGGCCAGGGTTTCCGAGCGGGACCTGATCCCTTCGATATGCTTTTCCATTGCGGCGATGGCGGCTGAGGAGTCGCCGGCCTTGATGGCATCAATGATTGCCTGGTGTTCCTGCACGGTATGGTCCCCGCTCATGTCGTTGTGCACCATGAGCCTGAACCGCTGGATGCTGCCCTCTATGGAGGTGTACGCCCGGAGAAGGAATTCATTGTCCGTTGCTTCGACAATCCGGCGGTGGAAGCCCTCATCCGCCTTCCAGTAGGCGCGGTATCCGGCGAAGGTGTCCCCGCCCTGCCGTGACGCCTCAAGGTCATGGTGGAACCGTTCCAGGTCCGCCACCAACTCCGGGGAGGTGTTGGCGGATGCGATCCCCGTGCAGGCGGGCTCCAGGATCTGGCGCGAGGTCAGCAGCGCCGCCACGTCGCTTGCGGTCGGCTCCGGGGCCACCTTGTACCCGCGGAGCGCTTCGCGCCTGACCATGCCGGTGGCTTCCAACCGCGCCAGGGCTTCCCGGACCGGCGTGGAAGAGACCTTGAAGCGCTTGGCCAGGCCGTCGATGCTCAGGGGCGACCCGGTGGAAATCTTGTCGTCCAGGAGCAGGGACAGAATAGCTTCGAACACCTGGTCCACCAACATCGGCCGGGCGGGGATGAGTACTTCTTCTTCAGGCGAAGCGGCGTTCATTTCGAAATCCTATGTGAAGTGCAGCGTGCAGGCATGGGCCGGAATCCGTTCGGTGCGGCAGGTCTGTCACAAACTGCCGCTGCCCCAAAAGGTGTTTGCAGAAAATCGTGCATGATGTACGGTACATGATACCGGGTGGACAAGTGATCCACGCCACAGAACAACAGACCCGTGACCCTCACATCGCCCCGCTCCCCCTCCCCCAAACTCCGAAGGCGTCTAAATGATTCAGTTCCGATCGATGTTTGCCACCGTCGCCGCAGTCTCCATGGCGAGCGTGCTTCTCTCAGGATGCTCCAATCCCGGCATGGCCTCGTCCGCCCAGTCCGACGCCCCCAAACCCTCCACCTCCGCCGAAGCCGTCAAAGTCGACGACGCCGCCGCGGCAGCCCTTCCCAAAGAAGTGAAGGACAAGGGAACGCTGACCGTCACCATGAGCCAGAGCTCACCGCCCCTCCACTTCATGGCCCCGGACGGGACCACCACCATTGGCGTGGACCCTGAAATCGCCATGGCCCTGGGACAAACCCTCGGCCTGAAGACCGAAGTCAAAAGCGGACCGTTCGACGGCATCATCCCCGGCATCTCCGCCGGCAAGTTCGACATGG
>Ga0308169_10002407_pt1 | contig 19449 bp, 15 predicted proteins | sample PhyBR1_2_FD_202139 | JGI IMG/M metagenome (GOLD analysis project Ga0308169, IMG submission 202139) | Phyllosphere microbial communities from UC Gill Tract Community Farm, Albany, California, United States - DLSLSB.R1 | ecosystem: Host-associated > Plants > Phyllosphere > Unclassified | place...
CTCAAAGGGGTGGGGGGTGGGGGGTGGGAGGGGGACGGACCGACGTCGAGGACGTTGCTGCCCGGCTGGAGGAACGGCTCGAGGTTCTCGATGGCGCTGCAGGACGAAGAGAGGGCAGTGTCAGTCACGCTCTTCTGCGCCAACCGCCGAGGGTGTCGCCAAGCGGCGCCAGCTTCGAGGGAGCCGGACGAGCGGCACGACTCACTTGGCGTGCATGTGCGGCGCACTGATCGTCGCGCCGTGGCTGCGGACGCAGTACTTCCGAGTCAGCGTCTCGGAGCAGGGCAGCGTGCCCCGCAGCGCTGGACGTCAAAAGCCAACGGGGGACGGACCTGAGGTAGCTCGGTGCGTCGACATAGGCGTCCGAGAGGTGGTTGACGTAGTGGCGCCTGTCGACCCTCTTGAACGCGTCGATGACCCTGCGAGCGGAGATGTGCACGATGAGCTCGACTCGTGCAGACGAGGAGAGGGAGCGAGAGAGAGGGCGCACCTCGGGGTCGAGAGGAGGTGAGCGCGGGCGAGGTTGTCGACGAGCTCGGCGTTGCTCGCACCGGTGCACTGCCAGGCCATGGTGTGCGAGTGGTGCGCGCGGGCGACGAGTCGGGCGACGGGGCGCTGCAGGGTGGCGAGGTGCGAGAGGGCGGGCCGAGGTGGGGTGGGTGCGGGCGGAGAAAGGGGACGAGGACGAGGTCGGGCGAGCTGGAAGCGGCGTGTGCGGGTGACCAGGGCTAGTTTAAACGCTGCTGAGGTCAAGCAGGGCGCATTTGCTGCGAGTTGGCGAGTCGAGCTGAGCGGACGTGAGCGAACCGATGAGGCGGAGGTGGGCTCGCTCTTCCTCCACCACAATAGCCTCTCGACAGCCAGGATGGCAGCCAGAGCCACCGCCAAGCTCTCTCTCAGGGCGCCGGCACCCGCCCGCCTCGCCCCTTTGCCCCGACCTCGCCTCGTCGCCGCTCGCCCGCCCTCATCGCTTCCAGTCGGCCGCCGACTCGCGTCTCACTACCCGACCCTCGAGCGGCCACCGAGACGCGGCATAAAGGTCGCCCACCTCTTCAGTGCCCTCGCCCTCCTCGGTCCGTCCCTCTCTCTCACCTCCCTCGCTCCCCCTCCCTCGACCACAGCTCACCCTCTCGGCCCGCTCGCAGGCATCGGCGCAACCTCGTACGGCCTCTTCCAGTTCTACCAGTCCTTCACCGCCTACCCCGACACGGCCTCGCACCCGATCCGCACAAAGCTCCGCGCCGCCCTCCGCGCCCACTCGGCCGGCGAGCACGAGCGCTCGTCGACCTTCTTCAGCGCCGCGCACGACCTCGCCCTCGACCTGTACGCCCGCGGCGACCTCGCCCCGACCCACGACGAGGCCGTCGAGCGCCTGACGGGCATCGCCATCCGCTGGGGCGCCATGTGGGAGTCGGTCGCCGAGACGGCGCGCGCCATCGAGGCGTACGACACCGGGTTCCAGCCCGTCGCCGCGCGCGTCGAGGCGCACCAGCTCGGCACTGCCTCGTCCTCATCGTCGTCGTCGGGAGGCGCACCGCCGACGCCCGTCGAGGTGCGCCGCGGCGCCGCCATCGCCGTCAAGCTCGGCGACCTGTGGCTCAAGCAGGGCGGCTCTGCGGCGGCGGGCGTCCGCGCGGGCGAGGCCGACAGCGAGGCCGAGCGGTACTACACGTGGGCCGTGCAGGAGCTCATGCGGCTCAGCCTCTCGGACGAGCAGAAGGCCAAGGTGCGCGCGCAGCTCGTTGCGCAGGAGGCGCTGCGCGCCGAGGGCGAGGGCGAGGGCGAGGGCGAGGGCGAGAAGAAGGGCGACAAGGGCGGCAAGGAGGGCGAGGACGAGCTCAAGGTGCCCGGGTGGGTTGGCGAGGTCGAGCTCGTCGCCGCCATGGAGCGCCTCGGCGAGCTGTACTCGCGCCTCGGCCGGATCGAGTGCGTCGCGCAGTTCCCTCTGCCTCACCTTCCTCGCTCTCGCCGAGGCTGACACGGCTCTCGGGTACTCCTCCTTGTCGCACAGACTCGCCCAGCCGCTGCTGCAGCAGGCCATCACGATCCTGTTCCCGCCGCCGCCCAAGGAGGGCCCGAAACCGCCCCTGCCGCCCATCCCGCAGCGCTGCCACGCCGCGACCCTCGTGCGTCTCTCTTCCTCTCCTCTTCCCTTCCTTCCTGCATCTCCTGACTCCCTGCACCTTCGCCCGCACGCAGATGAACAACCTCTCGTCCGCCCTCGTCTCGGCGGCCTCGCCGAGCGCAGCCCAAATCCAGGCCTCGGCCGGCTGGTCCCGCCAGGCGCTCATCGTCTCGAACGGGTGCCGCTCCGAGGCGGCCAAGACGCGCAAGAAGCGCGATGGCGCCGGCGCGCATGAGGTGCCGCTCGCCGAGAGGGAGGAGCGCGAGTGCGAGCTGACGGCGATCGTCGCGAGCTACAACCTCGGCAAGCTGAGCGAGGTGCGTCGAGCCTGCTCTCTCTCTCTCTTCTCGACACGTCGCCTCTCTCGCCTCGCCGCCTCGGCCGCTGACCGTCCCGCCCGTCCTCCCCTCCCCTCCCGCCCGTCCTCCCCTCCCCCCCCTCCCGCTCGCCCTCGCCCGCCCGCAGATGTCCAAAGACCCCGACTCGGCCGAGCAGTGGTTCGTCCAGTCCGGCACGCACGCGACCAAGCTCGGCCTGCACGACGCGGCGAGGCAGAGCAACGAGGCGATCCGGCGGCTCAAGGGCGCCGCGAGGGCGAGGGCGAGGGAGGCCGACGGGCGGTAGGGTGCCCGAGGCGAGCGAGGATGTAGATAGAGGGGTGGGAATGCAAGATGGAGCAGCTCTGCAGCGCTACGGTGAGCGAGCGGAGAGGGGAGCGCGAGAGCTCGAGCGCGAGAGGGCCTGAACTTGGGCGTGTGCGCGGCGGCGGCGGGCCATTTTTTACGGCGGTGGCCACCCTCGCATGAGTGTGTAGCACGGAGAACAGGGCCGGCGAGGAACCAGCACGAGCCGAAGCCAGGTGGTCATAAGCGAGCCGCCCTCTCGAGCTCCTCGTCGTCCCCCTCCTTCTCCTCGTCCTCACGCCTCTACAAGCTCTCACCTGTGCGTCTGCAGCTCCTCGCCCGTCTCTGATGTGCTGCACCATGGCGCGCATGCGGTCCCGGGCAGTGCCGTGCGCGGAGTGGGACCGGCGGCGGGCGATGAGAGGACGGGTCGTGCGCCGGCTCGCTCGGCTCTGCGGCGGCCTGGGCGGTGCAAGGGGCAGCGTGCGGACTTAGGGTGGGCTGTACGAGCAGACTGGCGCGCACTGCGCGGCCGCCAGGGTGGCGAGGCGGCGCGCGCTGCTGACACGACGAGGCTCTCCTCCCTGCCGGCGCCACCACTCGTCCACCTCGCTCGGCCGCGGGACAAGCAGTTTCTGGGCACCCAGGGATAGTTCGCTGACATCTCGCTCGCCTCGCAGAACCGCCATGGCCCTCAAGCGCATCAACAGTGCGTCTCGCTCATCCTCCCTCGTCCCGCGGGCCGTCTCGCTGCTCGCGGGTGGACTCTAGGAGCGAACGAGTGCTGACCACATCGCACCTCTGCAGAGGAGCTCCTCGACCTCGGCCGCGACCCGCCGTCGTCGTGCTCGGCGGGCCCGACGGGCGACAACCTGTTCAGCTGGCAGGCGACCATCATGGGGCCGGTGCGTCCCTCTCTCTCCCTTCCTGCTCGTCCCAGCGCCCGCACGAGCTGACGTGGCTTGTCCTGCGCACCCTGCAGAGCGACTCGCCCTACTCGGGCGGCGTCTTCTTCCTCACGATCACGTTCCCGACCGACTACCCGTTCAAGCCGCCCAAGGTCGCCTTCACGACCAAGATCTACCACCCGAAGTGCGTCCTGCTCGTCGCTACGTCCTCGTCCATGTGAGCGTGCCGCTGACGAGCGCCTGTGCCCGCAGTATCAACGCCAACGGCTCGATCTGCCTCGACATCCTCCGCGAGCAGTGGTCTCCCGCGCTCACCATCTCGAAGGGTGCGCTCTCCTTCCTCCTCTCTCGCCTCTCCTCCTTCACGCTCCTACTGACGCTCGTCCCCTCGACCCGCAGTCCTCCTCTCGATCTGCTCGCTCCTCACCGACCCGAACCCGGACGACCCCCTCGTGCCCGAGATTGCCAACCTGTACAAGACGGACCGCGCGCGGTACGAGTCGACGGCGAGGGAGTGGACGAGGAAGTACGGTGCGTCGGCCGCTCTCTCTTTCCCTCTGCTCGCTGTGCGGCTCCTGCTCGACGAGGGTCCGCGGCGTGCTGGGCGCGTTGGTCGGCTCGCTGACGCTCAACCTCGCTCGCAGCCACCTAAACGCTCGACCCTGAACGACTCAACCCGGTGCGGAGGTGACTGCATGGAGGAGTGGCACGTTTCTCGTCGAGGGCGACCGCGGGCGGAACCAGGTGCCGGGCGGGCGGGTGGGCGAGACTCGGCTCTCGCTCTCTCTCTCCCTCTCTCGCTCGGTTCACCTGCCGCGACGTTGGCGGTCCCTTGTGCGCTTTGTCGTATCTGTGTCTCCCTCGCCATGCCTTGATCAGAATCCAGTACCCTTTCTCTCCCTCTCTCTCGAGCGCGTCGTCGACGGCCTTCTCGCCGCTCTCGAGCTCGCCTGCGCTTCTGCTTCTGGCTCCTCTCGCTCTCTCGGGCGACCGCAGCCTGCTCGGTCCCGCCTCGCTTCCGGCACTCTGTGTATCCCCTCCTCGAGCGCGTCGGCTGCGCCCGGCTCGGCTCGCTCGTCGCGCTCCGTCCGGCCTTTCGCCGTTCTTCCGCCCGAGCGTCTCTCGTGGCCCAGATAAGCTTTCGCGCGCTCAGAGCCGCACTCGAGGGGCCACTCTGCATGAGTGCGGCTAGATGGGCTTCGGCGACTCGGCTGCGCTGCTGCGGGCGAGCCTTGCTCGCAGGGACCGCTCTGGGACCTCGCCTTTCCCTCCCGAGTCCCGACGCTCGGATTGCACATGCCAGTGAGACGCAGCGGGACGCAGATCGCCTGCACATGAGCTGGGTAATTGCGGAGACGAGGGCGAGCCCGTCGCGAAGGGTCCGGGCGCGCAGGCGCGGCGCAGGAGGGAGGGACGAGCGAGCGAGGCGGACTCGGAAGCGTCCCCGCGAGAGGGAGGTCACGCTCGCGCAGCTCCAGGAAGCACCCTTGGCGAGCGTGCGCAGGCCGGAGCGAAGCAGGATCCGCATCGAAAGGCGCGCGAGTCCGAGCAAGGGGTCCGAGTCGCGGCGCAATCGAGCCGGCAAAGGCGTCTCTGCAGCGAGAGCGCGACGAGCGAAGGTTCAACGCTGCGACGAGCGAGGCACGCCGCGAGAGAGAGAGAGCGCGCAAGGAGAGCGTGGGAGGAGAGGGAGGTACGGCGAGGCGAGGCGAAGGCAAGTCGCGAGCGAGGCCAGGCGAGGCCCGATCAAGCTCGAAGGTGCGATCGACGTGTAAGACCTTGCCGCGTGCGTCGAGCAGAAAGGGGTCGCGACTCCCCCCGCCCGCCCTTGCAGCAGGACGGTGCTCTCCACCCCGAGGGCTGGCCCCGTGCTTGTCCTCCACCGTCCAGCAGCAGCCCGCGACGAGGAGCACAGCTCCCCTCGACGAGCCGCCCACCGCCTCGCCGCCTCGCGCCCCCACCTCACTCGTTCGCTCGCTCGCCCGCCAGCCTGCTCCGCCCCGGCGCAGCTTCCGCCGCTCCGCCGTAACCGCGGGCTCGCCTTCAGAAAGGTCGGCCGCCCCCTCGACCCGTCAGCTACCCACCGTCCGCCTGCCCAGCCCTCCCACCCTCGCTCGTCTCGCCGTCAGGTGCGCTCCCCCGCTCTCGAGGCTCGTCCGGAACTCCGTATCTTCGCGACTGACGCCAGGACCCCCTCGTTGAACAGCTGCGACGATAACATGGCCGACCAGCAAGAAGAACTCTTCCAGCAGCTCTTCGGCTCGAGCGGCGCCTCGCTCCTGTCCGACCCTTCGCTCCTCGACCTGTACGCCCTCTCGAACGCCGGCGGCAGCAACGCGCACGACATCTCGGTCGACTCGCACGCCGATCTCCTCCCCGGCGACGACCTGTACGCGACCCACACGCGCGAGGGCTCGTCCTCGTCCACCTCGTCCGGCGACGACCCCGACCGTCTTCGCTCGTCCACCAACGCCGCGGCCGCCGCTTCCTCCTCCTCCTCGGCAGCACCGGGCTCTAGGCCCACCGTCGGCCGCTCGCCAACGTCGTCGTCGTCACGCTCGAGCATCCCGATGCGCCCGTCCCTCTCGCGCGACAAGAGCTCGACGTCGACCGCGACCTCGACCACTACGGCCGCCGGCGCCGGCAAGAAGCAGAAGAAGGCCGCCGCCGAGCAGCAGGACGACGACGGCGGCGACGCCGGCTCGACGGGCAAGAAGGCCAAGAAGACGCGCAACCGCAAGCCGAGCTCGTGCGCCCAGTGCAGGTGCGTCTCTCTCTCGCTCGTCCCTCCCTCTCTCGACGACGTTCTCGATGAGGAAGAGGCTGACCCTCTCTCGCCCTCCGCCCCCTCGCTCGCTCGCAGGAAGAAGAAGCTGCGCTGCAACCGCGCCGACCCGTGCGCGCCGTGCGTCTCTCGCGGCGAGGGCCACCTGTGCTCGTGGGAGGGCGCCGAGCCGCTCTACAAGGCGCGCGACGAGGCCGACACGCAGGACCTGCGCGACCAGGTCGCCCGCCTCGAGTCGCTCGTGCGCTACCTCACGTCGCAGCGGCCCGACGACTCGTCGGGCGACTTTGGCGGCGGCCTCGACGGCTCGTGCTCGCCCGAGCCGAGCGCCGTCGACAACTTTCCGTCCAAGTCGCGCGGCTTCGACCCGGCGTCACGGCCGCCGCTCCACCATCACGGTCACGGCGGCGACGGCTCGGGCGCGAGCGGGTCCGGGAGCGGCAACCTGTCGCGCGGCAGCTCGTTCGGCGCGCTCGACGCGCCGCCCATGCAGCACGCGACGCCCAAGCAGGCGCTCGCGATCGACATGCGCGCCAACGACCTCGCCGAGGGGCTCGCCCAGCTCGCCATCAAAGAGTTCGTCGTCCTCGAGAACTCGGGCCTCGACGCGTGGGCGCCGGGCAACGCGCGCGGGCTCGAGTTCCTCTCCGAGGCCAAGGAGTTTGTCGAGACGATGCCGCAGCACTTTGGCGTCTCGCAGAAGCCCGCCTTTGCGCTCCCGGACCTCACGCCGCGGTCGACCGGCACGTCGCCGGCGCAGCAGCTCCCGAGCTTCGCGGCGCGCATGTCGTCGGGCCTGCCGGCCATGTCGGCGTACAGCGGCGCGTCGGCCGCGAGCGAGGCGGCATCGTCGCCCGCGCCGAGCTCTTACGCCGCGCCGTCGCCGCTCAGCCCGGGCGGGCTCAGCACGGCCGCCTTCACCAAGGACGCGCCGCCGCTCTCCGAGGCGATCAAGTACTTGCCGACGTACAAGCAGGCCATGAGCGCGTACCGCTACTTCAGCGGGTACGTGAGCTGGTACGCCCACCCGGTCCACCTCGCAACATTCGAGCAGCAGTGGGCCGACCTGCGCGCCGCGCTCGAGATCGACAACGAGGACGAGCGCGACCGCACCATCGACCCCTTCTTCCTCGCCACATTCCTCGGCGTCCTCGCGACCGGGCTCGCCATGATGCCCGTCAAGCGCGCGATCCGCGACGGGTTCGGCACCGACAAGGACAAGATCGTCGACTCGTGGCTCGAGGGCGCCATGGTCGCCCTCACGTGCGGCCGGTTCCTCGACAACCCGTCGGTCGAGGCGGTGCGCGCGACCGTAGTCCTCGGGACCTTCTTCGTCTTTGTCGCGACGGGCGAGCGCAGCGGCGCCGGCATGGGCCTCCTGTCGCTCGTCGTCCAAATCGCCCTCTCGCTCGGCTTGCACCGCGACCCGGACCGCTCGCCGGGCAAGTTCACCTTCTTCGAGTGCGTCGTCTCGTCCTCTTCCTCTTCCTCGTCCCTCCCTGCTCGAGACAAGTCCTGACGCCGATCCCGCACGCTCGCAGGGCCGAGGAGCGTCGCCGCCTGTTCTGGAACCTCTTCATGCTGTGCATCCTCTCGTCGGCGAGCCTGAGCCGGACCTGGGCCGTGTTCGACCTCAACGGCGTCGACACTAAGCTCCCGCTCGACTGCACCGACGACGAGATCCTCGACGAGGCGGCCGCCATGGCAGGACTCGAGAAGCGCAAGATGCGCTTCGAGGAGACGCCCATGACCTCGCTCATCGTCAAGATGAAGCTCGCCGTCCTCGCCCGCAAGATGGTGCGTCTCGCTCCTCCCTCCTGCTCCTGCTCCTCCCGCTCTTTCCTCTCGTCGAGCTCGACTGACGCCTAGCTTCTCGCCTGCAGAACGACCGCGCGTTCGGCATCCACCCGGTCCAGTACGAGGAGATCCTCGCCCTCGACGCCGAGCTGCGCGAGTTTGAGGACGCCATCCCCTCGCGGTACCAGCTGCGCCTCGACCCGTCGGGCGCCCTGTCTCGCCCTACTGCGCACGTCACCGTCACCGAGATGAGAGCATGGTGCGTCGCTCTGTTCTCCTCATCGTTGTCGAGGAGCGAGCCCCGATCCGAGCTGCGGCTGACTCCTCCTTCCCTCTCTTCGCTCACGCAGCATGGTCCAGATCTCTCTCGCCGGCGAGTTCCTGCGTGTACACCGTCCTTGGAGTGCGTACAGCGCGTCACCCTCGCTGATCAGCCTCGCCAACTCGAGCTGACTCTCGTCCCCCTCGCAGTGCTCCTCGCCGGGTCCGACAAGCGCTACCAGTACAGCCGCAACCAGGCGATCAAGTACGCCAAGCTCCTCCTCGCCGTCTACCGCTCGCCGTCGTGCAACGGCCAAAAATGGGGCGGGCTCAGCTACAAGGTGCGCCTCGTCGTCCTCCTTCAACCCCCTGTGCCGAGGGACCTTCCTAACTCGCCTCCTGCCGCTCGCAGGCGACCAACGCCGCCATTGTGCTCGCCGTCGACATCCTCGCGCACCCGGACGGCTCCGAGGTGAGCCAGCTGCGCTCGATGGTGCGTGCCGTCTGCAAGCAGATGGAGGTCCAAGCGTCGGTCTCGGTGCGTCCCCTTCCTCCCCTCGCCCTGCCTTCTTCGCTCAGAGCTGACATCGCTCCTTGTACAGTCTCTCTGCCGCAAGGGCGTGCGCGTCCTCAAGTTCCTGCTCGAGAAGGAGGCGGTCCTCTCGAGCCAGCGCGACCAGCGCCGGCTCAACAAGCGCGTCCGCACCGACGAGGCCGCCGGCGTCTCGTTCCCCTCCCGCCAGCTCCGCACGGCGCTCGACCCAGCCTTCGCCGCCGCATCGCCGCTCCAGTTCATGCACGACCGCGAGGACGAGGCGCTCCTGCACAAAAGCACGCACGGCGCGTCGCCGAGCGAGTTCTTCGCCGCCGCGCCGCCGAGCGCGCACACCTTCCGGCCTCCGCCGCTCCCCCTCCCTCGCCAGCCTCGCATGGCTCCTCCTCCTCCACCCGCCTCGGCTCCTCCCCTGCCCTCAGGCCCGGCCGACGGGCCCGCGTTCGCCGACCTCGGCACCTCGTTCGAGTTCGACTTCCAGCTCCCGCAGCCGCCGCCCTCGCTGTCGTACGCCTCGCCGGCGTCTACCATCTACTCGTACTCGTCGCCGTACCCTCACGCGCACCCGCACCCGCCGCACTACGGTCACGCGGCGCACCCGCCCGTCTACACGTCGCAGCCGCCGACGCCGGCGCTCTCGACGGCGCACGGTGGCGCGGCGGGCGCGTACGTCTCGGCGCCGCTCGACTACAAGGCGGGCGGGTATGCGAGCCCGGACTCGGTCGTGCCGTCGGCGACCTACGTGCTGCCCCGGTACTAAACATCGCGCTCGGTCCCCTCCTCCTCCCTTCTCTCTCTCTCCCTCTCTCCATGCGCCTCTCTGTGTAGACACTCTGCTCGGTTATCAGGTTGTTCTCGAGATGTGGAAGTCAGGTCTGTGCGATGTTCTGCAGCCGATGGACTCGTTCCTCGAGAGGCGTCGAGAGGAGAAGGGAGAGGCGCTCTCGCTCGGCTCGAGGCGGCTCTCGACGAGTCGCAGATGTCGCGCGGGTAGTACAGTACAGTGCAGGGCGAGGCTCTAATCTAGGTGCCTCCCAGGTCCCGCTCCTCTACCGCCTCGCTCCTCGTCGCCGAGGCTCTCCCTCCGGCTCAGCAGCCTCTCGCGCTCGTCCTCGCCCTCGCCCTCTCCCTCCTCATCGCCCTCCTCGAGCTCCTCCTCCGCAACAGCGACGCTCGCGCCCTCCTCAAACTCCTCCGTCTCGCGCTCGGCCTCGCGCAGGTCGAGCACGCCGTTGGCGACAAACGACCCGAGGACGAGGGCGGCGCCGACGAGGGACGAGAGCGAGGTGGGCTCTCCCGAGCGCCGGAAGAGGACGTCGCCCGCGAGCGCGAGCGGGATCGTGAGCGACAGGCCGAGCGTGACGGCGAGGGGCGAGGTGAGGAGCATGGCGCGCAGGTACAGGGCGTCCGAGACCTGCGGGCGGGGCGAGCGGTGCAACGGCGTCAGCGCTGCCTCGGTTGCCATGTTGCGTGCGGAGAGAAAGTGAGAGTGGATAGGACGCACGAAGGTGATGGCGGCGTTGACGAGCAGGCTGATCCAGAGGAGCTTGCCGTGGGGCATCTCGAACGTCTCGACGCCGAGGAGGTGGAGGATGACGCCGACGGGCCAGATGAGGAGGATGTTGAACAGGCCGACGAAGCCGAAGAAGAGCGTCATCGAGATGCGCTGCTCGTTGCGGATGCGGACCTTGAGGAGGAGGACGTAGGCGGCGTACGCGAGCGCCGAGAGGAGGGCGAGTGCGTCGCCGAGGAGCGGGTTCGACGACGAGGGCGTGCCGCTCGATGCGGTGGTGCTGAGACTAGCCGCGGTAGAGGCGAAGGGCGACGACGGGTCGACCTCGACCGGGCGGGCGGGGAGCTTTGAGTCGCTGAGCGAGACGATCGTGACGCCGGTGATGCTGCGCGCGAGACGTCTTCCTCGAGTTAGTCACCTCGTCCTGTGCGGGGAGCCTGACGAACACGAGGAAGAGGACGCACCTGAGAGCGACGCTGACGAGCTTGCCGACCGAGAAGCTCTCGACGCCGGCGCACGCGCCCGCGGCGAGCGTGAAGAAGCCGCTCATCGAGCTGAGGATGGTCGTGCTGCTGACGCTCGTGAACCCGAGCGCGGCGTTCATGGCCCAGTTTGCGGCGAACCACAGGCCGCAGAACAGGAGGCTGAGGAGGGCCGTCTCGCGCGTCGTGAGCGGCGGGTCGACGGCGACGACGGGCACGGCGGGCAGGTACCGGCCCATGTCGTTGCGCGAGGGGCGCACGCGCGACAGGGAGCGGTTCGTGTCGCGGCGGCCGCGGAGGTGCGGGCGGGCGAGGCTGCGCGCGGGGAGGGAACGAGCGAGGGACAAGGTCAGCTCGAGAAGCTCTGCGACTCGCTCGCCAGCCCGAGACGGAGAGAAGGAGCGAGGACGCACGCTTCGCTGACGCTGTCCTTGGACGCGACGCGGTCGAGCGCCGGCGGGAGGTGGACGGTCGCCTTGCCGTGCGGGAGGCGGTGGGTCCGCCAGTACCGCCACCCGGGGCGCACGAGGTACAGCGAGAAGGACGCCGTGCAGAGCCACGTGACGAGGAACGGCTTGTCGTAGGCCATGTCGGTGAAGACGACTGCGCACGAGGGAGAGAGGGGAGGGTCAGCTCGAGGTGCTCTTGGGGGTAGGGTGAGCTGCTGCTGTCGGGCGACGAGCCCGCGATCGAAGGGTCGACACAGCCTTCGAGCATGACTAGGGTTTGGCCGCTGACGAAGGCGAGCCCGTGCGACCCGCAGAGAGCGCGCTGCCGGATGCCGCCCGACGAGGTGCACTAGCTCGCGCCGACCTCGTGCCCAACGCCCGCCCGCCGCGCGCCTGCCTGCCCGTGCTCGAAGCTGCAGTATGAGAGGATCGGCGGTGCGACTCACTGTTCATGAGGAAGCTGGCCTGCGCGCACGAGTGGGCAGAGAGGTCAGCGCGGCGAGGGGGGGAGGGAGGAGACGAGCGAGGACAGGGCGAGAGGAAGGCGTGCGACTCACTGCGACCCACAGCAGGACCACGAGGACGAGGAGCGCGGTACCGAGCATGTACTGGCTCTTGGACGCGACCTCGAGGCGTTGCGAGAGGTCGGCCGGCTCGAGGACGAGGCTGGCCCGGTCGCCCTGGCTCGAGGCGGCGCGAGAGCGGGCCATGGTGGCTTGATGAGCGCTGGTACGGTGATCGGGGCCCTCTGCAGCTGTGCACGAGCTGGGGACGGGGTGAGCTGCTGATCAGGCCACCGCTCGCTCGCTCGCCCGCGGAGCCTCGCGCTTGGAGGGTCGCTCTCGCCGCTCTTCGGCCACTGCGCTTAACTGGATTGCAGGCTGTCTGCTGCCGCGCACCGAGGTTCACCGCATGAACTCGTCCACGTCTCGCTCTCGCGCGTGCTCTCCTCGCCCTGCGCGCCTCGCCGCCGCGGCTCGCCATTCCAGTTCCTCGCCACTCGCTCGGTCGTTCGACTCGCACTGCACGCTCTTTGCTACGATGTACGGAACTGGGTGCGCGTGGGCGAGGCCCGGACCGTGGCGGCTTGCTGCGCCGGTCCGAGGCTGGCCGCGCCCTCCCAGGCTGTTCCTCTTCCTCTCACAGCTCGTGCCGGCTGTATCTGCTTCGTGCGACTCGAGCATCCCGACTCTGAGCTCGCCCTGGTGCGCTCGAGAGGGCACTTGACCGTCGTGACAGCGGGACGGACGCTCCGAGGCGAGTTGCTAGCCGGAGAGCATTCTTCCTCGGCGAGACGGTCTCTTGCACAGGTTTCGCTTCGTGCAGACCTCGTGACAGCTCTGCTCGAGCTCGGGAAGAAAGCAGAACGAAGATCGAGAGAGGTTGGCGCACAGAGAGCGAACGCCGAGAGTGAAACTGGCGCGCGAGGAGGAGGAGGCGGCCACCTCGCCTCACGCTGGAGAGAGCGAGCGGGGGAGGACAGCGGGACGAGCTTGCTGCATCGGTATCGCACATCAGCAGACCGCACCAGAGAGGCTGCGAGTCGGTGCAGGGTGCGAGCCTCTCTCATCACCTCGCCTCGACGGCCAGCTCCTCCTGCCCTCCCGCCTCCCCGTCTCGCTCGCTCGACCAGCACCTGCGCAGTCGGACAGTGAGCTACAACCCCCCAGGCCCCCTTCCATCCAGCCCGTCGAGCCTCCCAGGCCCTCGGAGCCCAGCTTGGCCCCCCTCCGCCCTCGTCTCATCTCCTCCCACCTCAGCCCTTCCCGCCGCACCATCCCCCGACCAAGATGCCCCGTGCCGCCACTCGCGGGGTGAAGGACTCGACAAAGGGCCCGCTAGTCTTTCACGGGCAGGCCCTGAGGCCCAACGGTGAGCCCCTCCCCGCTCTCATCGCCTGCTCCCCCTGGCTCGGCCCACTCCTCCACCCACGGCGCCCCTGCTGACTTGCTGCGCCCCCCTGCAGACCACGTGTACGTCTCGGCACCCTGGGACGACCGCGAGGGCGAGCCCTACATCGTCGCCCGCGTCGTCGAGATCCTCCAGCCCCAGCCGGCCAAGCAGGCCCCCTCGTCCACCACCGCCGCCACGGCACCCGACACGGCCGTCGCCGCCAAGCGCAACCAGCACTCTCCCGCGCCCGCCTCGCACACCGGGTCGGTCGCCTCGACCGAGCTCCGGGTCCGCGTCGCCTACTACTTCCGCACGCGCGACATCACGAACCGCTACGTCGCCGACCACCGCCTCATCGTCGCCACCATGCACGCCGACACGGTCCCGGCGAGCTACATCCGCGGCCTATGCACCGTCAAGCACCGCGACCACATCGAGGAGCTCGAGACGTTCAAGCGCCAGGACGACTCGTTCTACTGGCACCAGGTGCGTTCGCTCTCGCTCTCCCTCTCCCTCTCGTGCCGCAGCTGACCCCTCCCTCTTGGTCGTCCGCAGCTCTACGACCGCTACCTGCACCGCTACTTTGACGCCGTCCCGACCTACAAGGTCTCGAACGCTCCTCGTGCGTCCCCTCTCCTCCTCTCGCCCCACGTCCCTCGCTCCCCAAGCTGACCCTCCCCTCCGCCGCGCGCAGCCGAGGTCGTGCGCCACCTCAACGACAACTTCGAGTTCGTCCTGTGCGAGGTCGGCACGGCCGCCGAGCTGTGCGACGCGCAGCGAGGGTGCTGCGTCTGCCGCAAGTGGGCCGCCAAGTGCGTCCTCCTCCTCTCTCTCTCTCCCTCCTCCTCCTCTCACAGCTCGGACACTGACTCCTGCGCTTCTCCCTGCAGGCCCGAGTCGGTCGCCTGCGCGCGCTGCGCCCGCGTCTTCCACCTGACGTGCGTCGACCCGCCGCTCGCGGCCAAGCCCAAGGCGGGCTACGGCTGGTCGTGCGCGCCGTGCAGCAAGGCGCACGACGAGGAGGTCGAGGGCTACGCCGAGCAGGGCTACGGCCCGCCGCCCGTCCGCAAGGCGGCCGGCGTCGTCGGCGTCGGCATGGACGTCGCCGTCGGCGCGGCACCCGCACAAAGCGCGGCCGGCAAGGCGGTCGGGAGCCAGATGCTCCACGGCAACAAGAAGGGCAAGGCGAGGCAGGGTGCGTCGTCACTCTCTCGCTCTCGCTCTCGCTCTCCGTCTCGACTTCCTCGTCCCGCTCTCGCCGACTCGTCCTGACCTCGCCCTCCTCGCTCGCCCGCCCGCAGTCGACGCCAACTCGCGCCCGGACCCGCACGACTGGCGCATGACGCACGGCTGGCCGTTCCGCTACTTCGGTGCGTCTCGCTCTCCCTCTCTCTCGGCAGGTCGTCGAGCTCGTCGCTGACTCGGAGCGAGCGCCTGCACCCCCAGGCATGCACGCGAGCGCCTACAACGTCCTCGACCCGCACGACTCGCTATACCCTCGCGCCTCTACTGTGCGTCCCCTCTCCCTCGCGCTCGTCGCTCCCCTGCTGCCGAGCTCGAAGCTGACCCGCTCGTCCTTCGCCCGCAGCGCCTCGGCAACAAGTTCCAGTGTGTCGTGCCGGCGTGGGACCCGGTCACGGGCAAGCAGGAGGCGGCGCCCGAGCAGCGCACCTACTTCCAGCCCAAGCGCAGCCGCGGCAGCACGCCGCAGGGCAAGCCCGAGAAGGCCGAGAAGGAGCGCGCGCGCCGGGCCAAGGCGGCCGAGGCGCCGCCGCGCGGCGAGGACGGCGCCGTCACCGTCATCTGGCGCCCGACCGACAAGTACAGCGACGAGGTGCTCGACGAGCTGTTTGCGCGCGTCAAGAAGATCTCGACCTACTCGACGGCCGGCGTCGATCTCCTGAACCGGGCCGTCGTCATCCTCCAGAACAAGGACGGCAACGTCGGCGACACGATCGCGTCGCTGCGCAAGATTGCGCTCCAGAGCCTCGGGCACGCCGTGTGGACCGACGACGAGAAGCGCAAGCTCGCCGACGGCGCCGCCCAGCACCACAACGACATTGGCGAGATCCACAAGGCGCTCCCGAACAAGAAGATGAGCGACGTCGTCAAGCGCTACTACATCAACGTCGGCCAGACGCTCCAGGAGGACGAGCCGCAGCAGCCCGAGGAGAAGGCCGCCGTCGTCGCGACCCGCTCGGGCCGCAAGACGGGCCGCGGCGGCGCAAAGGACCACCGCTCGTCGCACGCCGGCGCCGACGCCGACGGGCGCCACGCCATGTCGGACGGCGACGACAGCGACCACGGCTCGGTGTGCGCGCCGGCGCGCACGCCCGCCCAGCGCCGCAACCGGTTCTGCGCCGTGTGCGAGACGACCGAGTCGCCCAAGTGGTGGTTCTGCCCCGAGAACGTGTGCGAGCTCGAGGTCAAGCCCAGCCCGGTCGTCATGTGCGACTCGTGCGGCATCAGGTGGCGGCACTGTGCGTCCCTCCTCTCTCCCTCGCTCTCTCTCTCTCTCTCTCTCTTCCGCTCGACGTCGGCCGCGCAGAGCTGACTCCCTCCCTCCTCGCTCGCAGACGGCGCGCAGTACCCGCCGGCGGGAGAAGAGCTCAAGCCGGCGCCCGTCGTCGACAGCAAGAAGAAGAAGGACAAGCAGCTCGAGGAGGAGAAGCGCCTCATCGACGAGGAGGTGCGTCCCCGCTCTCCTCGGCTCGCCCTCTCCTGCTCGCAGTTGACTCTTGCCCCCTCTGCGCGCAGCTCGCCGTCATCGCCAAGCCCAAGGAGCCGACGCCGCCGCCGGTCAAGCCCGTCATCCCGCCCAAGCCGTGCCTCCTCTGCAAGCGGTTCGAGCCCAAGACGGCCCTGTTCCAGTGCGACCGCTGCACGATCTCGTACCACGCCGGTGCGTCGCCTCGCTCCCCCTCTCTCTCTGCTCCTTCCTGCCCAGCTCAGACGCTGACGTCCCCGCCCTGCGCGCAGCGTGCTACGGCATCGACCTGGACTGGGAGTGGCCGCACGACGAGTGGCTGTGCAACCTCTGCGAGCGCGACGAGACGCGCACCCGGCTCGACCTGCACCCGCACTGCATCCTCTGCCCGCCGCCGCCGAGCGACTTCAAGCTCAAGTCGCCCCTCACGGCCCTCGACTGCCTCAAGCCGACCGAGCTCCAGAAGTGCGTCCTCGTCTCGCCCTCTCGCCTCTCCCCCTCTCGACCCGCACCGACTGACGACGACGTCGTGCGCGCAGCTACGTACACCATCTGTGCGCCATCTGGCACCGCGAGCTCCAGGTCGGGCACCCGCCGACCGTCCAGCCCGTCGAGTCGTTCGCCAACCTGCCTCTCGAGCGCCGCAGCAACGTGCGTTGCCTCTCTCACTCTCGGTCTCCTCCTCCTCTCTCTGTGATTCCCTGACTCGTCGCCCCCTCTCCTGCCTGCAGAAGTGCGCCCTCTGTCACGTCAAGGGCGTCGGCGCGACCATCAAGTGCGAGGACTGCCCCAAGCACTTCCACGTCTCGTGCGCGTGGACCCGCGGCTGCAAGTTTGCGTTCGAGGTCCAGCACGTGCGCAACAAGAAGCGGCCGCCCAAGGACGCCGTCATCATCAAGTTCAAGGACGAGGAGGGTGCGTCGCTCTCCTTCGTCTCCTCCTCGTCGTGCGACCTCGAGTCGGACCGCACGCTGACTCGCGCTTCGTGCGACCGCTCGCAGGCGTCCTCCAGCCGTGCGTCTGGTGCACCGAGCACCACTTCACGCACCAGGAGCGCAAGACGTACGACCTCGGCGCGCGCGACCAGGCCAGCAAGCTCGTGCGTCCCTCTTCCTCCTCTCCCTCTCACTCGCTCCACAAAGTCAAGTCCTGACGCCTTCGATCCGCATCCAGACGGCGCTGCAGATGTACGTGCGCAGCAACAAGGTGCCCAAGTTCGCCGACGCGCCGCTTCTCCTCCGCCAAGGTCGCCGGCTCGACTTCTTCATCACGCCGGTCCTCACGCCCAAGGCACCGACGCCTCCTCCTCCTCCGCCGCCGGTCAAGCAGCACGTCCTCCTGTCGGCCATCATCGAGGACGAGCAGCCGATCCCGACGCCGCCTCGCCCGCACAAGAAGCGCCGCACGACGTCGATGACGCCCCAGGTCGTCGACCCGCCCGTCCACGAGCACCTCGCGCCGGTCGACAAGTACACGATCGAGCACATCGAGTCGGCCGAGCTCGTCGACGACAAAATGGAGGACGTGACGCCGCCGCCGGGCATCTCGCGCGACGACGTGACGGTCGACGGCCTCGACGAGTCGCTCCCGGCCAAGCGCAGGCGCAAGCCCAAGCCTCCTCGCGAGCTGCCGTCGCCGCTCAAGTCGAGCAGGACCAAGTCGGCCGGCGCGACGCCGACGACCAAGGGCAAGGCGGCCGGCGCGCCTCGTCGCCGCAAGACGCAGTCGTTCGCCCCGCTCGAGGACATCCTCGTCGACCACAACCAGCTCGCGTACCCGCCGGCGCCGTCGTCGCAGCAGCCCGAGTTCGACCTCGCCCAGTCGCTCGCCAACCTGCCGGCGCTGCCCGACCTGAGCAGCCTCGCCGCGTCGTTCTCGACCGGCATGCAGCTCCCGCCGCTGCCGAGCTTCAGCAGCATGAGCGGCAGCCACGGCCTGCCCGCCCTCCCGTCGCTCCCCTCGCTCGACGGCTCGTCGTCGTACCACTTCTCGCCGGCGACCTCGGCACCGCACCTCCTCAACACGGTCGTCTACGCCGCGCACGTCCCGGCACCGACCCTCCCGCCCCTCCCCTCCACCCCTGCGCCGGCACGCGCACCTGCGCCCGCGCCCGCCGCCGACGCGGTGCCCGACCTCGCGGCCGACGACGAGGACGCGCCGCCGCCGCCCGCCGAGGACGAGCGGCCGTCGATCGACCCGGCGCTCGAGGCCCTGTCGCAGGTCGCGGCGGCCGAGGCGGCCTCTCGCGACGCCGAGCAGCAGCAGCAGCAGCAGCAGCAGGCGGCCGCTGCCGCCAACGGCCAGCAGTACCACCAGCAGCTCGCCGACGACGACGACCTCTCGCAGCAGCAGGACGCGCTCTCGCACCCGGACGTCATCGCCGCGCTCGAGGCTGCCGCCGCACCGCGCCCTCGAGTCGCCAACGGCGACGCGCCGCCCGAGGACGAGGAGGAGCCGATCCCGGACGAGCCGCTCGAGGACGAGGACGAGGACGACGACGTGCCCGGGGGCGAGGCCAACGGCGACGACTCGGTCCTCGAGCGTGAGGGCTCGGTCGGCGCGGGCGACGGCGACGACGGGACCGAGGCGGGCGTGTCGTCGTCCGGGCGGCCCAAGCGCAAGACTCGGGCGCCGGTCAAGCCGTACGACGTCCCAACGCCGTCGACGAGCCGCTCGCGCTTCGCCCACCACCAGCAGGTGCCGGCGCGGCCGTACTCGCCGCACGGGTTCGACGGCATGGCGAGCAACCCGATGCTCAACTACGTACGCGCGCACGAGTCGGCCCAGGGCCTGCACCGCATCGACACGCCAGACGACTCGGACGCGACGAGCGAGCGCGGGATCGGCAGCCCGGGCCCGTCGCAGGCCATGCTTCACTCGCACGCCCTGTTCGGCAACCTGCCGCCGCTCGACGGCGGCGACTCGTCGTTCGGCGGTGGCTTTGACGGCAGCCTGCCCGCGCTCCCCTCGCCGAGCACGACGACGCGCCCGGCGCGCAAGCGCAAGGCCAACCCGAAGCAGCCGTCGGCGCCCGCCGTGTGCAGCAACTGCGGCACGTCCGACTCGCCCTTGTTCCGCCGCGACGCCGAGGGTCGCCAGCTCTGCAACTCGTGCGGGTGCGTCCCTCTTTCTCTCTCCCTCCTTCTCCCTCTCATGCTCGTCGACTGACGCGGTGCCCTCCTCGTTGTCGCAGCCTCTACTTCAAGACGCACGGCCACGACCGCCCGCAGAAGGTCATCGCGCGCGCCATCGGCGCCGCCCGCGTCCAGAAGCGCAAGCAGCAGGCCGAGGCCGGCGAGCTCCCGATGCAGTCGCTCAAGCGGCCCAAGGCGACGGCGCTCGCCGGCGCCCTG